>Ga0302175_10000488_pt1 | contig 12916 bp, 10 predicted proteins | sample I_Fen_N3_3_FD_198791 | JGI IMG/M metagenome (GOLD analysis project Ga0302175, IMG submission 198791) | Peat permafrost microbial communities from Stordalen Mire near Abisko, Sweden - I_Fen_N3_3 | ecosystem: Environmental > Terrestrial > Soil > Wetlands > Permafrost | place: Sweden: Abisko... | reverse complement strand
CGCTGGGCGTAAAGCAACTGCAGCCTGATGTGTGGGACACGTTCTTCGATCAGCATCGCGTGGGAGACGTCATCCACGGCAAGGTGTTGCGGCTGGCAAGCTTTGGAGCATTCGTGGAGATTGCCGACGGAGTCGAAGGCTTGTGCCATAACTCCGAAGCGGTGGATGCGCACGGTACTCAGATCAAGCTCGAGCCAAACTTGGAGTTCGACTTCAAGATCATCAAGATGAATCCGGCCGAAAAGAAAGTGGGACTTAGCATTCGAGCAGTGGGCGAAGAGGCCACGCGCGCCGAGGTTGACTCCTACAAGGGACCCGCGGCAACGGCTTCATCGTCTTCTTCTTCGACTGGCGCCACGATTGGCGAGTTCATGTCGTGGAAGCGCGCCAGCAACGAAAACAACTAAGTTTCAAGTTTCTTGAGACGCAAGCAGGGCCGCCAGCGATGGCGGCCTTTCTGCTGCGTTGCGCGGGATCGCTAGTGCATTTTGCGGCTTGTCTGTTACAGAAATCGCCCTATTGTCACTTATTGAGATTGATACTCAGGTTGACCGTAGGTGTGAAACGTTCATCAAACTGGCTGATGCCTTTAGTGTCGCTCTTCTTTCCGTCTTTTTCGGCCCAGATCTCGTAGTCGGTATTGAGCGCCAGTTGAGGAAAGCGGTAGGTTCCGTCCTGCTGGGTGAAGAAACTCTTGACGACCAGCGACTTTGAGTTCTTCAGGTAAACCACAGCGCCGACGATGGGCTGTTCGCTCTTGTCGGTGACAGTTCCGGTGAGCATCTTCGAAGTCGCACGCGGCTTCTTCGTGCTAGGTCCGCCAAGGCCTCCCAATGGCAGATTCACTTGAGCTACTGCGCAGGTGGCGACTATGGCTGCTAACGCCAGCACTGCGAAAAACTTCTTCATTACAACTCCTAGGAGTTACTTGGACGAGGACACTACTGATTTTAGATGCAGGCCGACGTCTTCGCGCTCGTTATTATCGATCTTTACCGTTATTTCAGGCTTGGACTCGCCTTTGGGCACTTTGATGTCCGCTTGAATAATGTAGTCGTCATGGCCGGGAGGCACGCGTTGAGCGAATTCGCCACGACGATCCGAGACTAGTTTCCACTTGGGCTTGGTGTCGGACGAGCGGCGGATCGTGATGGGGATCCCCGCGGCAGGCCGATCATCTGCGCCCCAGACGGTGCCGTAAATCAGTGCATAATCCTTGGCGGGCGCCTGGCCCTGATGCGCTGATTGAGGCGAGGCTGGAGGCGGCGCGGCGAGCACACAGCAGGCGGTCACCAAGAGCATGCAGAAGGCGCCCAGAGGTTCGCGGCGATGGCGGCAGGGAGCAGTCGCTGTCACGCTACTCCTCTTCCTTCTCGTCTTCGGCTTCGTCCTCGTCGACCTCGTCGCCGTCGACTTTGCTCAGCTCCAGCGGCTCAACGGCCACTACCTCAAAGTCGGTGCCGCACTCCGGGCAGGAGACGACTTCGCCTTCGTCTACTGCTTCTTCCTCGATATCCAGGTCACTTTCGCATTCGGGGCACATTACCATGGTCACTTCCTCCAGTCAGCTTGCGCGCTCCGCACAGAATCACTGCGCTGTCCGCTCTTTTATATTTAGAATCTCTTGCATCGAGCGTCAAGTAATAGACACATATGATGCGTAGAAGTTTTCGAGGATGCCATGTTCAAAATGAAAATGATTTTATTCGCGATGACGATTTTCTGGTTGACAGGTTCAGCAATGAACGGGCAGGGCCGCGTGCAGGCGGGGAGCCTTCCAACGCCAGCATCCGATCCGCAAATTGCCGTCGCGCTGAAAGACGTCTCGCCGCAGCGCATCCAGCAGACCATCGAAAAGCTGGTGAGCTTCCAGTCGCGGCACACGCTCTCGTCGGATGTGCCCGCTTCGACTGGTAAGGGCATCAATGCCGCAGCGGAGTGGATCAAGAGCGAGTTGGAGACGTATTCCAATGCCTGCGGCGGCTGCTTGGAAGTGAAGACAGACGAGTTCACGCAGGAGACGGGAAATCGCATCCCAAAGCCCACGAAGCTTACGAATGTGTACGCAATTCTGAAGGGTAGTGACCCGGCGAACGCTTCGCGCATCATCCTCATATCGGGGCACTATGATTCGCGTAACACGGAAACGAACGACGCGGTCGGCGCCTCTCCGGGCGCCAATGACGACGGCAGCGGCACAGCCGTGAGCATGGAATCCGCGCGAGTCCTGAGCCAGCACAAGTTCCCCGCTACCCTTATTTTTCTAATCGTGGCAGGCGAAGAGCAGGGACTATACGGCAGCGCGCACTTCGCCAACATGGCCAAGACGCAGGGCTGGGACATTGAGGCCGTCCTCAACAACGACATTGTTGGTGGCGACCGCTCTCCGGGACAGGACCCGCATACGGTGCGGGTGTTCTCGGAAGGAATTCCCGCCAATGCCACGGAAGCCGAGCTCAAGCTGATTCGCTCACTGGGGGGCGAGAATGACGGCGCTTCGCGGCAACTGGCCCGCTATGTCGCTTCGGTATCGAAAGAATACATGCCGGCGAATGACTTTCACCCGCTGGCTGTATTCCGCCGTGATCGCTATCTGCGCGGAGGTGATCACACCTCGTTCAACCAGCAGGGATTTGCTGCCGTGCGCTTTACCGAATTCCGCGAAAATTACGATCACCAGCACCAGAACGTTCGCACCGAGAATGGCGTCGAATACGGCGACCTGCCCAAGTTCGTCGATTACACCTACGTCGCGAATGTTGCCCGCCTGAACGCAGCCACGGCAGCTTCGCTGGCTTCGGCGCCCGCTCCTCCAGCCAAGGTCCGCGTGTTGACGAAAGCCCTGGTGAACGATTCCACTCTAGTATGGGAGTCTTCGCCGGGCGGTTTGGCGTCAGGCTACCTTGTTCTTTGGCGCGACACCGGCGCACCTGACTGGGAACACACGCAGGTGTTCGGCAATGTCACGCAGGCGACAATGCCATTATCAAAGGACAACGTAATTTTCGCCGTGCAGGCGACCGATGCCAAGGGGCACCGGAGCATTCCCGTGGTGCCTGCGCCAGAACGTTAGGACCACGGCCAAACATAGAATTGGAGTATCGATGCGACGCGGTTCCACCATGTCTCTGAGCTTTCCTCCGTTCACCCCGGCGGTCAAGCAGCTGCTCATCGCCAACGGTGCGGTCTTCCTGTTGATGGCTGTGCTAGGTGCGTTCTCGCCGGTGGGTGTGGTTGAGGGCTCGGTATTCAAGTACTTCGGTCTCGTACCGGCTCTCGCTGTGTTTCACGGATGGATCTGGCAGTTCGTAACTTACGCCTTCGTGCACGCGGGTCTATTCCACATTCTCTTCAACCTGCTGGCACTGTGGATGTTTGGCGCGCAACTGGAGATGGACTGGGGCTACAACCTGTTCATGCAGTTCTATTTCTTCTGCGTGATTGGAGCCGCAATCTGCACTGCGGTGGTTTCATTTACCGGATTACTGGGCGCGTCGCCATTAGTCCCCACGGTGGGCGCCTCTGGCGGCATTTACGGAATTCTCGTCGCCTTCGGCATACTGCGTGGTGACTCGGAGATCATGCTGTTCCCGATCCCGTTCCTCATCAAGGCGCGCTATTTCGTCATCGGACTGATCCTGCTGGCGATCTATGGGGCGCTCTCGTCGTCTCACAACTTGGGGCAATCCACCGCCTACATGGCTCACCTTGGCGGCGGCCTCTTCGGATATCTGTTCCTGAAGTTCGTGCCCCGCCGCGGCTTCAGATTTCTGTCGTCAGAATATTTCTTCGGTCTTCGCAATTCGTATTACAAGTGGAAGCGCAAACGCGCCGCCCGGAAGTTCGAGGTATACATGCGCAAGCACGACCGCGGCGATTACCGGCACGAAGACTACTTCGACGAAAACGGCAAGATGCGCGACCCTGAAGCCCGCGACATGAAAAAGACAAACGGCGACGCGAGGCCGCCGTGGGTCAACTGATTGTATCCGTCAAGCGCTCGAGGTTCGTCTAGCGAACCCTACCGATCAACTCTGGAACAGCGTCTTCAGGTCCTCATACACGATGGGTATCGTGCACAAGTCCGGCAACATCTGCCAGTAGCGATGCACGTCGGGGTCAGTCTGCGCTTCGCTGCGCGTCTCTGCCGACTTCCAGCGGCGAACGTGAAACAGCCGGTCCCCGCGCTCTCCGTCACGATAAAGCGCGTCCGTACAGTAGCCTTTCGTGTGCATCATCGTGTAAAACTCGGTCAACGTCGCTACCAACTCTGCTTCTTTGCCGGACAAGGGCTCTAAAACCGCGACGGACATCACTTCCTCTGACATGGTGGCGCTCTCCTGGGTCTCAATCTGTTACGCTTGCCGGCTCCGCATTATCTCGAACTTGAATCAGGCGCATGAAATTCGTGGCGCCGGGAGAATTGCGCGTCCCCGCCACCAGCCCAAAAACATCACCGGCGGCAAGTACGTTCAATCGCCGCAACTCATCCTCAGCAAACTGCGCCATAAGCTCCACTGACAGCTGCGGCGGACACATCAGCGGTGTCGTTCCCCACAGCGCGTTCATGCGGTTCCGTACCGTCTCTGATGACGAGAAGGCGTAGATGTCAGCCGCCGGACGGTATTTCGACAACATGCGCGCCGTCGTCGCTGTTTCCGTAAATACCGCAATGGCTCGGATCTTCAAATCTTGCGCAGCGTGCGCCATCGACTCGCAAATCGTTTCAGCCACTGACAGGTGCGCTGCCTCGCGATGGCCCGGCGTCAGCGGATGGAGTGCGTTCGCTTCCGTCTCGGCGACAATTCGGGCCATCATCTCCACCGCCTCCAGCGGATACTTACCGCTGGCCGTCTCGCCGGACAGCATGACCGCATCGGTGCCGTCGAACACGGCGTTGGCCACGTCGCTGGCCTCGGCGCGCGTAGGACGCGGGTTCTCCGTCATCGACTCCAGCATCTGCGTGGCAGTTATGACTGGACGGCGAAAATCGAGCGCACGGCGAATCACGTATTTCTGAATGAGCGGCACTTTCTCCGGCGCGACTTCCACGCCCAGGTCGCCGCGCGCCACCATCACCCCTACGGCGGTATCCAGAATGCCGTCGAGGTTTTCAATTGCCTGCGGTTTCTCCAGCTTAGCAATCAGTCCCACGTCGCTGCGGTGGGCCGCGATGGCGTTCTTCGCCCGCACCACGTCGTTCACCGTACGAACGAATGAAATGGCCACCAGATCAACGCCTTGCTTGAGGCCAAACTCCAGGTCCGCGAGGTCTTTCTCCGTGAGCGAGGGGATACTGACATTGGTTCCGGGCAGATTGATTCCCTGATTTTCGCCCAGCATGCCACCGTTCAGCACCTCGCATACGACTTCACCTTCGCGCACCTGTTTGACCAGCAATTCGATGCGACCGTCCGACAGCAGAATGCGTTCACCCGGCTTTACGTCGCCAGCCAGGTTCTGGTAGGTGGTCGAGATAACTTCCGTAGAGCCTTCAACGTCTTTCGACGTAATGGTGACGCTCTGGCCCTTCTTCAGCGAGATGGGAGCATGCGATTTAAGGCGCCCAGTGCGGATCTTCGGCCCCTGCAGGTCTTGCAGGATGCAAATGCTGCGTTCCAATTCTCCAGCCACTTGGCGCAACCGATCGATCACCAGCGCGTGTTGCTCATGCGTGCCGTGCGAGAAATTGAGGCGCGCCACATCCATGCCGCGGAGCATCAGCGCGCGGATCATCTCTTCGCTATTGCTGGCTGGGCCAATGGTGCACACGATCTTGGCACGTCGACGCAAGGTGCTCGCGCGTTTCAGCGGGCTGTCGCTGGGCTCGGACATCTCGGACTTGGAATTTTGCATCTCGGAAATGCCTTAAACCTCTGCGCCGCGCGTCGAATCTCCGTTGATTTGCGAATGCGCTCCGAACAGGAAGCGCGGGTAACGCACCGCGTTGAATTCGGCGCCGATAATGACCACCATCGAGACCAGGTAAAGCCAGATCAGCAGCGCGATGGCCGTCCCCACCGATCCGTAGATTACGTCGTAATTCGCATAGTGCCGTAAATAGGACCCGAACCCCACTGTCACGCAGACCCACAGCATCGTTGCCACTACCGCTCCGGGCAATACGCGGTGCCACGGCTGGGTTCTGGGGACGCCATGATGATAAACCAATGCGATAACGGCAATGCTCGTGAGAACGGCAATGATCCAGCGTACCGCTGTCCACAGCCCAAGAATGTAAGGCGTCAGCTCGTGGCCGACGTGGAACATCGCCCAGCGCTCGATCAGGTTGCCTGAGACCACGAGGAACGAGGAGAAGCCCATAGGCACGCCCGCCAGCACCACCATCAGGATAGCGATCAGGCGCTCCTTTACCAGGCCCCAGACCTTCGGCATCTGATAGGCATGGCGGAAGCCTTCCATCCACGAAATCATGACGCCAGACGCGGTCCACAATGTCAGGATGCTGGTCCACACCAGGAACCTTGTCTGCACCGGACGGGTTCCGGTGAGATATTGCGTGACGGTCGTGTTGGTGCCTTCGGGAAGAATGCGTCCCACTGCGCGGAAAATCTCGCGCACGAAGACTTCGCTGCTTTGCGACCGCGACAGAATGGAGGCCAATACCAGAATGGCTGGAAAGAACGTCAGGATCGCGGAAAAAGCCGCACCCTTGGCCACGGCGAAGGCGTCGTGCTGAAACGCGCGCCAGAAGGCGATTCGTAAATGTCGAAAGAATCGTGACATACCGGCCAGAGCTGGCGGCAGAGTCTCCTGTTACTCGTTCTTCCAGGATAGGGGAACCGCGCCGCGGCACCAAGCGAAAGTACGGTTAATCAACTCCTGAGAAAAACGCCGCCCGTGCACTGCACGAGCGGCGCGGTTATGTAGTCGATTACTCGGCTGCGAGTTCTTCCGGTTCGTTCTCGCCTTCGTTGCGCATGAGTTCCAGAGCGCGCTCGGCTTCTTCGTACGCGAGCGTGACTTCCTCTTGAACCCTTGCGGCAGCCTGTTCCATCTCCTCGGAAAGGCGGACATTGCGGTAGTACTCCATGCCGGTTCCCGCGGGAATGAGACGGCCCACGATGACATTCTCCTTGAGTCCGCGCAGGTGATCGACCGCGCCCTGGATGGACGCTTCGGTCAGCACGCGCGTAGTCTCCTGAAACGACGCCGCGGAGATGAAGGAGTCGGTGGAGAGCGACGCCTTGGTGATGCCCAGCAGCAGCGGACGGCCCGTGGCCGGCTTGCCGCCGTTGGCAATCGCCTTCTCGTTCTCTTCGCGGAAGCGGAACTTGTCGATCTGCTGTTCCAGCAGGAACGACGTATCGCCCACGTCTTCGACCTTCACCCAGCGCATCATCTGGCGAACAATCACTTCGATGTGCTTGTCGCTGATGTTCACGCCCTGGAGCCGGTAGACTTCCTGGATTTCGTTCACCAGGTAAGCCTGCAGTTCCTTTTCGCCCAGCACGGCAAGAATGTCATGCGGGTTCAGCGGACCATCCATCAACGGCTCGCCAGCTTTAATGCGTTCGCCTTCCTGCACATTGATGTGAACGCCGCGCGGCACCTGGTATTCCTTCTCGGTGCCGTTGTCGGCCACGACGTAGATCTTGCGCTGGCCCTTGGCCACGTCGCCAAACTTCACGATGCCATCGATTTCGCTGATGACAGCCGTTTCGCGCGGCTTGCGGGCTTCGAACAGTTCGACCACGCGCGGCAGACCGCCCGTGATGTCCTTGGTTTTGGTGGTTTCGCGCGGGATCTTCGCCAGCACTTCGCCTGGCGTGACCTCATCGCCGTCGAGAATCATTAAGTGAGCACGTGAAGGCATCAGGTAACGCTTGTTGCCCTTGGCGCCCTTGATAACGATCGCAGGCTGACGCTTCTCATCGGGTGAGTCCATGACGACGTGACGCGACAGACCGGTCACTTCATCGACTTCCTCGTGCAGCGTGAGACCATCCTGCAGGTCCTTGAACTGCACCGTTCCGCTGATTTCCGTGAGGATCGCGAAAGTGTATGGATCCCACTCGACCAGTACGTCGCCGAGCGAAACCTGCTGGCCGTCTTCGACCTTCACCTTGCCGCCATACACGACTGCGTAGCGCTCTTTTTCGCGGCCCTTCTCGTCCACGATCGTGATTGAACCGTTGCGGTTCATTGCGACCAGGTGGCCTTCCTTCGAGCGGACTGTAATCATGTTCACGAAGCGCACGGCGCCATTGTTCTTGGCATCGAGGCGCGACTGCTCGCTCACGCGCGAAGCCGTACCGCCGATGTGGAACGTACGCATGGTGAGCTGGGTTCCCGGCTCGCCGATAGATTGCGCTGCGATGACGCCCGTTGCTTCGCCGAGTTCGACGAGGCGGCCGGAAGCCAGGTTTCGGCCGTAGCACATCACGCAAACACCACGCTTCGACTCGCAGGTCAGCACGGAGCGGATCTTCACCCGCTCGATACCGGCAGCCTGTACCGCAACTGCCAGCTCTTCCGTGACTTCCTGGTTGATGTCAACGATGATGTTGCCTTCGTAGTCCTTGATCTTCTCCAGTGAAACGCGGCCCACGATACGGTCACGCAACGGCTCGATGATCTCGCCCGACTCCACGATGGAAGTCACGTAGATGCCATCGACCGTGGTGCAGTCGTATTCGCTGATGATCACGTCCTGCGCAACGTCGACCAGGCGGCGGGTCAGGTAACCGGAATCCGCGGTCTTCAGTGCGGTATCGGCCAATCCCTTACGAGCGCCGTGGGTCGAGATGAAGTACTCCAACACGGTCAACCCTTCGCGGAAGTTCGCTGTGATGGGAGTCTCAATGATCTCGCCCGAAGGCTTGGCCATGAGTCCGCGCGCTGCATGTTACCGAACATCTCGTCGGCAACCTCTTCCGTGATCTTCGACCAGATTTCCACGACCTTGTTGTAGCGCTCGCCGTTGGTGATGGCGCCGTCGAGGTACTGCTGTTGCACCACGATGGCCTGCTTCTCGGCGTTGCGCACCAGATTTGGTTTGCTCGGCGGGATGACCATGTCGTCGATACCGATCGACAGGCCGGCCTTCGTCGCGTACTGGAAGCCCAGGCTCTTGATTCCATCAAGCATCCGCACCGTGGTCTCAAGACCAAAGCGCAGGTAGCAGTAGTTCACCAACTGGCCAACGCCCTTCTTCTTGAGCAAGCCGTTGATATACGGCATCTCCGGGGCGGCGCGCTTCAGGTGATCGTTCATGATGGCCCGGCCCACGGTCGTCGTGATGTACTGCCGCTCAAAGTGCGTCGGCTCAGTGTGGATCACGTCCTGATCGTCATACGCGGCGGTGAGATCCATGACCTCGCCGCTGTAGCGTAGGCGGATCGGCGTCAGCGTTTCCACTGCCTCTGCTTCCTTCGCCAGCAACACTTCCTCGATGTTGGCGAAAGCGCGTCCTTCACCCTTTGCGCCCGGCTTGCCCTTGGTCAGGTAGTAGATACCGAGCACCATGTCCTGCGTAGGCACAGTGATCGGCTGACCTGACGCCGGCGAAAGGATGTTGTGCGATGCCAGCATCAGCACGCTGGCTTCGACCTGCGCTTCCGGAGACAGCGGAATGTGTACCGCCATCTGGTCGCCGTCAAAGTCGGCGTTGAACGCCGTGCAAACCAGCGGGTGGATCTTGATGGCCTTGCCTTCCACCAGCACCGGCTCAAAGGCCTGAATGCCCAAACGGTGCAGCGTAGGAGCGCGGTTCAACAGTACCGGATGGTCCTTGATGACCTCTTCAAGGATGTCCCACACAATCGGTTCCTGCTGCTCCACCATCTCCTTGGCCTGCTTGATGGTGGTGCAGTGCCCGGTCTGCTCAAGGCGGTGATAAATGAACGGCTTGAACAGTTCCAGCGCCATCTTCTTCGGCAGTCCGCACTGGTGCAGTTTAAGATCGGGACCGACCACGATGACCGAACGGCCCGAGTAGTCCACGCGCTTGCCCAGCAGGTTCTGGCGGAAGCGGCCCTGCTTGCCCTTCAGCGTGTCAGACAGCGACTTCAGCGGACGGTTGTTCGCTCCGCGCAGTACGCGGCCACGGCGTCCGTTGTCGAACAGGGCGTCCACGGCTTCCTGCAGCATGCGCTTTTCGTTGCGCACGATCACTTCCGGCGCGTGCAGGTCCATCAGCTTCTTCAACCGGTTGTTGCGGTTGATGACGCGACGGTACAAATCGTTAAGATCAGACGTTGCAAAGCGGCCGCCGTCGAGTGGAACCAGCGGACGCAGCTCCGGCGGAATGACCGGAATTACGTCGAGGATCATCCACTGCGGTTTGTTGCCGCTCTTGCGGAAGGCCTCGATGACCTTCAGGCGCTTGGCGTACTTCAGGCGCTTCTGCACCGACGTTTCGCTGCGCATCTTCTCGCGCAGTTCGACTGACATCGGATCCACTTCCACGCGCTTCAACAGCTCTTTGATGGCCTCTGCGCCCATCATCGCCTTGAAGCCGCTGGCGCGGTGCACCTGATCGAGTTCGCGGAACTTCACCTCGTCCTTGATGACCTCGCGCTCTTTCACCGGAGCTTCGCCCGGCTCGATCACGACGTACGCCTCGAAGTAAAGGACGGACTCGAGGTCGCGCAGCGAAATATCCAGGATGTGGCCGATGCGGCTCGGCAATCCTTTGAAGAACCACACGTGCGAGCACGGCGAAGCCAGTTCGATATGGCCCAAGCGCTCGCGACGAACTTTAGACAGCGTCACTTCCACGCCGCACTTGTCGCAGATGACGCCGCGGTGCTTCATGCGCTTGTACTTGCCGCACAAGCACTCCCAGTCGGTGACCGGTCCGAAGATGCGCGCACAGAACAGGCCGTCACGTTCCGGCTTGAACGTACGGTAGTTGATGGTCTCAGGCTTGGTGACTTCGCCGTGCGACCAGCTGCGGATCTTCTCCGGCGAGGCTAGGCTGATACGGATCGCGTCAAAGTCCGCGATGGGGTTTCCGAGTTCAAATGGGTTCGAACGGAACAAGTTGTCCTCCTATCCTGCGGGTCTCGCCATTTGCGAACTGCAGGATCCCGCGGCCCTTTCGCAGCCGCTCTCGGCTCCCGTTTGCATCGATACTGTGGGCGCTGCCTCCTGCGGGAGCAGTGGAGGCAGCTACCCCGATCTTCGAGATCAGTCGGCGGCGATGGGTGTTTCGACCAAGGGCTTCACGCCATTCGTCTTGATCAGCTCCACATCGAGGCACAGCGACTGCAATTCGCGAATCAACACGTTGAACGACTCCGGCACACCCGGCTCGATGGCTGCTTCGCCTTTGACGATGGCCTCGTAAATCTTGGTGCGGCCGTATACGTCATCGGACTTCGCAGTCAGCAACTCTTGCAGGATGTATGCCGCGCCGTAAGCTTCCAGCGCCCAGACTTCCATCTCTCCGAAGCGCTGTCCGCCGAACTGCGCCTTGCCACCCAACGGCTGCTGTGTGATCAGCGAGTACGGACCAATCGAACGCGCATGGATCTTGTCGTCGACCAGGTGAGACAGCTTGAGCATGTAGATGTAACCCACCGTGATGGGCTGCTCGAACTTGTCGCCGGTCAAGCCGTCGTAGAGGTATGTCTTGCCCGAAGTCGGCAATTCGCTTTCCGCGAGCAGCGACTTGATCTCATGCTCCTTGGCGCCGTCAAATACCGGCGAACCGAAGAACACTGAATCCCTCATGCCGTCGGCCAAGTGCTCCAGGGTCGCGTCGTCGTTGGCCAGCAGGCTGTCCACAAACGGCGTGTCCTTGAACAGTACCTTCAGTTCCTTGCGGATCGCTTCAGCCTTGGAGTTCTGCTGCATCAGCTCGCCGATCTTCTGGCCAAGTTGATGTCCAGCCCATCCGAGGTGCGTTTCCAGGATCTGTCCGACGTTCATACGGCTTGGTACGCCCAGCGGGTTCAAGACGATCTCCACCGGCGTCCCATCCTCGAGATACGGCATGTCCTCTTCGGGCAGGATGCGCGCGATGACACCCTTGTTACCGTGGCGGCCGGCCATCTTGTCGCCGACGCTCAGCTTGCGCTTCATGGCAATGTAGACCTTCACCAGCTTGATCACGCCCGGTGGCAGTTCATCGCCCTTCTGCAGCTTCTCTTCCTTCTCCTTGACGATCTTGCGCAGCACGTCGATCTGGCGAGAGGTCATCTCTTCGATCTCGTCGATCTGCTCGTTGACGCGCGGATCCTTATCAGGGAACTTGATGCGCTTCAGGTTCTTCGTCGAAATCCGCTCAATCGCGTCGCGGTCGAGCATCACGCCCTTCGTCAGCAGGCGCTTGTTGGTGCGCTCGTCGTGCAGGTCGGCCAACACTTCCTTGCCCCCCAGCAGCGCATCGAGACGCTTCAAACGCTCGTCGGTGAGGATTCGGATTTCGTCGGCCAGGTTCTTGTGCAGGCGTTCTATCTGCTGCGCTTCAATGAACTTGGCGCGCTCATCTTTCTCCTGTCCTTTGCGCGAGAAGATCTTCACGTCCACCACCGTACCCTCGATACCCGGAGGACACGTCAGCGAAGCGTCGCGTACATCGCCGGCCTTTTCGCCGAAGATGGCACGCAGCAGCTTCTCTTCCGGAGTGAGCTGCGTCTCGCCCTTAGGAGTGACCTTGCCCACAATGATGTCGCCCGCCTTCACGGTCGCGCCGATGCGGATGATGCCGCTCTCGTCGAGATCGCGCAGTGCCGACTCACTCACGTTGGGAATGTCGCGCGTAACTTCTTCCGGCCCGAGCTTCGTGTCGCGCGACTCGATCTCGAATTCCTCGATGTGAACGGAGGTGTAATAGTCCTCCTTTACCATCTTTTCCGAGACCAGGATCGCGTCCTCGAAGTTGTAACCGCGCCACGCCATAAAGGCGACCAGCACGTTGCGTCCCAGTGCCAACTCGCCCATGTCG
>Ga0302175_10000483_pt1 | contig 12966 bp, 11 predicted proteins | sample I_Fen_N3_3_FD_198791 | JGI IMG/M metagenome (GOLD analysis project Ga0302175, IMG submission 198791) | Peat permafrost microbial communities from Stordalen Mire near Abisko, Sweden - I_Fen_N3_3 | ecosystem: Environmental > Terrestrial > Soil > Wetlands > Permafrost | place: Sweden: Abisko... | reverse complement strand
TGGGGCCGCTCAATGCGCACGACTGCGACTGCATTGTCTAGTAGGTGCAGATGCACGACGGGCTCTGGATGGGAGTTCATATCGACCTCTTATTATTGTTTCGCTAGGCGAAACTCGATTCCGTAAAAAAGATCAATCATAGGTATCCTTACAAAGGCCTGTAAACAGGAAAAGCTAAATCCTTCTTTAACCCCTTTATTTACTTACGCTTAACAACTTAAAAGATGCCCATTGGTTTTCGTGACTTCAGCGAATATAATTTCGCATAGCGAAACTGAATTTTATTTTCTTGCATTTTTTTAAAGTGAGGTTCTACCATGGCTCGCATCAAGGCAGATCAACAGGCCGCCGACACGACAAGCGGAGCGGACGAAATCGGGTTACTGAAGATGGGCATGCTTGACCCCTCCAGTGCATTGAGCGACGACGAAAACAACGGGCAGTTTGTGACAGCGCTGGCACGCGGGCTGGAGTTGATGCGGTGCTTTACGCCGCGCGACAACGTGTTGGGCAATCAGGATCTGGCACGTATGACAGGCCTGCCTAAACCGACCGTGACACGGCTGACCAATACATTGATGCGTCTGGGTTGCCTCAAACGTGAAGTGCATTCGGGCAAATATCAGTTGGATGTCGGCGTGTTGGGTTTTGGCTACGCAATGCTGTCGAACCTGGCGATACGCACGGTGGCCCATCCATTGATGGAAGAGCTGGCCAACCATGCCCAGGCGGCCGTTGCCATGGCCTCCCGCGATCGCCTGCAGATGGTGTACCTGGATGTAGTTCAAGGTCAGGGCAACATGACCATGCGCCGCCAGACCGGCAGTTACTTGCCACTGGCACAGAGCTCGGTAGGCCGCGCTTGCCTGGCGGCAATGCCCGAAACCGAGCGGGAGTTTTTGCTCGACCACATCCGCCAGCGTGAATCGGAGCAGTGGCCAACCATTCGCAAGGGGCTGGACCGGGCATTCAGGGATTACGCCGACTATGGCTTTTGCCTGTCGATCGGCGAGTGGCATCGCGACGTTAATTCGGTAGCGGTACCGCTGTTGCATCCGCAGTACGGGTTGCTGACTTTCAACTGCGGCGGGCCGAGTTTTCAGCTGCCGCGTGAACGACTGATGGACGATATCGGGCCGCGCCTGATCAACATGGTTAACAACATTGGCGCCGCTGCTCGCTGACGCAACGGAGTAACGGCGCCCTAATAAAAGAACCGCTCGCCTGCGAGCGTTAGGAGCGCACATGATCCGTGATACCGAAACCCTGCAGATTTTGCTGGATTCACTTCGTCAGTTTGTCGGCGAAGTGTTGATCCCTCGCGAAAACGAGGTGGCTGACACCGACACAATCCCCCAGGACATCGTCGAGCAAATGCAAGCCATGGGGCTGTTTGGTCTGACGCTGCCGGAGGAATTTGGTGGGCTGGGTGTCACGATGGAAGAAGAGGTGAATATTGCCTTTGAGCTGGGGCATACCTCGCCAGCATTTCGCTCCTACATCGGTACTAACAACGGGATCGGTTCCATCGGCATCCTGCTGGACGGTACCGAAGAACAGAAACAACACTACCTGCCCAAGCTTGCCAGCGGTGAACTGCTGAGCTCCTTCTGCCTGACCGAGCCCGATGCGGGCTCCGACGCTGCCTCGCTGAAAACCGGCGCCGTACGCGACGGTGACAGCTATATCCTCAATGGCACCAAGCGTTTTATCACTAATGCTCCGCATGCTGGCATCTACACCGTCATGGCGCGCACCAGCACTGAAATCAAGGGCGCAGGCGGCATCAGCGCATTCATTGTCGAGCGCGGAACGCCCGGTGTTTCCCTGGGCAAACCCGACCACAAAATGGGCCACAAAGGCGCCCATACGTGCGATGTAATCTTCGAGAATGCCCGCGTGCCCGCCAGCCAATTGATCGGTGGCGTTGAAGGCGTAGGCTTCAAGACCGCGATGAAGGTCCTCGACAAGGGTCGCCTGCATATCGCCGCACTGAGCGTGGGCGCCGCAGAGCGGATGCTTGACGACGCCTTGCGCTACGCATTGGAGCGCAAACAGTTCGGCAAACCTATCGCCGAATTCCAGTTGATCCAGGCGATGTTGGCGGACAGCAAGGCCGAAATCTACGCCAGCCGCTGCATGGTGCTGGATGCCGCACGCAAGCGCGACGATGGGCATAACGTCAGCACCGAAGCCTCGTGCGCCAAGATGTTCGCCACAGAAATGTGCGGCCGGGTCGCCGACCGTTGCGTGCAGATCCACGGCGGCGCCGGCTATGTCAGTGAATACGCCATCGAGCGCTTTTACCGGGATGTACGCCTGTTCCGTATCTATGAAGGCACCACCCAGATACAGCAGATCGTAATCGCGCGAAACATGATCCGCGCTGCTCAAGGCTAGGTCTCGAACGCAACTTACAGCTCTAGAACCACCCATAAATACAATAAGGTCACTCTATGGACGCTGCTGCTCAGGCAGGCGCGACTGCGCACGCCAAATCCAGTACTTGGGTACTGGTCTTCATTTTTTGTTTTCTCGGCTTATTGATTGACGGCGCGGATTTGATGCTGCTGTCCTACAGCCTAAACAGCCTCAAGACAGAATTCGGCCTGACGAATGTTGAAGCTGGCAGCCTGGGTAGCTTCACCCTGGCCGGCATGGCAATTGGCGGGATCTACGGCGGCTGGGCCTGCGACAGGTTCGGCCGGGTAAAAACCGTGGTCTGGAGTATTTTGCTGTTCTCCATCGGCACTGCCGCCCTGGGCATGACGCACAGCTATTGGCAATTCGCAGCCGTCCGGTTTCTGGCTTCATTGGGCATAGGCGCGCTGTATGTAGCGTGCAACACCTTGATGTCCGAATATGTCCCAACCCGTTATCGCACTACGGTGCTTGGCACCCTGCAGGCGGGCTGGTCCGTGGGCTACATAGTCGCAACGCTGTTGGCCGGGTGGATCCTGCCGATACACGGGTGGCGCTGGCTTTTCTACATCGCGATTATCCCGGTGATACTTGCTCTGGTCATGCAACGGTTCGTACCGGAACCACAGGCCTGGATCAATGCCCAGGCCGAGCGCGCCAAAGAAAAACTAGCAGGCATCCGTCATGGAGCAGTCGTCAAACGCGAGAGCATGTTCAAGCAAATTTTCAGTGATCCGCAGGCACGCCGGATGTTTTTCTGTTGGGCGCTGACGGCCGGTTTCCTCCAGTTCGGCTACTACGGTGTGAACAACTGGATGCCAACCTACCTGGAAAGTGAACTGGGCATGAACCTCAAGTCCATGACCGGCTACATGGTAGGCACCTATACCGCCATGATCCTCGGCAAAATTCTCGCTGGCATGGCTGCTGACAGAGTTGGACGTCGAAGCGTGTTTGCCTTTGGCGCACTGGGAACCGCTGTTTTTTTGCCGGTGATCGTGCTGTTCCAAAGCCAGGAAAACATCCTCTGGATGCTGGTGGTGTTTGGCTTTTTGTATGGCATTCCGTATGGGGTGAATGCGACGTACATGACTGAAAGCTTCGAGGCGAAACTACGTGGGTCGGCGGTGGGAGGCGCCTATAACATTGGCCGCGTGGGTGCGGCGATCGCCCCAGCCGCAATTGGTTTCATGGCGTCCCACGGTTCTATTGGCGTAGGTTTTCTAGTGATGGGTGCTGCTTACTTTATTTGCGGTGTGATTCCGGCCTTGTTTATCCGAGATAAACAATTCGATCCGCAAAATGAGTAGCGGAAGTATCGTAAATAATCGAGCTCGACTACGGAATCTGCAAAGTGGGTTGCCTCACGATAGGGCGGGGATCTAAAAATTAAAAATTTCGTCGCGATACGCGGGCTTTAATTTCGCTACAGGATGAGGTTTGGATAATTATTCCTAGTACCTACAAATATATTACTCAGAGTGCAAAATGGCTGGTATCGGCCAAAAGCGCACAGTCTTACTGGGACTGGGCTGGTATCCCTGAGACTCGAAAGCAGCTATGAAACTCGGGGCGATTCAAAGCACCATTCGAAGACATCTACCCCCAAGCCCTCCACCGTAGCAAAGCGAAACCAAAAGCCGTCCACACACATAAAAGCACTACTTTCAAGCGGTGCTTACCCAACTAGGAGCAGCCGACCTCTCATATAAGAAAACATCGTTCACATCACACTCCGGGTACACCCATTTACTCCAGTTATCAATCAGCCACCTTGTCGAAATCCCGTGACCAGGAGCACGACTTTCGATAGGGAGCTGAATGAGCATCAACCCTGACTTATTTCCAGACGCAACGACCAAAGAGTGCCCAAACTTCTCATCCGGGAGATCAACAACCATGAAATCCACAACACTTTCATACGGCCAACTTGCTGGCAGTCTAAATATATAGCCGCGCGAAATCAGCTCACCTGCATACTCAACCAGCTTCACACATGCCATTACTTAACCCTCAGATCATGACCACCAGAAGAGTCTTTTTAGTTGTATATAGGACTAAGATCGAACTTAACATCTCCCATATGCGCTCCGTTCCTACCATTTAACTGCTCGAATCTACCATGCTGGGTATCAACCGAGTAAATGAAACCATCACCACCGACAAAAACGTCTCTCGAATTTATCCTACTGAGACGGCTATCTTTCTTCCACCCAAGCGAATCAGCAACTTCCTTGGCCGTGGTCTTTACAGTCGCCACTCGCTCCCCAGGAGGCAAGCTAACCAACCCTTTCTCGAAATCAGAAGCCGACTGAACGCCTGGAAGGTTATCCACGTGTGGAAAGACAAGAATGGCTAATCAGAGCGACGGTCGCTAACCGGCCAATAGCCGCCATTTACGAAAAGTCGCTTTCGACTCCAAGCGGACACTCCACTGATGCCAGGCAGGTAGTGCGAGATGTGCGGCGTCGAGCCGATTAGCGAATGTTTAAGGCCAGAAGCGCGGTTAGGCCTCTGCTTTAATCAGCACGCCACTCTTAACCCGAGCATCCAGCATCGCGGAAAATTCCTCAAAATCGTGCGCGGACTCCGGGGCAACGTACATCAAGTTGCCAAAGTGATCGGCGTAGTCGTGAAGGTAAAGGCCACGGCTCCCGTAATAGTGCTGTGCGATCGCATTCCCAGCGTCGTTTAAGTCGTCCTCAGTAAATTTGCCATCGCAATACCTGAAGAGAAATTCGGTGGCAGAGAGTTCGCCACTGATCACGCGGGCGACGGCTTCAGGCTCTTCCTCGACATGAAAGTCGCCAGCCCAGCCTCTAACAAAACACCATCTCATGAAAAGCGCTATGTGTGTGCCGCCATGCTCTTGTGGTTGGCCTGCTGGAAAGTCTCCGCCATGGTGCCAGCTTGCATCATCGTACTTCATGGGCGTCCTTGAGATGTTTTGCGTTGAAAAGGGGCTTGATTTATCACGTTCTCGCAGGGATCGGGTAGGTCAGTTTTCAGTTTCATCCAGCAGGCAAAGACAGAACTGTCGTTGCCCTACTTGGCAATGAACAACATCATTCGCCATTGCTGCCTATTGACTGCGAATGTTCACTTTTGGCCGTTTTCCGCCGCTCACCATTGGGTGAAATAAATCGCTTCGAGTTATCCTAGGTGAGCTAGTCCCACAGCCTTAGCCGCTACGAGCCTTCTGTTGCTCCCAAGCCAGCTTTATTGCCTCAATGCTCGGCACAAATCTCGACATATGCCGAATTCCCACAACCGGCACCTTACGACTACCAATGGTCGCGGTGAAGCCGTAAGTCGCTCGGTAGGAAGACGAATCGATGTGGTCCAGTGCCTCTCCACTTCCAAATGTCTCCCAAAGAATTTTGGCAGCCGATGGGCTTTGCAATCCGTTACTGTAAGCAATGATCAATTCTGGTTCGGCGAGAGGCACAGTCACCCGCTCGAAAAAATCCATCGATTTGCGTATTAGCGATTCCAGGCTCGCCGCAGCAGATTGTCGCGCGACTTTTTGTATCGACGCCGCATCGGAGGAGCAAAGCAGCAAAGCATTGGTATAGAGGGTATCGCGCCAGTTAAATCCAAGTTCAGTTGGTAACTCTGTCAATCGCCGTGCCAGAGTCTTTGTACCCCAGCCACCTTCCAGGCCATGAGCGACATTGGAAAACGCAGGTTGTTCGTAACCAGCTTGTACCGCGCCGGCATTGGTATGGATGGCGTCAGCGAGGGAGCCGTTGAAGCCGATCATGATCAGGCGCTTGCGGCTGGGTGGTGCGGCGACCAGTTCGAAGGCGCAGTCAAAGGGGCGGGCAGAGTAATCACCGATGCCCAGATCTTCGAGGATTTCAAGAATAAAGTTGCGGGTTTTCAGCGGCATAGTTCCATCCTATTGGCATAGCAGCATAAGGATACTGAAGACCGTCTGGTGCATCTCGCGAGCTGCTGAAATTGGCCATAACCTGGCGGTGGCGACGGACAGAAAACGGCCAAAAGCGCTCTGTCAGCGGAGTCGATATGGCAGGCCTTTGCATCGTATTGACTTATCTATTGGAGTGACTCGCCCAGAGCGCTCGCAATATGTGAAGCTTGAACGTGCAGACCATACATCGAGCCCGAATGATGCTTGATTTTTCGAATTCTTCGGCCCACCACCACCGGATTTCTCACGCGTAGTTCATGACGATTCTTCAAAAGCCCCGCATTGATTGAGCTGAAGATCCAATTTGGCCGCAGCTGACCAGCAACGATAGTATCAATCTCTTCAAGGCACACCCTGACGAGCTTGACCAACGTAATCGTCTCACTCGGAGAAAAGGTTGTTGGAGATTTGTCTCCGAAAATCAGGCCGGGGATGGATGAGCGTGCCTCCCAGAATCTCTGAAGACCTGGTGCGTCGTGTTTCAGGAGCCTCGAGTACTCGCTCGTAAGCTCAGTCGCCCCGTGGATTACGTGGTTTCGCCTTAATCTCAGGTATTTAACCGTCCTTAGCAATGAGTGTTCTATTGGCACAGTAAGCGTCACCAAATGCTCATTCAAGGTCTCATCGATGGGATCAGCCAGTTTAATCGGGGTTTCAGCCATATCTCCCCAGTGCCGTAAAACAGCCTCAATGAAGAGAAGCAATTGCTCGACTGCGAAAGCGAAGCTCACTCCCAGTGATGTATTGAGTTGAGCATCACGAAACGACAACAGGCGTGTCATAGGAACGTGTATTCGCTCGGCGAACTCGTTGCCAGGGAACACTTCGCTCGTGAATTCAGTCGGGCGCAACGTCGCTAACTCCTGCCATCGCGCAGCGACATCTTCGTGCATAAACAGAGTGAGGCACAATTGGTCGTTGACGCTCGCTAGTGCTCGCATGTAAACGTTGCGAAGGGGCGTTTTGGTTGGTAGCGACATTCATAGTTCTCTTGAGTCTTGGTAGGTGGCTGGCTTTAGATTGTCACGAATCAGTAGAGAATTCCCAGGGCTGGAGTGGTTGATCTGAATCGCCCCAGGTTTCGTAGACACCCTGAACGGCTGCAAAGGTTCGAAAGCAGCCTATTATCGCCGCAGCCGCCCTCCCCCACCGCGTCCGATGATGGATTGGAATTACTAATCCTGTAGACCACGTATTCCTTGCTCTACAGAGCCGACCTGAAAGCTGCGTACCACTTTCGTACCAACATTACTTCTTTTATAAAGCAAACAGCATTCGGTGATAGCCAACTTCAACGCCAAACTGGTCGCCATAACTTGTGCTGTAAGCTCCAGCAGATGCTTATCGGCCTTGAATAACCGAAAATGCTGTCCTCACTCACTTTGTTCGCTCTCTTCCTTCCTCCATTCCTGCTCTGTACACCGAATTTTTTTATCGAGCCTTATATGATTCATAGCCGAGCTGTATTCATATTGGCTCTCGGCATACGCCTCGATGCCTAGTACGATAAGGTCTCGGGTTTCACACAAATATGATTCCGGACCAAACTCTAGAGTGTTCAAATACAACGCGTGATACGAGAGTTGCATTATCAATGTTTTTTTCCAGTGCTTCTTCTCCGGAGTGCTCAGTATTTCGTCGACCGAGTGCAGCAACAGCGAAACGAAAAACTCGTATGCCTCTCGCTGATTGGAGCCGTATTTGAAGTGGCTGTATCGGGGGGCGTACAAAGGGTAGGAGGCACCCGCGTACTCTGGGTTCGCCAAGGCAAGACTCAAATAATCTTTATAAACCCCCTTGGCTGATGTTGTGTTGTTCGCGTCCAGTTGATCGATCGACACTTTCACTGCGAAAGCTGCAATGGTGACGGTTGAAAGGGTGCTCCATAGAGCAAGTGAAAAAATTTTTTTTATGGGAGACAGTTTTTTTGCATCAGGAAACTGTAAATTCGGGCACGCATGAAGAAGTTGCTTGGCACGTGTGGGTTCTCGGTTTTTGTTTGAGCCATGAGGTTTGGTGTACGCAATCTTAGTGCCGTGTGATGGCCAAAGGTGCTGTTGGCAGAGTGGTCCAGGTAGGCGGACTACGACGGGCTTCAATTTTTTCGGTATCTACGCGAGATGTCTATCAGTGACACAGCTCTGCCTGATCGGCTGAATTGTTGACACGGATGAATTGTACGCTAGAGGGAACGTGCCTGCAGACTCAGACGTTCGCTATGGATAGACGTCTACCGGTCACGACAGGCAGAAGCCGGCCAGTAGCTGACGTTGAATACATTTGTTAGCTCGGTGACCTGCGCAAGGTTTCCACCCTAGCGTGTTCAAGCACATTCAATAGCGCATCAGAAAGCTCGCGACGAGAGACGATGACGCCCTCATTTACCTGCCAAGCGATGCCAATGTCAAAAGCAAACCCAGGGTAGGCGATATGACTATCTGTCTTTTTATGGATTGATGCTGGCTCAAACTTCGCCAGCGGAACTCTTACACGAGCAAATCTTGCTTTGACCTGCTTAAAAATCTCAAAAATCTGGGGTGGATCGTTGCACTGATTTTCTGACAATCGCTGAGTCAACGTTCGAACGACTTCATAGGCACCAAGTACCCATAGGTATGACTGGGTCACATGTCCTTGAATATCTTCGTATGCGGGTGAGATATTTTTTTGGCAGTAGTCATCCACAAGCTTTTCGTCAGTTCCACATAACTTAACGTCCATGTCCCCGAGGCTCTGAACTAGCCCCATAAGATGGGGCTCGAACCTCATCAACCCAATAGAAACCTTAATCCATCGCTCAAAGCGATCGTCCTCGTCGAAAATCATATTCCCTTCCTAGAAGCTCCCAATGACTGTGCTGGCCAACTCAATTCCATCGTGCGTTCCCTAACATCGCCCCCCGTTCAGGCCCGCCAATATCCAAGTTCATCGTCTACCCTGATCCTGATGGTATCTCAAGAACGGGCCGGTGCGACTGGCCGCATTGGGTCGATTGCTGCCAATCGCGCGCAAAATCACCAGATTTGTCGGTAATGGATTGGAAATACTAATCCTGTAAACCACGTATTCCGTGCCCTGCATCACCAAACTGAAATCTGCGTACCACTTTTGTACCAACGTGACTTCCAGGATTTACACACTACCCTTCACGAGAGGCTGCAATCGGCCTGACATTAAAGTATTTTCGCACCAGGTCATCGAGCGGATATGTGGTTTTTTGATCCCCTCCTGGCTTAGCGGCCTAGCTGCCGGCTTTCTTTTAGTGGAATTTTTCTGCTTTCAGTTGTGGCAAGCCTTTCGATAACGTGCGTTTTGAAGAGCAAGGAACCTCCAGCCGTGCCAATGATCGACAGTGACACCCTCAAACCTGCATGTGAGGCTTATCAGTTCGCCAAGGAAGCCTGGGATACCGCTATGACGGCGCTGGCCAAGGCCAACATCGCCAAAGTGTCGCCCCTGGAGTTGCAACGGCTGCATGACGAAGTGCACCAAACGCAAGAGGCCATGTTTGCGGCAGGGGCCGAGCTGGCCGAGAAAGTGGCCGACGCCATAAGCGGGATCGAGCGCGCCGCGCGGGTGTGACATGCAGGATTACCAATAACATCCCTTATGTAAAGTTACATCCGAAAGCTATCCAATAAGATTGGTTGTAGTCGTAGAACGCACTCGTTTGAATTTTAAAAAACTACCCGGCCTAAAAATGTTATGCCCGTCCTTGGGAGACTAGTGACCGCCGGGCGCAAACAAACCCACCGGAGTGGTCCTTCATGTGGGGGGCATTTAACGAATGCCCCGTGATTAGCAATTCGCGCAGCCGTAGTAGTCAACGTTTGCTGACCATGGGCGCGCTTCGACTGACCAACGCCTACCACCCATATGGATCACAGGGACCATTAGTCTTCCAGATGAATCACAACAGCGCGCCTCAAAATAGGCGCATACTGCTTGTGAGGCACGACGGCCCGTAGTTCCGGGCCACGCCTAATTAGAAAGTAGTACCGTGAATACGCACGACGATTTTCGTTTCAATGCTCATAGGCATTTATTAAACCTAGATGCGACCACAAACCACTTAATGATGCTGGTTGTTGCAGGAGAAGTTTCAGGCAGTACCTGGAGCGAAGCCTTATCACGTCAACAAGTCGCTATTGAAGAATGGGCGGGTGTTCATGCCGGCGTTCACCTAGAGCCCTTACCTGCGCTCGATGGAAGGCCTGCCAACACTATTTTATCCTAAATCTGATTTACGATTTTGCGGTCCGATTGCAGACCCGACTCGTTAGAAATGTAATTGATCTTGCAGTTTCCACGGTAAAAAATCTTTTGGCATCTGGGTGATCTAACCCGATCATACTTAGGCAGATCTTGCCTGCTGCGCCGCTCTAAACCAATCTTCTGCACCTGGAGAGCCTTCTCTTGGACTTCATCAGCGAAGACAGTTTAGACGATCAAAAACCTTAAGTCTGACAGTTCATGCGCGGAAAACAGCTCACGTCTACCGCGTGGCCCCAAACCCAATCGCCCCTTTAAAAGCTGCCCTTTGAATCTGCAGTGCTTTAGTGCCAGCTAAACCGTTCTTCTTTCTGGCCCACAGAGCTTTAAGGGATTGATCCCCATCTTCTAACGTTTGACACACAGGCGCCTGCCTATGACCAGCACTCCAGCTGCTGCTACGTCACTTATGCCAGCTTCGGGCCGATTGGGCCTGCAAGCCATTACTCTGCTTTTCGTGGCATGCGCCGCCTTATGCACCTTTACCGGGGGGCTGCTGTACTATCAATATTGTGACGCAAAAGCATCTCGTCATGCCGAGCTTATGAACTTGTCTTCATCTGTGCTGCGCTCAGCCGAAAGTTCTATTACCTACGCGAGCATGATCCTGGTCGGGCTGGCTGAACGTTACCGACATGACGGCGAGACCCCTGAGAATCTGGCGCGAATGCTTGACGTTGCGCGCACACTCGTAGACTGGCAGCCCGAGACTCAAGGAATATTTTTCTACGCGGCGGATGGTCGTTGGGTGATGACGACTCTAAACGCCATGACCCCTCAGCGTAACAATGCGGATCGTGAGTATTTTCAATTCCATCTGAAGAATCAAAGTCTCGCCCCTTATATAGGCCCTCCTATCCGTAGTCGCACAACCGGGGAATGGATCATGACGGTATCCATACGCCTCGAAGATGCTCAAGGCGCGTTTGCCGGCGTGGCCCTCGCGACCCTACGAGTAGAAAGTTTCCTGGAGTTCTTCAGGTCCTTGGAGCTTGGCCAAGATGGCGTCGTCAACATGACGCGAACCGATGGCGTTCAGCTTATTCGTTATCCGTTCATACCGGAGTCGATAGCAGTGAATGTCGGCAACACACCTGTTGCAAAAGCGATCAAGGCCGGTAGCTCACGTGGGGTGCTCGCTTTTAATTCTCCTGTAGACGGCGCCAAGCGCATGGTCGGTTATGCCAGCAGTAGCCGGTACCCAATTCGATTGTCAGTCGGAATGACAGACGACTACGCATTCGCCTCTTGGCAAAGAGGATTCTTTCTCACCATCATCGCGACGGCCGCTGCACTCGGTGTCATCCTGTATCTTGGTTTCAGGACCATGCGGGGTATCGTACAGCGAGCTAATGACGAAATCGTACTGAGGGCTGACAATGGTGAACTTCAAATACTGGCTACTGAAGATGGCCTGACAGGATCAGCCAATCGCCGACAATTTGATCAAGTTCTTGCCAAGAGCTTCAACCAAGCCGAGTCTAACCGTACCCCCATCGCGCTTCTGCTTGTAGATGTTGACCACTTTAAAAAATACAACGATACGTATGGCCACCCAGCAGGGGATGAGTGTTTGCGCCGAGTCGCTACGCTGGTGCGAAATGCTGTGGGTAGACCTACAGACCTCGCGGCGCGATACGGTGGCGAAGAAATGGCTGTGATTCTGCCAGTCACCGATTTGAAGGGGGCCGTGCTGGTCGCGGAGGGAATCAGAACCGCTGTTGAGAAAGCCAATATAGAGAGCAGTTCAGTTGAACTGGGACGAGTGAGCGTGAGCATCGGAGTAGCGGGATATATCCCATCACTTAGTTCCCAAGGTCACGATGAGCTGTTGCTGCTTACAGATAAAGCTCTTTACAAGGCTAAAGAAAATGGCCGCAATTTGGTTATTGCTTATTCTGAAGACTGATATTAAAGCACACGTTTTTTGGGTTCAGTCGTGGGGCACATGGACTGCGTCTTGCTGGCGCAGACCGGGACAAGCGCCAGTGGGAAGAAGGCACGTAATAAGGGCCTAAAGCCTACCGTAGATCAACGCGCCTGCACCCGTGCCACGTTACAATCAAGCCCGTAACCTATTGATTTTAATATTTAAAGTACCCTTCCTTATAATTCAGTTGCTCAGGCGTTTGACTCCTGATGCAGAACCAATCTCTGCCACTCATTTATCGGCGAAAGGTGAGCCTACCTTTAGGCCAACTACGCCTGATTCGAGCGGCAGCAATTGGCCAGAAGCGGTCATTCGTGATCATGTTCAGACCACTTTGCACGACAACCACGCCCCCCAGAAAAGGCTGCTGAAGAAACGGGTAGCGTCTCCAAACCCGGCGTCATGCAAG
>Ga0302175_10000481_pt1 | contig 13000 bp, 13 predicted proteins | sample I_Fen_N3_3_FD_198791 | JGI IMG/M metagenome (GOLD analysis project Ga0302175, IMG submission 198791) | Peat permafrost microbial communities from Stordalen Mire near Abisko, Sweden - I_Fen_N3_3 | ecosystem: Environmental > Terrestrial > Soil > Wetlands > Permafrost | place: Sweden: Abisko... | reverse complement strand
GGCGGTGGTTTTCAGGGGCTCTTCGCGAGCAAGCCGCGCTCCCACCAGAGGTTGCGCGTCCATTGTGGGAGCGTGGCTTGCCCGCGAAGACATCAGCAAAAGCGCCACAGTTTTTCAACTCGGACGCAGTCGCAACTCCTAAGCAAAACCACCCATCACGGCGCCTTGGCCGCCGCTTCAATAACCTCGGCAACCGTTTTCGGATGAGAAACCATCACAACGTGAGACGCGCCTTTAACCACCACCGTCTGTTTCGAGTTAGCCCGCTCAGCCATGAACTTCATCGCTTGCGGCGGGATGTTCTTGTCCTTGTCGCCATAGACCCACCAGGACGCAGTGGTCTTCCAGGCGGGATCGGTTGCGGCTTCCTTGAGCGCTGCTTCGGTGACCGGACGCTGCGTCGCAGCCATCAAGCGAGCATCGGCAACCGAGACGTCAGCGGCGAACTGATCGTGGAATTTGTCTTGCTGGATGTAGAAGTCTTTCCCGCCATCAGCCAGATCGACGGGTTTGGCCAGGGTCGGGCCGAGGGTACTGCCGGGGAATTTGCCGGTGAGGTCGAACGCGCTTTCACCCTTGTCCGGCGCGAAAGCCGAGACGTACACCAGCGCTTTCACATTGGCTTGGCCGTAGGCCGCTTCACTGATGACCGGCCCGCCGTAGGAGTGACCGACCAACACGACCGGGCTCTGGATTCCTTTGAGCACGTCGGTGACCGACTGCGCATCGCCTTTGAGGCTACGCAACGGGTTCGCGGCGGCGACCACGGTATAGCCGTCCTTTTCGAGGATTTTGATCACGCCGTTCCAGCTGGTCGAATCGGCAAACGCGCCGTGCACCAGCACGATGGTCGGTTTGGCTGCGTCGGCCATGGCCCAGGTTGAAGCCCCGAGCGCGGCCGACAGGGCCAGTCCAATGACGAATCTATTGAGTTTCATACAGGGTTCCTTCCAATTGAGTAGGCGCAGGAGGTGGGGCCGTCAATCTCGCCACGAAGCGCCCGTCAGATTAGGGCTGACCAAGGGCAGGGCGATTGTGCTCGTGTGCTGCTACTTTTCAGTGCCTGGACTGAACACGGTGCGTCGAGCGCCGGGAGTGAAAAAGTGGTGCGACTCAAATGGACTCGCTGATCACCGCAGCGGCACGGGCACTGGCGGCGGGTGATCCCCTTGGCGCATTGAACCGCGTGGCGTTGCGTGAGGACGCGGCGGCGCTCGCGCTGCGGGGCATTGCGATGGCGCAACTTGGCGACTTGGTCCGGGCCCGAGCGTTGGTGCAACGGGCGGCGCGGGCCTTCGGACCGAAGGAAGCGTTGGCACGGGCGCGCTGTGTGGTGGCCGAGGCGGAAATTGCCCTGGCCTCTCGGGATCTCGGTTGGCCGGTAAAAGCCCTCGACACGGCGCGACTGACCCTTGAGGCCCACGGCGATGGGGTCAACGCCGCCCATGCGCGCTACCTGGAGATTCGGCGTTTGTTGCTGATCGGTCGTCTGGACGACGCGCAGCAAAACCTCGCCGCACTTGACCCCGCGCCACTACCGCCAGCCTTGCGCGCGGTGCATGAACTGGTGGAGGCCGGGATCGCCATGCGGCGCCTGCAATCGAACAACGCACGGGCGGCGCTGGTTCGGGCCGAAATGGCTGCGCGGGATGCCGCGATTCCTGCCCTGAGCGCCGAAGTCGAACACGCCATCCTGATTCTCAATACCCCCGTCGCACGGTTGATCGCCCACGGTCAGGAACGTCCGTTATTGCTGGGGGACGTTGAAGTCTTGCTCGCTTCAACCGCGCTGGTGGTGGACGCCTGCCGCTACCGCGTGCGCGGCGCTGGCCTGTCGGTTTCGCTGGCCACGCGTCCAGTGCTGTTCGCCCTCGCACGGGCGCTGGCCGAGGCCTGGCCGGCGGATGTGCCGAGAGACGTGCTGATCGCCCGAGCATTTCGCCTGAAACTCAGCGACGAGTCCCATCGCGCCCGGTTGCGCGTCGAAGTCGGGCGCCTGCGGGCGGCGCTGGAACCCTTGGCGAGCGTGACTGCGACCTCGCGCGGGTTTGGGTTGACGGTGCGCAATTCGAGCGAGGTGGTGGTGCTGGCGCAGCCCATCGAAGAGAAATACGCGGCCGTGTTTGCCTTGCTGGCCGACGGTGAAGCCTGGTCGAGCTCAGCCCTGGCGCTGGCCCTCGGCAGCAGCCAGCGCACGGTGCAACGCATCCTCGACACGCTGGCGACGGACAACAAGGTGCAAGCCTTCGGACGTGGCCGGGCGCGGCGCTGGATGACACCGCCGGTGCCGGGTTTCGCGACGACTTTGTTACTCACGGCGCCGTTGCCCAGTGATTAGGATCACTTCACACACCCGTGACGAGGAAACCACCATGAAACACTCAGCAGCCGAAATCATCCGCGAATATGGGCCCTTTGCCGGGGTCGACGCCGTGCATGGCGTGACCTTCGACGGTCAGCACGTCTGGTTCGCCAGCGGCGAAAAACTCAATGCCCTCGACCCGACCAGCGGCCAGACCTTGCGTGCCATCGACATCACCGCCGACGCCGGCACCGCGTTCGATGGCGAGTACCTGTTCCAGATCGCCGCCGACCGCATCCAGAAAATCGACCCCAAGACCGGCCGCGTGCTCCACACCATCCCCGCGCCCGGCCCCAGCGATTCGGGGCTGACCTGGGCCGAAGGGACGCTGTGGGTCGGCGAATACCGCGACCGCAAGATTCACCAGATCGACCCCGACACCGGGACGATTTTGCGCACCATCGAATCCAACCGTTTTGTCACTGGCGTGACCTGGGTTGAAGGCGCGCTGTGGCATGGCACCTGGGAGGGTGATGAGAGCGAGTTGCGGCGGGTTGATCCGGCCACCGGCGAAGTGCTGGAGAGCTTGGAAATGCCGCCCGGTGTTGGGGTTTCGGGATTGGAATCAGATGGAGGGGAGCAGTTTTTTTGTGGCGGTGGGGGCAGTGGCAAGGTTAGGGCGGTGCGTCGGCCGGTGTGAGGTTTTTAAGATCAAGAGATCGCAGCCTTCGGCAGCTCCTACTCGCGACCCTTGGGACAGGCGCCTGGATGGTGCTTGTCCATTTCGGTCAAGGAATCATCCAATGCGTGCGTTATGTCTGGGTCACCTGGAAAACACCTTGGTCCGGGCCTTGCTCGATCACGGTTATCGAGTCTGCGCAGGTGTGCGCGATACCAGCAACACCGCGTCTTTCGCCGGTCGGGACTGTGAAGTGGTGCAGGCCGAGTTGCTCGATGCACTCGTGATGGGTGAGGCGTTGCAAGGGGGTGATGTGTTGTTTCAGGTCGCGGCGGTGTTCAAGCTTTCATTTCAATTTTGTCGATGTGCGCGATGTCGCCCAAGGTATGATCCGCGCGGCGGCCTCAGCGGCCAGCCCGCCCGTCTATTGCTCAGCCAGGTCAGGATGTTTCACGGGTAAAACAGTAATACAGCATCGCGAAGGCCAGATCGGAGTCGGGCTTCAATCCGCCTATGAACATCGGTCATCCTTTTCTAGTTTGGGCAACAGTCAGCGAAGCAGGGGGGCGGTCGCAAGGTATCAGGGCGGCGACACGCCTGACCCGGCGCGGATCAATTCGAGGTACTCGGGGCTTTCCGAAATCGAGTTGTGCCCCACCCCCGCAATCACCTTTATCGACGCCACCCCCGGGGCAAAGTGCCGAAACAGCCGTTCAGTGCTGGTGCGGGGGATCACGTCATCCTGTTCAGCGGCAATCACCAGCGTCGGCACGCTGATGTGTGCGGCGTATTTTCCGGAGTCGAAGGTGTCCTTCAATAGCCACCTCACCGGGAACATCGGGAACTGGCGGGCGGCGAGTTCCAGCAGGCTGTTGTAGGGCGTGATCAGGATCAGCCGCGCGGCCGGGCGTTGGCTGGCGAGGCGAATGGCGATGCCGGTGCCGAGGCTGCGCCCGACCACGACAACCTGTGGATGCTCGGCGTAGACCCGGTCGAACACGTCGAGGGCATCGCGCTGGATCGCCTCCTCGGAGGGTGACCCGGAACTGCCGCCATAGCCCCGGTAATGCAATAGATACAGCGCGTGATCCGGGAAGGCCTGGGAAAACGAAGGCAGGTTGCGGGAGACGTCCTCGGCATTGCCGCCGAAGTAAATCAAGGCTTTGGGGCCGTCGTGGGGGCGGACCGAGACCTGCAAATCGGCGTCGGCGACCGACAGTTTGAGCCGGGTTTCGGGGGCGGCGATGGTGCCGGGTTGCGGGTAATAGATGAGTGAACGCTGGAACACGAACAGCGCGGCGCAGAGCAGCAGGTAAAGCGCTGCAATCGAGACGAGGATGTACAGCAGGATGCGCGACATTTGGCTGATTGTTCTGAGCGAATATCGGAGTCTAGTTCATCGTGTGGGGTTGGTCGGAAGATCAAAAGATCGCAGCCTTCGGCAGCTCCTACGTGCTTGTGGGCGCTGACGAAGGCTGCGATCTTTTGACTGGTTGGCGCTAAATCAACCTGCTCTCCGGCAACCCCAACAACCCCGTCAGCGTGTTCATGATCGCTTGCTGGCGCGCCCGATCCACCTGATGCCCGACCTCCGCCGCAGCCACATCCGCGTCGCAATGCGGACACGTCACTTCATGCGCAAAGATGTACTGCAAACAGCCCCGGCACAGCGCCAGTTGCGTCGGGATGCGGCCCTCGTCCGGGGCGTGCTTGCCCTGATTGGCCCAGGCCAGTTTGATCACCTGACCGCTGTCGCTGACGCTGCTCACCGTCTCACCGGTGGCGATGCGTTCGGTGATCAGGTCAAAACGCCCGACCGCGAAGGACTTCTGCGCCGCGTCTTCGAGTTTGACGATCCGCTCGCGCAACCCGCGTTTTTGCAGGTCCAGCGCCCGGTAATGGCAGTAAGGATTGTTGCCCGGTTTGCCGAGCAACGAGTGGGACGTCCAGGTGCAACCGCCACGGCAGACGTCGTTGTAATAGCAACTGCGACAGTAGCCCCAGAGGTCATCGACCGAGCGCAGTCGGCCAAAGTGCATGCCTTCGCTGTAGTGCCAGATGTCGTGCAGGCTCATGTTGCGCACGTTACCGCCGGAGAAACCGACGGTGGCCAACGATGGGCAGCCTTTCACTGTGCCATCGGCTTCCAGCGCCAGCACGGTTTGCCCGGCGGCGCAGCCGCTCCAGTGCACGCGCTCGTCGCCGAAACCGCGCCACATGTGTTCATACGGGCCGTAGTAACCGATGTTGTTGCCGACGTTCATCAGCAAGCCGCGATTGACGCCTTCGCGATATAGGCGTGCGAGCAATGGCATCACTTCCAGCAGTTGATAGGGTTGCAGCAACAGCTCCGGGTGATCGACGGCATTGCCCATGGCAACCGTCAACTGGATCTGCCAATGGGTGGCGCCGACGTCGATGATCAGGTCCATCAGTTCGGGCAAGTCGGGCAGGGTGGCCGCGCCGATTTGGGTGTTGACGCTCACCGCCAGCCCGGATTGTTTGGCGCGGCGCAGGGTGTCCACGGCTTTGTCGAACGAGCCCGGCACGTTGCGCACGGCGTCGTGCAGCGCTGCCAAACCGTCCAGTGAAACACCGACACCGTTGAGCCCGGCGTCCACGGCGGCCTGCATTTTCGCCGGTGTCAGGTTGCGCCCGCCGGTCTGGATGGCGCAGTACATGCCGTGGTCGTGGATGGCCTGGATCAGTCGGGTCCAGTCTTTACGCAAATAGGCTTCGCCGCCGATCAGGGTGATTTCGCGGGTGCCGAGCGCGGCCAGGGAATCAATGACGTCGAGGCATTCCCGGGTGTTCAATTCGTCGGGTCGTCGATGGCCCGCGCGGGAGCCGCAATGCAGGCATTTGAGGTCGCAGGCCAGGGTGATTTCCCAAACCACATGCACCGGCACGTAGCGTTTGAGGTCGGTTTCGCTGAGGTAGCGCGCGGGGCGATTGTCTGACATGGCAAATCCTTGCGCACCGTTGTGGCGAGGAAGCGTGCTCCCGCCGGGCCGCGAAGCGGACCCTCCTTTCTACCTGAAAAGAAGGGGACTGCTGCCCAGTCCAACGGAAGCAAGCACCCTCGCCAGGGTGCTTGTCGATTGAGGACCGGTTAGCGGGCTTCCAGACGGGCGATTTCGGCGTTCAACTGCTCCAGCGCACTGCGCAGGGCGCCGCCGTGAGCCAGTTGTTGTTCAGCCTTGCTCACCACCGATTTCAACTGCGCCAGATCACCGCTGGCTTGCGCCTGCTGCACTGCGACGGCGTAGAGCGGCTGCGCATGGTGTGGCTGCTCCGGTCCGATCACCGGCGAGGGGCTGACGGCGGCGTGTTTGACCACGTGCCAGGTGCCTTGTTCGTCGTAGCGGTAATCGACAAAACCACTGACCCAGTCGGCACCGAGGATGCCCTTCAAATGAAAGGTCTGGGCGATCTGGCTGAGCGGGCCGCTCGGGCTGCCATCCAGGGTCAGGATGATGTGGTTTTCGGTGGCTGGCAGCAGTTTGGTTTCCGAGTATTCACCCCAGACCCGGGCGCGGAAGTTGAGTGGCGGGTAGGTGCTTTGGTAGAGGCTGGCGACGCCGCTGACTTTCTTTTTAACCGTATCCACCAGCAGGTCGAGGCTCAGGACCGGGGCGCCGAGCAGGTGATTGCTGACGTTGAGGCGAGTGTGAAAAAGTCCAATAGACATGGTGCAACTCCCTTAAGTGTATTCAGGACAAACCAGGCATTCAGTGGCCAGGTCAGCGGCGTTCCAGCCGGCTGATTTCGCCCTTGGCGGCTTCCAGTGCACTTTGCAGTTGAGGCTGCTGATCCAGTTGTTGCTTGGCCAGGCTGGCCAGGTTTTTCATCTGGGCCAGGTCACCGCTGGCAATGGCGCTCTGAATGGGCGCGGCGTACAGCGGCAGGATCGGTGGGTACGAAGAATGCGGTGGAATCACCGGGCCAGGTTCCAGCGGCGGGAAGGCGCTGGAGCGCACCGAGTCGCTGAGGTGGGCGGGAACGTTATTGATCTCGATCCAGCGTTGGCCATCAAAATACGAATAGTTGGCGACCCCTTCTTTCCAGTCGGTGCCCACCACCAGGCGTATCTTGAAATTCACGATGGAATTGGACCCCGTGCCGCCGTGATTACCCTGGCCGACGATCAGGATTTTGCTGACCCCGGGGGACATGACGGTGAGGTAGGTGTATTCGCCCCAGACATCGGAATGCACATCGAGCGGCGGGTTGGTGGCCTGAGTGATCGATGCCGTACCGCTGACGGTTTCTTCCGGGGTAAATACCAACAGATTGAGTGCCAGGCTTTGCGCACCCGGTTGCCCGGTGCCAATTCGATAGGCGAGCGGGAACAAACCAACATTTTGTTGAGTAGAACCAGACATAGTTATTGCCTCCATTGCAATAAAGGGAAAACAGAGCTAGCGCTGTTCTTGGCGAGACACTTCCTTAGCCAACTTTTCGTAAGCGGTTGCCAACTCTTTGGGTTCAGCCTTGGATGAATCACGTTGTTTTAACAACGTCTTCATTTGTTGCAGATTGCCTTCCGTGATCGCGTCATGGATGGCCGCCCCGTAAGGGGGGATGGGGTGGGACGAAGAACGACTCATGGCGACTCCTTCCGTGGTGTTTTGTGGCACTGCTTGACCAGCAGCTTTTGCAGTTAAGCAGGCATCTTTGAATATGCAATGCCCAATGCAGGCCAATGGCCTGTTAAATTTTTAATATTCTTTTATTTATCGCGAAGTGATGGGTTGGTACAAGGTTGATATCAGGATTGGCGATTAGGGGTGGCGTTTTTTCATAGTGGTTATCGCCATTAATAATGAGCGGGCTAAGTATTGTTCAGCACTAACAAGTATGACGGTTGTTATAGCGGTGTTTATTTAATTCATGACGCGAGATAGCGCCCGAACCAAGCCAATGTGCGACTCCAGGCGAGCTCGGCGGCGGCTTTGTCATAGCGCGGCGTGGAATCATTGTGAAAACCATGGTTCACGCCGGGATAAATGTAAGCCTCATAGGTTTTGTTCGCCGCTTTCAGCGCCTGCTCAAACGCTGGCCAGCCTTCGTTGATGCGGGTGTCCAGTTCACCGTAGTGCAGCAACAGCGGCGCCTTGATTCGCGGCACATCCTTGGCCTCGGGCTGACGGCCGTAGAAAGACACCGCCGCACCCAGTTCCGGGTAGGCCACCGCCGCCGCGTTGACCACGCCACCGCCATAGCAAAAGCCGGTGATCCCGACTTTGCCGGTGCCGGCGGCGTGGTTCATCAGCCATTCGATAGCGGCGAAAAAGTCGTTCATGAGTTTTTCCGGGTCGACGCTTTGTTGCAGCTCCCGGCCCTTGTCATCGTTGCCGGGGTAGCCGCCCACGGATGTCAGGCCATCGGGGGCGAGCGCAATGAAGCCGACCTTGGCCACGCGCCGGGCGACGTCCTCGATGTACGGGTTGAGCCCACGGTTCTCGTGCACGACGACTACCGCCGGCACCTTGCCGCTGGTTTTCGCCGGGCGCACCAGATAGCCGCGCACCTGGCCGTGGCCCTTGGGCGAGGGGTAGGTGATGTACTCGGCGAGGATGTCCGGGTCGGTGAATGCCACTTGCTCGGCCAGGGCGTAGTTCGGACTCAGGGCCGCGAGCAGGGCGGATGCGGTCAAACCGCCCAGGGCGAACAACGCCGCTCGGTCAAGAAACTCGCGTCGGTTGATCTGGCCGTGCACGTAGTAGTCGTAGAGTTCCAGCAGTTCAGGGGCGAAGTCTTTGGCCGTCAAACGCGTCATTGGCGGTTTTCCTTTCGATGCTTGCTAGGCATTCGCCACCCGGGCGGTACGGATGAACAACGCACGCACTTTGTCCCAGAAGTTGCCACCCAGCACAAAAAAGCTGCCGATCAGCATCAAGTCGCCCAATACCTGGACCTGCCAGAGGTTTGGCCGCAGCCCCGGCCAGAGGCTATCGACGTAGGGTTCGAGAAAGGCCGAGATCAGCGGCAAGCAGAACATCACCAGACCGACGCGATGCCGAACCGGGCCGACCTCGGTTTCCGCGCTGGGCGCCAGTGACGTCACGTAGCCAAACACGCTGCGCTTCAACTGTTGGAACCCGGCCTTGCCCATGACGGCGATGACCAGAATTAACAGGACCTTGTTGCTGATAAACAAGACACCCATCAACGTGGCGACCTTTGAGCCCGGCACGCCAACCGCTGCCGCCAGCGGCACCATCAGCCATGACCCCAGCATGAGGCAGAGAATGACGATGCCCAGTTTGAAGCGCCAGCCAGCAGAGTGGGGTTGGGTGGTCATGACGGTCGTACCTTTTTGATGGATCGTCGCGGTTGGAATAACACCCCAAAAGCGTAGCAGCTGAAGCGCGAGCGTTCGGTTTTTGATTGTCGTCATCCGGCTTTCATCGGGGCGGCTATGCTCCAGTCATCTTCCTCTGCCGGAAAAAAATCCATGGGTTCACGTGCCGCCATGCTGATCCGGTCGGGGCCGCTCTGGCTGCTCCTCGGCCTCGGCGGCTGCATGCGCGTGGGCCCGGATTTTCAGGCGCCGGGGGAGGACTGGGTCAAGCACTGGAGTACCCCGGCGCTGGAGCACGCCAGCGAGCGCGGCGCTAATCCGGACCTGCGCCAGTGGTGGCAAGTGTTCAACGACCCGGTGCTTGAGCAACTGATCAACGACGCGGATGCGCACAATGCCAGCCTGAAAATCGCCGGTCTGCGGGTGATGGAAGCCCGGGCGCAATTGGGCATTGCCCAGGCCGGGCGTTATCCGCAATTGCAGCAGGCCAATGTCGATCTGCTGTACGCGCAGCGCCGTCAATACAGCGGCAGCAACCGGCGGGACAGCCGTTTCTGGCAATTCAGCGAAGGCTTCGACGTGGGCTGGGAACTGGATTTCTGGGGCCGTTTCAGCCGGGCCATCGAGTCCTCGGATGCCAGCTACTTCGCGGCCCAGGCCAACTACGAAGACGTACTGGTGCTGCTGCGCGCGCAAGTCGCGGACACCTACTTTTCGCTGCGCACCACCGAGGCGCGACTGCGCGTTGCCCGGGACAACACCCGGCAGCAGAAGCGCAGCCTGGACATCACCCGTAAGCTGTTCGACAGCGGCCAGACCGCCGAGCTCGACTGGCAGCAGGCCAAGACCCAATACCTCGGCACCCTGGCCAGCATTCCCAGCCTCGAAGACCAACTGCACCGGACCCGCAATGCCCTGTCGGTGCTGACCGGGCAAGCGCCCGGTGAGTTGCCGCAAATGACGGCCAATGAAGCATTGATTCCGTTGATTGACCGTGCGGTGTTGCAAGACGTGCCGGCCAACCTGCTGCTGCGGCGTCCGGATGTGCGTGCCGCCGAGCTGAATGTGGCCGCGCAATCGGCGCTGATTGGCGTGGCCGAAAGCGATTTCTACCCGTCCCTGAGCTTGCTCGGCAGCATCGCCTGGACCGCCAGTTCCGTGGGTAATACGCCCAACAGCCTGGACCTGGTCGGTGGCCCGAGCTTGCGCTGGAACCTGTTCGATCACGGCCGGATCAGCAACAACGTGCGGGTGCAGGATGCGCGTTTGCAACAGTTGATCGAGGTCTACCGCGACACCGTTCGCCAGGCCGCCCGGGAGGCCGACGATGCCGCCAGCGGCTTGAGCCAGTCCCTGGAGCGCGAACGCATCCTGGGTCAGGCCGAAGTGGCGGCCAAGCGCTCGCTGGTGTTGGCCCGCGCTCAATACAGCGAAGGCTTTTCCGACTTTCAGCGGGTGCTGGATGCGCAACGGGCCTTGCTCGAACAACAGGACAATTATCTGGTCAGCCGCGCCAATGCCGTCAGTAATTTGATCGCCCTGTACAAGGCCCTCGGCGGTGGCTGGTACGCCGCCCAACCCCTGGTCGATCACGCCACCCGCAAGCAAATGGAAAACCGCACTGACTGGGACGGCCTGCTCGACGAGCCTGCCGTGCCGCAGCCAGCCTTTCCCCAGCCCGACAAGGTGAACAAGCATGAGTGAAGCCACGGAGCCTACGGTCCAAACGCCGGAAGCCGAGGCGCCGGTACCGGTCGCCGACCCGGCGAAAAAAGGTATCAAGTGGGTGTTGCTGCTGATCCTCGTCAGCCTCGCCTGGTACGTGCTGGCTGACCGTTTTACGCCTTACACGCAACAGGCGCGGGTCGGGGCGTTTGTGATTCCGGTGGCGGCGGAAGTGGCGGGGCGGGTGATCCGGGTGAACGTGCGCAACAATCAGGACGTCAAGGCCGGGGACATTCTGTTCGAGGTCGATCCGCAGCCCTACCAGATCGCGGTTGACCGGGCCCGTGCCGACCTTGAAGCGACCCGCCGCCAGATCGGCGCCAGCACCGCCGGCATCGCCTCGGCGCAAGCCTCGTTGCGCGCCGCACAGGCCAACGAACTCCGGGCGCAGCAGGACAATCAACGGCTGGAAGGCTTGTACCGCGCCGACCGTGGCACGGTGTCCGTGCGCCTGCTGGAAGTCTCCCGGGCCAATCTTGAACAGGCCAGCAGCCAGGTCGAGGCGGCCCGAGCCGAAGTGCTGCGGGCACGGGAGCAGGAGGGTGGCAACGAGGCGGAGAACGCCCAATTGCGCAGCGCTGCCACGGCGTTGTCGAAAGCCGAACTGGACTTGGCCAATACCCGCGTCGGCGCGCGTTCGGCCGGACTGATCACCGACCTGCGCACCGACGTCGGTCAGTTCGCCGCCGCCGGCAGCCCGCTGATGACCCTGATCGCCATCCACGACGTGTGGATCAGCGCTGACATGACCGAAAACAACCTGGGCCTGGTCAAACCCGACACCCCGGTGGCGATCGTACTGGACGCGCTGCCGGGCGAGGTGTTCGAGGGACGGGTGCGCAGCGTCGGCTATGGCGTCAGCGTCGGTCAGACCACCGCGCCCGGCACCTTGCCGAGCATCCAGAACAGTCGCGACTGGCTGCGTCCGGCCCAGCGTTTTCCGGTGGTGATCGAGTTCGATGAGGACGCCATCAACGCCCTGCGCGACAGTCGCGCCATCCGCGCGGGCGGGCAGGCCGAGGTCATGGCGTTCCCGGCATCGGGCAATCCGCTTAACCCGCTCGGTCGGCTATTTTTGAGTTTTATGAGCTGGTTGTCGTATGCCTACTAAGCGAACACCCAGGGACCAGCGTTCCTTGCGCCTGGCGACGGGCACGGCGCTATGCCTGGCCACCAGTTTCGGCTTGGCGTTGCCGATTCCGTTTCTTGCGCCGGTGCTGGCGCTGCTGTTTCTCGCCACCCTCAACCAACCGTTGCCGTTCAAGGCTGGCATTGCGCTGGCGCTGGTGGCGATGCTGACCACCGGCATCGGCCTGCTGTTGATTCCGCTGCTGCGTTACTACCCGTTGAGTGGACTGTTGCTGATTGGCCTGGGCCTGTTCGTGGTGTTTCGCTTTGGCCTGCGCGGCGGCAACACGCTGATCGTCACGTTTCTGGTGATCGGCCTGACCATGATTTCAGCGGCCGGCACCGCCAGTTTCGAACTGGCGCTGATGGTTATCGGCGCGTTGGTCAAAGGCTTGCTGCTGGCGGTGATTGTGGTGACGGTCAGTCATGGGCTGTTTCCCGAACCGGCCCACGCGCCGCCAGCCGCCGCGCCGACACTGCCCGCCGGGGAGGTTGATCGGGTGGCGCTGCGGGCGACTTTGATCGTGCTGCCGGCGTTTCTGCTGGCGCTGATCGATCCGGCCAGTTATCTGCCGATCATCCTTAAAGCGGTCAGCCTCGGTCAGCAGGGCTGCGCGACGACGGCGCGTAATGCCGGTCGCGAGTTGCTAGGCTCGACGCTGCTTGGCGGCGTGCTGGCGATCCTGTTTTGGTGCGCCCTCAGCCTGTTTGTGCATGTGTGGATGTTCTTCTTGTGGATGCTGCTGTTCGGCCTGGTGCTGGCGCGCAAGCTCTATGCCCTGAGTCCGACCCGGTTCAGCCCGGGGTTCTGGCTCAACACGCTGATCACGCTGATTATCCTGCTGGGTCAGTCGGTGCA
>Ga0302175_10000480_pt1 | contig 13000 bp, 14 predicted proteins | sample I_Fen_N3_3_FD_198791 | JGI IMG/M metagenome (GOLD analysis project Ga0302175, IMG submission 198791) | Peat permafrost microbial communities from Stordalen Mire near Abisko, Sweden - I_Fen_N3_3 | ecosystem: Environmental > Terrestrial > Soil > Wetlands > Permafrost | place: Sweden: Abisko... | reverse complement strand
CCCAGCCGCCGTAGTAGCCTTGCAGGGCGCCAGCGGCGATGCCGATCAGCGCACTGACAAACGTCAGCATCAAGGCAAACAGAATCTACACCCTCGCACCGAAAATCACCCGGGCCAGCACATCCCGCGCCTGATCGTCGGTGCCCAGCCAGTTGACCTTCGTCGGCGGGCTCGGCGCCGGTTTATTCAGGTCGTAGTTGGGCGTGTCGTCACTGAACGGGATCGGCGGGAACAGCAACCAGCCGCCGTCCTTCTGGATCAGCTTCTGCACGTAGTCGCTGCGGTAATCGGCCTGGAACGGCAGTTGCCCGCCGAACTCCTGCTCGGTGTAGCGCTTGAACGCCGGGAAGTACAGCGAGCCTTGATAGCTGACGATCAGCGGCTTGTCGTTGGCGATCAGCTCACCCCCCAGGGTCAGCAGGAACAGGCCGATAAACAGCCACAGCGACCACCAGCCACGACGGTTTTTCTTGAATCGCTCGAAACGGCGACGGCCCAGCGGCGAAAGCTTGAACATCAGGCGTTCCTCGCTGCGAAGTCGATACGCGGGTCAACCAGGGTGTAGCAGAGGTCGCCGACCAGTTTTATCAAGAGCCCGAACAAGGTGAAGATGAACAGCGAGCCGAACACCACCGGATAGTCCCGTGATACGGCAGCTTCATAGCTCATGCGACCCAGGCCATCGAGGGAGAAAATCACCTCGATCAGCAACGAACCGGCGAAAAACACGCTGATAAACGCCTGGGGAATCCCCGAGACCACCAGCAGCATGGCGTTGCGGAACACATGGCCGTACAGCACCCGTCGCTCGCTCATGCCTTTGGCGCGGGCAGTGACTACGTATTGGCGGGTGATTTCATTGAGGAAGGAATTTTTGGTCAGGATGGTCAGGGTCGCGAAGCCGCCGATCACCAATGCCGTGACCGGCAGCACCAAATGCCAGAAGTAGTCGGCGATTTTGCCCACGGTAGACAACGATTCAAAGTTGTCCGATACCAGCCCGCGCACCGGGAACCAGTTCAGCGACGTGCCGCCGGCAAACACCACGATTAGGAACATGGCGAACAGGAAGGCCGGCATCGCGTAGCCGATGATGATCGCGGTGCTGCTCCAGATGTCGAAATGGCTGCCGTGATGCACGGCTTTGCGGATGCCCAGCGGGATCGAGACCAGGTAAGTGATCAGCGTGGCCCAGAGCCCGAGGGAAATGGTCACCGGCATTTTTTCCAGGATCAGGTCGGTGACCGTGGCGCCACGGAAGAAGCTCTTGCCGAAGTCCAGGCGCGCGTAACTGGTGAGCATCAGCCACAGGCGTTCCGGGGCCGGTTTGTCGAAGCCGTATTGTTTTTCGATTTCTTTGATCAGTTGCGGGTCGAGGCCACGACTGGCCCGTGAACTGCCATGCAGGGTTTCGCTGGAGCCGCCGCCGATGCTGGCGCCGCCGATGCCTTGCAGGTGCGCGATCGCCTGTTCCACCGGCCCGCCGGGCGCAGCCTGGACGATGACGAAATTGACCAGAAGAATGATCACCAGCGTCGGAATGATCAGCAGCAAACGCCGCAGTATGTACGCCCACATCAGCGCGGTCCTCCCGGTTTGCCGCGCTTGATCAGTTCGGCGGTCATCTGTTGGTTGGTCAGCGGGGTGGAGCTGACTTCCCACCAGCTCTCGATGGCTTCGTCATTGCTCGCCTGCACGCTGGGAATGCCGAAGCGGTTCCACCACACGGTCGAGCTGCCGGGCGGGTAATAGTTGGGAATCCAGTAGTAGTTCCATTGCAGCACCCGGTCCAGCGCATGGGCGTAATGCAGCATGTCGGCCTGGGTGGAGGCGCGGATCAGGCCGCTGATCAGCGTGTCGACTGCCGGGTTCTTCAACACCATGTAGTTATTGGCGCCGGGGTCGTTGGCTGCTGCCGAACCGAAATAGTTCAGCAGTTCGCCACCGGGGGAGGTGGTTACCGGGTAGCCGGTGATGACCATGTCATAGTCCCGAGACATCAGGCGATTGACGTATTGGGATGAGTCAATGCGGCGAATGTTGAGGTCGATACCGATCTGTTTCAACGTGCGTTTATAAGGCAGCAGCAGTCGGTCGATGCCGTTCTGGCTGGTGAGGAAGGTAAAGCTCAATGGCTCGCCCTGGGCATTCACCAGTTGATCGCCGTCGGGTTTCCAGCCGGCCTGTTCGAGCAGATCCAGTGCTTGCAATTGCTTGTCGCGGATCACGCCGCTTCCATCGGTTTTCGGTGCCTCGAAGACCTGGGTGAAAACCTCATCGGGAATCTGCCCGCGCAACGGTTCGAGAATCGCGAGCTCCGCCGCATCCGGAAGCTTGCGCGCCGCGAGGTCGGTGTTGGAAAAGTAGCTCTGCTGGCGGATGTACAGGTCACGCATCATCTGCCGGTTGCTCCATTCGAAATCCCACAGCATGGCCAGGGCCTGTCGTACTCGACGGTCCTGAAACATTGGGTTTTGCAGGTTGAACACAAAGCCCTGGGCCGCTTGCGGTGCTTCGGTGGCCAGATGGGCCTTTTGCAGGCGACCGTCACTCAGGGCCGGGCTTTCATAGCCTATGGAATAACCGGTGGCCGAGAACTCACGGTTGTAATCGTAGGCGCCACCGCGCAGGACCTGGCGGGCCACGTCGGTGTCGCCGAAGTACTCAATGCTGAAGTGATCAAAGTTATAAAGGCCACGGCTGACCGGCAGGTCCTTGCCCCACCAGTCGGCATTGCGCTCGAACGTGATGCTGCGTCCTGAATCGACTTTGCTGACTTTGTACGGGCCGCTGCCCAAGGGGGGCTCGTAACCGCCGCCGCTGGCGAAGTCGCGGGTCTTCCACCAGTGTTCGGGGAATACCGGCAATGTCGCGACATCCAGGGGCAGGGTGCGGTTCTCGTTGCTCTTGAAGTCAAAGCGGACGGTCAGTGGCGACTCGACTTCGACGCCTTTGACGTCGGCGAACTGGGTGCGATAGCGCAGGCTGCCCTGGGTCATCAGCAGGTCAAAACTGTAGCGCACATCCTCGGCGGTGATCGGTGTGCCATCGGCAAAACGCGCTTTGGGGTTGAGGTAGAAGCGCAGGGACAACCCATCTTCCGCACGCTCCATCTTCTGCGCTACCAGCCCGTACACGGTATAGGGTTCGTCGAGTGAGCGTTGGGCCAGGGGGGAGTAGAGCAGGCCGTCAATTTGGGTAACGCCGATGCCTTTGTCGATATAGGGCAGGACATGGTCGAAATGCCCGATTTCAATTGCCGAGCGGCGCATCGTGCCGCCCTTGGGCGCTTGCGGGTTGGTGTAGGCGAAATGACTGAAGCCGGCAGGATATTTCGCCGGCTCGCCATACACGGTCAGCGCGTGTTGCGGTGCTGCATTCACACCAGCGGCACTCAGTAGCAGGACCACGGCAGTGAATATCAAAGAGGGGAAAGCCAGTCGCATTGTCAGCCTTAGAGCCGGGTGATCGAAAGCACAATTTGTACGCTAGCGGCGCGTTACTCACCAGCCGAATCACGTAACCAAATACACAACGGCCCACCAAAAGGCGGGCCGTCATGTAGAAAACGCAGGCGTCAGATCAATCCTGGCGGCTGGTGACTTCCAGCAGGTGATAACCGAACTGGGTTTTAACCGGGCCTTGCACCACGTTGATCGGCGCGCTGAAGACCACGGTGTCGAATTCCTTGACCATTTGGCCTGGACCGAACGAACCCAGGTCGCCGCCCTGACGGCTGGACGGGCAAGTGGAGTTGGCCTTGGCAACGTCGGCGAAATCAGCGCCGCCTTCGATTTGTGCCTTGAGTTCGTTGCACTTGGCTTCGCTGGCAACAAGGATGTGACGGGCAGTGGCTTTAGCCATGGGAAAATTCTCCATTCAATGTTCAGTAAAGTGCTGAGCCTACCGGATTCAGTGGTCTATTTCTCCTCAAAGTTCCATTTCAGGCCTGTCGGGCAATGGCACCTTTATATAAAGGTGCGGGTTAAAGGCCGGCATTTCTCAGGCGTTCAGCGTGCAGTACATAGAGCTCGATCGGGCTGGGGCCTTTGCGGTCTCGACTGGCGGTCTGGCTGAGACTGTCCAGGTGATCCATCGGGTAGTCGGAGCGGATCACTTTGCCCAGGTGGGAACTGTACTGGCCGACCATTCCGTCATTCTGACCGGCCTCGGTGATGAAGTACTCGGAAAAGGCTCGGCAAAAGGCGCGGACCGGGTCGAGGGCGTTGAGCCCGTCATCAAGGAGGTTGCCTTGCAACGTGCCGCTCCAGGAATAGTAGCGCACACCATTGACCACCTCTCGACCCTTGCCGCCCCAGTTTTTTGGCAGGCCCTGGGGGTACTTGTCGTTAAATGCGCCAACACCTTCGGTGGTCAGCGCGTTAAGCGCGGCAATCGCGTTTTGTGGCATGTGGTGATTACCGCTGAGTAGCGACAGGAAGTCGGCGAACAGGGTAGCGACTCTACTGGCCACCTGTTCTGGCAGGCGTCCCGGTGTCAGGGCCTTGCGCAAAAAATCTGCCAGCTCGGAACCGTGGTTCGGGCCGCTGACGGAGGTCACCGAAGCCACCCAGTGTGGCGCGATGGCGGCGGCGTAACGTGAAGCCAGCGCACCCTGACTGTGGCCAATCAGGTTGACCTTGTTCGCGCCGGTCCCCTCCAAAACCCGCTCGATTTGCGCCAAAAGTTGCTCGCCACGGACCTCGTTGCTGTGGGTGGCTGACAAGTGCGGAACGAAGACCCTGGCGCCACCACTCCTCAGGGCGAGCTTGACGTCATGAAACAGTTCGAATTTGCCGATACGGTCGAAACCGAAGAGCCCGTGCACCAGCAAGATAGGGTGTTGAGTTGTTGCATTCCGTTGCATGTTCGTACCTTTTCGAAGACGTTCGAGGATGTGCAGCAGGGCTCACTCTAAAGCACTCGCCCGGCCCGGCGATGTATGAAAAGTCCGCTGTAATCAGTGGAAAGCGGCATAGAAAAAGTCGGAAATTTCAGATGTTGCTGAGGCCTGGATCGGAATATTTCGACATCTTTTTGTCTGTTCGAGAGTGATTCTCACCAGCGGCCTACTTCACAAGACTCATTGTCTCGGCGATGGGTAGCTATTTCCTGACATCGCCCGGCAGCACCTTGTTGTTCAATAACCGTCGTTCGATGCCGCCCTGCATTACTAAGGGCGGTGTTTGTTTCCAAGGACTGGAGTGTGTGAATGACCACTTATGAAGTAGATGCAGGAATGTGTGCAAAGCGATCGATGCTGGCGCCGGTGCTGGTACAGGCAGAAAATGGCGTTCTCGATCCGGCCAGTAGAAAGGCTGTCGTCAAGGTCCTGCCTTATCCAGGCATGGTGAGCGGAGACCGGTTGGTGTTGCACTGGTCGGGTCTGGATGCTCAGGGGTTAGCCTACCGGCACGAAATGTCGGGCTTCGTCAGTCAGGGGCTGGAGGGGCAGGATGTTGTCTTTAGCGTCTCCAGTGCGCACATAAGTGCATTGGATGGCGGTTCGCTGGAGGTTTACTACACGCTTGCCAGTCGCTCATCGCCAGAGCCGACAGAGTCCCGGCGTTTGCAACTGAATGTCGGCGATACCCGTTCCGAATTGTTGCCGGTGGTGGTGAATGAGGCCGTGGGTGGCACGCTGGACCCCGACCGGGTGCCGGAAGGCGCCCGCGTGACGATTCGACCTTATGCGCGGATGGTGGCGGGTGACCGGATCGTGCTGTCCTGGGATGGCGTAAACCCTCAAACGAGTTTTCGGGACCGATTGAACATCGAGTCCTTTGCCGTGGGGCAGGAGCTTTCGTTCTGGGTGAGTCCCGAGTTCATTGCGCCCAATCTCGGGTCGAGGGTGACGATCCGTTACTGCGTTGAACAACGTGGCCAGGCGCCGTTCTACTCAGAACCTGCGCAACTGTCCATCGGGCCTATGGTGCGAGCGCCGCTGCTGGCTCCGGTCGTATTGGAGGCAGATGAAGGCTGGCTGGATCTGCAGGACTCGATTGATGGTGTCACCATCGTGATTGACGATGCTCAAGCCGAGGAGGGTGAGTTGGTGTATCTGAAGTGCGACGGCGCCAGCTTCAGTCACCGGGATGAGCGGGAGATTGCCCGGGAGATGGCCGGCGAACCGCTGGTGTTCATTGTCCCTTACCGGTTCTGGAGAGAGCATCAAGGCTCGACGGTGCGCGTCAGTTATTCGGTCGAACGACTCGACGATGTGAGCCAGCTATCAGACGCGACGCTGGTGCAGGTGCAGGCGTAAGTTGTCTCGCTAGACGGCACAGCCTTCCAGCCCTCGATTGAGGGCTGGACGTTGACCCCGGACGGTTATGCTCGTAGTCGATTGGCCGCCTGGCGCAGCAAGTGTTCGGTGCCGGTCCAGCCTAGGCAGCCATCGGTGACTGATACCCCGTACTGCATGGACGGACTCAGTGGTTGGCAGCCTTCGAAGAGATGACTTTCGATCATCATGCCGATCAATGAGTGATCGCCTTGCAGGCGTTGTTCGAGCACGTCGTTGAACACGGCGGGCTGGCGCAGCGGGTCTTTGCCACTGTTGGCGTGGCTGCAATCGACCATGATGCGTGCCGGAATTTTCAGCTTGGTCAGATCATGGTTGATTTTGGCGACGCTATCGCGATCGTAGTTTGGCCCGCGATGGCCGCCACGTAGCACCAGGTGGGTATCCGGATTGCCGGGGGTTTGAATGATGGCAGGATGGCCCTGGCTATCGACCCCGAAGTGCCGATGGGGGTGAGCCGCCGAGCGCATGGCGTCACTGGCGACCGTGACACCGCCATCGGTGCCGTTCTTGAAGCCGACGGGCATGCTCAGGCCACTGGCCATTTCCCGGTGGATCTGCGACTCGGTGGTACGGGCGCCGATAGCGACCCAACTGAGCAAGTCGTCGAAGTAGCCGGCCGCCATCGGTTGCAGCAGTTCGGTGGCGATGGGTAAACCGAGGCGGAGCATTTCACGCATCAGCTCCCGGGACAGTGTCAGGCCGCCGGCCATGTCATCGCTGCCATCCAGATGCGGATCGTAGGCCAGGCCTTTCCAGCCGACAGTGGTGCGGGGTTTTTCGACGTAGGCGCGCATTACCAGGAGCATTTCACCACTGACTTCAGCGGCAAGGCGGGCAAGGTTGTCGGCGTATTCGAGGGCTGACTGCGGATCATGAATGGAGCAGGGGCCGACGATGACCAGCAAGCGGGAGTCTTCACCGTTGAGAATCGCGCGGACCGCGTGGCGATGGGCGGCGACTTGCTGGGTCAGGGCATTGCTGAGTGGCAATTGCTGTTTGAGTTGCAATGAGCTGGGCAGGCGCAGGGTCAGCGCTTCATTGGCAGGGCTCAAGGTGGACAGCGGCAGAGCAGAGACGGACGAGTTCATATTCGGGCTTCCTGGGCTGGCGGCGGGTTCGTTCCCGCTGCTCGGCCCTACTGGGGTGTTCGACAATTGGCCGGATTGGCTGCGTGTGTGTGCTTGCCACCTGTGGGTGACCGATCGGAGGCGGCAGGCTGTCCCGAGCGGAGGCTGGTAAATCGCCAGGCGGTAAAACTGTCGTAACGGTAATAAGTGGCGTAGTTCATGTTCTTGATCCTCGGATGTCTGGTGTGTCGCTACAAAATGTGTGGGGCTGAAAAAACAAAACCCCCGGTCGGGAAGCCGACCGGGGGTTGAGAATTCTCTGGTGGCGACCCGTTTAAAGTGGGCGCCGTGTGGGTATCAGGCGCGCCAGTGGCTAAACCAATACCCAAAATAAAAGCTGACCGGAGCACAAACGTCATTCGCCCGGGCAGCCGCCATCGAGCGCAGGGCGCTGACGGTACGAAGCTGTGAGAGGGCGTTGAACATGGTCTGTCTCCGATGAATGTGCCGAGCTTACTAGAGGGCGGCAGTGGGGTTCAATCAGAAAATGCTATCGGGCAACGGCCGTGTTTTCTATCGCTTGAGTGCCTCAGGGGTTGTGACACACTCCGGGTTTCGACAAAGAGTGACCCTTCGGAGCGCTGAATGGTTTTCGAATTACGTCCGGCGACATCTGGAGATCTGGATTTCGCCCGCAGCCTGACTCGTCAGAACATGCTGCGCTATTACATTCAGTACGATCTGTTGTGGCTGGATGAAGCTTTCGATGTCGCTTGGGCCGGTCGGGAAAACTGGCTGATTGTGCAAGGCGAATCGACGGTGGGTTATGTCAGCCTCAGTCGTGATGCCAGGGCTTTGTACATCCGTGAGCTGCACGTGGCGCAAGAGTTTCAAGGGCAGGGCGCCGGTTCCTGGGCGATCGATCAGGTAGGGGGCATGGCCTGTTCGGAGCGACGCCCGGCATTACGGCTGACCGTTTTCAAAAATAATCCGGCGCAGGCGTTGTATCGGCGAATGGGGCTGGAGGTGGTCGGCGAGGACGAGTGTTTCCTGAGAATGCAGCGCCAGATCGATGCCCCGCATGGCTGAAACACACGGACGGCAAGCCCTCAAAGATGAATTGAAACTTTTTATATGACGCTTGCCGCTAGGTCTGCCAGTCGCTTTTTGCTAAGGTGTTCGGCAACCCAATACGACCATATCGCGAGGTGTCTGCTTGATTAGGGTGCTAGTAGTCGATGACCATGATCTCGTTCGTACAGGCATTACACGAATGCTGGCTGACATCGATGGCCTGCAAGTAGTCGGCCAGGCCGAGTCAGGGGAGGAATCCCTGCTCAAGGCGCGTGAGTTGAAGCCCGATGTGGTTCTGATGGACGTCAAGATGCCCGGGATCGGCGGTCTTGAAGCCACGCGAAAACTGCTGCGCAGTCATCCGGATATCAAAGTCGTCGCTGTCACGGTGTGTGAGGAAGATCCGTTTCCTACACGACTGTTGCAGGCCGGTGCGGCGGGTTATCTGACGAAGGGTGCAGGTTTGCCGGAAATGGTCCAGGCCATTCGCCTGGTATTTGCCGGACAACGCTATATCAGCCCGCAAATTGCCCAGCAACTGGCGATCAAGTCGTTCCAGCCAACCAACGACTCACCTTTCGATGCGTTGTCTGAGCGTGAAATCCAGATCGCCTTGATGATTGTCGGCTGTCAAAAGGTCCAGATCATTTCCGACAAGCTTTGCCTGTCGCCGAAAACCGTGAATACCTACCGTTACCGCATTTTCGAGAAGCTTTCGATCAGCAGCGACGTCGAGCTGACCCTGTTGGCGGTTCGTCACGGCATGGTCGATGCCAGTCTCTGAAAATGACTGAAGTCTTCGATCCAAGTGCATTCCTGTCGACCGTTAGCGGACGCCCCGGCGTCTATCGCATGTTCGACGTCGATGCTCGCCTGCTTTACGTCGGCAAGGCCAAGAACCTCAAGAAACGTTTGGCCAGCTACTTCCGCAAGACCGGTCTTGCACCCAAGACCGCTGCGCTGGTAGGTCGTATCGCCCAGGTCGAAACCACGATCACGGCCAACGAAACCGAAGCCTTGTTGCTGGAGCAGACGCTGATCAAGGAATGGCGTCCGCCCTACAATATTCTGCTGCGCGACGACAAATCCTATCCTTATGTCTTTCTCTCGGATGGCCAGTTTCCACGCCTGAGCATTCACCGTGGTGCGAAAAAGGCCAAGGGCAAGTATTTCGGCCCTTACCCCAGCGCCGGTGCCATTCGCGAAAGCCTTAGCCTGCTGCAAAAAACTTTTTTCGTTCGCCAGTGTGAAGACAGCTATTACAAGAACCGCACCCGGCCTTGCCTGCAATACCAGATCAAGCGCTGCAAGGCGCCGTGTGTCGGGTTGGTGGAGCCACAGGTGTATGCCGAGGACGTTCGGCACTCGGTGATGTTCCTTGAGGGCCGCAGCAACGCGTTGACGGACGAGTTGTCGGCCGGGATGGAAGAGGCTGCAATCAACCTCGAGTTTGAGCGTGCGGCCGAGCTACGGGACCAGATCTCATTGCTGCGGCGGGTGCAGGACCAGCAGAGCATGGAAGGCGGGACGGGTGATATTGACGTGATCGCCGCGTTCGTCAATCCGGGCGGTGCCTGTGTTCACTTGATCAGTGTGCGCGGTGGACGGGTGCTCGGCAGCAAGAACTTCTTCCCGCAAGTGGGAATTGAAGAAGATGTTTCCGAAGTCATGGCGGCGTTTATGGGGCAGTACTACATCAGCAGCCCCGAACGGGATTTGCCGAGCGAGTTGATCGTCAACGTGGTTCACGACGACTTTCCTGTCCTGATTGGGGCCATCGATGAGTTGCGCGGTCGCGAACTGTCCATCAGTCATCGGGTCCGTGGTACGCGAGCACGCTGGCAACAGTTGGCTGTCACCAACGCCGAACAGGCGCTGGGCGCGCGACTGGCCAATCGTCAGCATGTTGCTGCGCGTTTCGATGCGCTGGCCGAGGTGCTGAACCTGGATGAGCCACCGCAGCGTCTGGAGTGCTATGACATCAGTCACTCCAGCGGCGAAGCCACCGTGGCGTCCTGCGTGGTATTCGGCCCGGAAGGCCCGATCAAGTCGGACTACCGTCGTTACAACATCGAGGGCGTGACGCCAGGCGATGATTACGCAGCCATGCATCAGGCCCTGACCCGGCGCTTCAGCAAGCTGAAGGACGGCGAGGGCAAGTTGCCGGACATTCTGTTGGTGGACGGTGGTAAAGGCCAGTTGTCCATGGCTCGCGATGTGCTCAATGAATTGGCAGTACCCGATCTGATTCTGCTGGGCGTGGCCAAGGGCGCAACGCGCAAGGCCGGTTTTGAAACCTTGTACCTGAACGACGCTGCACACGAATTCACCTTGCGCGGCGATTCCCCCGCGCTGCATTTGATCCAGCAGATTCGTGACGAAGCTCACCGTTTCGCCATTACCGGGCATCGGGCGCGACGGGGTAAAACCCGCCGTACCTCCACGCTGGAAGGCGTCGCGGGCGTCGGACCGACACGTCGGCGCGATTTGTTGAAACATTTTGGTGGATTGCAGGAGCTGTCTCGTGCCAGCATCGAAGAGATCGCCAAAGCACCCGGGATCAGTAAAAAGCTCGCTGAGTCGATTTATGCAAATCTGCACAGCGAGTAGAATGCCAACTCACCTCGTAGCCAGTTGTGCCGATGAATATCCCTAATCTGATTACCGTTCTACGCGTCCTGCTCATTCCGATCTTCATTTTGTTGTTCTACCTGCCTTACCAATGGAGCTACCTGGCCTCCAGTTCGGTCTTCGCCTTCGCCGCTGCCACTGACTGGCTCGATGGATATTTGGCTCGCCGTCTGGAACAAAGCACACCGTTCGGGGCTTTCCTTGATCCGGTGGCCGACAAGCTGATGGTCGCCGTTGCGCTGGTGTTGCTGGTGCAAGAACACGGCAACCTGTGGCTCACGCTGCCGGCAGCGGTCATTATCGGTCGCGAGATTGTCGTCTCGGCGCTGCGAGAGTGGATGGCCGAACTCGGCGCCCGCGCTCACGTCGCCGTATCGAACCTGGGCAAATGGAAAACCGCCGCGCAAATGTTGGCGCTGGTGATCCTGCTGGCCAATCCGTCGGACTTCAGCTTCTGGGTTCTGGTGGGTTACGCTTTATTGCTGGTGTCGGCAGGCCTGACATTGTGGTCCATGGTCCAGTATCTGCGGGCTGCCTGGCCGCATCTGAAGACCGACGTAGAAAAGAAATAAAACTTTTTTGAATCAAGGGGTTGACGGGGCTTCTGGAATCTATAGAATGCGCCACACCAAGACGCGGGAATAGCTCAGTTGGTAGAGCACGACCTTGCCAAGGTCGGGGTCGCGAGTTCGAGTCTCGTTTCCCGCTCCAAACATAGATCCACAGATGTCCACTGGGCGCTGAGGATCATCGAAATAGACGCTTCGGCGTCTTTTTTCGTTTCTGCGGGAAACCACTGGGAACCAGCGGAACCCGGTACGTTTAAGTCCCTTTTTTGGGACAGGCTCGAATTCGTATTGTTGCTGGAACCCTTCAGGTCACCAGGCGAGCATCAGGTGCTGACTCTCTTACAGTGGCTCACCATGCCTCTCTCGGAATTCACGATTCGGCATGCCCGCATCACGGGTAAAAACTACTCGCTTGGCGACTTCGACGGTCTGTCACTCATGGTGACTGCGGCGGGTGGCAAGCGCTGGCTGTTTCGTTTCTACTGGACCGGCCAGCAGAAACGCATGTCACTTGGCAGTTATCCCGCCGTCGGCTTGAGAGACGCCCGGGCTCAGCGCATTTGTCGATGATTGGGATAGTTGGAACGACCGATGCTCGCCCCCCAACCATGCAAACCGTTTCGCTCTATGGCTCAAGCATGAAACTGCGCCAAACGATAACGGGCGGTTCAACCCGCGCAACATCCGGTTGCAGCGCTTGCTGTTCCTGCACCTCTGGCGAAATCACTTCGGATGATGACCGCTTAAGCAGTAAAAGCTGTGCAACTTCTACGGTCGATTCATGAGTAGGCGGCGAGGTCATTTGAGCGAAACAACGACCTTGCCCTTGGCTCGTCCCTGCTCAACGTACTTCAATGCCTCTGCCGTTGATTCAAAGGTGAAGGAACGATCAATCACAGGTTTGATGATGCCGTCCTCAACGAGCTCGGTGATGTGTTGCAGTTGAGCGCCATTGGCCCGCATGAACACGAACGCATAGCTGACGTGCTGCTTGCGCGCTTTGCGACGAATGCCAAGACTCAGCAGACGCATGACTTGCTGCAATGGCCAAGACAACCTTTGCTCCTGCGCGAACTGTGCAGTGGGTGGCCCTGAGATGGAAATGAGTTGGCCACCGGGTCTCAGGACCGTGAGTGACTTCTCCAGCACGTCGGCGCCGAGGCTGTTCAGCACCACGTCGTAGTCATGCAGGACACTTTCGAAGTTCTGCTGTGTGTAGTCGATCACCAGATCGGCCCCCAATGCCTTGACCCATTCGACATTAGCGGTGCTGGTGGTTGTGGCGACAAACGCACCGAGGTGTTTGGCAAGCTGAATAGCAAGGGTGCCGACGCCGCCGGAACCCGCGTGAA
>Ga0302175_10000473_pt1 | contig 13105 bp, 10 predicted proteins | sample I_Fen_N3_3_FD_198791 | JGI IMG/M metagenome (GOLD analysis project Ga0302175, IMG submission 198791) | Peat permafrost microbial communities from Stordalen Mire near Abisko, Sweden - I_Fen_N3_3 | ecosystem: Environmental > Terrestrial > Soil > Wetlands > Permafrost | place: Sweden: Abisko... | reverse complement strand
CTTTTACGTGACGTCCAGCGAGGCCACTGTGCAACCGGCGAACACTTCGCTGCGGGGGCGAACCTTGCATGTGCCGCTGTTGTATCTAGGCCTGTTGAGTCGCGAGGAAGTCGGCGCGGTGATCGGCTATGAGCTGGCGCACTTTGCTGGGAAAGACACGGAATACAGCCTGCGTTTTTTGCCGATCTACGACGGGGTCAATCGCAGCCTGGAAGCGCTGTTGAACACGATGCTGGCCAGCGATGTTATCCAGGGATGGCTGATGCGGCCGTCGTTCATGTTCGGTGTGTTTTTCATGCAGCGCTTTGATGACGCAGTTAACCACTGGAGCCGTGAGCGCGAATTGCTGGCGGATGCGGCTGGTGCGCGACTGGTAGGCAGTACAGCTGCGGCGTCAGCGCTGTTGCGGGTGTCGGTGTTGCAACCGCACATAGAGGACTCACTGCTGGCACTGTGTGACGCTGCCTCGGCGACAGATCTGCCCGACGCCGTGCTCGCGACCTTGCGTGAGTGCCAATTGCAACTGCCGCCCGAAGCCTTGGCGATTCATCAACCGCACCCAACCGACTCCCATCCCTCCAACGGCGAACGCCTGCAGGCGCTGAACGTTTCGCTGGACGATGCCCTGCGCAGCGCAACCCGCGCGGTGGATAGCGACGCGGCGAATGCTCAGATAGATGCCTGCTTCAGCGCACCACAGGCCCTGCGCGCGCAGCTGTCTGGCGACGTGATGGAAGTGGCCGAGTCGGAGAACACTGCGCATACCCATCTGCTGGAAACCCTGGCCGCTTCGACCGAAGGTGATCGTAGATTGCATGAAGGAGGACAGTGGCGCGGGGTACTGATGGCGCTGTCAGGCCTGCCCTTTGTGTTGGCTGCACTGTTTATCTTGAGCCGGGTCTGGCTCGCCCCGGAGCGTTTGAAAGGCACGCCGCTGTCGGCAGTCGGCACGGGCGCTTGCCTGGGTGTTATTGGGCTGGCCCTGCTGTGGCTGGGGATCCGCCGATTCATGCGTGCGCCGCAGACCGCATTGCGCCTGACGCCGGAACATTTTGAGTTCAATAACCTGGCGCAGCCGCTGCCCATCGAACATATCGAAGAGATTTCGCTGCAATTCGTCCAGGGCATTTGGATAACGCTTCAATTGACGCCCGAGGCGCCATTACCTGCAACGCGCAAGACAGCGTTCGGCGTTCCCGGTGTGCGAATTAATAAAAAGAAACGCCAAGTGCTGCTGCTGATGGCACAGCTCTGTATCGACAATAAAAAGATAGAGCCCTATGAAGGGTTGTCCTTGATGCTCGACTACAAGAATGCAGCGTTGGCGCGCACGATTTTGCAGAGCCGCCAGGACTGATACGCGCACATAAAAAAACCCCGAACCAGTCGGGGTTTTTTATCGCCTGGAATCAGGCGCGACGTGCGATCAGTTAGAAAACGTTGATCGGGTAGTCGGCGAACAGACGGATTTCGTTACCGCCTACGTTGTACTTGTCGGCATTGCTGGAAACGCGCAACCACGAGGCACGAGCACGCAGGCTCAAGTCTTTGGCTGGGCCGCTCTGAACGACGTATTTGAACTGGTTGAAGATCTCGCGCTCGGTGCCGTTGCCACGGCCACTGCCGTCGTCAATGTTGGTGCCGCGAACGTAGGCTACGTTGTAGGTCAGGCCAGGCACGCCGAAGGTGCTGAAGTCCAGACCGTAGCCGGCTTGCCAGGAGCGCTCGTCCTTGCCGTTGAAGTCGGACCAGTAGGAGTTGGCCAGCAGGATGGTGTTGCCGCCGTCGCCGATGCCGGTGTCCACGGTATTGTCACGGTAGCCGCCATACAGGTAACCGGTATCGCCGGTACTGCGCTGATGGGCCAAGGTGAAGCTGTGCGCACCAACAGCCCATGTAGCGCCCAGGCTCCAGATTTTGTTGTCGCGCGCGTCGCCATTACCGCGTTGCTCGGCGAAGCTCCTGTCCAGCTTGGTTTTGTAGCCGTTGAAATCAAAGGTCAGCGACTGTTTCTCTGGCAGGGCCAGCACGTAGTTGACGTTGACGTATTGCTTCTTCAGCACGTCTTGCATGTCGGAAGCGTACAGCGCGGCCGACAGGCTTTCGGTGAACTTGTAGCTGCCGCCCAGGTAGCTGATGTTCTTCAGGTTACCGCTGTCGGTGCCTTCAGCACCTTTTTGGGCTTCCTTGGTGAAGCGACCTGCGTCCAGTTGCAGACCTTCGATCTCTTTGGAAACGATCGAGGTACCGGTGTAGGTTTCCGACAACAGACGAGAGTTGTCGTACTGCAGCACAGGAACGGCCGGCATTTGATCGCCGTACTTGAGCACGGTGTTCGATACGCGGAACTTCACCGCGGCACCGCCCTTGGCCAGGTCGTCGGCTGCTGCGCCGCTGTCACCTTGCTTGAAGAAGTTAATACCGCCCGCGCCGCTGCGACCTTTGCCACCGTCCAGACGGATAGCGTACTGACCGATCACGTCCACACCCACACCAACGGTGCCTTGGGTGAAGCCGGACTCAAACTTGCCGATGAAGCCCTGGCCCCATTCAGCTTTGTCTTGCTTGCCGTTTTTGTAATCACGGCTGATGTAAGCGTTACGTGCTGCGATGTTCAGGTGGCTGTCTTCAACGAAACCCTTGGATTGCTCCTGGTCGTTTGCCATTGCTGCCGATGCGCTCAAAATCCCCAGAGCGATCAGACTCATCCGTTGCTTCAACATTTTCTTGTATTCCTTATTTCTGGTTGAGTACGCACTGTGACACCAGGCTCCATGTCGCTTTTCTGGTGTCGACTTTTCCGGAAAAAAGAAGGCCCGCGGACGACCGAACATGCCGCGGGCCTTTTTTTATTAGATGAGTCATGGCGGTTAGCCACAGGCGTTGGGCGCAATCCTAGTCGCGGGTTGAACTATGTGTCAATTTCGCGAATCGTCTGTATTTAGGCGAAATAATTCTAAGCAAAGGCCTATAGCCTGTCTGAAAACGACAGAAATCTCGTCGCATACAAGAAAAAAACACATCCAGTAACACATATCAAAGTGGATACGTTTGGTAATAGATAACGCGCGCAAATGCAAAGCATTACCATTAGCGCGTTTTCTCCTCCCAAACATTTTGGATACTTTTCCCAATGCCTGCCCCTCGCCTCACACCCATGACTCTTGGGCTTTCTGTTCTGCTGTCTGCCGGTTTTGCCTGTGCGGCCACCACCTTGCCCGAGACCTCGATCAGCGCCGAAGCTGACGAAGATGACCCGCGCATCAAGGAAACCAGCACCGCCACACGCACTGCCACTCCCGTGCGTTATGTGCCTCAGGCTATTGATTCGGTGAAGACTGAGAACCTGCGGTCCTACGGCACCAACGACCTGGGCCAGGCGTTGAGCGGCATCCCCAACGTGAGCAGCGGCGCCGATACACGTTTCGACAGTGTGCGCATCCGTGGTTTTGACGCGAGCAATGACTTCTACTTGGACGGCATTCGCGACGACAGCCAGTACGTGCGCGACCTGCATAACATCGAGCGCATCGAAGTGCTCAAAGGCCCGGCAGCAGTGCTTTACGGGCGAGGCGGTCAGGGAGGGATCGTCAACCGCGTGAGCAAGTTACCAACGGCCGGGCACAAATCGAGCATCGAGGCGCAAGGCGGCAGCAACGATTTGCGCAGCCTGTATGCCGACCTGAGCACTGACCCCACCGATAACATCAGCCTGCGCCTGAACATGGGCAACCAGGACAACAACAGCTTTCGCGACGACGTCAGCGGCAGTCGCCAACTGTTTGCACCGTCCATGAGCTGGCAGCTCACGCCTGACCTGAACTGGCTGGTGCAATACGAATACAGCCGCTACAACCGCACGCCTGATCGCGGCGTACCCGGCGTCAACGGGCGCCCAGCGGATGTGAGCCGCAGCACCACCTACGGCGACAGCCGCGATTACATCGACGACAAAACCCAGTCCCTGCGCTCCAAGCTCACCTACGAGCTCAACGACAACTGGCAACTGCGCCAGACGCTGGGCGTGTTCAAGCTCGACAGCGATTTCGACAATACCTACCAGACCGGCTACAACCCTGCGAACAACCGTGTGACGCGCCAACGCTGGCAACAGGACCTGACCACCCTCAACATTTTCAACAACGTCGAGCTCGAAGGCAGTTTCAGTACCTATGGCCTGGAGCACCGCCTGCTCACTGGCCTTGAGCTGGGCAGCCAACGTCGCGATCCAAAGCTATACAGTGGTGGCCTGACCGTGCCGGCCATTGACCTCAACCAGCCGAATCGTCATTTGAGCCATACCGGGCGGATGAGCGTGTCGAGCAACAACCACACCGAAGTCGAAAGCCGCGCCATTTACGTCCAGGACCAACTGCGGCTGAATGATCAATGGCAAGTGCTGGCCGGCGTGCGTTACGACGTGTTTGAAGTGAGCACCAAAAACAAGCTGCTCAATGTTCAGGAGGGGGTCGACAGCCGCAAGGCCAGCCCACGTTTCGGCCTGGTGTGGACGCCTCTGGAACACCACTCGTTCTATGCCTCGTGGAGCAAGACGTTCTCACCGGCAGGGGGCGGTTTGATCGGCATCACCCCGAACGCCGCCGGCAGCGTCAACGACCTGAGCCCCGAGCTGACCAAGCAGAAAGAAATCGGCGTGAAGAGTGACTGGCTCGACGACCGCCTGAGCACCACTCTGGCGGTGTACGAACTGGAACTCTACAACCGCCGCACCAATGACCCGCTTGACCGCACCATCATCCTGCTCAGCGGCCTTCAGCGTTCGCGTGGCGTGGAGCTGACGGCCACCGGCAAGATCGTCGGCAATTGGTATGTACGCGGCGGTGTTGGCGTGCAGGATGCCAAGGTCGAGAAAGACAACAATGGCTTTGAAGGCAAGCGCGTCAGCGACGTCGCCAAGCGCAATGCCAGCCTGTTTATCACCTGGAAACCGGAAATGGGCTGGTACGCAGAAACCGGTCTGACGCTGGTGGGCGACCGTTATGCCGACAGTCTCAACACCGTGGTCCTACCGGGTTATGGCAGTTGGGATGCGCTGGTCGGGTTCCGCCATAAAGAATGGGACGTGCGGGCGGCGCTGAACAACATTACCGACAAGACTTACTACGAATCAGCAACCAGTGTGGCGCAGATTCAGCCGGGGGAGCCGCGTAACCTAGTGGTGACGGGGACTTACAGCTTTTAATTTAAGTGTGGGAGGGGCTGCTTCGCCGCACAACGCAGGCGAGCCCCTCGCCGCAGCTGGCTCGCTCAAACCTTTGATGGCCGTGTTGTTCAGTTTTTGAGCAGGTCACACAACGCGTGCACTTCATCATCACTGAACAACCCTACCGGGTAGCGTTCACTCATCACGCTGCGCAGATCCGATTGCCGCCGGACCTGCCGCGCGCCGTGTTCCTTCAACCAGTGCCCCAGCGCATGGATCGTATCGTTGTTAACCCGTAAAGGGTGGAAGGTGCGCGTGTAGATCGGGTTGATATCGGCGTTCATTTCAGCGCTCTCTCCTACTGCTTGAGCGGCTAACTTACTCAAGGTTTATGACAGAACTGTGCAGTTATCACCTGGGGCCACTGAGGCAACACCGATACAAGAGCTATGCCAATGTCGCGTGCTTGCGGGCTTGTGGGCACAAAAAAGCCCGCGGCCTTACTGGGCCGCGGGCTTGCTGCAGACGCTGAAACCGAGTAGCACCCGGCCGCCGGAAAGGCGCTGTTACAACTGCACTCAGTTTTTGTGCGGGGCGGGCTGCTGCTGGGTCAGACAGTGGATATTACCGCCACCCAGTAACAGTTCACGGCCCGGCACCATCACCACTTCGTGTTGCGGGAACAGGTTCTGCAGGATGGCCTTGGCTTCGTTGTCCAGCGGGTCGTCGAAGCTTGGCGCGATGATCCCGCCGTTGACGATCAGGAAGTTGACGTAGGAACCGGCTAACCGCACGGTCGGATTACGTTCCTGGGTGCCGTCCACCGAGTCAACACCTGCGCATTCTTCTTCAGTGGCATACAACGGCCCTGGGATCGGCATTTTGTGCACTGTGAATGGGCGGCCCTGAGCGTCGGTGCTGCTTTGCAGCACGTCCATCGCCGCGTGGCAGCGGGCGTAGTTCGGGTCTTGCGCATCGTCGGTCCACGCCAACAACACTTCACCTGGGCGCACGTAGCAGCAGAAGTTATCCACATGGCCGTCGGTTTCGTCGTTGAACAGACCGTCCGGCAGCCAGATGATCTTATCCACAGCCAGGTTGGCGCTGAGCACCGCTTCGATCTCGGCACGGTCAAGGTGCGGGTTGCGATTGCGGTTGAGCAGGCATTCTTCAGTAGTGATCAGGGTGCCTTCGCCATCGACATGGATCGAACCGCCTTCCAGCACAAAACCTTCGGTGCGATAACGCGGTGCTCGCTCGATTTCGAGGATCTTGCCACCCACCTGCGAGTCGCGATTCCACGGCGAGTAGAGGCCGCCATCAAAACCACCCCAGGCGTTGAAATCCCAGTTCACGCCGCGCACTTCGCCGCTGTTGTTGATCACGAACGTCGGGCCAGTGTCGCGTACCCAGGCGTCATCGCTGGACATTTCCACCACACGAATATTCGGCACGTCCAAACGGGCGCGGGCGTTTTCGTACTGGCCGGCAGAAACCGCCACGGTCACCGGCTCAAAACGCGCGATGGCCTTGGCCACTGCCACATGAGCCGCCTGCGCCGGTTTACCCCCCAGACGCCAGTTGTCCGGGCGCTCTGGCCAGACCATCCAGGTTTGCGTCTGTGGTGCCCATTCGGCGGGCATATGGAAGCCATCGGCGCGGGGGGTGCTGTGCAGGGTGGTCATGGCGATCAGGACTCCGAATGGGGGAAAAGGCCGACTTTATAACGGATAAAAATCGGCTTTAAAAGCGATCAAAAAGCATGATCGATAAATATGACAGGTAATAGCCGATAACAATCGATTAATTACAGTTGCTCATCGAGTACCTTCGACAACATGTCGACAAAAAAATCCACGCTGCGTTTAGACGTAACCATCGGCGGCTTGATCTTGAGGATGTTCAGGTAGTCACCAGTAGGTTGCATGAAAATCCCCAACGCGCGCAGGCGGTCACATAGCAACGTGGTCTCTTCGGTCGCCGGTTCCAGGGTTTGTCGATCGCGAACCAACTCCAGGCCAAGATAAAAACCGGAACCGTGAACCGCGCCCACCAAGGGATGGCGATCAATCAGTGCTTCCAACCGCGCCTTGAAATGCCCTCCGACAACTTTGGCGTTTTCCCACAGTTTTTCTTCCTCCATCACGTCCAGCACCGCCATGCCGATGCGGCAACTCACCGGGCTGCCCCCGACGACGAGAAGAAATACCCTCCAGCCTCCAGTGCCTCGGCGATTTCCCGCCGGGTAATCACTGCACCCAACGGCTGGCCGTTGCCCATGCCCTTGGCCATGGTGATGAGGTCAGGTACAACGCACTGCTCTTCAAAGCCTCAGAAAAAATGCCCCATGCGGCCATAGCCCACCTGCACTTCATCGGCGATGCACACGCCGCCCTGAGCGCGAACCAACCCGTACACCGCTCAGCGCCTTGATGACCTTGGGTACGCGCACGCCATGCAGTGTGTTGAGGGCTGCGAGCTGGGCCTGCAACTCCACAGCGGCGTACTCGCCCCGGCAGATTTTCAGAACAAACCGGCCGCGGAAGCTGTCGACTTTGTAATTGAGGTCTTGCTGGCTGCCCAATGACTGCAACGTGCCAGAAAGGCCGTTTTTTAGACGTGTATATCGCCATTGTTCAGGGGGCTTGCGCAACCCCCACATGCACACGGTCCTGACCAGCGCCACAACACAAGCTATGCTCCATTCGCTAAACGTCCGCCTAAGGAAAAGGGCCCCAGTCATGCGCATTCTCATTACCGGTGGCGCCGGTTTTATCGGTTCTGCTTTGATACGTCATCTGATTCAGCACACCGAGCACGAAGTGCTCAACCTGGACAAACTCACCTACGCCGGCAATCTGGAATCGCTGACCAGTATCGCGGCCAATAGCCGCTATGAGTTCGTACAGGCCGATATCATCGACCAAGCCACCGTCAGCGCAGTGCTCGCGCGCTTCGAGCCTCAAGCGATCATGCATCTGGCCGCCGAATCCCACGTCGATCGTTCGATTGACGGCCCGTCGGATTTTATCCAGACCAATATCGTCGGCACCTACAGCCTGCTGGAAGCCGCCCGCGGCTACTGGCAAACCCTTTCCGGGCCAGACAAGAGCACGTTTCGCTTCCACCATATTTCTACCGACGAGGTCTACGGCGACCTACACGGCGTGGACGATCTGTTCACCGAAACCACGCCCTACGCGCCCAGCTCGCCCTACTCTGCCAGCAAAGCCGCGTCCGACCACTTGGTCCGCGCCTGGCAACGCACCTACGGCCTGCCCGTGTTGCTGACCAATTGCTCCAACAACTACGGCCCCTTCCACTTTCCTGAAAAGTTGATTCCGCTGGTGATCCTCAACGCTCTCGCGGGCAAGCCTTTGCCGGTCTATGGTGATGGCTTGCAAGTGCGCGACTGGCTGTTTGTCGAGGACCACGCCCGAGCGTTGCTCACCGTCGTGACGCACGGCGTAGTCGGCGAGACCTACAACATCGGCGGCCACAACGAGCAGAAGAACATCGATGTTGTGCGCAGCATCTGCAGCCTGCTGGAGGAATTGGCACCCCACCTTCCGCACGGTGTGGAGAAATACGCCGACCTGATCACGTTCGTGAAAGACCGTCCGGGCCACGACCAACGCTACGCGATCGACGCCAGCAAAATCGAACGCGAACTGGGCTGGGTACCCGAAGAAACCTTTGAAACCGGGCTGCGCAAAACCGTGCAGTGGTACCTCGATAACCTGGAATGGTGCCGCAGGGTTCAGGATGGGAGTTATCAAGGTGAACGATTGGGCAATACCGACACGAGGGATCTGATTGCATGAAAGGAATCGTATTGGCCGGTGGCTCCGGCACACGCTTGCACGCCATCACCCTGGGTGTCTCCAAACAACTGCTGCCGGTCTACGACAAGCCGATGATTTACTACCCGATCTCGGTACTGATGCTGGCAGGCATCAAAGAAATTCTGGTGATTTCCACGCCGGCGGACTTACCGCAATACCGCAACCTGCTGGGTGACGGTAGCCAGTTTGGCGTGACGTTCAGCTACGCCGAACAACCGAAGCCGGACGGGCTGGCGCAAGCCTTCCTGATTGGCGAGCAGTTCATCGGCAACAACCCCGTGTGCCTGATCCTGGGCGACAACATTTTCCACGGCCAGCGTTTCAGCGAGCAGTTGCATGCGGCGGTCAATCGCGGCAAAGGTGCCACGGTGTTTGGCTATTGGGTCAAAGACCCGGAGCGCTTCGGTGTGATCGACTTCGACAGCGAAGGCCGCGCCCTGTCCATTGAAGAAAAACCCGCTGTACCGAAATCCAGCTATGCCGTCACCGGCCTGTATTTTTACGACAACGACGTGGTCAGCATCGCCAAGGCGGTCAAACCCTCCGCCCGTGGCGAACTGGAAATCACCGACGTCAACAACGCTTATCTCAAGCGCGGCGACTTGCAGGTGGAGCGCTTCGGTCGAGGTTTCGCCTGGCTGGATACCGGCACCCACGACAGTTTGCTGGACGCGTCGCAGTACGTGCAGACCATCGAGCGTCGCCAAGGTCTTAAAGTGGCGTGCCTTGAAGAAATCGCCTACGGCAACGGCTGGATCGACCGCGACCATTTGTTGGAGCGCGCCAAATACTTCGGCAAGACCGGTTATGGTCAATACCTGTATTCCCTGGCGGGAGACAACCAGTGAATATCATCGACACCTCACTTCCCGGTGTATTGATCCTCGAACCAAAAGTATTCGGTGACGAACGCGGCTTTTTCTACGAAAGCTTCAACGCCCGAGCTTTTGCAGAGGCTACCGGGCTCAGGCGCGAGTTCGTCCAGGACAACCACTCGCGCTCGCAAAAAAATGTGCTGCGAGGCCTGCATTACCAACTGGAGCACACCCAAGGCAAACTCGTGCGTGTCACCGCTGGCGAAGTGCTCGATGTCGCCGTGGACATTCGCCGCAGTTCGCCGAACTTCGGCCAATGGGTGGGCGTACGTCTGTCGGCACAGAACCGTCGCCAGTTGTGGGTACCGGAAGGGTTTGCCCATGGGTTTGTGGTGCTGAGCGACTACGCCGAGTTCCTGTACAAGACCACCGACTACTACCAGCCGAGCGCCGAGCGCAGCATCCTGTGGAATGACCCGACGCTGGCTATCGACTGGGAGCTGAACGAGCCGCCGCAACTGTCCGCCAAGGACCAGGCGGGCAAACTGCTGATGGACGCCGATCTGTTCCCATGAAAATCCTGATTACCGGCCAACATGGCCAAGTCTCCCAGGCACTGCAAGCGCACCTTCAGGGGCTGGGCGAATTGATGGTGCTCGGAAGCAAACAGCTCGACCTGGCCAAACCGGACCAGATCCACGAGCAGATCCGCGCCCATCGCCCCGACCTGATCATCAACGCCGCCGCCCACACCGCAGTCGACCAAGCCGAAAGCGAACCAGACGCCGCATTCGCCATCAACGCCATCGCCCCCGGCATCCTTGCGCAGGAAGCCAAGGCTTTGGGGATTCCACTGATTCACTACTCCACCGACTATGTGTTCGACGGCAGCAAGCCTGCGCCCTACACCGAAGCCGACACGCCGAACCCGTTGAGCGTCTACGGCCAGAGTAAGCTGGCGGGCGAGCAGGCCATTGCAGCAGCGGGCGGTCAATACCTGATCCTGCGTACCAGTTGGGTCTACTCCAACCAGGGCAAAAATTTCCTGCTGACCATGCAACGCCTGCTACAAGAGAAACCGCAGATGCGCATCGTGGCTGACCAGATCGGCGCGCCAACATGGGCGGGGACCATTGCCGGCAGCACCCGCGCACTGATCGAGCGCTGGCTGGCCGGCGAGGCGGGAGAATGGGGTATTTATCACCTCACCGCCCAAGGTGAAACATCGTGGTTCGGCTTCGCTCAGGCGATTGGCGAGCACCTGCACGCCGATGGCAAAGCCTGTGCCGAACTGGAGGCGATCCCATCCAGCGCCTACCCGACGCCCGCCAAGCGCCCCTTGAACTCACGCCTCGATTGCAGCCGCTTGCAGCAACAGTGGCACGTCAGCCAGCCACACTGGCAAGACGCATTGCGCGAGTGTCTTGCACAGCAGCACTAGGCATAATGCGCCTGTCCCCATAGGCGCACGACTCCCATGACTCCATCCCTTCCGCGAAGACCCCGCTGGCGCAGCCTCGCCCTGCTGGCATTGTGCCTGGCACCGCTGCTGTGGCCGCTGGAGCACTTGGCCGAGCGCTATTACCGCAGCGAACTGGCCGGGCAGAATCGCCAGACCCTCGACCTCTACGTCGCCAACCTGTTGGGCACCCTGCACCGCTATGAAGTGCTGCCGCAGATCCTCGGCGACTTGCCCGCGCTGCGCACCGTGCTGGATGCGCCGAATGTAAGCTCCCATCAAATCAACGCCAACCTGCTGCTCAAGGACGTCGCCGCCCAGGCCGGGGTTGAAGTGATGTACCTGATGGACACCACCGGCAAGACCCTCGCCGCCTCGAACTGGGATAAACAGGACAGCTTTGTCGGGCGCAATTTCTCGTTCCGCCCGTACTTCAGCGAAGCCATGGCCGGGCGCCTCGGGCGGTTTTTCGGCCTGGGTACTACGTCGGCCAAACGCGGTTATTTCTTCGCCGCCGCCGTGCGCGAGGGCGACAAGATCATCGGCGTGCTGGTGGTCAAGGTCGACCTGGACCATACCGAAAGCCTGTGGGGCAACACGCCTGAACAACTGCTGGTGACCGACCACAACGGCGTGGTGATCCTCACCTCACGCCCGCAATGGCGTTTCCGCGCCACTCGGCCGCTGACCGCTGAAGAACGACAGGCGATCACTGCAATCCAGCCCTACCCGACCCGTGATCCACAGCCGCTGAGCCTGAGCAACACCGCATGGTTGCGCCAATCCACTGCCATCGCCGAGACCGGCTGGAACGTCGAAATCCTCGCGCCCCAATCATTGATCAGCCGCCCGGTGCGCACGGTGGTCGCCGTGGGTGGGGCCACGCTTCTGGTGCTGATGTTGCTGCTCGGTTTGATGATGCAACGACGCCGGCATTACCTGGAGCGCATCGCTTTTGAAGCCAAGGCGCGTCGCGAACTGGAAGCCCGTGTGATCGAGCGGACCAGCGACCTGGAAGGCTTGAACCGCCGCCTCAAACAAGAAGTGCTGGAACGCGAACATGCCCAGCAGGAACTGGTGCGCGCCCAGGATGATTTGGTGCAAGCGGGCAAGCTCTCGGCGCTGGGCACCATGTCGGCGAGTATCAGCCACGAACTCAATCAGCCCCTGGCCGCAATTCGCAGCTATGCGGAAAACGCCGAGATCCTGCTGGACCATGAACGCACCGCCGATGCGCGGGGCAACCTTAAGTTGATCAGCGAACTGACCGGACGCATGGCTTCGATCATCGCCCACCTGCGCGCCTTCGCCCGGCGCGACCGGCATGCGCCGGAGAGCGTGGCCCTGCAACCGGCGCTGGACGACGCGCTGGCGCTGCTGGCTAAACGTCGGCGGTCAATGGAGGTGGAGCTGATCCGCGATTTGCCGGAAGCGACCCTGTGGGTACAGGCCGGCGAAACACGGCTGCGCCAAGTGCTGGGCAACCTGCTGGCCAACGCCCTGGACGCCCTCACCGAGAAAGGCCCGCCGCGTAAACTGTGGCTGAGTGCCGAAACCACCGCCCAAGGCGTCAACCTGTACATTCGCGACAATGGCCCTGGGTTTTGCATGGAGGCGTTGGGCCGCGCCAGCGAACCGTTCTACACCACCAAGACCCGCACCCAAGGCCTGGGATTGGGCCTGGCGATCTGTGACACCTTGATGCGTGCCTTTGGCGGCGAACTGTCGTTCGCTAACCACAAGGAAGGTGGCGCGCTGTTAACCCTGAAATTGCGTGCCGGCTCGCCGGGCGTCAGTCTGCAACCGTCCGAGGACCGCAGTG
>Ga0302175_10000472_pt1 | contig 13113 bp, 13 predicted proteins | sample I_Fen_N3_3_FD_198791 | JGI IMG/M metagenome (GOLD analysis project Ga0302175, IMG submission 198791) | Peat permafrost microbial communities from Stordalen Mire near Abisko, Sweden - I_Fen_N3_3 | ecosystem: Environmental > Terrestrial > Soil > Wetlands > Permafrost | place: Sweden: Abisko... | reverse complement strand
CCATCAGGATCGCCACGATTCTTGGGCCGTGGGTTTGCTGCACCTTATCCAGGGCCCTGAGGTCGCCGAACGGCACTTTGACAAAATCCCCCGGCAGCTCATTGAAACCCAGGCGTACCGCCGGGCCATCGCTGGCGGACAAGGTACCGAGGGTCCGGCCATGGAACGCGTTCTCCATGACCACCACCAGCGGTTGCTCGACGCCTTTGTGCCAGCCGTAAAGCCGTGCGAGTTTCAGCGCCGTCTCATTGGCTTCGGCACCGGAGTTGTTGAAAAACGCACGGTCCATGCCCGCGAGCCGGGTCAGTTTTTGCGCCAGTTGTTGCTGCCAATCGATGCTGTAGAGATTGGATGTATGCAGCAACAACCCGGCCTGTTCGCTGATGGCCGTGACGATTTTTGGATGGGAATGGCCGACATTGGTCACCGCGACACCCGCCACTGCATCCAGGTATTCGCGACCCGCTTGGTCCCACAGTCGCGTGCCCAAACCTTTGCTGAAACTCAGGGCCAGGGGTTGGTAAGTGCTCATCAGGCAGGCGGCGGTCATGGCATCAAGCTCCAGCAAGGGTCGGTGTTTTTGCAGTATGGTTAGCCACCTGAGCTGGATAAACGCTGCAATACTTCAATCATTTAAAAGCTGGGCTTGATAATGGATTTATTCCAGGCAATGACCGTTTACGTGCGCGTGGTGGAAACCGGCAGCATGACCGCCGCCGCGTTGCAGTGCGAAATGTCCACGACCATGGTCGGCAATCACCTGCGTGCGCTGGAGCAACGCCTGGGTGTGCGCTTGCTTAACCGCACGACCCGGCGCCAGCGCCTGACGGAATTTGGCACCGCGTATTACCAGCGCTGCCTCGAAGTGCTGGGGCTGGTGGCCGACTCCGAACGGCTGGCCGAACAAACCCTCGACGAACCAAGCGGTACGCTGCGCATCACCGCGCCGCTGACCTTTGGCACTGAGCGGCTCGCGCCCGCCCTCAGCGAATTTGCCTTGCGTTGTCCGCAGGTCAAACTGGACGTGGTGCTTACCAACGGACGCCCGGATCTGCTGGAAAACGGCTTCGATGCGGCGATTCGCCTGGGCGCCATCGAGCCGTCCAACATGATTGCCCGCCCGCTCATCGATTACACCCTGACGATGTGCGCCTCCAAGGAATACCTGGCGCGCCGGGGCACACCGCATAAACCCGAAGATCTGCAACAGCACGATTGCCTGGCCTTTGCCTACCCGGCCGGCGATGACTGGCATTCGGTGGAAAAACAGTGGCGACTGACCGGCCCCGAAGGCGAGGTGCTGGTGGCGGTCAGCGGGCCGATGCTGATCAACAGTTCGGCGGGCCTGCACCAAGCGGCGCGAACCGGCATGGGCATCGTCATGGTGCCCGACGCGTTGGTGGAGCAAGACCTGAAGGACGGCAAACTGGTGGCCCTGATGCAGGATTACCAACTGCCCACTCGGCCAATGCACCTGGTCTACGCCCAGGATCGCTACCGTTTGCCGAAATTGCGCAGCTTCGTCGACTTCGCCATGCAGATGTGGGGCAAGCACTAGCCGCACCAATACGCCATGGACTAATCTGCTCGACGGGCAAGTTACGTCGATATAAGGGCGGCAGGGAGAGCGGTGATGGGCGACGCATCGAATATCGAGTCGTTGAAGTTCAATCTCTCGGACTTCAACGAAGACATGCTGCACACCATTCTGGAACTGGTCAGCGACGGTATCTGGGACTGGAACGCCAATACCGGGTTCGTCTATCGCAACCCCGGGTGGTACGAAATGCTCGGCTATACGCCGCACTCCCTGGACAACACCGTGCTGACCTGGGAAACCGTGATGCACCCCGACGATTATTCCCGGGTCATGGCGCTGTTCGATGACTACCTGAATCAACGCGCGCCTGGCTATCAGGCCGAATATCGCTGCCGTATGCAGGATGGCAGTTACACCTGGATCGAAGACCGTGGTTATATCCTGGCCCGCAATGCCGATGGCTCGGTGGCGCGGATGGTCGGGGCGCACCGCAGCATCGAGGACAAAAAGCGTCTGTTTGAAGAACTGGAACGGCGCAATCACTCCCTCGAAGCCCTGGTTGAAGAACGCACCCGCGAGCTGTCCCGGGTCAATCAGCAACTGCAAATCCAACTCGAAGAAAACCGCAAACTGGCGCAAACCGACGCCCTGACCTCGGTCGCCAACCGCTATCGCCTGGAAAAGGCTCTGCCCCAGGAATGCGAGCGCGCCCAACGCTTTCGCCAACCGCTTTCGCTGATCGCCATGGACATCGATGACTTCAAGATCATCAACGATCACTACGGCCATGCCTTGGGCGATGCGGCGCTGGTGCAGGTGGTTGAGTGCCTGAAACATCACGTGCGTGACGGCGATTTACTGGCCCGTTGGGGCGGTGACGAGTTCATCCTGATCCTGCCCAACACCTCGCTGGCCGATGCTCGCGCCGTGGCGCAAAACATCCGCCAGAGCCTGACGAGTTTGCTGCCACTGGGCGACTTTCAAGTGACCCTGAGTTTTGGCGTGGTCCAGCGCTTTGACGAAGAACAACAGACCGGGCTGTTGGCTCGGGCCGATCAGGCGCTGTATCGGTCGAAAGTGATGGGCAAGAACGTGATTTCGGGATGAGTACGCCCCTGGATATTCGCGAGGTGCAGGCTTCGGAAGTCGAATCCGTGAGGCTGTTTCTTGCACAGAACGGCTGGGGCCATCGGATCGGTTCAGCCGAATATTTTGCGCAACTGATCGCCAATTCCCAGCGCACCACGGTGGCCATGAAAGGCTCGCAAATCGTGGGTTTTGCCCGAGGGATTACCGACGGATTGTGCAACGGATATTTGTCGATGGTGGTCGTGTGTGAACAGCATCGACGCGAAGGCATCGGCCGAGCGCTGGTGGAACACGTCATGGGAGAAAACCGCGACATTACCTGGGTCCTGCGCGCTGGCCGGGAAGGTGCTTCAGTGTTCTTCTCCGGGCTCGGCTTTGAAGCGTCGAGCATTGCCATGGAGCGTCCCCGTAACCAGTCATCCAATGTGCATTCACCCAAACGATTAAACGCTAAGGAAAGCCAATGACTACCCCTCCCCTGTATCGCCGGGCCACCCCCGACGATCTGCTGGCCATTTGCGAATTGGGCCAGCAACTCAATAGCCTCCACCACCGTGAACGGCCGGATATCTATGCGCCGGCCACCGACGACTTTTCTCGGGACAGCGCCCATTGGCAGCCGTACCTCGACGGCGAACATCAAGTTACCTTTCTTGCTGAGCAGGCTGGCAAAGCCATTGGCTTTATCACCGTGCAAATCACTTCGTTCAACAGCCCACTGATTCAGCATCAACAGGTGGGCCGGGTGGGGTCGGTCTGTGTTGATGACACTGCGCGAGGGCAAGGCGTTGGGCGTGCGCTGATGGAGCACGCTCAGGCCTGGGCCATCGAGCAGGGAGCCTCGGACCTTCGACTGACCGTTTGGGCGTTCAACGCGCCAGCGCTTCGACTGTACGAAGAGCTGGGCTATGAAATGCGCGCCTTTGAAATGGGCAAGCGCCTGAGCGAGTTACCCTGAATCGCTTATGACCCTGCTTTCACCAACACCGCTTTCTCTTGATAACGATCCGGGTACAGCTGCTTCAACTGCGCCACCTTCGGCATATCGTTGATCACGATGTACGGATAAGTCGGGTGCTCGGTCAGGAAGTCCTGATGGTAGTCCTCGGCCGGGTAGAAGCCGTTATAGGTTTCCAGTTTGGTGACGATGGGTTTGCTGAACGAATGCGCGGCGTCGAGCTGGGCGATGTAGGCCTGGGCGACGCGCTGTTGCTCGGTGTTCTCGGGGAAAATCGCCGAGCGATACTGGGTGCCGCTGTCCGGGCCCTGGCGGTTGAGTTCCGTAGGGTTATGAGCTACCGAGAAGTAGATTTGCAGCAGAGTGCCGTAGGTGACTTGAGTCGGGTCGAAGGTGACTTCGACGGACTCGGCATGACCGGTATCGCCATCGCTGACCCGTTCGTATTGAGCGGTGTTGGCCGCGCCGCCGGCATAACCGGAAACGGCTTTTTTCACCCCTTTGACGTGCTGGAACACCCCTTGGACGCCCCAGAAACAACCACCGGCAAAAACGGCGGTCTCGCTGTGAGCCTGGGTGGTTTCGTCGAGCGCGGGAGGCGCGATAACCACAGCGTCTTCGGCACCGAAAGAGAACGCCGAGCATTGGCCAATGACGCTGGCCGCCGCCAGAGCAAGCAAGGTACGGCGCCAGGTGAATAAGGTTTTCATGGGGCTGACTCCTTGGAAAATGAGATCGCTATCAACCAAACGTGAAGGCATAGGCCGAGACGCCCGGATCGAGAAATTCGATGCTGAAGGTGCGATCCGTGACATCGCCGGACTGGCGCACCAATTGATACAACCGTTGTTCGGTGACGCTGCCGCTGCCGTCGGGGGCCACGTCGGTACCGTGGGCCTCGGCAGGCGCTTTACCGTCGATCAGCACTTTGAAGCGCACGGGTTTGCCGTCAGTGCCAGGGCCCAGCACCAGATGCAGATCACGCGCATGAAAGCGGTAGACGATACGGCTGGCCGGGGCGCTTGCAGTGGCACGCTCCGAACCGACCTTCCATTGCCCGCCCAGGCTCCAGTTGTTCAGGGCCAGTTGGGCCGGTGGGCTGTACGTAGCAACCTTGTCCGCCGCGAGACTTTTTTCCGGGACGAAGTTCTCCGCACGCTGATAGCCGACGTAGGTTTCCGGTGACTGGACTTCCTTCATGTCCGGGGCCAGTTGCACACCCTCGGCGCTGGCATTGATCAGGCCGTCCGCGACCTGCTTAGCCCCGGCCTCCTTCAGCAATTGCTGAATCACGCGCTCCGACTCGGCGTATTCGCCTTCGCCAAAGTGGTGATAGCGGATGCGACCCTGAGCGTCGGCAAAGTAATGCGCCGGCCAGTACTCGTTGTTGAACGCACGCCAGATCTTGAAATCGTTATCGATGGCCACCGGGTAGTTGATCCCCAGGTCCTTCATGGCTTTGGTGACGTTGCCGACATTGCGCTCGAAAGCAAACTCCGGCGCATGCACGCCGATCACCACCAGGCCCTGATCACGGTACTTCTCGGCCCAGGCCTTCACATACGGCAAGGTGCGCAGACAGTTGATGCAGGAGTAGGTCCAGAAATCCACCAGCACAACCTTGCCTTTCAACGCTTCGGCGGTGAGGGGTGGCGAGTTGAGCCATTGCACGGCGCCGTCCAGCGGTGGAAGGTTGCCTTCAATCGGGAGCGTGCCGGGGGCTTTGTCTGCCACTGACATGACGCCGTCCGTAACCGGAATCGCCTCGCGGTTAATCGGTGATTTACCGGCAAGACGCCCGACCAAAGCCTGTTCGATACCGCCAGTGGACGCCGTGGAGAAGCGCGCCAGAATCCCGGTATCCAGGCCCAGAGCGATGGCGGCCACACCTGCCAGCATCATCGCGCCAAGTCCGCGCCGAACCCATTCGCCAGCGCCGATCGAGCGTTTCATCGCGGCGAACACCTTACCGCCGAGCAACAGCGCCACGGCCAGGGAAGTTGCCGCACCGGCAGCATAGGCCAGCAGCAACAACGTGGTGCCGATACTTGCTCCTTGCAGCGCCGCACCGGTCAGCACCAATCCCAGAATCGGCCCGGCGCACGGCGCCCACAGCAGGCCCGTGGCCACACCGATCAGAAACGAAGCACCGGGACGCGGCCGGGCGTCGGCCCCCGCCACTTCCGACAATCGACTGCCAGCCGCCACCAGCGGCCGGGTCAAGCGGTCAGCCAGCCGTGGCAGCAACAGTGTCAGGCCGAACAGCGCCACAAACACCAATGCAAGCCAGCGGCCGTACTGATTGAGCTGTACCACCCAACCGCCGCCCACCGCCGCCAGCGAGGCGACGAGCGCAAAGGTCATGGCCATCCCCGCCAGTAGCGGCAAACCACTTTTCATAAAGGGCTGCCCGGTGCGCGCGAAGACAAACGGCAATACCGGCAGAATGCAGGGGCTGACAATCGTCAGCACACCACCGAGATAAGAAAGAATCAGAAGCCACATGGCGTCTACCTGCATCAAGTGAGAGAAAGGAAATATCGGCGGATCACGCTGTTTTTGGGGTGAAGGTCATGGCCAGGCCATTCATGCAATAGCGTAGCCCCGTGGGTTTCGGCCCATCGTCGAAGACATGCCCCAGATGCCCACCGCAACGCCGGCAGTGAACCTCTTCGCGCGACACGCCGAAGGAGCGGTCCTGGCGGGTGGCCACCGCGTTGTCCAGCGGCTGCCAGAAACTCGGCCAACCGGTGCGGCTGTCGAACTTGGTCTCGGATGAAAACAACGGCAGATCACACCCGGCACATTCGAACGTACCGGCGCGGTGCTCGTCGTTCAGCGGGCTGGTGTAGGCCCGCTCGGTGCCCTCCTTGCGCAGGATGTCGTACTGCTCGGCGCTGAGCAGGGCGCGCCATTCGCTGTCGGTGTGCGTCACCTCGAAAGCGTCGGCAGCGCTGGCCTCACTGACCAGTGCCGAGGTCGCCGCAAATTTTGGCAATACACCGATCACCAGGGCTGCAGCCCCCAGTCCGCCGCTCGTTAAGAGAAATTGTCTGCGTGAAAACATGGCCGTCTCCAAAATTCCAGGTGCCTGTCATGGAACACAGCCTAGGCTTGGGTTGATCGCCGAATCCTCACGGGAAGTTAAACAATTCGTGATAACTCCCCCGCCGGAAAACCCGCACAATGTGCCCATTCGCTGCAAAGGATTGAGCTTCATGGAACAGACAAAACGCGTCCTGGTGGTCGAGGACGATTTGCATATCGCCGACCTTATCTGCCTGCATCTTCGCGACGAGCAGTTCGAGGTGGTGCATTGCGCCGACGGGGACGAAGGCATGCGCCTGTTGCAGCAAGGAAGCTGGGACGCACTGGTCCTCGACCTGATGCTGCCCGGCGTCGATGGCCTGGAAATCTGCCGCCGCGCCCGCGCCATGGCCCGCTACACACCGATCATCATCACCAGCGCACGCTCCAGCGAGTTGCACCGCATCCTCGGCCTGGAGCTCGGTGCCGACGACTACCTGGCCAAACCGTTCTCGATGCTTGAGCTGGTGGCGCGGGTCAAAGCGCTGCTGCGACGGGTCGACGCCATGGCCCGCAACCTGAAGATGGACGCCGGCAGCCTGATCATCGATGGCCTGTCCATCGACCCGATCACCCGGGAAGTGTCCCTCGACGGGCGACGCCTGGACCTCACCCCACGGGAGTTCGACCTGTTGTATTTCTTCGCCCGCCAGCCGGGCAAGGTGTTCTCGCGCATGGACCTGCTCAACGCCGTGTGGGGCTACAGCCACGAAGGCTATGAGCACACGGTCAACACCCACATCAATCGCCTGCGGGCCAAGATCGAGACCGATCCGGCGCAACCGGTGCGCATCCTCACGGTGTGGGGACGTGGCTACAAATTTGCGGCACTCGAGGACCAGCCATGAGATTGACCCTGACCCAGCGCCTGTCCCTGGTGTTTGCCGTGTTGCTGTTGGTGTGCTGCGGCACTTCGGCATGGATGCAGGTGCGCTCCAACCAGATGCATGAACAGGAAGTGGTCCAGGGATTATCCCGGGACCTGGCCCAACACATCGCCCACGACACGGTGCTGATGGACGCCAAAGGCCTGATGCCCAATGCCGTGCGTGATCTGTTCAGTCAGCTGATGCTGGTCAACCCGAGTGTCGAGGTTTACCTGCTGAACACCCAGGGACGGATTGTCGGCAGCGCCGCGCCTGAAGGGCGGATACGCCGCGAGCAAGTCGACCTGCAACCAATCCAGCGACTGCTCAAGGGTGATGCCTTGCCGATTCTTGGCGACGACCCGCGCAGCGTCGATGGCCGCAAAGTCTTCAGTGCCGCGCCGTTGCAGGTCGACGGCAAACCCGCTGGCTATCTGTATGTGGTGTTGCTCAGCGAAGAACATGACCGTTTCGCCGAACGCGGTGCCACCAGCGCCGCGCTCAATACGGCCCTGCTGTCCATTGGTCTGGTGGCGCTGCTGTGCCTGATTGCCGGTCTTACCGCGTTTGCCCTGATCACCCGGCCGTTGCGGCGCTTGACCGAGACCGTCAGCCAGTTCGATATCGATGGCGTCCCCGTCTCGCCGGCCACCGCAGGCCCGGTCGAAAAAGTCGCGAGTCATGATGAGATTGCCATCCTCGACGCCGCATTCCGACAGATGCAAACCCGGCTCAGCGAGCAATGGCGCTCGCTGACCCGCCAGGATCAGGAGCGCCGTGAACTGGTGGCGAACATCTCCCACGACCTGCGCACGCCGCTGGCCTCGCTGCACGGTTACCTGGAAACCCTGTCGCTCAAGGATGCCACGCTGTCCCCCGCCGACCGCCGCCGCTACCTGGGCATTGCCCTGGATCAAAGCCGCAAGGTCGGTGGCCTGGCGCAATCGTTGCTGGAACTGGTGCGGCTGGAACACGGTTTTGTGCAACCGATACTGGAACGGTTCTCCATGACCGACCTGGTGCAGGACATCTTCCAGAAGTTCGAACTCACCGCCGAAGCGCGTCAGGTGGAGCTCAAGGCAACGTTTTCCCCCAACGTGTCCGCCGCGTGCGCCGACCTCGGGCTGATCGAGCGGGTACTGACCAACCTGTTCGACAACGCCCTGCGCCATACGCCCCAGGGTGGTGAAATCGAACTCAGCCTGCGGCCCCAAGGCGCGTTCGTCGAAGTGACCATCAGCGACACCGGCCCCGGCATCGCCGCCGAATTACGCGAAGGGCTGTTCCTGCGGCCGTTCAACATTGGCGGCGCACGCCGCGACGGTGGGCTGGGGTTGCGGATCGTGCATCGAATCCTGCAATTGCACGGCCGCGACATCCAGTTGATCGATGTGCCGGGACGTGGCGCGACGTTCCGCTTCAAGCTGCCGGTGGACGAGCAAACGGCGGAACAAGGGGTGGTTCGCTCGATGAACCTGAATACGCCGGGAAAATAATCGAGCGCTCGCGCGAGTGTTCCAATCCCTGAAGCCAATGACAGCCACGTAGGAGCTGCCGAAGGCTGCGATCTTTTGATCTTGATCTTGGGCAATGCTGAAGGTGCTGAAGATCAACAGATCGCAGCCTTCGGCAGCTCCTACAGGGTGACTGGCGTACCCGGATTATTGCCCGCTCGCCTGTTGGGCCGTGACAACACAGCGCGGGTCCAATAGATTAGGCCCCCAGAAAAGGCCCTGTGCTTTCTCGCCTCAACTCAAGTTATAGAAGTAGTGAAATTTCAATGTCCGATTCCAACACCGCTGAATCCGTAGTCACCTTGTCGTCCAAAGCGGAATACGAAAACTCCATCAATCTTTCACAGCACGTGCCCCAGGCCAAGACCATCAGCGAGATGGTCCTGGACGCTTTCCAGTCCACCCGCGAAAGCGACCAGATCCGCGAACTGCGCACCGCGATTCGCCAGGCTCACGACAGCTTCGACGACGACAAAGCCTACGAACTGATGGGCGAACTCAAGCAACTCAAGGATGCCGAGGCGTCCGACATTGCCGCCCTCGAAGACCTGAGCAGCAAGTTTCCGATCAGCCGTATTCTGTCCAGCTTCAAGGACGACCCGGCGTTCCAGGAAATCGTCTACGGCCTGGCGCTGAAAGTGCTGAACCAGACCCATCAAGCCATCAGCAACCCAAGCAGCGGCAAGAGCAAAACCGCCCGGGCCAAGAAAGAAGTCGAAGTGTTCACCATCAGCAAGGATGGCGTGAACGTCACCCTGCCGTTGCGCACGCCGCGCTCGCGCCTGAATGTTGACCGCGAGGCCCTGGAATTCCTCGGTTTCAACTTCGTGGGTGAAGGCGACGAAGCGGAGCTGGAAAGCGAAACCTTCCTCGACGATGCCGGGACCGAACAAGCGGTCAACCGCAAGAACATCATCACCGCGCTGCAACAGCAAACCGCGTTCGATGGGTACAGCATCGCCGCCCAGTAACACCCCGGGCCGCTGCTGCAAAAACAAAAAGCCCCGCCTGAAGCTCAGTGCGGGGCTTTTTATGCCTGGGAGGTCACAACGCCGGAGGACGCAACGCCACGATCATATCCAGTTCAACCGCCGCGTTTTTTGGCAGTTGATAAACCCCGATGGTCGTTCGCGTATGTTTTCCGGCGTCGCCCAACACATGCCGGAAGACATCCGACGCGCCGTTGGCCACTTCGCCCAGGTCAACGAAGTCCGCCGTGGACTTCACGTAAATCGTGACACGCAGCAGCGACTTGATTTTGTCCAGCGAACCGATGGTGTCGACAATCAAGGCCAGACCGCGCATCGCACTGATGCTGGCGGCGACCTGGGCATCGGCCAGGGTCAGTTCAAGACCAACTCTGCCGGGGAACTGAACCTTGCCATGTATAAGCGGCACCAGACCACTGACATACAGTTCGTTGTTATGCCGAACCAACGGTTCGAAATGCCAGCCGACGGTACTTTCGCCGTAAATGTCATAACCGAGCTCCGTTGCCAGGGCGATAAAGCGTTCATCGCACGTCATGTGGTCAGTCATTCCCCTCCACCCCACCTCTTCATACATCCATTATTCATCCCAACTTTCGACAGATTAGCCCAAGGCTTCTGTTCACTGCGCATTTGAATGAAAAAGCCCCGCGTTCTGTCGAAAGCGGGGCTTTTTAATACGCGATGTTTTACTGCGCAGAGGGATGCAGGGCGGCGATGAGGTCCACTTCAATCGGCGCATTTTTCGGCAGTTGATACACACCAACCGTGGTTCGAGTGTGTTTGCCCGCCTCGCCCAGTACCTGCGTGAAGACATCCGACGCGCCGTTGGCCACTTCACTGAGATCAACAAAATCAAAGGTGGATTTCACGTACACCGTGATGCGAACCAGTGACTTGACGTTGTCCAGCGACCCGACCGCATCCAGGATCAGCGCCAATGCACGTACGGCGCTGATGCTGGCGGCCGCTTGAGCATCCGCCAGGTTGAGCTCCAGCCCCACTCGTCCGGGGTAATGGATCTTGCCGTTCATTCGCGGCACCAGGCCACTGACATACAGCTCGTCGCCATGTCGAAGTAGCGGCGCGTAATGCCCACCGGCCGCGTTTTCGTCGTAGATATCAAAACCGAGCTCTTTGGCCAGTTCGATGAAGCGTTCGTCGCGGGTGGTTGGCTTAATCATTGTGCTGAACCTTCTTGATCAATCGTGCAAAAAACGCCGTTGATGGTAGGCACAGACGCTTGTCTTGATCAGGGCAAGTTCGTATAGAATCCAGCGAACTTTACTGCCAGGGAGACCAGTAAAATGCAGGCTCAACGCGCGGTGATCGCCGCCATCGAGTTTCAGCCGGGCGTGCCGCTGGTGCAGCAGATCGTCGATCAACTGTCCTTCGCCATCGACCACGGCAGCTTGCCCCACGGTGCCAAACTGCCGCCGATTCGCGAACTCTCCGAACTATTGAAGGTGGGCAAGTCCACGGTCGTGGAGGCCCTCGACCACTTGCGGGCCAAGGGCCTGGTGGTGTCACGCCAGGGATCGGGGCATTACGTGCACCGCGCCGGTATCGCAATTGCGACCGACGCCGGCCCGGACCTGCAACCCCAGGACACCCTCAGCGTCGTTCGCCGCGCATTGCTGCTGGACAACGGCGCCCTGCGTCCCGGCTGCGGCTTTTTACCTTCCTCGTGGCTGCCCGCCGAAGAGCTGCTCAAAGCGGTGCGTGGCACCCTGCGCGCCACCGCCCTGCGCATGGGCGAGTACGGCGTGGCCGGCGGATACCTGCCGCTGCGCGAGGCGTTGCGGGTCAAGTTGTCAGGCTTCGGCATCGACGTGCCGGTGGAGCAGATCATCACCACCGGCAACACCATGCAAGCCATCGACCTGCTGATGCGCCTGCTGATCAAACCCGGCGACACCGTACTGCTCGACGACCCCTGCTACTTCAACATGCACGCCAACCTGGCGCTGCATGGCGCCAAGGTCGTTACCATTGCCCGCCAGTGCGACGGCATGGACCTGGACGCGTTCGAACAACAGGTGATTGCCCACAAACCGGTGCTGTATATGACCAACAGCACGCTGCATAACCCGACCGGGCACTCGTTCTCCCCGGCACAGGCGTATCGCTTGCTGGAGCTGAGCCATCGCTACGGTTTTCATATTCTGGAAGACGATTTGTACGGTGACCTCCAGCAACGCCGCACCCCGCGTCTGGCGGCGAGCGGGTTGGGCAACGTCAGTTACGTCTCCGGGTTCTCCAAGACCCTGACCGCCAACAGCCGTGTCAGCTATGCAGTGCTGTCACCGCCCCTGGCGGCCCGGCTGACCACCCTGAAAATGGCTTGCGGCGGCGTGACCTCGGAATTGGCGGAGCAGATTACGTGCGCAATGCTCAGCAACGGCAGCTACGCCAAACACACACGGCGCACGGTAGACCGGTTGTATGAGTCGAGTAGTCGGGTATCCCGATGGCTGGTCGAGGCGGGTTGCTCGGTGTCTTCCCTGCCCGGCGAAGGGTTGTTTATCTGGACCCGTTTGCCGGAGGGGCTGCACGCCGAAACCCTGGCGAAAAAAGGACTTGAGAATGACCTCGTTCTGGCCCCCGGTACGTTGCTGAGCAAAGCCCCCGATGCGAGCCAGCACCTGCGTTTCAATGTGGCGCAAAGCGATCATCCGCAGGTGCGTGAGCGGTTCTTTCGGTTGCTCGACCGCTGAGTTTTCCTGATGCACCTTATCGCAGCATTCGCGAGCAAGCCCGCTCCCACACTGGATCGTTTGCAATCAACGCTGCCCCCTGTGGGAGCGGGCTTGCTCGCGAATGGGACAACTCAATCCTTCAGAAAAACCTCAATAAAAAACCCCGCATTTCTCTCGAAAGCGGGGTTTTTCGTACAGCGGCTAAACCTTAAGGCGCATAAGTCAGCAACAGCTCACTCGGCACTTTGAAGTCCAGCGACATCATCACGCTCAACGCGGTAATGGTGAAGATCGAGAACACGAACAGCTTGCGTGCCCAGACCGTGTCATCCACTGCCTTGTAGCCGGTCCAGGCCATGTACAACCAGTAC
>Ga0302175_10000470_pt1 | contig 13149 bp, 13 predicted proteins | sample I_Fen_N3_3_FD_198791 | JGI IMG/M metagenome (GOLD analysis project Ga0302175, IMG submission 198791) | Peat permafrost microbial communities from Stordalen Mire near Abisko, Sweden - I_Fen_N3_3 | ecosystem: Environmental > Terrestrial > Soil > Wetlands > Permafrost | place: Sweden: Abisko... | reverse complement strand
ATCCTGCCAAGACGCGCGCCATCGCAATTTACTACGGCGACCGCGGCCTTAAGCCGATTTATAGCGACGACGGCGTGAACTGGAACTCCTGCAACACGGGTCTTCCGCCCGATCCCAGCACCACGGCCGGTGGGGCCAATACTCAGGGTATGCAAGTGGACCCCCTGACCGGGTACTTCTACATCGTCCTCAAGAACGGAGATATCTACCGCACAACGCAGCCGCAGTAGTCTGTATATCTTCGGTTGAACTGCCTCCCCACGCGGCTACTTGCCGTGTGGGGTTTTCTTATACCCGACAGGTGTGTTTCATTTCGCAACACCGTGTGCGGTTCATGTCACCTTCGTTCGCCGTCGGTGGCGATTTTCATTGACCAAAATTGCTCACTCCTCAATAATCGAGTTCTACCGCCCGGTAGAAGTACCCCCCGGATCAGCCGTCGCGGATATCTATTCACTCACTTAAAGACGGCATCGAATTCAATTCGCACTCAACAGTGAAAATATCGAGAGCTCAAATGTCGGACGAGCATCGGGACCGCTGTGCAATCAAGAGAATCTAGATTCAGGGTTGACTTCTCGCGGAAGTGAGCACAATTGAACAGATACGCAGCAAACAAAGTGCTTTAATCAGGCTGCGGTCTTCAGAAACGGAAACTTGAACAACTGCTTGCCCTCCGCTCGGTAGGACTTTCCCTTTGAAATAGCCGTCGCGGATTAGAAGCAAAGCTTCTCGGAAGGACGGCCGACCATTCGAATCTGGCCTCATAGGCGAATTGCCACTTACGCGCTCGTAAGCTTCTGGTTGTTGCCCCTTGGGCTGTTCGCCGAGGAGCCGCTCAGCAACAACTCGCGGCTCATGGTTCCAGACGGAACATCGGTCCATCTTCAACTGACCCAAACCGTTTCGTCTTCGCACGCCAAGCCCGGAGATCCCCTCGACTTTGTGGTTGAGAAAAACGTTAATGTCGGCGACTTTACGATCCTTCGCAAAGGAAGTCATGTTCATGGCAGCGTCGTCGGCGTAAAAGGCAGGCGCCTGCTGGGCATCGGGGGCAATATCACCATCGGCCTCGATTCTGTGGAGTTGATCACCGGGGAGACAGTCGGAATTTCCGGCCGCAAAGTTATTAAAGGCAGCTCTCACACCTGGCGGATGCTCACCAGCATGGCAGTAACAGGTCTGTTCTATATGCCCGCCGCCCCTGTTTTCCTGCTCACCCGCGGAGGCCAAAGCACAATCCTGAAGGGCACGGAAGTAACCGCTCACTTCGATTGCGATGCTTCCCTGCGGTCTGTCGGACTGCTGGCCGCGGATCAAACCGCCGAAGGCATAAACGACATGATGGAGTACCTTCCCGCTCGCATCACCGATCGCGAAGGCCACGAAGGCGACATGGTCAATCTGGTATTCGTTGCCCAGCCCGACGAACTTCAGTCTGCATTCGCCCGTGCCGGCTGGGTCAAAACGGACCGCTGGAACCCAATTATGGCCTGGCATCTGGCCCGCCACGGCACTCACAACGCCAAACTCCCCATGGCGCGTTTCTACATGTTCGGACGCGTACAAGACCACGCATACTCCCTGCCCGACCCAGGTGCCATCGTTTCGCGCCGCCATCATATTCGTATCTGGAAGACCGGCTACACTTCCGCGGGCATTCCGATTTGGGCCGGTGCTGCTACCTTCGACGATGCCATCTCCTGGCTTAAGCGCGGGCGCATTATAAACCACACCATTGATCCCCACGTGGACACCGAGCGCGACTTCGTCGGCGCTGACCTGGGCAACACATTTCCGCTGCAACACCAATATTTGCAGTCTGACAATCCCGTTTACGAGGCGCAAACCGTATCTGGCCAGACCTATCATTCAGACAGCCGAATCCTGATGCTCGACTTGCATCAAAATGAAACTGCCGTCGCGGCCCTGCCCGAGGCGACGTCATCAGTAAAGCTCGTTCGCCTCGCCCAGCCAGTTTCCGAAGCAACATTGCAGAGCAACCTGAAGTAGCCATACCCGGCAACTCGCCCGCCATCCTTAACCGCTCCTCGATATCCTCATACCATACTGGGTGCCTGGCGGACTCCCGTCTGTGCGGGCGCTAAACTCGGGCGCACTGCCTGCAACTGTTCGTTGGCGCACACTCGTCACCATGGGCGAACAGGCGCAGTCGGGGGGCTGGGACGCTACAGATGCATACTGCTGGCTGACAACAACCTGATCGAAGTGCTGAAGGTTGGCGGACGCGGTGGAAGTGTGAGTTGGACGCGCAACCGGTTACGCAGTCTGCTGGTGGTTGCCGAGATTGCATTGGCGCTGGTCGCACTGGTGGGCGCGGGCCTGTTCGTTCGCAGCATGCAAAATGCACAGAAGGTGGCTCCCGGGTTCGAGTCTAGAAACCTCTTCGTGTTTGCGTTTGACCTGGGCGCGCTGCATTACGACGAAGATCATGGGCAACAGTATTTTCGCTCTGCCATCGAACGGGCGGAGGCATCACTCGGAGTGGCGTCAGCAACAGTCGCGTCAAATTTCCCTCTCATCGGAGGGTTCGCGCGGAACGTGTTTCCCGAGGGCCAGGACGATGCATCGGGTTATCGCGGACGCTGACGCAGATGAACGACATCGCGCCGAATTTCTTTAAGACGCTGCGCATTCCGCAGGTAAGTGGACGCAAGTTTACCGACTCCGACCGCAAGGACACGGCCAAGGTGGCGATCCTGAACGAAGCCATGGCCAAACAGTTCTGGCCGAACCAGGGCGCCCTCGGAAAGCGCTTCCATTTTTTCGGTGAGACGCAGCTCCGCGAAATCGTGGGTATTGTGCGCGACACCGTGGTGAATGAGATTGGTCGGTGACCCAACGGACGCGCAAGATTGGCATCCGCATGGCCATGGGTGCACAGGCCACCAGCGTGCTGAAGCTCGTGGTGCAACAGGGAATGCGCCTCGCGATTGTCGGCCTGGTGCTGGGACTGGTGGCTGCGTTTGGCCGCCATGCGCGTGCTTTCGAGCCTACTGTTTGGAGTGAGCGCGCACGATCCCATCATTTTTGGCGGCGTAACGCTGATTCTTGCGATGGCGGCAGTGCTGGCTTGCTACATTCCGGCGCGCAGGGCGGCCCACGTGGACCCGCTCGTGGCGCTGCGCTATGAATAGTTAGAGCAGGCGTTTACACCATGTTGTACAAGATGACGCCGTCGATTGAGTAAACATCCACCGCCCAAGTTCCACCTCGGGGCGTGGGCGGATTACTCAGCAGGCGTGACCAGCAATCCACCAGGTTGCCCGTCGCCAATGCCGTCTCAAGCAGGGACTGCAGGCGGACCTCGGTGGTCAATACTGCGACCGTGACACCTGGCGAATCGCGCAGAGCGAGTAACGCGTGACAGCCCGTGTAGTTCGTGAGGGCATAGCCTTCCACCAGGATTACATGTCCGAACAGTTCTACAACCGGAGGCGGGGGAGGCGGCGGTGGACGGCGCACTGTCTTTCGGCTACGTTTTGCGGACTTCCGTTTGGTCGCCATAACACCTCACTTTTGATCGCCGGGGATTTCAGGCACCAGATGCTAGTACGAAAACCACCGGACTGCAAGGGGAAATGAGCGAAGCTCTGGCTCTGTGTCAGAGTTGGCCACCACACCTCTTGCAAAACACCGCGTCGGAATCATGTTGCGCCGGAAAAAGTGTCCCACCTCTCCATCCCCACCCCTGAGGGTGAACTGATAGATGAACGGAACTGGCGCGGCCAGCTCGACCGGGATTACATGTGATATGGCCTGTCCCCAAAAACTATCCACTAATATCTGATTCCTGAGATGGTCTAGCACCTTTTGCGGATACCCGCCGCCGGGTTAGGAACAACTTTTTAGCGGCGTTCTCTTCCAAGGCGGCCACTTCGGCATCGACCTCCAACATCGTGCGAACGAAAAGTTCTCCCAACGGAGACAAACTGCGGCGCACCAGCCGCACGATACTAAAGTCGGCCTCCAGCATGGGCAGCACCAGCTGCAGGACTGCCATGCTTTTGGACCCGAGGTCGGGCAGCAACACGTTCAGAGGGAGCATGGCCACGGCATCGGACTCCTGCGCAATATTCTTCATCATCGCTAGGGATTCGCAGGCGATCGAGGGGAATGTCCTCGGTCCTGGCTGCGATGGGTCTTCACCCCGGACAGATTCGTTGACGAACTGCCGCAAGAGTCCTGGCGGAAAGCGCGATGTGCTGACAAACGGATAGCGCAGAACATCGCGCATGCTCACCGCACCTCTTTGCTTGAGCAGGGGATGGCCCGCCCTTACGGCCAGGTAGCCCTGCCGTCGCGTCAAGGCTGTGAGGTGAAACTGATCGTCGGCTGCGATGCCGTTTCCGGCAACCACGGCAAGGTCGAGTTCACGGCTGCGGAGCAAGGGCAGCAGGCCGCCGAAGTTGTCGTTGACGATGCGCAGGCGCACCTCGGGATGGTGGCGCACAATTCGCGCGATGGCGGCGTCCACAAACTGGACACCCACATACGTCCCCACTCCGACCTGCAGCTCGCCCTTGGCCAGGCCCTTGAGCAACTCCATTTCGCGGCTCAGGTCGGCGGAGTGCGCCATCACCTGCTGCGCATACTTCAGAAAGATCTGGCCCGCATCCGTGATTTCCACCCGACGCGAGTTACGCTCGAAAATCTGCACTCCTGCAAAATGTTCCAGGTTCTGGATACTGCGTGAAAGCGACGGTTGTGACAGGTGCAGCACGCTGGCTGCGCGCGCAAAATTGCGCTGCTCTGCCAGCGTTAACGCGCACTTCAATAGCCTGATCTCGAACTCCATGCGTCTAGGCTATCAAATCAATACGCCAAAAGCATTGGACGCATGGATGCAACTTCTCTAAACTATCAGTTCACACACAGCGGCGTACACTGCGCAATTTGCTCTCGACCTGGAAAACAGGTTGTCGCCGCGGTTCGGGGTGTCGGTTTCATTCTGGCCCTTCGTTTCATCAACCGGTATCGCTTAAGAAGGAGAACCAAATGGATTTAGGAGCAAACGTTCGAAAACTAGCACTGGGCGCGCTTGCCATCTCCAGCTTTTTGCTGGCCGGCGACGTGACCAGCGCGCACGCCCAAGCGGCCAACAGCGCTAAGCAGCCGAACATTGTCGTCATCATGGGAGACGACATCGGCTGGATGCAGCCCAGCATCTACCATCGCGGCCTGATGGTCGGGGAAACCCCCAATATCGACCGCATCGGCAACGAAGGCGCAATCTTCATGGACTACCTCGCCATGCAGAGCTGTACTTCCGGTCGTAATGCGTTCTTTACCGGAATGTATCCGTTGCGCACCGGCATGATTCCGCCGCAACTTCCCGGCAGCCCGTCGTACCTGCGGCCCGGCACCCCGGCGATGGCCGTGTTCCTCCGCGATCTTGGCTACACCACCGGCGAGTTCGGCAAGAACCACCTCGGCGACCACACTGCAGCCCTGCCAACAGCGCACGGCTTCCAGGAGTACTGGGGCTGGCTCTATCACCTGGACGCCATGCAGCAGGTGAGCTTCCCCGACATCAACAAGAGCGTCGATGTGCAGGGCATCGCGCCGCCGTGTATGAACACACCTGTACCGGGCCTCAAGGAAGTACCGGGTGCCGTCGATCCCCGGACCACGACCTGCCTGACACCGCCGCGTCCCATCGTCTGGTGCCACTCCTCCGACGGCACCGAGAAGAACCAGACCTGCAAGGACGAGGGTCCGCTGTCGCTGGAGCGCTCGAAGACGGTGGACGAGGAAACCTCGGCCAAGGTCATCGACTTCCTCGACCGCAACGACCCCAAGAAGACCAACAAGCCGTTCTTCGTCTGGTACAACCCGGCGCGCATGCACGTCACCACCGTGCTATCACCGAAGTACGAAGCCATGATTGGTGAGCCCGGTGGCAAGGACTGGGGCCTCAACGAAGCCGGCATGAAGCAGATGGACGACAACATCGGCTACGTCATCAAGAAGCTCGAGGACATGGGCCAGCTCGACAACACCATCCTGATCTTCACCACCGACAACGGCGCCGAGACGGTCAGCTTCCCGGATGGCGGCGTCACCCCCTTCAAAGGTCAGAAAGGCGAGGCTTGGGAAGGCGGCTACCGCGCTCCCTTGGTCGTCCGCTGGCCGGGACACATCAAGCCGGGCACCATCAAGAACCAGATGTTCGCGGCCCTCGACTGGCTGCCTACGTTGGTTGACATCGCCGGCGGCCCCAAGGGCGACGACCTGAACAAACAGATACAGGCCGGCAAGTACCCGGGCATCGTGAAGACCATGCTCGACGGCTACGACCAGCGCGCCTATCTGGAAGGCACCTCGGACAAGTCGGCGCGTGATGTCTTCTTCTACTACTCGGGCGCGACGCCGTCGGCGGTGCGTTACAAGAACTGGAAGATGTATTACTCCATGTCGCCGGGAGGAGCCACCGGCTGGTTCCTGCCCCTCATCAACTATCACTGGACCCTGGTCGGGAACGTCAAGCGCGATCCCTTCGAGCAAACGATCAGTTTCGCGGACGCAAAATCAGCCGCGGGCCTGGGTGGTTCACTGGGCTCGCCATCTACCGCGTATCTGTACGACTGGAACATGCTACCCATCGGCCAGCTCTTGTGGATGAAGGAACTCGGCTCTTACAGGGAGTTCCCGCCGCTGCAGGCGCCCGAGACCTACAACCTGGATGGCATCCTGAAGCAAATGGAAGAGAAGAAGGGCGACGACTAGCTTGCGGAGGGTTGACAGACCCTTGCAAGCACTTGAGAACGCCGACTTGCGAGAGTCCGCGTAGCCGAAGTCGGGGCGAGGAAGGCACCGGAGCCTTCCTCGCTTCACTTTCTCGTGGAGCGGGCTTATCGCGGCAAACATTTACCAACCCACAACAAGTTCCAAAGGAGAAGTGTGATGAAGAGTTCTTCGCAGCGGTTCAGCGTGCTGCTGGCCGGGTTGTTCGTTCTGGTGGCATCCGTAGCCTGGCAGGCCGCAGTTGCTGAAGATGTGGTTCACGCCGTCAGCGGCATCGTAAAGTCGGTGGACAAAACCACCAAGACGATGGTCGTCAAGACCTCTGATGGCACCGAGCACACCATCAAGTGGACCGACAAGACGACCGTCGCAGGCGTTGACGCGACCGGCAAGGGCATCGCAGCTGGCAGCGTGGATACCTACAACGGCCTGAAAGAAGGAACCAAGGTCTCGGTGAAATACACCGAGAAGGGTGGCGAGAAGACCGCCGTCGCCATCAAGGATGCCAGTAAGGCCACAGCCAAAGCAGTGACTCAGTAATTCACTGAAAGAGCACGCGCCGCACCCTTCGTTGCGCGTGCTCTTTCGTCGCACCCGACCTGCGGCAGGCAACGCAATGTCAGCACGCCGGAGAATACCCTTGGGCATAAGAACAACTGATCGTGGAATCACATGGCTTGCACTTTTCTTGGGCCTTCTTCTCTCGATCATGTGCGACAAGACACAAGCTGCGGCGTCTTGCTTCAGTGACCCGTCCCAATCGGACGCCCAAGCGACTCAGAAGCCACCGACCAGTCCCGCGACAGACCAGTCCCCCGCGACCCAGAAACCCGCCGCCAGATCGACGGCAGCGGCTCCATCGGCGCAGGACCTTGCGAATCAGGTCAACAATCCGGCTGCACCCGTCACCTTCATTCAGTTTCGCAACATCCTCGTGCCCAATGTGGCCGGAGCCAACGGCGTCACCAACTCGCTGCAGATGCAGCCGGTACTTCCCATCGGGCCCTTCAAGTCCTTTCCGTGGGTCCAATTGGTGAAGATCACGATGCCGCTTTATGTGGCGGTGCCCGGCACGGTGGATTTGCAGCAGTTCGGCGCGACCGGAGTGGGCGATCTTCAGGTCTTCGATCTTGTCTCAGTCAAGCAGTCGTGGGGCAGGTGGGGATTCGGGCCCGCACTGGTCTTCCCAACCGCCTCGGCGAACCTGACCGGCTCTGGCAAGTATCAGGCTGGCCCGGCGTTCGCAGCAATTTACACGGGCGTCAAGAACCTTACCGTCGGAGCCATAGTGCAGAATCCGATCTCCTACGCAGGCGATCCGAATCGGCCGAATGTGAACAACATGCTCATCACTCCGACCCTGACTTACAACCTCAAGGACGGATGGTTTGCCGGTCTCAGCGACTTCAACTGGAGTTTCAACTGGGAGAATGACGGCGCTGCCACCATTCCGCTTGGAGTTCAGGTGGGGAAGGTCGTCACCATCGGCAGGCAACCCGTCAGTTTGTCGGTCGAAGTCGGCGGAACCGCAGTAAGGCCCGAAGGCACACCCAACCCCGGCTGGATTCTCGGCTTCGAACTCAGCCCGATCTTCAATTTCCATGTCGGCCCCGGCGAAAAGATTAAGGTGCGAAAACAAAAATGAAGGAGAAACTGAAGTGAAATCCCGGATTGCAATACTCTCAGCATTTTTCTTAGCGCTCATCCTTGCTGGCTGCACCAATAATCCAACACCCACCGCTCCGGCCGCGGGCCAGCCCGCCGCCACAACTGCCACCGCCGACCCGCTGCCTTCCTGGAACGATGGTCCCGCTAAGCAAGCCATCCTCGACTTCGTCAAAACCACTACCGACAAAACCAGCCCCAAGTTCGTCGCGCCTGAAGACCGCATCGCCACCTTCGATCAAGACGGAACCACCTGGGTCGAGCAGCCTATGTACTCGCAGGTGCTGTTTGCCCTGGATCGTGTAGCCGAACTGTCGCCGCAGCATCCCGAATGGAAGACCAAAATGCCATTCAAGGCGATCGTCACTGGCGACAAGGAAGCGATGGCGAAGTTCAATCTAAAAGACCTCGGAGCTATTCTCGCCGTGACTTCCACGGGCATGACCGCGGAAGAGTTTCCTCCCATCGTCAAAGACTGGATGGCGAAGGCGAAACACCCCAAGTTCGACAAGCCTTATCCCCAGATGATCTACCAGCCCATGCTGGAAGTCATGAAGTACCTGCGCGATAACGGATACCGGACCTACATCGCGACCGGCGGCGGACAGGACTTCGTCCGCAGCTATGCGCAATCGGTCTACGGCATTACATCCGACCAAATTATCGGCTCTGCGCTCGATACCAAATATCAGTACAACAAGGAAGGACAAGGCGTCCTGATGCGCGATCCGAAGCTTCTGCTCAACAACAACAATGGGGGCAAGGCAGAGGACATTTATCTCTTCATCGGCAAGCATCCTAAAGCAGCCTTCGGCAACTCGACCGGAGATCAGCAGATGCTGGAGTACACACAGGCGGATGGAGGGCCCTCGCTGGAAATGCTGGTCCTGCATGACGACGCCGCGCGCGAGTTTGCCTATGGCCCAGCCCAAGGACTACCCGACTCTAAAGTTGGCACCTTCACCCAGGCTCTGTACGACGAAGCCAAAGCAAAAGGCTGGACCGTCATCAGCATGAAGAACGACTGGAAGCGAATATTCGACTGGGAGAAATAAGCTCGCGAGGCCCGACCGCTGTACCAGCTAATTTGGCTGCCCCGTGCCCCAGGTTCACGCCCTCTGTTGGCGCTAACCTGGGTGACGATCTCTCTGCGTGTCTGGGGTCTTCGAAATGCTCAAGATCCTAAACTTGAGATACCAACAACTGCTGAAAGAGAAGCGCTCCATTTTTCAAGTCGTTATCCAATAACCCCCATCCACTGCGTTATCACACTCCTCTGTGACCCACGTCCTTTCCCCCTCACCGCCCGACCGCTAACATCTTGAATTGAAAGATGAGGGAGAGCTGTCTTCCAACGAGTTGGCAGCCGGACATTCCCTCACCCCTAAGGAATTAGGTGGTGTCGCCCTGTGTCTTTGTCCGTTCTTGCTCGACTTGTTGCAGACTTACTCACTGGCACACTCCACTGCGTCCAAAGCCCCCTGTCTAACTCCTTTGTTAAGAGGAATTTACCCGTAAGTCCCACGCCCAGAGGAATTTGCGCGCAAATTTGCGCTAACTCTATGAAAACGAGGAATTTTGGGGAGGGAGGGGGAGGGGTATCTGGGCGCCCGGTTTCGCTGATCTGTCCCGTTCTGGAACGCTCTCTCCCAACGCACAGGGCAGGCTCGCTCGCTGCGTTAAGATAGCCGGTTACCTTCGGAGCTATTCATGACAACTGCCACTCGCACCAATCCTCTTTCTTATCTCACGGACCAGCTCGACGACTTGAAGCAGCGCGGCACGTATTTCAAGCTGCGCGTGCTCGAAGACGAGCAGGCGCCGGAGTGCACGTTCGACGGCAAGAAGGTCATCAACCTTGCCTCTAACAATTACCTGGGGCTGACGACGCATCCCAAGCTGCGCGAGGCCGCCCTCGAAGCTACGCGCAAGTTCGGAGTGGGCTCAGGCGCGGTGCGCACCATCGCCGGCACCATGAAGATCCACATGGAGCTGGAGGAGAAGATCGCGCGCTTCAAGAACGTCGAGGCGTGCGTCGTGTTTCAGTCGGGCTTCACGGCGAATGCGGGCACGGTGTCGGCGCTGCTGGGCAAAGAAGACTGGATCGTCAGTGATGAGCTGAACCACGCCAGCATCATCGACGGAGCGCGCCTGTCGCGGGCGAAGATCAAGGTCTTCCGGCACAAGGACACGGCTCACGCGGAAGAGCTGCTGAACGAGATCAAGAACGAGCCGGGCAAGAAGCTGCTGATCACCGACGGTGTGTTCTCAATGGACGGAGACATCGGACCGCTGCCCGCGCTCTGCGAGCTGGCCGAGAAGTATGGCGCCATCATGATGGTGGACGACGCGCACTCCTCGGGCGTGCTGGGACGCAACGGGCGCGGCACCATCGATCACTTCGGTATGCATGGGCGTGTAGATGTGCAGGTAGGCACTCTGTCGAAGGCCATCGGATCGTTGGGCGGATACGTTTGCGGCACGCGCGACCTCATCGAGTTTCTGTACCACCGTGGACGGCCGTTCTTGTTTTCCACGTCGCATCCGCCGTCGGTGGCGGCGACATGCATTGCTGCGTTCGACGTGCTGGAACAGGAGCCGGAGCGCATCGAACACCTTTGGGAGAACACCCGCTATTGGAAGAAAGAACTCGGTGGGCTGGGCTTCAACATTGGTGGCGTAACGACTCCGGCGAGCGAGACTCCGATTACGCCGATCATCATTGGCGACGGCAGGTTGACCATGGACTTTTCGCGCGCACTGTTCAACGAGGGTGTGCTGGGCACGGGAATTGCGTTTCCCACGGTGCCCGAAGGCAAGGCACGCATTCGGACAATCATGACGGCGACCCACACGCGCGAAGAACTCGACCAGGCGCTGGAAACACTGAAGCGCGTGGGGAAGAAAATGGGGATCGTGTAGAAACCAGTGGATAGTGGTTAGTGAATAGTGGACAGAAAAGACCAAATCGCAAAGTGGTACGCGGTCGTGCCTGCAACGTTCGCAGCAGCCGCTGTTGCGGTCCCATGGTTGCTCGTCCACTCGCCCGCATTCGGTCTCGCTCTGCAATACGGATTCTCGCTCGTGTGTCATCAGCGCGGTGAGCGCTCGTTCTTGATGCTCGGTGGAAGCGTGGCGGTTTGCGCGCGATGCCTGGGCATCTATCTCGGTGCAGCGTTGGGAACGCTCCTACGAGTTCCGAGAGAACTCGCATGGCGGTTGCTGCTGGGCGCAGCCACGACCAATGCGCTCGACTGGTCAGCCGAACTCGCCGGCTTGCACGGGAACTGGATGCTCGCGCGCTTCGCCTTGGGACTTACCTTGGGAGCAGCCGCTGCCATGCTGGTAACGGCAAGCATCGACGAAGTAACAATCCCCACTCAAGCAAAGGCAACTTGATGCAGCACACGCCTACTGAGCGAGAGTGAAATCCACCTTGCCAGTGCAGGCAACGACCACCGGTTTGGTCTGCAACTTCGCGCCCTCGTGCCAGGCCACTACGTTGTATTTGCCGTCGGGAACGTTTTCGATTTTGAAGTTCCCTGCAGCATCCGTCTCCGCAAAGTACGGAGTAGGACTGACGATGATGAAGCCCGCCATTGACATGTGCACATTGCACAACAGTGTCACGACACCGGGTGTGTCGAAGCTGAAAGGCTTCGTCTGGCCCTGGGACCAGGTACCGTGATTATGCGTCACCTTCTTGTTGTCGACGGTCTGCGTCCAGAAGACGTTGTGCTGCACCGTGTCGCTGTTGAGAAATTCGACGGTGGTTCCCTGCTGAATCGCCAGAACGTGAGGGGTGTAGACGAGGCCCTTCTAGTCGATAACCGGCTTCGCCGTGGGCGCAGGGAAAGTCCTGCCGGCAATAGCATCGACATAGACAACCGATTTGCCCTGGCTGACTTTGCCTTCAATCGTTCCAGCAAAAGCAGTCGTTGTAAAAATAAGGACGAGCAAGAATACGAACAAAATACGAGGTGTCATAAAAGTCCCTCACGATTTAGCAAACCGAACTCCATCCCTCGCGGGCTGGCATAGATCAACTTTAGATTTCTTAGGTTAGTATCGCAATGCATGAAAGTCGTCGACCGATTCACGAGAGGAGAGATGCACGGCATTCACTATGCGGTGAGCATCTTCTTCGCCACCGCAATCCTGTGGCTGTTGGTCCACAGGATGATGGAAGCGAATCCGGTATGGGCGATCAGTTCGATGGTCGCCACCAGTGACCCTGCGATGAAGCAAGCCATGCAGATCCTGCGCGCGCGCATCACTAACACGCTCGTCGGTTGCCTCGTCGGCCTTGCCTTCATCGCGATCGGTGGAATACATCTGTTGACCTTGCCACTGGCGATGGCGGCGACGGTCTTGTTGTCGTCGTACGTGGTGCGCGTCCAGACCATGTGGCGGCAGGCGCCGATTAGCGCAGCCTTTGTCATAGCCGCGGGAATGGAGCATCAATCTCGTATCAATGGCCTCAAGGCAGGCGCCAGCCGCATGGGCGAGGTTCTGTTCGGTTGCGTCGTCGGAATCCTTGTGGCGTGGATCGTTTCGGTAGTGTGGCCACTGCCTGATGCGACGCAGGCCGACCATGCCGACGGGAAATAGAGTGAAATTCTGGAGGCGACCGCTATTTCTTTTGTGACGGAATAAAGTTCTCCAGGACTGCCTTACGCATCAGGTCGGGGGGCAACAATCCTTGTGCCAGGATGA
>Ga0302175_10000469_pt1 | contig 13155 bp, 14 predicted proteins | sample I_Fen_N3_3_FD_198791 | JGI IMG/M metagenome (GOLD analysis project Ga0302175, IMG submission 198791) | Peat permafrost microbial communities from Stordalen Mire near Abisko, Sweden - I_Fen_N3_3 | ecosystem: Environmental > Terrestrial > Soil > Wetlands > Permafrost | place: Sweden: Abisko... | reverse complement strand
CAGGATGGCAACACCTCAAACCGTCCGGACGAACCCCTCATGAATATCAATCTGGCGATCGCGTGCATGATCGTGGTGTCCTTTGCCATTGCATTGGGTCACGCCTGACCTACTTCGCCGATCCGTCATGGGGTTTGTAGAACGTGAACAGCCCGATCTGCGCAGTCTTGATGTATTCATGCGCCCAATCCGGTTTCACCGTTTTGTCATGAAAATACATCGCGCCGTGGGTCGCATCCGGTAGCTGTTTGTTCAACGCCTTTCGGGCGATTTCCTTGGCCATCGCGTAAGGCGTCTCTTCCTGGGCCGTGTCCGGTTTGCCGTCACACCACCAGGAAAACTGGCAGGCATGCTTTTCCGAGCCCTGCTTGACCACCCCGCACACCGTGTCCGGAAAGCCTTCGTGGCCCAAGCGATTCATCACCACGTTGGCAACGGCTTCCATGTCGGCGGCATCCTTGCCTTTGGCTTCCCAGTAGATGCTGCGGGCCAGGCAGGTGATGGCTTCGTCCAGCGGCGCGGTGCCTGCCGGGTCAACGGCCTGGACTTCGGATTGCGTGATTGTCTCGGCTTTTTTCGGCGCCGGTGCCTCAGCGCCCTTATCGGCGGCTTTCTGCTCCAGGACCTGGGCCTTGTCCACGGCGACTTCTTTTTTTTGCTCCTGATCGTCAGCGATGACCTGGCCGGTGAACAGGGTGATGGCGAGGCAGGTGGCTATCCACGGAAAGCGCATGATGGGCAGACTCTGTAGGGCGTCGGCGGGCGACTTCGCCTCATTGTAGTCGGCAAATCACGCCCTCAAAGGCCCCAAAAACTGCAAAAAGCCCCTGCCCTGAACGGGACGAAATCGCGCATCATGGGCGCAGTCCGTTCAAGGGGGATTTTCATGCGCGTTCTATCATCCGTTTTGTATGTTGCTGCGTTGTCGTCGGGCCTGGTGTTCGCCACCTCTGCCCAGGCTACCGACGAGAGCGAACTGGTCCAGTCGATCAACACTTACCGCAGCCAGGTGCAGCGTTGCGGCGGCCAGGCCTCGCCCGAGTTGCCACCGCTGGCCGCCGACCCGCGCCTGATCCTGCCCGCCAGCGGCTTCGTTGACCTGCAACAGTCGATGGCCCGTGCGGGCTATCCGATGGTCAATGTGCAGGCCATCACCCTGTCCGGGCCGCGCGATGCGCAGTCGGCCATGAAGGCGGTGCAGGAGAGTTTCTGCCAAGTGGTGCTGAACCCGCAATTCATCGATGTCGGGGTCAGCCGCGCCGGCAGCGAATGGCGCATCGTGCTCGCCCGTCCGCTGCTGAGCGGTCGTCTGGCCGACGCGCAGGCCGAAGGCCAAAAACTCCTGGAACTGCTCAACGCCGCCCGAGCCCAACCGCGTCAGTGCGGTGGCCAACCGTTTGCCGCGACCACGCCGCTGGCCTGGAACGCCACGCTGGGGACCGCCGCCGAAGCCCACAGCCGCGACATGGCCAACAACAATTACTTCGATCACAAGGACCGCACGGGCGGCACACCCGGCGACCGGGCCGAACTGGCCGGCTACAGCTACCAGCAGATCGGCGAAAACATCGCCGCCGGGCAAGACACCACCCGCAAAGTCGTCGATGGCTGGCTCGGCAGCCCGGGACATTGCGCCAACCTGATGAACCCGCAGTTCCGCGAACTGGGCGCCGCGTACGCCGTGGACCCGAAGAGTGACGCGGGGATCTACTGGACTGCGATGTTCGGGACGCCGTGATTCATGAGCAACATGCCCTACTCCGCCACCGAGCCGGCGCAATCAAAACCCCAGGCCATTTCCCTACGCGAAGCCTTTGTGTTTTGGCTCAAGCTCGGCTTTATCAGTTTCGGTGGCCCGGCCGGGCAGATTTCGATCATGCACCAGGAACTGGTCGAACGCCGGCGCTGGATCTCGGAGCGGCGCTTTCTGCACGCGCTCAACTACTGCATGTTGTTGCCCGGCCCCGAAGCGCAGCAACTGGCGACCTACATCGGCTGGCTGATGCACCGGACCTGGGGCGGCGTGATCGCTGGCGGGCTGTTTGTGTTGCCGTCGCTGTTCATCCTGATCGGGTTGTCGTGGCTGTACATCGCCTTCGGCGACGTGCCGGTGGTGGCCGGGTTGTTTTATGGAATCAAACCGGCGGTGACCGCGATTGTGCTGCAAGCCGCCCATCGAATCGGCTCGCGGGCCCTGAAGAACAATTGGCTATGGGGGATCGCAGCGGCATCGTTCGCGGCGATTTTCGCCTTCAACGTTCCATTTCCGTTGATCGTGCTGGGGGCTGCGGTGATCGGCTACTTCGGTGGACGATTCGCCCCAGAGAAGTTCAGCAACGGCGCCCATCGCGCAGCAAACAAATCCTACGGCCCGGCGCTGATCGATGACGACACGCCAACGCCTGAACATGCACGCTTCAGCGCCACAAAACTGCTGCGCCTGGCCCTGATTGGCGCCATCTTGTGGCTAGTGCCGATGGCTGCGCTCACCGCACTTTTCGGCTGGGACGGCACCTTCACCCAGATGGGCTGGTTCTTCACCAAAGCCGCTTTGCTGACGTTTGGCGGCGCCTACGCCGTGCTGCCCTACGTGTATCAGGGCGCGGTCGGCCACTATGGCTGGCTGACGCCGACGCAAATGATCGATGGCCTCGCGTTGGGCGAAACCACCCCTGGTCCGTTGATCATGGTGGTGGCGTTCGTCGGCTTTGTCGGCGGCTACGTGCAGCAAGTGTTCGGTGCAGACCACCTATTCCTGGCCGGCGCCCTCGCCGCCACGCTGGTGACCTGGTTCACCTTCCTGCCTTCATTCCTGTTCATCCTCGCCGGCGGGCCGCTGGTGGAATCAACCCACAACGAACTGAAGTTCACCGCGCCACTGACCGCGATTACCGCAGCGGTGGTCGGGGTGATCCTCAACCTGGCGTGTTTCTTCGGCTACCACGTGCTCTGGCCGAGCGGCTTGAGCGGTTACCTCGACTGGCCGTCGTTACTGATTGCGATTGCGGCGGCGATTGCCTTGTTTCGCTTCAAGCGCGGGGTGATCGAGGTGTTGATCGGTTGTGGACTGGTCGGGTTGGCGGTGCATTTACTGCGTTAGCGGATCACCCACAGCGTCCACACCTCAAAGGCATGGACGCCGGGGCACGTCCTCAGTTCGACGCGTGTTTCACCTGGGCTTGCGGCCTCCCTCGCTACAGTCGGTGTTCATCAGGTAGACCGCGTTATCGTTCTTCGCGAGCAAGCCCGCTCCCACAGTTGGTCTCCCTGTGACCTACCTTCTGTGCCTGTCACAAATCCCCTGTGGGAGCGAGACTTGCCGCGAAGGCAGCCATTTCTCCGAGTGTACCGGCTCGATGTAGGAGCTGCCGAAGGCTGCGATCTTTTGATCTTCAGGACTCGCACCAAAGAAAGATCAAAAGATCGCAGCCTTCGGCAACTCCTACGGGAAGCCTTTACGGTTTTTTCCGGTTTTGGGACTGCTTCGCAGTTCGACGGGAGCAGGCGGGTCATACGTCCGACTGGACGACTTCAATCCCTAACTGGCGATAACCCTCAAGAATCTCCAGCGCCACCTGACGCTCGGTGATCAGCGTATGGATGCGCTCACACGGCGCGACCACAAAAGGCTCCACCGCGCCCAGTTTGTCCGCCATGGTAACCGCCACCACGTGGGCGGCGTTTTCGAGCATCGCCGCTTTCACTGGCACTTCATCGAAATGCAGGGAGCTGATGCCCACGTCCGGATGAATCGCGCAGACGCCGGTGAACAGCAGGTCAGCCTTGATGCCCTGGAGCAGGCGCAGGGTTTCATGCCCACTGGCGCACATCGTCGCCGGGTTGAGCTGGCCGCCGGCCAGAATCACCTTAATACCTTTGTAGGCCGCCAGCGCAATCGCGATCATCGGCGAGGCCGTGACCGCTGTGATGGCGATGTCCGCCGGCAGCGAGCGGGCGATTTGCAGCGTCGTCGAGCCGGAATCGAACAGCACAATCTGGCCGTCCTGCACCCGCTGCGCCGCGAGTTGCGCGAGGCGGGTTTTCACCTCGTCGGTTTCGTTGACCCGGGTGAAGAAGTCCTTGCCGGTGTCCTTGGGTCGCGGCAGCGCCCCGCCGTGCACCCGCTGCACCAGACCGGCGCTGTCCAGTTCCGCCAGGTCGCGGCGGATGGTGTCTTCGGACACGGCGAAATGCTGGCTGAGCTCGGAGGCCATGACCTTGCCGTCACGCTCCAGGATCAAGAGGATTTTTTGCCGGCGCAGGGAAGGAAGCTCAAGTACGGAATGCATGCTTATGCCTGTTTTTGCGGGTTTGTGCGAGATTAGCCAAAACGCGGCTTAAACTCAATCGAGCGTTTTGCCGATTTATTTCCCGCGCCTCAGTCCCGGCTAAGTTTCGGCCCGTAGCCTCTCCCTCACGCACTTAAAGCACTTGCTCAGGAGAGACACCCCACATGAACCCGACGCTAGCCGGCTGGCTCAACAAAGTCCCCGAGGTCACGCTGTCATTCTGGGTGATCAAGATCATGTCCACGACCGTGGGCGAAACCGGCGCAGACTTTCTCGCCGTCGATGCCGGCTTCGGCGCGGGCTGGACCAGCATCGGCATGGCCGCCCTGTTGGCCATCGCATTGTTCTGTCAACTGCGCACCAAGGCCTACACCCCTTGGATCTATTGGCTGACCGTGGTGCTGGTGAGCATCGTCGGCACACAGATCACCGACATCCTGACCGACAAGCTCGACGTCAGTCTGTACACCAGCACGGCGATTTTTTCGGTACTGCTGGCGGTCAACTTTTGGGTCTGGTACCGAGTGGAAAACAGCCTGTCGATCCGCGAGATCGTCACCCCACGCCGCGAGTTGTTCTATTGGGCCACCGTGCTCTGCACCTTTGCCCTCGGCACGGCGGCGGGTGACCTGGCCACTGAAGCACTGGGTCTTGGATTCACCGTCGGCGCCGTGATTTTCGGCGCGCTGATCGCCGCCACCCTGCTGGCCTGGTGCCTGGGCGGCAATGTGGTGCTCACCTTCTGGATCGCCTACATCCTGACCCGCCCGTTCGGCGCTTCCCTGGGCGACTTGCTGACCCAGGCCAAAACCTACGGTGGCCTCGGCATGGGCGCTACCTGGACCAGCGCGCTGTTCCTGTGCGTCATCGTCATTCTGGTGGCCGTGGCGCAAATCAGCGTCGGCAATCGCAAAACCATCACTCAATAACCCGTTCAAAAGCCACTCAAGGAATCACTTATGCTGCGCGTTCAAAACTTTATTCGTCACGTTTGCATCGTCTCGGCCATTTTCATGCTGAGCATCGCCACCGGTTGCTCGAAACCGGCGGACAAGCCCAAGGCGGGCACGACCTCGGCGGTGGAAATGACCCAGGGCTCAGGCTCTAAACTGGGCGACTTGTCCGAGTTCCGCAGCATCGCCGCCGACGTTGCCGGCCTCGTCGACAAAAATGATCTGCCGGCTGCGAAAGCGCGGATCAAGGACCTGGAAACGAGCTGGGATTCGGCTGAAGCCGGCCTCAAGCCCCGCGCCGCGAGCGACTGGCATGTTGTCGATAAAGCCATCGACCGCGCCCTCGACGCCTTGCGTGCCAACAAGCCGCAACAGGCGGACTGCCAAGCCATGATGGCGGAGCTGCTGAAGGCGTTCGACTCGATGAAAGGGAAGCAGTAAGCGGGCACAGGTGCTTCAATACAGGCGCGAGGGTCATGACCCTCGCGCCTTTTTTTTCGGAGCGAGACATGCGGATATTGCTGGTCGAAGACGACCCGATGATTGGCGATGCGATCCACGGTGCGCTGAACGACGCGGGTTACGCCGCCGATTGGGTGAAGAATGGCCTCACCGCCCTGTCGGCACTGGAAACACAACACTACGACTTGGTGCTGCTCGACCTCGGCCTGCCCGGAAAGGATGGCCTGGAGGTGTTGGCCCGCATTCGCGCCAACAATAACCCGGTGCCGTTGCTGATCATCACGGCCCGGGACAGCCTCGACGACCGACTGCGTGGCCTCGATGGTGGCGCCGACGACTACCTGCTCAAACCCTTCGACATCGCCGAGTTGCTGGCGCGGATGCGTGCGGTTTTAAGGCGCAAGGGCGGCACTGCCCTGTCTGTGCTCGACAACGGCGTGGTGTCGCTGGACCTGGTTTCCAAAGAGGCCTCGACCTTGGAATATCCCGGTGTCCAGCTCTCGGCCCGCGAGTTCGCGCTGTTGCAGGCATTGCTGATCCGACCGGGCGCGATCCTCTCGCGCAGCGAGCTCGAAGACCGTCTGTATGGCTGGGGCAACGAAGTGGAAAGCAATGCCGTGGAGTTTTTGATCCATGCGCTGCGGCGCAAGTTGGGCAGCCACGTCATCAAGAACGTCAGGGGTATGGGATGGATGGTTTCAAAAAACGCTTGAGTGAATCGGTGCAACTCAGGCTGTCCGTGACCCTGTCGCTGGCGATCCTGATCGTGGCGATAGTGGCTGGCATCTTCGCCTTCGTCTCCGCGTTCGACGAAGCCCATGAAATGCAGGACGACACGTTGCGCCAAGTGGCTGTGTTGTTTGATCGCCAGCACATGACACTGAAGTATCCGCAAGGCAAAACGATCACCGGCGACGATGAAGAATCCAGGCTGACGATTCAGTACCTGGCCGACGGCAGCCAAGCCTCCGGAACCGATGATGACGCAACGCCGCTGCCCTTCCCGACAACCCTGGCCGACGGCTTGTCCACACTGAACGTCGGCGGCGAAGCCTTTCGTGTACTGGTCCGGACGACCGCCCGAGGTGAACGCATCGCCGTCGCCCAGGAAACCGGCGCCCGCGACAAGGATGCCCGGGAAAGCGCCTGGCGCAGCCTGCTGCCCTTTCTGGTTTTATTCCCGGTGTTGTTGCTGGTGGTTGGCGATCTGGTGCGCAAGCTGTTTCGCCCCATCGCGGCCCTGTCTCGCGAGATCGACCAACGCGCCGAACAGGAACTGCACCCCATCGACGAAAACCATTTGCCGACCGAAATCCGGCCCTTTGTGGTGGCGATCAATCGCTTGCTCGCACGCGTGGCGAGTGCCATGGAAACCCAGCGCCGCTTTGTCGCCGATGCGGCCCACGAACTTCGATCTCCGCTGACCGCCCTCTCCTTGCAAGCCGAACGCCTGGCGGCCGCCGACATGTCGCCCGAGGCCCATGAGCGTCTGGTGCCGCTGCGCCGAGGCATCGAGCGCGGCCGCAACCTGATCGATCAACTGCTGACCCTGGCCAAGGCACACTCCGACAGCGGCGCGCCGACCTCGTCGGTTTCGGTGCACGCCGTTTATCGACAGGTGCTGGAGGATCTGCTGCCGCTGGCCGAGATCAAACACCTCGACATTGGCGTCGAAAGCACGCAAGACGTGCAGGTGCTGATCAACGAAACGGACCTGCTGACACTGGTCAAGAACCTGGTGGACAACGCAATTCGCTACACGCCGTCGGGTGGCCGGATCGACCTTTCAGTGACCCTGGAGCACGGCGCGGCACTGTTGCAAATCAAGGATTCGGGACCGGGGATTGCGCCGGAGGAGCGAGAGCGGGTATTCGATCCGTTTTATCGCAGCCTGGGGACTGACGAGGCTGGCTCCGGGCTGGGACTGTCCATCGTCAAGGCGATTGCCGATCGGAACGGGGCGCGGATCAGCCTGGGTGATGCGGATGAAGCGTTGAAGCGCGGCTTGTGTGTTTCGGTGAGGTTGCCAATGGATAAGCGATGATCAACCTGGCGTGATGTCGTAAGCCGCTGGTAACGCTTGCGCGGCCAAACAAACTCAAACATCCCGCTTGCGGTAGTGCTCGCTCATGGCGCTTTGACATTTACACTGGGCGTTCTATCGTCCTATAAGAACATTTTCAGAATCCGGTGTTTTGCAGTCACTGATTAAGGTCGTGTCACTGTACTCAGGAGACGGAAATGGACAGCTTACAAGCCGTGCTTCCGGCGTCGGTAAACCCGGTCTATGTCCTTGCTTTACTTTCCGTTGTTTTGCTCTATTTGATCGCATTTTTTGGCAGTCGATTCTGGTTAGCGGCCCTGCGCCGCGGCAAACGCGAGCGCAGAATCCTGCTTCCCGCCCCACGCTCCAGTACTGCGTACGGCGCCGCCGATGAGCGGCGCCGAAAAATACTGGAAGTATTGGACGGACAGGAACATGGGGACTACCCAAGCGCCGAATTCATCGAAGTACCACCGGTGTATTTATATTCACTTCGCGACGAACGCTTCGAGCGCAACGTCGACGAAGAGCGTGTTTCCTACTGGTGGCTGGCACGCTTGCGAATGCAACTAAGTGAAACTCACTACTTGCTCACCGAGCGTGTAACGGATCTGATCGTGGCCCTGTTTCGCGCCGGGCGACTCAGGCCGCACCAGTATCCCTCCCTGATATTTGTCGAAAGAGTAAAACACCAGCAAAACGACGGTATGTTTCCTTGGCAGGTCGTGATTGAAACCAACTATCCCGAGGCCATCGCCGACTGGTTCTTGAATGACGAAGTACGTGACTGGATTGGCATTGGCGTGCAGCTTTCGGTGCCTCGCGCCGGCAGAAATTCACCAAAAGACAACAACGACGATATACCGATCTCCCCTTCAGCCTTCCCCAATGGCAGATGCGTTGGCGTCCCAGGCGGGTTGGAAGGCACGATTGGCGGCGTTTTCCTTCTGCCGTCCGGTGAAGCTTTAGGGGTGACCTGCTGGCACGTACTGAGCGATCAATGCCAATCCCGGGTGTGGCCAGTCACGCCAGGCCCCGGAGCACCGAACTTTAACGAGAAGTACCCCGATGTCGCGATCATCAGCCTCGCGGGCCCCTGTTTCCACGTCAAAAATTCAACACTGAGGCGCGTTTCCACTGCCAACACCGGACATATCGACGCAGCAGTGGGGGCATACACCACCATGCGCAAATCCAACAGTCACAACCGGCCTGATGGTGTTATCCGCAAAGGCTATGTATCGAATTTCACTCTGGACAATAGTTTTTACCGGGGTCATCACTTTAGCGTCGAACTGGATTTCAAAAATATCCTGGGCGTTATCGTTCCACTGAGTCGGCATTATTCCGAACCCGGCGACTCTGGCGCCTGGATACTCGACGATAAATTTGAAAGATGGTTCGGGATGGTTGTAGGGGGTTTTACCTCCCCCAGTATCGAAACGATGGCTTTGTCGGCAGAGCTTATAAGTCGTGTCTACCGGCAGCACCTGAAAAAGAAAAACGGTGCGACAACGCTTATTTCCCCTGAAGCCTACTTACATTAGCGGAGCTTAAAATGACCGCACTCCCCCAGGAATTCATGGACCCTAGCAGCATTACAACGTTTGCCGGGGCCACCTTTGCCATCACGATAATAGGCGGTTTCCTTCGCCGCCTGACCGGCATTAACCATCTGTTTTTGCCCGCAGCGCTCGCTTTTATAGTGTGCATCGGGTTCGCTTACGACAAAGGCTTCCCCCATGACTTTGTCGGTTGGTTAGTTATATTCGTCAATATATGCATGCTGTTTTTTGCCGTGGTAGGCGCGAACGAAACGGCCAGCACTATCGCGCACCCACCACCGGCGGGAAGGGGTAAAAAGCACGGAGCAGAGGCCAAAAACTGGTTCTCATCCTTTTTTTAGATCCGTGAGCACAGCCGGGGCGACCTACGCCTTCAATTGGTCGCCACCCGCGCTGTATTGCCTGAAGTCACCAGCGCTTTGAGCGACGCGTCGAACTGTTTCAAGGCATTCACTTGCAGCTCGGTTTGCTGATCGATCTGCGCGGCAATCTCCGGCGCCGCTTTACCGCGAACCCACACCGAAGGCATCTGCTGTTCGCGGGCGCCTTCAGCCTTACCGATGTATTGCAGGTTCGAATCGTAGAACTTAGCCATGAACCGCGCTTCAACCTGGTTGTTGCGCTTGCTGACCAAGCGGCTGTAGGTGTCGAGCATCACCACCACGTCCGGGTGCGCTTGCACGAGCGCGTCGAGGTTGTCGTAGACAGTGACCGAGGCGAATTCTTTCTGTAACGAACCCTTCAACCAGTTGATCGCCAGTGTCGGATCGGAGCTGTTGACGAACGCGTTGCTGATCCGCGAATCGAGCGCAGGGTTCTTGCTGCCGTTCACCGCCACCTCGTGGTAACGCTCGAGGTATTCAAGGGTGTTGACGGTGTTTTCGCTGTAAAGCACACCCACCGATTGGGAGTGCTTCAGCTCGGCGCTGCTGTCGCCCATCGGCAGGAAATGGCAGGCTTGTGGGTCAGCGGCGTAAGCCGGGGCGGTGGCGGCGAAACCACCGGTGAGCACGGCGACAAGGGCCAAAACAGTTGAGATTCTCATCGCGCAGGTTCCTTCAAAAGCGAAATCGGTATGTCGCTATCCTCCTCCGTTGAGGAAAAAACAGAACTCGCATTTTTTGATGATGACTATCGATTGAACGAATGGTCAGGAAAGCCCGGTGTTCAGGCCTGCCTGACAATATCCACCGAGATCTCCACCGCCACCTCCGAGCCTCTGTTTTCAAGCCAGTGGGTGGTGTTCCTGTCCTCGGGCCAACCCAATCCCGGCCCGTAATCCGTGGCAACGCCATTGCGATGGTCAGTGATCGTTCCTTGCAATATGTAGACGGTGCCGGGTCTGTCGATGTGGTTGTGCACCGGCCCGAAGACACCTCCGGGCTCGATGGTCACCCTGCGCATTCTGAGTTGGCGCCCCGCCATGCCCTCGATCTCGGGACCGAGGTCAATCGTTGCCAGCAACTTCACCGTAACGCCTTTCGTTTCAGGTGCCGCCGGCTCGATGCTCATGGTGCGCTCCACGTATAGCTACAAAGTCTAGTTAGAAGTAGAGACCCTAAAAGGCGTGGCCCGTGGGGAGGCGACAAAAGGTCGATTGCAGGTTAAATCCTCGAGTGATGGGTGTCAGCCCAAACGCACTGACAGTTCAACGTCTTCCCCGAACGGCACGGACAGGTAGCCGTTTGCTGGCGAACGCACATAGGCCAGGTATTCCGGACAGTAATCGGAGTTGTCGGCCACCACCCACGCGCCGGGCTTGAGGCGACTCTCCACCAGGCTCAGGACGTCGCCATACAGGGCTTTGGCGCCATCGAGCAACAGCAGGTCGATGGCCTCGGGCAGGTCGGTTGCCAGGGTAGTGAGTGCATCGCCCTCGCGGATTTCCACCAGGTCGCTGACCCCGCCTTCGATAAGGTGTTGGCGGGTCAGGGCGATCTTCGACGATTCGAATTCACTGCCTATCAGGATTCCGCCGCCGTTGTCCCGCAATGCAGCGGCCAGGTGCAACGTTGAAAGGCCGAACGAGGTGCCAAATTCGACGATGGCCCGCGCCTTTGAACTGCGCGCCAACATGTACAGCAGCTTGCCGGTGTCGCGCGATACGGGCAGCCACATGTCTTTGAGCAGCCCATAGAGTTCAAGGTAGTCGGTCTTGCTGCGCATCAGGCGCTCGCGTTCCTCATTGGAAAAGTCACTGAAAACCGGACTGGTCGCGGCATTGGCTTGTGCGTACAGGCGTTCAATCAGTGGGGCCAGCGGGGCCGAGGTGATGGTGGTCATGGGAGCTTCCGTTTGAAAGTTGAGCGCCTGTTGGCGCGGGGCTAAGATGCGACTAATCCGTCGCATTAAAATTATGCGAGCCATTCGTCACATTCGCTATTCGCATTCGCCCCGAGGCCCGCCGCCCCCATGACCACCCGCCAGACCTCGCAGATTTCCTCACGCAAACAGCCCCAGCAGGCCCGATCAACCGAACTGGTGGCGGCGATCCTGGAGGCAGCTATTCAGGTTTTGGCCAAGGAAGGCGCGGCGCGTTTCACCACTGCCCGCGTGGCGGAGAAGGCCGGCGTCAGCATCGGCTCGGTGTACCAATACTTCCCGAACAAGGCCGCGATCCTGTTCCGGCTGCAAAGCGATGAATGGCAGCAGACCACGCAAATGCTGCGCGGGATTCTGGAGGACGCGGGTAAACCGCCGCTTGAGCGGCTTCGCACGCTGGTCCATGCCTTCATTCACTCAGAGTGCGAAGAGGCCCAGATGCGAGTCGCGCTCAGCGACGCCGCGCCCCTCTACCGTGATGCGCCCGAGGCCCATGAGGTTCGAGCGGCGGGACAACAGATTTTTCAGGACTTTATCCTTGAAGCGTTGCCCGAAGCGGGCGAAGAAGCGCGCGCGTTGGCTTGCGACTTGATCTCCACCACGCTGAGTTCGGTGGGGAAGTCTTTCTCGGGAAGTCCGCGTACCCATGACGACATTGCTGTGTACTCCGATGCCATGGCGGATATGTTTTGCGCCTACATCAGGGCACTCAACCTGCGCAATGCCGATCCGCCGCAATCCTTGTAGGAGCAAAGCTTGCTCGCGAAGGCGTCGGCACAGTCAAAAATAATGTCGCCTGACACACCGCTTTCGCGAGCAAGCTCGCTCCCACATTGGTTTGGGTGTCGTTCGCAAGATTTGTGACAGACACCGGCCCTCTGTGGGAGCGGGCTTGCTCGCGAAGGCGTCAGATCTGGCACCGCATAAACATGTTTAGCGCCGAGTGTTTAAAGACACTCGGTGTTACGTCATAAGCGGCTACAACGCCTTGCGTCGTTGCCTACGCGTACGCGTACGCCAGAATCCGCCGGTTTGTGCGACTGTGGGGTGGGCTATATCGTTTCCGGGTCACTGCAAAACAGTGATCGGGTTTGGTAGCCCGCCAGCGATAGCCGTATGGCGACACCTTATGCAGTCTTCTTTTCTGGAACTCTGCTTTATGTGGTGGTCATGCGTGGTGCTCCTTTGTGAGCGCCGGGTTTTCTGTCGCAGCCGGTCTACCAACCCACGTATGACCGCCACCCTCGTTTGGTAGCGAGTGTGGCGGCTTCTTAAATTTTGCGATGGAGCTTCATCTATGTTCAAAGTCACACCCCCCCCGGATCGCAGCCTTCGGCAGCTCCTACCGGGATCGCGTTAAGTCGAGTGAACGCGGGTCGGCGTAGGAGCGACCGCAAAACCAGACGGCGCGGGATTGCTCCCGGCGTTCCCACAAGCCCTCTCGCCACGGGATTGTAATCACGACCTGACACAGAAATAGAAACCGGACACTCCCCCCGTAGGAGCTGCCGAAGGCTGCA
>Ga0302175_10000465_pt1 | contig 13176 bp, 12 predicted proteins | sample I_Fen_N3_3_FD_198791 | JGI IMG/M metagenome (GOLD analysis project Ga0302175, IMG submission 198791) | Peat permafrost microbial communities from Stordalen Mire near Abisko, Sweden - I_Fen_N3_3 | ecosystem: Environmental > Terrestrial > Soil > Wetlands > Permafrost | place: Sweden: Abisko... | reverse complement strand
AAGTTTTAGCCGCTTCGTCCACAACGTACTGCACGGCGATTCTGTTCTATATGACAATCACTTTGGGTTTACAGACATCCCCTGGTGATTGCTGGACCCGAAGGTACCAGAAGCTCAGGATCTAAAGCTGCTTACGCAGCGAGAGAGAATTCCTGGCCGTAGGTTTCGTCATTGGCAACTATAAGTAGTTGCAACAGTGGATTTACGAGTTCTGTTACCAACTCGGCATGCACCTAAAGTTTCGCGACCGGCGTCGAATCCTAAACGGCCCCGTGCCTGTTGCTCGGTGAATCAAAGTGAGCAACAAGCCTGCGCAGTGTACGCCAACACGCGTCAGAAGGCCAACCGCAAGGTTGGTTGCAAACGATTACGGGTTGGTTTGGTGGTTCAGTTTGCCATCGACAACGCCTGGCTGGCCTCGGTGGCGCATTTTTTGTCATCTTTGGAAGCCTGAGACGCTTTGGCGCTGGCCAGCAGTCTTTTGATCTCCGCGACGTTATTGGCGGTCGCTGGCAGCGTATTCACTTTGGCTTCGAGCTCTTGCAGCTTGCTCGTACATAGGTTGTTGTCCGCCGCAAATACGGGCGAGGCCAACATTGCAGCAGACATGAACAGACCAGCGAGTGCGGTACGTTTCATGGAAATCTCCTTGAACTGATGGTCTCGGTGGGCCGTATGAACGGGCGGCTCGGCCGAGGTCGAAAAAGCCACGATTGATGAGGCCTTCTTAAAAGACTGCGCCGCGGCTCAGTAATTCGGTTTTGGGAATCCGAAACGACCACAGGCCTGTTGCTCGGTGAATCTTGATGAGCAACAAGCCTGTGCAGTGTGCGCTAACAACGCCAACCTGAAGGTCGGCACTGAGGCAGGTTACTTCCCGCCTTTATTCGCGTTCTTGATGTCCTGAATAGTTTGGGTGGTCTCAGCGATGCAATCATCAGTCCCTTCTTTGGTGCCTTTTGCCTGATCGGCCTTGGCTTGCTTGACGCTTTCCATTACCTGATCAGACATCTCCGGAGAAATCTGTGCCTTGGCATTTTCAATCGTTTTCAAGTTGACCGCGCAGAGGTCGTCGGCGGCAAACGAGGTGGACGCCATCAGCGAGGCAGTAACGAACAGACCTAACAGTACAGAACGTTTCATGTGTATCTCCTTGAACTGAGGGTCCAGGCATCGCTGGCCATCAGGACGGGCTGCCGAGTTTGGGGAAGGCCCCGCAATTGCGGGGCTTGATCAGTGGACTGCGGCGTCGCGTCAGGGTTCTATTTTTCTTCAGCCGGCCCTCGTCCGGGTCACCCGATCCACCAGATAGACCAAACCGTGGTAGTCAATTCCACCGTGTTGCGTCAGACCAATCTCACAGGTGCGGCTGGTGGAAATCCCCTCGCTGCAATGCTGCACCGCATCCTTGAGGGTGCGCAGCGAATGCGCATTCAACTCCGGCGTGGTGAAGCCCTTGTCCCCGGCAAACCCGCAGCAATGAATGCCTTCCGGGATGACCACGTTATTGCTGCATTTACGCGCCAGATCGATTAGCGCCTGGCTCTCGCCCAAGTGTTGAGTGCTGCAGGTGACGTGCACCGCAATCGGCGCTTCCTGTGGCGTGAAATCCAGCCGATCCATCAAATGCGTACGGATGAAACGCACCGGGTCGTACAGGTCCAGCCGAACGTCGCCGAGGTCTTGAACCAGGCGCAGGGTGCAGGGGCTGGTGTCGCAATAGATCGGATCGAGCCCGCCGCGACTGGCGTGCAGCAACGCGCCAATCAGTTCCTGGCGCTTGTGTTCGGCTTGCTCGGCGTAGCCCTTGGAGGCGAACGGCTGACCGCAGCAGAGGCTGTCCTGGTTGTCCGGAAAGACCACTTGGTAACCGGCCTTTTCCAGCAAGCCACGGGTTTTGTCGTACAGCGACATTTGCTCTTTATCACTGGCCGCCGGGCCCATTACCCGCGAGACGCAGGCCGCGAGGTACACCACCCGAGGACGTTCATCAGACACGGTCGGACTGAAGCGGATGGCTTTTTCCGGCTGCGGCATGGCGTTGGTCCATTGCGGGACCTGGCCCTTGGACAACCGCGTCAGCGTTGCTGAGAGTTTCGCCAAACGCGGCGCACCCAGCAACATTCGCGCACCGTTGGCCACATGCAGGGTGAAACGCGCACCTTGCAACGCGGTGGCGAAATTTCCTTCCAGCCAGTTGGCGGTTTTCGTGTGCGTCGCCTGACGGCTGCGAAGCTTTTTCACCAGCTCGCCGGTATTGATTCCTACAGGGCAGCGCTGTGCACACAGCCCGGTGGCGGCGCAGGTGTCGATGCCTTGGTATTCGTAAGCAGCTTCGAGTTCGCAGGTGTCGACGCCGGCGCGTTTCTTCGCCTGAATATCCCGCCAGATCACGATGCGCTGGCGTGGGCTCAGGGTCAGGCCTTTTGACGGGCAGACCGGTTCGCAGAAACCGCACTCGATGCACTTATCCACAATCTCGTCGGCGGCGGGCAACGGTTTCAGGTGTTTTAGGTGAATCTGCGGGTCTTCGCTGAGCACCACGTCCGGATTCAAAATGCCGTTCGGGTCGAGCAAGCGTTTGAGTTGCCACATCAATTGATAGGCGTCGCTGCCCCATTCCAGTTCGACGAAGGGCGCCATGTTGCGACCGGTACCGTGTTCCGCCTTCAATGATCCACCGAACTCCACGGCCACCAGTTGCGCCACGTCGTCCATGAACGCCTGGTAGCGTGCGACTTCTTCCGGGTTGTTGAAGCCTTGGGTGAAGACAAAGTGCAGATTGCCTTCCAGTGCGTGTCCGAAAAGGATCGCTTCGTCGTAGTGATGTTTGTCGAACAACTCGATCAAGCGGTTCACGCCGATGGCCAGTTGTTCCACCGGGAAGGTCACGTCTTCGATGATCACCGTGGTCCCGGTTTTGCGTACCGCGCCGACAGCGGGGAAGGTGTCCTTGCGGATCGCCCAGAGCCGGGCGTTTTCCACCGGGTCTTCGGTGAAATCGACCTGCTTCTCCACCGGGAACGCGCTCAGGGACGCCATGATCTGCGCCAGTTGTTCGCGCAGTAACGTGGACGAAGCGGCACGGGATTCGATCAGCAGGGCGCAGGCATTATTCGACAGTTGCTGTACGAAAGCGGGCATGCCGGGTTTGTCCTGCACCGAGCGCAGGCTGCGGCGGTCCAGCAGTTCCACGGCCGACACCGGTTGGCTTTTCAGCACGGTGACCGCGTTGCAGCAGGTTTCTACGTCCGGGAATACGATCAGCGCCGAGGCCTTGTTCGGGTGGTCGATCACCGTGTCGTAGGTCACCGCGCTGATGAACCCGAGAGTGCCTTCGGAGCCCACCAGCAAGTGGCTCAAGATATCCACAGGCTCGTCGAAATCCACCAGGGCATTGAGCGACAGGCCAGTGGTATTTTTCAGACGGTATTTGTGGCGAATTCTCGCGGCCAGTTCGGAATTGGCGCGGGTCTCGCGGCCCAGGCTTGCCAGGCGTTCAAGCAGTGAAGCGTGGCTCTGACGAAACGCCGCCACACTGGCCGCATCTTCGGTGTCGAGACGACTCCCGTCAGCCAGCACCAAGCGAATGCCGGCCAGGGTGTGATAAGTATTTTGCGCCGTGCCGCAGCACATGCCGCTGGCGTTGTTGGCGACGATGCCGCCGATTTTGCAGGCATTGATCGAGGCCGGGTCCGGACCGATCTTGCGTCCGAACGGCGCCAGCCACGCGTTGGCCTGGGCGCCGATCACGCCCGGTTGCAGACGAATCTGCGTGCCCTGGCCACGAATCTCGCGGCCGTTCCAGTTGTCCCCCAGCACGATCAACACCGAATCGCTGATGGCTTGCCCGGAAAGACTGGTGCCGGCCGCACGGAAGGTCACCGGCACCTGATCCCGTTGCGCCAGTTTCAGCAGGGCGACCACTTCGTCTTCGGACTCGACGCGGATCACCAGTTGCGGAATCAGCCGATAGAAACTGGCGTCGGTACCGAAGGCCAGCGTCGACAGCGGGTCGTCGAAACGTCGCTCTTGCGGGATCAGTTGCTGCGCATCACGCAGGAAAGTCGTCGGTAATGTCATTCGTCCTCCAGGATCAACACAACCAAGTCTTTCGGGCCGTGGGCGCCGTAGGCTAGCACTTGCTCGATGTCGGCGGTTTTCGACGGACCGGATACCAGCAGCGCGTTGGTCGGCATGCCTTGGGCCCACTCAAACTCCTGCTGCACTTGATAGAAGTTGTCGCGGATTTCGCTGGCCTTGAGCAAAGCGAAATGCACCGGCGGCACGAGGCTCATCAAGCGCGGTTCTTCCCGCGTTGGCCAGAGAATCAGACTACCTGTGGCAGCAATGGCGCCGAGAGTTGTGGTCAGGCTCGCCGGGGTGTCGTTAAACAGTTCGGCTTTCCATTCCTCGATCGGGCGGTTGTAGGATTTGAGTGTTGGCAGATCAGGATTTTTCGACCAGTGCTGAGTGACGCGTTGCCCATGGGCCGTTGTCGGCGCGATCAACAGGCTCGGCAACTGACGATCCCTTAAAAGCTGCGCCAGTAATTCGGGCCAATCTTTGCCCGTGGTCTGATGGATTTCGGTGTGCACCGCTTCCATCAGCTTGCGCAGTTGCGGGATGCGTTGCTCGGGTGTGTAGGTGTAGGGCGCAGTCACCAGTTCGACGTTGAAGTCGTCAGGCACAGGTGTAGTGCCTGTCAGACTTTTCCGTAGCTTGGCGAGGATGTTTTGCTTGGCGCTCATCGACGGTCTCCCTGTTTGGCCAGATGCTCACGGGCCATGTCATGCAGCGAGCGGGCAGCGGGTTTGGGTGCGCTGTGGTTTTGTGTCCACGGGCCGACGTTGCTCGGCGCGAGGGCGCGCAGGCGCGTGGCGAAGAAACCGAACAGGCGATAGAGCGTCGGCGAGCTGTTGAGTCTGGCCCAGGAGTTCCAGATAAAACGCTCCTTGCGCGAATACTTGCTGCCCTGGCCGCGCATCACTGGGTGCGGGCTGTCCGGGGCTTTGACGTTCTCTTCCCGCAGGCGTCGCAGTAAGGCGGGGATAGGAATTTTTACCGGGCAGACTTCACCGCAGGCGCCGCACAACGACGAGGCACTCGGGTGATCCGGGACTTTCGCCAGACCGACCATGTGCGGGGTGATGATTTTTCCGATAGGCCCCGGGTAAACCTCCCCATAGGCGTGGCCGCCGATTCGGGTATAGACCGGGCAATGATTCATACAGGCGCCGCAGCGGATGCAGTTCAGGGTCTGGCGCAATTCGCTGTCGGCAAAGGCCTGGCTGCGACCGTTGTCGAGCAATACCAGGTGCACTTCTTGCGGGCCGTCGAGTTCATCGGCCTTGCGCGGGCCAGAGATCATGTTGACGTAGGTGGTGATCGGCTGGCCCAGCGCGGAACGGGTCAGCAGCGACAGCAACGGCACCACGTCCCGCAGGTTTTCCACGACTTTTTCGATGCCGGTAACGGCGATGTGCACCGGCGGCACCGTGGTGGTCATGCGCCCGTTGCCTTCATTTTCCACCAGCAGCAGGGTGCCGGTTTCGGCCACGGCGAAGTTGACACCGGAGACGCCGATGTCCGCTTCGAAAAATTTCTGTCGCAAGACTTTGCGACCGATCTGAATGAGTTGGTCAACGTCCTTGGTGTATTCCACGCCAAGTTTGTCGTGGAACAAGGACGCGACCTGACCGGCGTTCTTGTGGATCGCCGGCATAATGATGTGTGAAGGCTTCTCGTGGTCGAGCTGGACGATGTACTCGCCCATGTCCGATTCCAGGCATTCAATGCCTTGATCAGCGAGGAAATGATTCATCTCCATTTCTTCGCTGACCATCGATTTGCCCTTGATCACTTGCCGCCCCTCGTGAGCGCGGATGATCGATAAGACGATGCCATTGGCCTCGTCCACCGTTTCCGCCCAGTGCACTGTCACACCGTTGCGGGTCAGGTTCTGTTCAAGCTGCTCGAGCAGGTCGGGCAACTTGGATAACGCACGGGCGCGGACAGCGTTGCCCAGCACGCGTAAATGTTCTCTTTCATGGGCATCGCTGAAGGACGCTGCCCGTTTTGTCATCAGTGAATCCATCGCGCTGCGAAAGTTATTTCGCAGTTGCTTGTCAGCCAACGCCTCGTGAGCCCTGGCGCGAAAGTCTTCTTCTACGGCGACCGTAGGAATAATCGCGGAAGCGTTCATTGAACACCTCCGGTGCGCTGCCAAAGGAAACTGGCCAGGTGTTGGCCGCGCAGCGCTTCCTTCTGTTTTTCCAGCGAGCCGTTGATGTTCATCAAGCAACCGCAGTCGGCACTGAGTACCTGATGCGCGCCGGATTCCTTCAACGACCGGGTCTTGTCAGCTACCATCGCGCCGGAAATGTCTGGCATACGGACGCTGAAAGTCCCACCAAAGCCACAGCATTCACTTTCGTGGCTGTGATCGACGCGTTCCACGTTGCCCAACTGCGCCAACAACGCGCGGCCGTGCAGGTGGGTGTTCATCTCCCGGCGTGCCGAGCACGATGTGTGAAGCGCCACTTTCACCGGCTCGCCGCTGTCCTTGAGCTGCACCTTGCAGACAAACAGCAGGAACTCGGCCAGCTCATACGTCCGGGCCGCCAGGGCCTGAACCTGCTTCAACGTCTCCGGCTCGTCCTTGAACAAGTCGGCGTAGTGTTCGCGCAACATGCCCGCGCAAGAACCCGACGGCACCACCACCGGATAATCCCCGGCAAACAATGCCAGTTGCGAGCGCGCCACGACCCGGGCCTGTTCGGTGTAACCCGAGGTGTAGGCCGGTTGCCCGCAGCAGCTTTGCCCTTGCGGGTAGTCGACACGGATGCCTTCGCGTTCCAGCAGGTGGATCGCGTCCATCCCGGCTTCGGGGTAGAACAAATCCACCACGCAGGTCCCGAACAGGTAGACCCGTGACGGTTTTTCGCTGGGGTATTGCCGAGGCTCGGACAGTGGCGGGGCGACGCGGGTGGCGTTCGGCACTGCGTTGTAAAAAAGCTCGCTCATCAGGCGTGTCTCCGGGTGGTCCCGGTTATCCGTCCGTTGAGGCTGCTGAATATAGAGCCGGAAGCTTTCAGCAGCCTTACAGACCGGGTTGTGAATAGCTGACGCCGGAATCGTGGTCCGGCGTCGGTTTTTTCGGCGCTGTCTGTAGTCCTTAGTGCACCAGCATCCCGGTGAGCCAATAGGCCTGGATGTAGGTGATCAGGCCAACGATCGTTGCGAAGAACAGGCTGTGCTTGAGGGTGAAGCGGAACAGATCCGATTCCTTGCCCACCAGCCCGGTCGCGGCGCAGGCCACGGCGATCGATTGTGGCGAGATCATCTTGCCGGTCACACCGCCGCTGGTGTTCGCGGCCACCAGCAACACATCGCTGACACCGATCTGGTGCGCGGTGGTTGCTTGCAACGAGCTGAACAGCGCGTTGGACGAGGTGTCGGAGCCAGTCAGAAACACGCCCAGCCAACCGAGGAACGGCGAGAAGAACGGGAAGGCTGCACCGGTCGCCGCCAATACCAGGGCCATGGTCGAAGACATGCCCGAGTAGTTGGTGACGAAGGCGAACGCCAGCACCATGCCGATGGACAGAATCGGCCAGCGCAATTCGTAGAAGGTCTCTTTCAAAGTGGTAAGACCAATTTTGAAGTTGATCTTCAGCACCAGCATCGAGATCAGCGCCGAGAAGAAAATCGCCGTGCCGGTCGCGGAAATCGGATCAAGTTTGAACACCGCCGGAATCGCGGTCGGTACCGTCACGATCGGCGCGACCTTGATCACCATCTGGTCCAGGTGCGGGATGGCGAAGTTGAACACCCAGCTGTACATCGAACCGCCAGCGGCAAACATCGCCTTGAACGGTTTCAGGGTCCAGATCGTGACCAGTACGGTGAGGATCAGGAACGGCGACCAGGCCTTGAAAATTGCCAGCAGGCTGTAGGGCGAAGCCACGGTTGTGCGCTTCTGGCCGAAACCGCCGACGCTGGCGGTCACCACGGACGCCGAAACGGCACCGGCGATGTGTTGGCCGGCGGCGCGGCGCGGTTGCCAGACTTTCAGGAACAGGGTCAGGGAAATCAGGCTGACCAGCGCCGAGGTGATGTCCGGCAGTTCCGGGCCGATGAAGTTTGAAGTGAAGTACTGGGTGATGGCAAAGCTCAAGCCCGCCACCAGCGCGGCTGGCCAGGTTTCGCGAACGCCGCGCAGGCCGTCCATCATGAACACCAGCCAGAACGGCACGAACAGCGACAGCAGCGGCAGTTGGCGACCGGTCATGGCGCCGATCTTGAACGCGTCGATGCCCGTCACTTGCCCGGCCACGATGATCGGAATGCCCAAGGCGCCGAACGCAACCGGTGCGGTGTTGGCGATCAGGCACAGGCCAGCGGCGTACAGCGGGTTGAAGCCAAGTCCTACGAGCAGTGCGGCGGTAATCGCTACCGGCGCACCGAAACCGGCTGCACCTTCCAGGAACGCACCGAAGCAGAAGCCGATCAGCAGCACTTGCAGGCGCTGGTCGTCGGTGATCGACAGCACGGAGCTGCGGATCACTTCGAACTGGCCACTCTTGACCGTCAGTTTGTAGAGGAACACCGCCGCGACGATGATCCAGGCAATCGGCCACAAGCCGTAGGCGAAACCATACCCGGCAGCGGCGAAGGCCATGTCGACCGGCATCTGGAACGCGAAGATCGCCACGATGATGGCCAAGGCCAGGGTGATGCTACCGGCCACATGGCCTTTGAGGCGGAACACGGCCAAGGCCAGGAAGAAAAATACGATTGGGATGACGGCCGCGAGCGCGGACACGCCGAGACTGCCGAGCGGGCTGTAGAGCTGTTGCCAGGTTTGCATATGGGGTGGCCCCTAATTGTTGTTGGTCAGGCACTGTCAGCGTTCTTGGTTAATTGGTAATACCAATTTACAATCGCTGTTGGCTAGGGTAAAAGCCTTGTATGCGGTGTGTCAATTTGCCGCCCTAAAACTTTTGTCGAATAAGCGGTGCAGAACGCATCTGATCTGTCCGCTCAAGCGTCGTCTGGTAGGTGCTGCGAAGGCGCCGATAGGCCAGAATAGAGAGCCCGGCGAGCGGCCGGGATCGTGGAGAAATGAGTTATGGGGTTTGATCAAATTCGTCAGCGCCGTTTGTCTGACGATATTGTCGAGCGGCTTGAGGGGATGATTCTCGAGGGCACGCTGAAGTCCGGTGAGCGCTTGCCGGCCGAACGCGCATTGGCCGAGCAGTTCGGCGTGTCACGCCCCTCGTTGCGCGAAGCCATTCAGAAACTGGCGGCCAAGGGCTTGCTGGTCAGTCGCCAGGGCGGCGGCAATTATGTGGTGGACTCTCTGGGGTCGACGTTCAGCGATCCGCTGCTGCATCTGCTGGAAAGCAACCCTGAAGCCCAGCGTGATTTACTCGAGTTTCGCCACACCCTGGAAGCGTCCTGTGCCTATTACGCGGCGTTGCGCGCCACTGATGTGGATCGCGAACGGCTGACGGCGGCGTTCGAAGAATTGCAGGATTGCTACACGCGTCACGATGAAGTGAGCCGGGTGGAGGAGGGCGCGGCGGATGCGAAATTTCACTTGGCGATTGCCGAGGCCAGTCATAACGCGGTGTTGCTGCACACGATTCGCGGATTGTTCGACTTGCTCAAGCGCAACGTGGTGACCAACATTGGTGGCATGTACAAGCAACGTACCGAAACGCGGGACATGCTGATCAGTCAGCACCGCGAGTTGTACCTGGCGATTATCGAAGGACGGGCGGAACAGGCGCGGGAAATCTCCAGCCGGCATATTTTGTATGTGCAGGAAGTGCTGGAAGAGGTGCGTCAGGAGGTGCAGCGCATGGCTCGGGCGGAGCGGCGCAAGGGGATGTGATTGCGTTCAAACGCGAAAGATCGCAGCCTGCGGCAGCTCCTACATAGATCATGTATCCATGTAGGAGCTGCCGCAGGCTGCGATCTTTTCGCCGGCGCCACAAAACTCAGGCAGGAAAATTAATCTTCCTTGCCCTTGTTCCGCACCGCGCGCTGCAACTCGCGACCGGCGTCGCGTTCGCGCTCGGTATCACGCTTGTCGTATTCCTTCTTGCCCTTGCCCAGCGCGATCTCGCACTTGACCATGTGCTTGCTCCAGTACCAGGACAGGCACACGCAGGCATAGCCTTTTTGCTGAACCGCAGTGGCGAGCTTTTCCAGCTCGCGGCGGTTGAGCAGCAATTTTCGGGTGCGGGTCGGATCAGCGATGACGTGCGTGCTGGCGGTCATCAGTGGCGTGATATGACTGCCGAGCAGCCAGGCTTCGCCATCCTTGAGCAGCACATAGCTGTCAACCAGCTGCAGCTTGCTCGCCCGCAGACTTTTTACTTCCCAGCCGGCCAGGACCAGACCAGCCTCGAACTTGTGTTCGATGAAGTAATCGTGTCGCGCCTTTTTATTCTGCGCGATGGTCCCTGTTGGGTGTTTCTTCTGTTTAGCCATAGGGGCGGCATTATAGGGAGTTGCACGCGAGTCGGCTACGGTATCGCTACGTGCTTGAGCAGGTTGATTGAATCCCGGACAATGCGGCCTCTTTTTTGAACGCTTGGGCGTGATAACGATGTCGACAGACAAGGTTTCTGTCCACGGCAGTTGGGCTAGCCGCTGGGTCTTCATACTCGCCGCGACCGGTTCGGCCGTGGGGCTGGGTAGCATCTGGAAATTCCCGTACATGGTCGGCGTCTATGGCGGCGGCGCGTTCGTGCTGATGTTTTTGGCCTGCATCGCGCTGATCGGTGTGCCGGTCATGCTGGCTGAAACCCTGATTGGCCGCCGCGCCCGGCAAAGTCCGGCCAACGCCTTGAAGGTGTTGGCCATCGAGGCGGGGCATTCGGGCAAGTGGTCCTGGGGCGCATTCGCCGGGATGATCACGGCGTTGCTGATCCTGTCTTTCTATAGTGTGGTCGGCGGTTGGTCGCTGGATTACATCATTGATATGGGGCGTGGCGACTTCCAGGGTGTGACACCGGACCAGGTTGGTGCTTATTTCGGCAAGGTGATCGCCGACCCGTGGCGCCTGACACTTTGGCACACGATTTTTATGCTGCTGTCCGCTGTGGTGATCGCCAAAGGCGTAGTCGCCGGGCTTGAACGCAGCCTGCGGATCATGATGCCGCTGCTGTTCGTGATGATTCTGGTGCTGCTGGGTTACAGCATGACCACCGGCCACTTCATGGAAGGCGTGCATTTCATGTTCGACTTCCACCCGGAAAAAGTCCTCGACGGCTTGCTGCCGGCGATGGGGCATGCGTTCTTCTCCCTGAGCGTGGGCGTGGGTTCGATCATGATTTACGGCGCTTACATGCCGAAGAACTCGTCGATTTCCGGCACCGTGGTCGGCGTTGCGTTGCTTGATACCTTTGTTTCGCTGGTCGCCGGCCTGGCATTGTTTCCGATTGTGTTCGCCGCTGGCCTGAACCCGAGCGAAGGCCCTGGCCTGATGTTCGTCAGCCTGCCATTTGCCTTCGGTAACGTAGCGTTCGGCCAGTTGATGGGCGTAGTGTTCTTTGTGCTGGTCGCGGTTGCAGCCTGGAGTTCGGCGATTTCGTTGCTCGAGCCGATGGTGGCTTACCTGGTCGAACGCACAAAAATTAGCCGCGCGTGGGTGACGTTCTGGCTGGCATTTACCTGCTGGTTCGTCGGCCTGGGCACGGTGTTCTCCTTCAATATCTGGAAGGAAGCCAAATTTTTCGTGAACGAAGGCGGGATGTTCCATCTCTACCAATGGGGCGCGGCCGGTGGCCTGGACTTCTTTGGGGTGATCGACTTCTTCACCTCGCGGATCATGTTGCCACTCGGTGGTTTGTGTTTCGTGGTGTTTGCAGGCTGGATCATGGGCCGTGAAGCGGTGCGCGACGAGTTGTCGATCCGCAGTCCCGTGTTGTTCGGCCTGTCCCTGTTCTTGATGCGCTATGTGGCGCCCATCGGCATTCTTGTAGTGTTTGCCGCCCAGCTGTGGAAGTGACGCTGACATGACGACCCATATTCAACGTTCGGCCCTGCTGCCGTATCCCGCGCAAGCCCTCTATGACTTGGTCAACGACGTGGCGCGTTATCCGGAATTCCTGCCGTGGTGCTCGGCGGCCGAAGTCCTGGAAAGCTCCCCTGAGCACATGCGCGCCAGCGTTGGTGTGGCGAAGGGTGGCTTGAGTCAGCATTTTGTGACCCGTAATACGCTGGTGCCCGGGCATTCGATTGAGATGAATCTAGAAGAAGGCCCGTTCAATCAGTTGCACGGCGTCTGGGTGTTCAAGCCATTGGGCGAGAAGGCGTGCAAGATCAGTCTGGATCTGTCGTTCGATTACGCGGGGCCGATCGTGCGTGCGACCCTGGGGCCGTTGTTCAATCAGGCGGCGAACACGCTGGTGGACGCATTTTGCCAGCGCGCCAAGCAGATGCATGGTTGAGTCGATGATCGAGGTTGAGGTGGTGTATGCCGCCGAGGATCGTCAGGTGCTGTTGGCGGTGTCTGTGTCGGAGGGGGCGATGGTTCGGGCTGTGCTGCTCAAGTCCGGCATCGGTGCCGAGTTTCCTGGGTTGGATCTGACCAGTTGTCCGGTTGGAATCTTCGGCAAGGTGATCGCTGATCCGGACTCTTATGAGGTTCGGGCGGGGGATCGAATCGAGATTTACCGCCCGCTGCTCGCTGATCCGAAAGAGGTCCGTCGCTTGCGCGCCGCCAAGGCTGCCGAGGCCAAGGCGAGAAATCAGTGATTTGATAATCACCAGACAATAAAAAACCCGGACATGCCGGGTTTTTTATTGCGTCGCAAATTATTGCGGCGTGGTGTCCAGAGGTGCTGGCGTCGGGACTGGAACGGTTTCTACGCCGTCGACGTCCTTCTGAATCTGGTCCAGCAACGAACCTGGTTTCACCGGTTTTTCCGGTTTTGGCTTCTCGGTGTTTGCTGCAGGAGCGGTCACAGGAGTGCCGGGTTCCTTGCCGAGAATGGCTTCGTCGCGGCTTACGCCAGGCATAAAATCGCCCGACAAGCTGACAAGCTGGTCATTAGGGTTGAAGATAACGCTTATGCGTTCCTGTTGGCGTTCACCACCACCCGGTTGCAGGCTATACAGGTAATCCCAGCGATCGGCATGGAACGTGTCGGTCAGCAG
>Ga0302175_10000463_pt1 | contig 13187 bp, 23 predicted proteins | sample I_Fen_N3_3_FD_198791 | JGI IMG/M metagenome (GOLD analysis project Ga0302175, IMG submission 198791) | Peat permafrost microbial communities from Stordalen Mire near Abisko, Sweden - I_Fen_N3_3 | ecosystem: Environmental > Terrestrial > Soil > Wetlands > Permafrost | place: Sweden: Abisko... | reverse complement strand
TGTAGCACTTACAAGCCAGAACCTCCTTCGCGCCCAGCTGGCAATATGCCGATGACAGAGCAGGAGTACCAACAAGCCCAGTTGTTGCTGCTCAAGCAGCAGAAGCTGCCGCCTGATGAGTACCTGAGGCGACGAAGCGAGATTTTGGTGCGCTAAGAATTGTGTAGCGACTATTTCCTAGAGGTTGCAGCGGGTCACTTGGTGAAATCCCCGTCCGAGGTCTTGGCGAAAAATCTTGAAGCTCAGGCTGAAAAAATGCTGCGCAGGTATTAATTCTTAGAGACGCGGGGCGGCCGGTAATGGTCGACCAAGTATTGGTGCAGCACGAACTATTGCTTGAAGCTATTTCAGAGCTTCAAGACCTGAATGAGTAAGAGGTTGTTGTGTCGTTCACCAAACCCGACCAGCAGGTGCGCCTCAACCCGGTGATACAGAGCTAAAAGCTGACGCCTTAACTTCAAGGAAGATAGCAGTGGGACACTCCGCCGACTACCAAACCGAGCTGTATATCAAACAGCTTGAGCAGATAGCCCAAACCCTTTTTGACCAGAGCAAGAAATTCAACGAGGGCGGCTTGGAGGAGTTGGCGGGTTCAACGCTCGAGCAGGCTGAACAGCTAAGGCGCGCCATTGGTCATCTCAGAAAGATCATGGAGAAATAGATATGGCCCTCACGAAGCCAAACCAGCGACTACGCCGCGACCTCAAAGCGATAGCCTCCAACCTTGAGCAATCCTGTGTCGACCTGGGGAGGTTGGCCAGCCGACTTAGCGATGCCGACGCCATAGCCCTGATGGGGCTGGTGGGTACGCTCTACGAAGAGGCTGATCAATTGGTGGGGTATGCAGACGAGGTGAAGGACGGTCGGATAATTCGGGCTGCGGAGCAGCGCAAATGACTGCATGGCGAAAGCAAAGCTTCTGGAGCAAGCATTGGGTATGGGCTTGGTTGGCGTTCCTCATGGTGCTTCCTTTCATTTCCGACGCGGGTCCTAGTTGTTGGGGCTCCTCAGGTCGCAAGCGAGTTTTCAGCCCTGGCTTCGTGGTGCTCTGCACTATCGTGGCGGTGGTTGAGTTGATAGTGCTGAATCATTTCTACGGCCGAGCATTACGATAGTAGTAATTAAACCCAGAAAAATTTTCTGCCTAGGACGGGCGATAAAAAATGAAAAAAAACACCCTCGAAACAAGGCTTCGCTTCTTGAGAAAGCTCGCCTCACTAGAAAAAAAGATAACAAAGATTCGACTTAAGAAAAAAAACGGAACTCGCACCATTAAAACAAGCTTCATAGCTCCGCCGTTTTTCTCTTTAAATGGACCAGAAAGAAAAGTGCTAGTTGGCTTTATCAAAGAAATAAGAGAATCGGTGATTTCAGGGTCAAGAGCAGTTTTCATAGACTTTAGAAAAACCCAGAAATTCATTGCTGATGGAACGCTACTTTTTTATGCCGAGATGGATCGATTGCTGGACCACTATCCTGCTCTGACGCTTAGATGTATGCAGCCATTCAATCAAAAGGCATCGCAAGTTCTTCAACAAATAGGGTTTTACAAACGCATAGGCAAAAACGCCAAGGTTTCAACCTGCGAACATGACGACATCATAAGCTGGAGGATGGCGAGAGGACAGGGGGCGGTCGGCGAGCAGTACGATAAGATACTTGGTCATTACGACGGTATAATAACAGAGGCATTACAGTCTGAATTATATACAGGACTGACAGAGGCGATGACAAATGCCCATCACCACGCATATATTACCCATAGGGGAGACGGCATCAGATCTTCACCTTCCTATAAGCCTTGGTGGATGTTTTCGCAAGAAAAGGCAGGTATGTTGACCGTGGTGTTTTGTGATTTGGGCATTGGAATACCTGGTTCGCTTCCGCATAGCTCGGATGATGGATGGAAGCGCTGGTGGGGCGTAATGCGAAGACTTGGGATGCACAACAGAGGTGATGCGAACGTAATCCGGGGAGCCATTAGGCATAGCCGGACCCGCACACAGCTACACAACCGCGGCAAAGGATTGATTCAAATCGTAGAAACCATCAGCGCGGTTGACAACGGCCAGGCCATATTGCAAAGCAACAGAGGTTGGTACAGAATTCACGACCGAAAGGAAACCATCGATGACTACGAGCTGTCTATAATGGGAACCATAATCTTTTGGCAAATGCCGCTAGAGGCGAGGCCATAGTCATGACAACATTGAAGGTAGCTGACCAATTCTCCAAACACCCCGCCGGGAGATTTCTCACGGACGGCCCTTATAGCGGAGAGCTATTTCGGGAGGCTGTATTAGAGGAAATCATTACTTCTCGCTCTCCTACTGTGATCGATCTGGATGGCGCCAGGGGTTACGGTTCGTCATTTCTTGAGGAAGCCTTTGGTGGGCTCGCGAGAAAATATCCTTTATCCCTTATAAAATCCTTAATTGCATTTAAATCTAGAGATCAAAATCTTATAAAGAGAATTGAACTTTACATGGAAAATGCAAAGCATACAAAAATAAAAAAGAAATCATTGCTTTTCGGGGGGCGCTAGATGTCAGGAGCATCACAGGGTAATGGAGTGCCCTATTGGTTTTATCCTGTTACTTGGATTTTGGTAGTCCTTGGCTGGGTTATTGTTAATTGGCAAAACAACCGAAGAGAAGACAGGAAAGAGGTAAGAGCCACGCTCACAAAAATGTATTCAGATATCGCAGAGCTGGAGAAGGCAGGAATACAATTCCATACATCGAAGTCTCAGGATTACAATCTTGCATCTGACATATTAATAATGCAAGGAAAGCTGAGTGAGCGTCTAAGTCAGCTTCGTATTCGTGGGTCATCATATTCTAACGAGCTAGCTTTCTTTACAGACTCTATATCGCTTGAAAATTTTTTAGATGCAAAATTTGTTCGTCAATCTGTCAGCTCCCCGCTAGTAAACAGTATCAGAGACACCTCGAAAGAGCTAGAATCCGTGCTCGAGGTTGAGTTCAGCAATTTATTTCGCGCTAACCTTTTTATAAAAATTAAGTCTTGGTATCTGCAAACCAAAGAACGGAATGGATCTTTAAGAACTTTGTTTGAATTCATTGGCAAAAACCAACAAACCGTTTTTGGATTTTTGGCATATATGGCAATTCTTGGAATGCTTTATTATGTTTTGAAGATCATACCTAAAAGCGGATAGTCTCAATGAATATTCAAAGATCGATGCCAAAAAATTAACCTATGCCTCTTTCCTCGCGCGGTCTGGTATTGTGGCGCCCTCTGATCGCAACGGACGCAACGAAGAATGGACTCATGGAAGACGCTGGCGATCGCCATATTGGCATCGGTCAGCACTCAAGCTTTTGCGGAAGACCGGGGGTCATATCAGAACTCGATGTTCCTTGTGCTACTAGCTCCCACAGTAACTGTTGCGGCGACTACCGGGCTCACTATGCTGGCCGCAAATAACTTCAAGCCTGCAAAGGCTGACGCCCTTGCGTTCATCGGCTCCGATGGCGAGATTCGCGGCGCTCAGTTTGAGCAAGCAGCGCGCTATTACCGCACGACATACAGCCCTCCCCTGATGACTGATCACCAACTCGCCCTGGCAATTGCAACTACGTTCTGAGGTGGACCGTCACCCTTTCGGCAGCCCTGGCCTTTTCGTATCTGCCTATTGAGGCGATAGTTTTTCTGAACTACCCGACACCGTGACCGCCTACGCATAATGATATCACTAAGCCACCAGGCGTTACTGATTCATGCAATGCGGAACTCTCTAATGAAAATTTTCGGCCTTGGTATTCTGATTCCACTGTGTGCGCTGAGCTACCTTTGCCGAAACGGCGGAAACGACGTCGCTTTAGCTGCCAGCATCCTTTTCTACTCCAGCGCTTTGGTGCTGTATTTCTACCCGTCGATCTGTGCAATCAGATACGCCAAGCAAGATCGAGCCTCGATCCTCTGGCTGAACCTATTTTTTGGTTGGACCGGATTCGGTTGGTTTTTAGCGCTGTACAGGGCCTTAGTGCTCGAAGCTGAGGACAAATAATTCAGCTTCAGGGTCTTGCTCCTGCCATTCCCTGCTTGAATCGGCAGCCCGCCACTGAGCGGGCTTTTTTGTCCTATTGCTGAACTTGTGCTGGCTGGACTAAGGGGGATGCCGAGCTGGTTGCGACTGGCTTGAGGGTGCCAACAACCTCATCAGGCAGCGTGTACATGGCTCCGGTCAGCGGATCGACTATCAGCATGCCAACTGCCCCGCCGAGCAGGATATTCCACCAGTACCAACCGCTGATCGTTGGCTTGAGGAACTGGGTACTATCACTGTAGCCGTCAGCGCTGAAAGTGATTGAATAGCTCTGCCGCTTGAAGTAGCCACGACTAGTCTCCAGTAGCGCCGCCCCAGGCGTTTGCCCCGTAAGCAAAACTTTCCCCGCCGAATCCTTGATCGTATAGGTCGTCACCTGCGGCAAGGCATAGATATTCACCTTTGGCTTGCTGGTGCTCACGATGCTGGCGCACCCACTCATTGTCAGTATTGCAGCAAGCGTTGCGGCTGCCGCCACCTTCCCCATCTTCATGACATCACTCCATTGCGCCTTCATTGGCCTGGCTGAGGCTCAGCCGGCGCCGATTGTATAGGAGTGATGGCAATTCGACAGCCCGACGAGCTCGGGCTTTTTCATACCTGTCAGAAAGGCGCCAGCCCCTCTTCAGGTTCAAATGCAGGTTCACCCTTCCCTGCCGCCTCGACCTCCTGCTGTTCCCACCTCACCGTCACGCTGCCGTCGTCATTGAGCGTCAACTCAAGCTCGTCCGTCTCGGCGATCACGCCCAGCACCTCTTCCCACTCCCGATCCCCGTCTGTGTCCAGGCGATGAATCGTCACCCAGCGCTGCGCCTGCGCAATCGGGTGGTTGATCATCGATGACACCCTCAATCCCAGCCGCTCCATGCCCGTCATTTCTGCCTGTGGCGAACCTGCTGGGCTTCCCTTCTGCTTAGCCATAACCACCTCCCTAGAGCGCTGTATATGCATACAGTAATCAAAATAAACACAAGCGTGCTTGCATTCAAATCACAAGCATGCTTTTATAAATGCAAGCCGACTTGTGCTTCTGAGCAAGTACACGACGCCCACCGCTCTTTAACAGCCAGCGCAACAAACAACAGACCGCATTGCCTCTACCGGCGACCGGCGAGCAGACAGGCCCGAAAGCCTGCCAACGACAGGAACAACCTGGACGGCTGCTCGATGGTGAAACGCCAGAACCGTGTATGCCCAGTAGGCACGAATGACCCGGCAAGCAATGCGCCCCGCCCCTTCCGGCGACAATAGGACGGACAGCATCACTGAAGCACCTTCTTGCGAGGGTGCTTTGGGATGACAACATGAGGATTACTAAATGAAAAATGTGTTGGGTGACACAAGCTTTTGCTTTAAGCGAGCAGCATGGATCAAGCCACCAATAAATCAGACGATCTTGATTTACAACTCATGTGATGGTTACCACTTAGCTACTTGGTCTGGTGATGAATTCATCTCGGCCATAGGGAATGCCTTACCAGATGGAGTGGCAGAGTTATGGCATGACCCGCCATCTGAAGAAGAGCTTCTAAATGCCCTGAACGACCGGGCATTTATAGAGCTTTCACTTAAAACAATTACTGAGACGAAGCTGCCTTGAGTTGATCCAGGGTCTCTTTGACTTCGTGTCTAGAGGAGCGATCTAACTCAGGCTCAAGCAGCCGAAGAGCTTCAATATTGTCGCGGCTAAAAAAGCTCTCGCCTTCCAAGACGACCAGCGTCACTTCATGAATTCGCGGTTCTAACGTCTGGGCCCACTTCGCGTATCGGCGGAGCTCTGACGATGCCAATTGAGCAATATCGACGTCGTTTAGGCTATTGAGCTCGTTCACCGTGTTCAAGATATCTTGCCGAAGAAGTTGGTGAAGGTCGTACTTCCAGAAGCTGAGCCCCTCCAAAATACCTGCAGCCGCAGATCTCGTTGGGCGACGTCGAGCAAACCAATGTTCGAAAGGCTCCAAGTTTCCTTTGCTATCAGGCTCTACTTCATAGGAGTACTGACGCAGAGCTTCTGACTCGTCCATCAAAACAGTCTTGAACAATTTTATCTGAGCCAGCTTTGCTCTACCCAATATCAGACGAGCCAGTTGCGGGTGGGCTTTGTTCAGAAAAATTTTTAGCCTGGCAACCCTGCCGGAGCGCATTTCAAGATCGTCCAGAGAGGACTGCAGATTTGCGAGTAATTGTTTTACTTCAAATATCTGCTCAACATTTCTGACTTCACTTTGCTTCTGACGGAATGCCGTCCGCTTCTCTTGGAAATTGACACCAAGGTGTTTTTTTCCGCAAACATTCCCAATGTTAGTTTCTAAACCATCGGTGGTAACAACTAAGAAACCTTTCATATGCGGTGTTCGGCATCCCTGTATTCCGCACGGAATCATTTTCGTTTCTGGGAAAGTGTATTCACCAAGAATATCCAAAAGCTCTCGTGAGCCATCACTGAAGCTCAGTGATTCACGGTAAAGAGGGCGATCTCGAAGCTCTTCAACAGTCTTCACACTGACAGCCATTGCTGTGCATCTCCTATGCAGGCCAATCGAATGGCAGATGATCCTATAGCAAACAGCCACTACTGGCACACACGAATGCGGACTAGCGTACACCGCGCAACGCGGCCCCCTGCATGCAACACCAGAGAATGGCGAGCGCCCGCCAAGATGCCAACGGCGCACATCAGAGGATGACTGTCATGAAATAGACCATAGCCGAAAGATCACTGCATCTGTGAAAGGCCCGAACGTCCAGGGGCCTTTCTTTTGCCTGCCTTTATCCGTCAGCACCCTCCCCTGCGCCCATCGGGTCAGGCTGCTGACGAATAAACGCAACCACAACCAAGGAGTCGGCATGAACCCAGCCATCCAACAAAGCCAAGCCGTTCTGCAGGCCCTGCGGGAACGTGTTTCGCTTTCCACTTCGGAGATGTACATGAAGATCGGTCGCGAAGAGCCAGTGAAGGTGCACCGCTTCAACGTGGTGCCGCTCGACAAGAACCTGTTCGATGTGGTGGAGCGCTCCACCGGGGTTTCCCGCGGCGCTCGCACCGGGCACGACGGCGCCTGCCAATACGCTGACCAGCTTGAGCGCAACGCTGACTTCTTCAGCGCTACCAAGACAACGTCACGGCGTTTCGGGCTCCGTATGCTTCGCTGGACGATCGGCTTCACCATGATGCTGGCGGTGTTTGCCTACTACGGTGCGCAGCCATGATCGGCGTGCCTATGCCAGATCCGCGGCAAGCGGTGATAGCGGATCTTCACCGCCAGATGGACGCGTTCTTCGGCGCCGGCGGCCAGGTGCACCAGATTGAACCCGGCGTCAGTGCCGAACTGCCCGGCGCCAGCATGGGGGCCAGCGGCCACGCCGAGCGCCTGCGTGCAGAGCGCAACAAGCTCGCGCCCATGGTCAAGGCCCTGGCCGAGACCGGTATCACCTCCAGTGCAGCAGCCACGCAAACCCGTATACGGCAAAAGCGCATCGAGCTGATCGCCAAGGAAAACGGCTTCAAGTTCGCATGAAGCGCATCAACAACCAGGTGCGACAGCGGCGGCGGCAGGCATAGCTTGATTTGCCAGCACATGAAATCGAAGAGGTAGGCCATGGCCAAGGACAACGCGCAGATTCAGCGGGACAAGCGTGCGAAAGAGAAGGCGCTGCTCGACCGGATCGGCGCCGAGAAGCGAACGCTGATTGTCTCGAAAGCGCTCGCTGATGCACTTCAGGTGCTGGGCGAGCGCCACGACTTTAAGGAGTGGCAGGAAACGCTCTCGACGTTCCTGATCAACCTGGCAGCAGCACCATCCGAAGAATCTGCCCGCTTCGTCACCATGTCGCGACCGGCTTTCGAAGTAACCGAAAAGCAGTCGCGACAGCTTAAAGAATTCAGCAAGACCGGCATCGAACCCGCATAACCCACCCTACTCGCTGCATCCGGTAACCGATATCTGCCTTTATCGAGCGTCAGCCGCCCTCGGCCACTTGAGGCTCGCCTTTTACGCTGTCCGAGGTAGGCGAGTAAAATTCACACTCAAATCGATAAGGAATCAATGCTCCAAAACCATTCATGAATTCAGCGCGTCCACTGATGCGCGTTGCCGAAAGCTCATAGGTATCCAATAAAACAGCTTTTGAAGGGTATCGAGAGCGGTCTTTAACTTCGGCAAAGCAATATTTGATACGAGATTCCTTCAGCTCATCAGCCTTACCCTTCGCTTTCATAAAGCTAACCAGACCGACACCGACAAATGCGGCGAGGGTCGCGCCTAGCACCCACAAGATAACGCTCGCGTTTTTGTTCTCGGCCATTGCCATTTCACCTCCGGCTCCATGCCGGTAAGTCGTAATACCCTAACCTATTCCAAATTGCCACCACCGGCCGCCGGAGTGCGGCATCTGAGTGACCAGGAACTAAGAGTGCGCCCCTCAGGATCTAAATACTATTCTGTATGCGCAGAAGCCAAGACCGATTTCTGCAATTGCCAACACGCCGTACATCACGTCGATCATGAAGGACGAAGCCAAGAACGCGAGACCAACAAGAAGAATCAGGACTTCAAATATAGTCTCAGTTCTCTTCAACCAAGACGGCCCTCTAGCCTCGACAAACCCTGCTAAAAACCCGATCAGTACTCCAACAAGTATTTTCGCAAACATTACCGCTCCTTGGTTGGCTCCATGCCGGTTACTCGTAACACCCCATATCAACGAACTGTGCTAGCCGCCCACTATCGCGCCAATGGCTCCGAATACTCGTTGATCTCCTTTCTATAAGTCGCCAGATCAATTATCTGCCGCAAGCAAATGACGATCGCCAGTTTCTGTCTGTCGTCTGGAAGACCAATCCACTTGAGCATCATCAGGGCGTCCTCCTCGATAGCTGCGAGTGCATCGATATCGCTTTGCAGTCTCATTTTGGCCTCCTGCCAGGTTGAGCTATGCAAATACCAATAGCCCACAAATCAAAATCACGCCAGCCGGCGAGGATCCCCTATGTCCGCACAACAGAAGAAACACCCCTTCGATTTCAAAACCCAATACGGACTCGGCTTCAACCCTCAGGACGATGAGATCGTTGTCGACTTCTTCTGTGGTGGCGGCGGAGCCGGTACCGGACTGGAAATGGGCCTAGGCCGCGCGGTGAACGTGGCGAAGAACCACAGCCCGCAAGCGATCAGCATGCACACAGTGAATCACCCCGGCGCACAGCACTTCACCACCGACGTGTTTGAAGGTGATCCGGATACCGAGTGCGGCGGTAAGGCCGTGGGCTGGTTCCACATGTCGCCAGACTGCACGCACCACAGCCAGGCGGCCGGCGGCCAGCCGCGCAAGCGCGAGATCCGCAACCTGTCGTGGATCGGCCTCAAGTGGGCAGGCATGAAGCGGCCCCGGGTGATCAGCCTGGAGAACGTGAAGCAGATCCTGCAGTGGGGTCGGCTGATCGCAAAGCGCGACAAGGCTACCGGCCGCGTGGTCACCCTTGATCAGATTCCGCACCCAAGCAAGAAGGGAGCGACCACCAATCGAGTGGCGTCGCGAGGCGAGCAGGTTCCGGTTTCCAACCAGTTCTTGGTGCCTGACCCGAAGCAGCGCGGACGCACCTGGCGCCGCTTCGTGGCCCTGCTGGAAGGCATGGGCTATGTCGTTGAGTGGAAGGTGATCAAGGCCTGCGACTTCGGCGCGCCGACCAGCCGGGAACGCCTGTTCATGATCGCCCGGTGCGATGGGCGGCCGATCGTTTGGCCGGAGCCGACCCACGCCAAGAACCCCACCAAGGGCCAGAAGAAGTGGAAAACAGCCGCTGACTGCATCGACTTCAGCGACCTGGGCAAAAGCATATTTGGCCGCAAGAAAGACCTGGCCCCGGCCACCCTGCGTCGTGTTGCCAAGGGCATGAAGAAGTTCGTCATCGACACCGCGGCGCCATTCATTGTGCCGATCGCCAATTGGTCGGGCGAGACGGTGCAGTCTGCCGACGAGCCGCTGCGCACAGTGACCTCCTACCCGAAGGGCGGCGCCTTCAGTGTGGTCAGCCCAATCATCGCACCGGCAACGCACCAGGGAAGCGACCGAATTAACGACCCACTCGAACCGCTGCCCACAGTGACTTGTGCGAACCGCGGCGAGCTGACGCTGATCAGCCCCGTGATGGTTACCGCTGCACACGGCGAAGGGAAGCCGGGAGGTGTTCAGCGCTGGGGAAACGGTTGCAAATCCTCTGCTGACCCGTTGGGCACTGTCACAGCAAGCGGCGGCCACTCGATCGCATCAGCGCACCTGGTGAAGTTTCGCTTCAATGACGCGGGCAAGGCGCTGGACGAGCCACTGCCGACCATCACCAGCGGTGGCAACTATCAGCGCCCGGCTGGCGCAGCCCACGCCATGGGCATATCCACGGTGTTTATGGCCCAGATGAATGGGGGCTTCAACACCACCGTCGCCAAGGACATAGAAGACCCGATGACCACGGTGACCAACACTGGCAGCCAGCAACAGCTGGTGGCGGCGAACTTGGTGCACTTGCGCGGCAACTGCGATGCCCGGGACGTAAATGACCCGCTGCACACCATCAGCGCCGGCGGCCAGCACCACGGGTTGGCCAGTGCTTTCATGGAGCGAGCATTCGGCGCCAGCGTCGGCCAGGGCCTGGAAGAGCCGGCGCCGACCATCACGGCAGGCGGCGGTGGCAAGAGCTCGCTGGTGTCGCTCACCCTGTCGCCAGAGCATGAAGCGGGCGCCCTGCGCGTTGCCGCCTTCCTGATCAGCTACTACGGCACGGAGAACATCAGCGCATGCGACTCGCCGGCGCCGACAATCACCACCAAGGACCGCCTCGCAATGGTCACGGTTATGGTCAAGGGCACGCCCTACGTGATCGTCGACATCTGCCTGCGGATGCTGAAGCCGGCCGAGCTATACAAAGCCCAGGGCTTCCCGAGCGATTACATCATCAGCCACGGCGCCGACGGCAAGCCGTTCACCAAGACTCAGCAGGTGCACATGTGCGGCAACAGTGTCAGCCCGCCGCCGATGGCTGCGCTGGCACGGGCGAACAATCCTTGGCACATTTATGAGCAGCTGATAAAGGTAGCCTAGCTAGAGAAATGCTTACTTAGAAAAATTGGACAAGTATTTAAAGAAAATGCCATCTTCACTCAGGTCCAATAGCTTAAGAAACCCCTTGATAAAATTTTCATCTTTCGATGACGCAGCAATTACTTGCATCATATAGGCCACACAAGCCCCTGCACAAACTTGACCTGAGTTCGAAACCCCGATATCCCTAGCCCTACGCAATACAAGTTCTCTATTTTCCTTCAATTTCATCAGAACGTCCCCAAGCGTTTTCAAACCAAGGTATTCAAGCGCTTGAAGTTCGCCTGCATCAAATGATGGATCGCAGTTTCTCGAGGCCATAATATCGCAGATCTGCGCATCCAAGGAGAGAACATATTCATTAGACAAAATAAAGTTAACAAGAGAGGTTTTATCAATAGCAATTCCATTCAACTTATACTCAGGCGACTCCCGAACCTCTTTCGCATACTTAACCAGATCAGTTCGTATAGATACAAATTCCTGATCTGCTAGCTCGAGAAGCCCGGATAGCCTAGAGAACTTTCTCCTAATATCTTTAGGTATCTCGATATCAGCCTTATATCCAATATCATGTTCAATTTCCGCCCAAGCATGCTGCAATATTGAACGAATTTGAACTTCAACTTTCAATCCGGCGTATTTTGAATACTCCGGAAAGAGCAGCCTGCTTGAATCAAACCCCACTACATAATGGATTGATGCGTATCCGAATTTTTCCGGATCTTGATACTCCCTTTTATCTACAGAATTCTCCACATCAACTTCAAATTCACGCTCAACTAAATCCGCAACTTTATCTAAGTCGCTAGAAAAATGCGTGATTATACGCACGCCGGCTAAGTCGGTAACCTCATCCAGCGACAAATAAGGGATATTTTTTTCGTATCTTTTTTGAGCTTTTAACTCAAGACTATCAAGAGTTTTACAGCGACCACCAATCGAGTGAACCACCAACCCTTCGGAAGCTAAAAAGTCAGTTATAATGGACTCAATCTTTTTCGAGAACGAAGTATAGCTTCCCTGCACCTTTTCAAACTCGTCTCTTAATTCTTTTCCTTTCATTCTTCTAATCCTTATTTGAGCAATTCAAGAAATTTTACACTGACATATCCGCTATGCGCTGCTTTATATCTCTAAATTCTAAAAAATAAATCAACTGCCCAAGCGGCAAGGAAGACACATGCCTGAAATAAAAGAACGCCCGATCTTATTCTCAGCGCCGATGGTGCGCGCCATCCTGGAAGGCCGGAAGACGGTAACGCGGCGCGAGGTTAAGAAACAGGCGGCGCTGGATTGCTTGGCGGCCGGGTTTGATCCGGCGTTTCTGGCACTGCCTGGCAATGCTGACCTTTGCCCCTACGGACAGCCCGGCGACCGGCTATGGCTGCGCGAGACCTGGTAGTGCGATCACTTTGAAGTCATGCGCGGCCCCTACCTAAAACCGGATGACCTGGATTTCGGTGAGGCGATCGAAGACGGGACACTGGTCTACGCCGCCGACGGGCTGACCCCGTACGAGCAGGAGCAGCCAACCTGGAAGCCAAGCATCCACATGCCCCGCTGGGCCAGCCGCATCCTGCTGGAGATCACCGACGTGCGCGTCGAGCGATTGCAGGACATCACTGAGGACCAGGCCCTGGCGGAGGGCATCGCGCAGCAACCGGGCGGCGGGCACCACGTCGAAGACGGCAAACATCACTGGGCCAACCCGATTGATTCATTCGCTGGGCTCTGGTCTTCCGTGGGAGGTGACTGGGACGCCAACCCCTGGGTCTGGGTGGTCGAGTTCAAGCGGGTGACGCCATGATCGCCACCCTCTGGTTCGCCTACGTCTTAATCTACAAGGGGCCGAGGCTATGAAACAGCATCGCGTTTTGATCGGCGACTGCATCGAGTCGATGCGGACGCTTGCAGATAAGTCGGTTCAGATGTGCGCTACCTACACCACTACCTTGTGATGAACGAACAAACGAGTAGCGAGGTACCAAGCCCTGTCAGGGCTGGCAGCGTAAAAAAC
>Ga0302175_10000462_pt1 | contig 13190 bp, 7 predicted proteins | sample I_Fen_N3_3_FD_198791 | JGI IMG/M metagenome (GOLD analysis project Ga0302175, IMG submission 198791) | Peat permafrost microbial communities from Stordalen Mire near Abisko, Sweden - I_Fen_N3_3 | ecosystem: Environmental > Terrestrial > Soil > Wetlands > Permafrost | place: Sweden: Abisko... | reverse complement strand
TTCGACAGGGTCGATCAGCACGGCTTTCTGCTGGCGCACCAGCAGGTCGAGAATTTCATCCTGGCGCTCGCCAAGAATCCCGTTGAAGCTGATGCCGCTGGATTTGGTCGGCGCGAGCATGGACACGCGGTACAACTCGACGCTCAGCGGCGAGTCGATGGACAGCGGTCCGCTGCCATTGCCGGCCAGTTCGCCACCGACCACGATCAGCGACACCTGAGCATCGAACGGATCGAGCTTGATGTCGCGGTCGGTGTCGCTCAGGTCTTTGATGTGGCCGTAGACGCCGGTCAAGCCGTTGGCCATGGCGATGTTTTCGTAGAGGCGGATGTTCACGCTGTTACGAATGCGGATGCCGTGGCGTTTGTTGCTGATCACTTTGTTGCCGTAGATCAGGTTGTCGGCACTCTCGTAGAGGGTGATGCCGTCGGTGTGGTTCTTGTAGATCTCGTTGTAGGCGATCAGGTTGTTCACGCTGTTACGGTCGATCACCAGCCCCGAGAGGTGGTTGTCGTAGCTGCGGTTGTTGAAGATGAAGCTGTCGTTGACCTCACGGGAAATGATGATCCCGTGCTTCTTCTTGGTCCCGTATACGGTGTTGTCCGCGATGATCAGCCCATGCGACCGGTCATGCGGGTCAATGCCGTAGACGATGTTGTCTTTGTAGGTGTTGCCCTTGACCACGAAGTCGCGGGTTTCGTAGCAGTAGAAGCCGTACCACATGTCCGAGAACTCGGAGCCGACGATCCAGCCCGTCGGTTCAGGACGCTTGAGCACCTTGGCCATGTTTGGCGTGTACTGGGAAATACTCACGCCGTAGGACTTGCTGTTGGCGTAGCCAAAACTCGCGATCTTGCTGTCGGCGATGTAGGTCTCGGTGCCGCCCCAGGACAGCAGGAACGGACGGAATTCCTTCGGCGTCTTGAACAGTGCCGGGCCGTTGTTCTTCTCGCTCCAGCCAGTGATCTTGGTGTCACGCACAAACAACTGGCCGTCGTTGACCAGGAACGAGCCGGCCTCTTGGGACAGGCGCAATTCCTGGGTCTGTTTGTCGATTTCGAGGATGCCTTTGCGCCCGACCACGATCGGCAACTTCGCCAGGTACACGCCCGGCGAGGTTTCGCTGAGGTACTTCGGTTCTTTCTTGGCCAGGTCTTTGAGGTTCATGTAACCGTCGTCGACGAAGATCGCCTGGGGGATGCCGTGTTGACGCACCACCCACTCGGCCATCTTGTTGTCGCCGCCGATGAAGTCCTTCAAGGCGTCTTCCTGCATCATCCGGCGCACGCTGATTTTGCCCGGTTTGGTGCGGACGATTTTTGCGGCGATGGCCTCGGCGGTGTAGCCGGAGGTGTCCGGCAGTTTCGGCTTGGCCATCTCCAGCGGCGCGGTTGGCGCGCTGCTGACGGTGTAGGTCTTGGCCTGTTGCAGCCCCTTGGCCAGGGTCGCCGGTTGGCCTTTTTGCACAGGCGCGACCGGTTCCGCAGTGGCGAAGGCGACCGAACTGGCCAGCAGCATCGCGCCGGCCAGCAAGGTGATCGAACCTCTTTTCGGATGAGTCATGTCGGGCACTCCCTTCGCGGTTCGCATCAGAAGCGCCAGATCACGTCGATGAACGCGCGGTGCATGTACGAATCGACTTGTTTGCCGTAGGCATCGCCGGGCTTGAACACACCGCCACGGAAACGCACCAGGGCCGAAGGCTCATCGATCGACTGGCTCAAAGCCGCAGGCAACAGCCCTTGCTTGAAGTACTTGGTGACCACCAGGTCCATTTCCTGACCGAGGTCTTTGTTGCCATCTTCCAAGGGCAACGAGGTGCTGGAGAGGATCGCGCCGGTGGCGTCGTCGGTGTTGTTCTCGACAGCGTTGATACCGTTGCTGCCCACCGGTTTGTTGCCGTCCACACGCCAGAACTTGTGGTAGATCAGGCTGGCGTCGTATTCGTCGTTGAGCATCCACGAACCGAACAGGGTCGCGGTTTGCATGTTGTTCATTTCGCCACGGAAGGCTTCGCCGAAACGGTGCACCCGCGAGCGCGTACCGGTGTAGTTCGAGCGGTTGCTTTCCAGGCCGTTCTGTTCGTAATCGGCGCTGGCGCGGGCATAGGCGGCGCCGACTTGCCATTGCGGATCGAGGCGCAGGCGCACGCCGATATCGGTGGCCCAGCCGTTGAGGTCATCACCTTTCTTGGCTTCGGTGGGGCGGGTGCCATCGGCGTTCAGCGGGTTGACCGTGTCGGTGTCGCCGCGCATGCCGGTGATGCTGCCCCAGTAATTGACGGTGTTGGTGTTGCGCCAGTTATAGGCGTCGCTGTCGGCGGTGAGGCCGAGCCAGGTGATGTCGCCGTTCTGTTTTTTGTCCAGCGAGTCGCCGGCCACACCCGGTTCCGGGTAGTCGAGCTTGCCGTCATCGTGGGTGTGATGACCGCGAATGCCGACCCAGTTGCCCGGGGTCCATTGGTACGCGGCATCGGCGTAGGTGTGCAGCCGATCCTTGTCTTTTGGGGCCAGTTCTTTCAGGTCGGTGCGGTATTCGCTGAAGCGTTCGGCCACACCGGCGTTGGCCCGCAACAGGGTGGTGTCGAAGGTCCAGTTCAAGGCTTCGATGTTGGTGTCGCGCCATTGGCCGTCGTCATTGCGCAGGCGTTGGCGACCGAGTTTGAGCATCTCGCCGGGGTACGGCGTGAGGCCGCTGTAGCCGACCCAGAATTCGCGCATCGCCAGGTAGTTTTTCTTCGACGTGCGATCGCCGCTGTTGGTGGTCTGGTTGGCGTCGTCGGCCTGTTGCAGGGTGTCGGTTTCGATGATGTCGGTGGACGTCACGGCTTGACCCATGGCGTAGGCGCTCCACGCACCGCGTTCACCGTAGACCCACGGGCGCAAGTCGAGGCCCAGGCCATTGACGTCGCCGCCCTTGGCGGTGCCGAGGTCGGCATCGTCTTCGGACTGGCCGGTGATTTTGACTTCCAGGCCGTAGTTCTTGGCATCGGTCATGGCCGCCAGGGTCGGGCACGACCACAGCAGGGCGAATGTCAGGCCAATACCGGCCTGAACAAAAGGATTGAGCTTCATAGTGTTTCCTCGCCGTCTTCTTCTTGCAGAGCGTGCATATCCAGCTTGTTCTGGCCTGAGGCGCCACGAATGGCCTGTTCTTGTTTCAACAGGCGTTGGGCCTCGGCGAGCTGGGCAGGCGGCAGTTGGGCTTCGAGTGTTGTCGCAAGCTCAGTGGCTTGCGGGGTGTCCTGAGCCTTGGCGAGCTGGCTGAAGACGTAAGCGTTGACCGGGTTGGGCTTGGTGCCCTTGCCTTGGGAAAACAGTTGGGCGATGGCGAAGTCGGCGCTGTTCTGGCCGTTGCGCGCAGCGGTCAGCAGGTGATCCAGGGCCTTCTGCGAATAGACTTTGCCCAGATAGCCACGGCGATAAATCTGGCCGAGGTAGTAATCGGCGGCGACTTCGCGGCCGACGGCTTTCTGGAAGTGTGCTTCGGCGACCTTGGCGTCGGCCGGCACCCATTTGCCTTCGTAGTAGAGCTTGCCCAGCAGCAGTTCGGCGCGGGGTTGATCCGCCGCTCGACCGTTGTCCAGGTACTTCATCATCGTGTCGACGTCGCCCAGTTCCGGGAAGTCGTAGAGCAACTGCGCCAGGCTGACCCAGGACGCCGGGTAGCCAGGGGCGATGCCTTCGAGCAGCGACTGCGCGGTTTTTTCGTCGGTCTTGCCCAGGCTTGCATCACCCAGGACCCGAGCAACGCTGTCCACGCGCTGAGCGGAAACAGTGCCGCGAGCATGGCCCGCTTGCATCTGCTTGATCAGCTCGGCCTGTTGCTCTGGCTTGGCTTGTTTCTGGTAAACCGTGGCCAGCTCGACGTAGCAGATGTCGGTGGTGTTCAACGCGGCTTTGCAGATGGAGGCGACTTCGTCCAGGTGCTGGTCGTAAGTGCCTTGGGTGCGATAGAGCAGCACTTGGGCCAGGCCCGCTTCCGGTTTGCCTTCGGCGCGCCATTGGCTGATCTGCTGCTGGGCGTTGATGTTCGGGAAACTGTGGGGGTATTGCAGGTACAGCATGGCCAGCGGGATCAGGGTGTTGCCTTCGCCGTTGACCGAGGCTTTTTTCAACAGGCCTTCGGCTTCGTGCTGTTCGGCTTCAGTGGACCCGGGCTTGGCGACCAACAGGCGACCCAGGCGCGCCTGGGCGCGCGGTGACACAGCGGCTGCGGCGCGGTAAGTCGCCTCGGCCTGTTTCATCTGCGCCGGGTCACGGCTGTCGACCTGGATATCGGCCAGGCCAACCTGGGCTTCGCTGTAGCCCAGGTCTGCCAGTTGCTGGTAGTTCTGCGCCGCCAGCGCGGTGTCGCCGCGCTTGAGGGCTTCGTTGGCCAGGCGCTGGTCGGGCAGGCCGGCGCAACCGCTGAGGCTGACGGCCAGCGCCAGAGAGCAGAACGCAAAACCCATGTGGGAGCGGGGGTGCGTCGCGAGCAAGCCCGCTCCCACAAGGTTTGCGGTGTTTTCAGGAGACTGATAATCGTCACAGGCATGTCCTCGACTTAAATACCGGCGGCCATGGCTTTGTCGATCAGCCAGTTCAGGTTCGGGCCACGGTCGCTGTTCACTTCCACCGGGCGACCGGCGAAGGTGGTGTCCAGCGGTTCGTCAGGCTTGATCTGCACGCGGATGTCGGAGGACAGGTCGGCGCTTTTCAGGCTGGTGCTGCTGACGATCTTGCCGGTGCGGGTCTTGTTTTCGCCGGCGATTTCGAAGGTCACTGGCGCACCCGGACGCACGTCGGCGAACTGGCGATAGGTGAAGCGCGCGTCGATGTTGGCTTCGCTGTTGCGCGGCACCAGGGTGAAGATCACGTCGCCCTTGCTGGCGTACTGACCGTTGGCGACCAGTTGCTGGGCCACGGTGCAATCGCACGGCGAGGTCAGGGTGCCGGTCATTTGCTTGCCGAACAGTTCTTCAACCTTGGCCGGTTGCAACTGGTCTTCGTCCAGATGGCCCTTGAGCACGTCGAGCATGCTGGTGCTGAAGGTGGCCAGCGGCGCGCCTTTGGCGGCGATGCCGTCGTCTTTGATAAGACTCTGCACGGTGCCGTCCCGGGGCATGGTGATGTTCATGCCCGGTACGCTGACGATGCCGGCCTGGGCGTGGCTGACGAAGTACATGCCGTACACCGACTTGAAGATGAAACCGAACGCGGCGAGGCCGACCAGGAAGATCGCGAAGCTGAAGGTCACCGCACGCAGACGACCGAACGGGGTCATGCCGTGGCCGCCGTCCTTGACCTTGCGCGCCTTGGTGAAGTTGTCACGCTGCAGGGTCGCCAGCACTTCACCCATGCTGACGATGTCGCCGGCCAGGTGAGAGGTGATCAGGTGCCGCAGGGTCGAGATGTCTTGCGGTTCCAGGTTCTGGAACTGGCAACCGGCACGACCGGTCTGGCGATCGAAGGAGCGGATCTGCAGTTCGACGTCCATGGCCAGGCCAAGGTTATCGATGACGAATTGCAGGCGAGCCTTGTGCACATCGCCGATTTTCAGCGGCAACTGACCGGCGTTGAACGCCAGGCCGCCAGCGGACAGGTCGATCACTCGGGCTTCAACCGGGGTTCGGTCCGGGCCGAAGAAACGCAGCTTGGCCGGGATTTTCACCCGGGCATGTTGGCGCTGGGCTTCGGATTCGTGCACTACGTTGGCGTTGACGGCGGTATTCATAGGGGGCTATTTCCTGGCTAATTCAATAAGGGGGCGGTCAGACCATCATCAGCAGCACGGCGACAAAAATGCTGCCGGCGGAGAAGGTCATGGTCCGAGACGACCAGGTGTTGAACCAACGTTGAAAGCTGGCGAGATCACGGGTCAATTTGGTGTCCTGGCGAGTCCAGGATTGTTGGTCGAGGCGGAAGAACACGTAGATCTTCACCAGCGCGCCGACGATCTGGTTGTAATAAAGAATGATCGGGTAGGCCGGGCCGATCCGGTGGCCAGAGCAGGACAGCAGCAGGGTCAGGATCAAACGGGTGAGGCCGATCCACAGCAGGTAAGCGAGGATGAACGCGCCGCCGTACTTGAAGCTGGCGATGATCGCCACGGTCAGGCCGAGCAGGGATGTCCACATCGACACGCGTTGGTCGAACAGCACCACCGAAGTGAACAGTCCCAGGCGTTTCATCCCCAGACCCAGGGCCCGGGAGTTCTGGCGCAGGTTGTTGCCGTACCAGCGGAACATCAGTTTGCGGCTAGCCTTGATAAAGCTCTTTTCCGGCGGGTGTTCCACGGTGTGGATCGCGGCGTCGGGTACGTAGAAGGTGTCGTAGCCCAGGCGCATCAGGCTGAACCAGCTCGACTTGTCATCACCGGTCAAAAACTTGAAGCGACCCAGGCGCCAATGTTGCAGCGAGTCGCTTTCGACGTCGGCGATGAAGTCCGGGTCGGTCACCACGGTGGCGCGGAACACCGACATCCGCCCGGTCATGGTCAGAACGCGTTTGGAAAGGGCCATCGAGCACATGTTGATGTGGCGTTGGGCGAAGCGCAGTTTGTGCCATTCGCTCATGATGTAGCCGCCGCGCACTTCGCAGAATTCGTTGGTGGTCAGGCCGCCGACGTTGCCGAACAGCTGGAACCACGGCACGGTCTTGAGCACGACGCCGGGGGCGAGCACGGTGTCGCCATCGATCACGGCTACCACGGCACGGTCGTCCGGCAGGTGGCGCGAGATGGCGCGGAAACCGTAGGCCAGTCCATCGCGCTTGCCGGTGCCGGGAATGCGCACGAAGTCGAGTTTGACCCGGTCCGGCGGATTCATCCGGGCCCAGAGGCTTTTGACCAGCAGCTCATCGGACATTTCCACGATGGAGCAGACCATGGTCGCGGGCAGGCCGCAGTCGATCGCTTCGCGAATCACCGAGCTGTAGACCTGGGCGGTGGTCAGGGCATCGATACGAAAACTGGTGACCATCAGGTACACATGGGACGGGTCTGCCGCTTTACCCAGCTTGCGCACTTTGCGCCGCAGGTGCGGATAGACCACGTACAGAAACAGCATGCCGCGCAGAAAGTGCGTGGCGCCCATCGAGTAACGCCAGATCCCGATAAAACCGATCAGGAAGATGAAGTCCTTCGACTGCGAGTCGAACGTGGACGCAGGCAACATCATGGCGATGCCCATCAATAAACTGAGGTAAAACAGCCAACCGGCGGCCTGAAGTAGGCCGTGCTTTAGCCTGTGCATAATCTGCATCCGTCTCTATCTCGGGCGAGCCTGTTGGGTGGCCCGATGGGGTTAAGGCAGGCTTACAAAAACTTGCAAGGTCACGGGTGACACCGATCTTTTGATCTGTTCGGGTTCACCCGGCGCTGGGCTGAACCTGCGTAGGAGCTGCCGAAGGCTGCGATCTTTTGATCTTTTGATCTTTGTCTTTGGGTTCACTCAGGACTCAAGTGGCCCGGTCAAGATCGCAGCCTCGTTGCACTCGTCAGCTCCTACGGCGGGTTCGCACAGTCGTTGCGCGTTGCCGCACAGCGGTGTGTGTTACCAGCAGATGCCTTCGGTGCGACCGCTGACGCTGGTGGCTTTGGACATGAAGCCCACCAGGTCGACCACTTGCTTGCCGTGTGGCGCGTTTTCCGCCAGGGCGCGGAATTTCTCGTCACGGTTGCCGAGGATGATCACGTCGGAGTTGTTGATCACATCGTCGAAGTCGGCGTTGAGCAGGGACGAAACGTGGGGGATCTTCGATTCGATGTAGTCGCGGTTCGCGCCGTGGACACGGGCGTACTCGACGTTGCTGTCGTAGATGCTCAGGTCGTAACCCTTGCCGATCAGCATTTCGGCCAGATCCACCAGCGGGCTTTCGCGCAGGTCATCGGTGCCAGCCTTGAAGCTCAAGCCGAGCAGGGCGACTTTGCGTTTGTCGTGGCTGGAGACGATGTCGAAGGCGTTCTGCACTTGCGACACGTTGCTGCGCATCAGCGAGTTGAGCAGCGGCGCATCGACGTCCAGGGAACCGGCACGGAAGGTCAGGGCGCGCACGTCTTTGGGCAGGCAGGAGCCGCCGAACGCGAAGCCCGGACGCATGTAGTACTGCGACAGGTTCAGGGTTTTGTCCTGGCAGACCACTTCCATCACTTCCCGACCATCGACGCCGACAGCCTTGGCGATGTTGCCGATCTCGTTGGCGAAGGTCACCTTGGTGGCGTGCCACACGTTGCAGGTGTACTTGATCATCTCGGCGACGGCGATGTCCTTGCGGATGATCGGTGCGTCGAGTTCTTCGTACAGCGCTTGCAGCACGTCGCCGCTGGCGGTATCGAACTCGCCGATGACGGTCATCGGTGGCAGGTCGTAGTCGGCAATCGCAGTGCTTTCACGCAGGAACTCAGGGTTCACCGCCACACCGAAATCGACCCCGGCTTTCTTGCCCGAGCAATCTTCGAGAATCGGGATGACAACGTTGGCGACCGTGCCCGGCAATACGGTGCTGCGAACCACGATGGTGTGGCGGGACGTCTTGTCACGCAGGACAAAACCGATCTCGCGGCACACCGCTTCGATGTAGTTCAGTTCCAGGTCGCCGTTCTTCTTGCTCGGCGTACCGACGCAGATCATCGACACGTCGGTGTCGCGAATCGCTTCGGCGAAGTTGGTGGTACCGCGTAGACGGCCGGTCTCGATACCCTTGGCCAGCAGTTCGCCCAGACCCGGTTCAACGATCGGCGATTTGCCGGCGTTGATCATATCGATCTTGTCTTTGGCAACATCGACGCCAATGACGTCATGGCCACGTGCAGACAGGCAACCGGCACAGACTGCACCGACGTAACCCAAACCAAATATGCTAATGCGCATCGCATTTACCTCTGTAATTATCAAGCCGTTAGATGGCCGGAGTTAATGATGTTCAGCGGTCATAGTGCACTCGCTAGTGCGGCATACAGGCGCCACATTGCCGCGTGCAGGCATACTAAGTTCCGAGTGACTAATTAAGTGCACTCAAGATGTGCGCAACGCGGCCTTATTATTATGGTGTGCCCTGTTATGCCGCTAATCCTCTATTCAGAAGACGCTCGTGCAAAGGCCTTGCACGCTCGATGTCAGGCTAGAGGCCCGTAAATCAAGCGGTTGGGTGCTCAGGTGAGCACGTTTATAGGGGCGCTGCCTTGGCCTTGAAGGGGATATTAATGGTGCGTATCTCCTGTCCTTTGGGTATTGCTCAAATAAGAGATCATTAGGCGGAAGTTAATGTGACAACTTGGCTACATGCATCTCGTCTCTGTGTAAGTTATCTCCTACAACCTCAAGGAAAATCGTTACCGGTGGTATGAACGGCGCATTTGGACATAGTTCCAGTCCACCCATCGCGAATTCTGAAATTTCTTGAAATATTGAGAAAGATGGCACTGCTTTCAAATTGATAGCACTTACCATTTGGCCCTTTATATATAGGGTGATAATTGGATTGGATGGTTAAGTGCCACTACCGATAAAAATTTTCGGTGCCACTACGGAAAAAAATCACGATTGTCGAGTGAAAGAAAAGTTAGAAAGAAGGCTGTTGTATTTTTGACGTCAATAAAACGACGTAATAGGCGGGGAATTGTTTGACGATCAGACGGCGGCGCACGACGAATGTCGTGCGCCATATAAGTGCATTACTCGGGGGCGTGATCGCGCAGGAACACCAGGTGATCCGGTTTGGACTGTTCGGCGCTGTATCGATAACCCTGCACATCAAACTGCTTGAGGGCGGCCGGGTCGTTGATGCGCTCTTCGATGACAAAACGGCTCATCATTCCCCGGGCCTTCTTCGCGTAGAAGCTGATGATCTTGTACTGGCCGTTTTTCAGGTCCTTGAAATCGGTGTTGATGATGCGGGCGTTCAAGGCACTGCGTTTGACCGACGAGAAGTATTCATTGGAGGCCAGGTTCAACAACACGTCGTCGCCCTGATCGATCAACGCTTCGTTCAACCACTCGCTGATCCGCGTGCCCCAGAAGGCGTACAGGTCCTTGCCACGGGCGTTCGCCAGTTTGGTGCCCATTTCCAACCGGTAGGGCATCATCAGGTCCAGCGGGCGCAGCAGGCCGTACAGGCCGGACAACATGCGCAAATGCTGCTGGGCGTAATCAAAATCGGCTTCGCTGAAGGTCTGGGCATTCAGACCGGTATAAACGTCACCCTTAAAGGCCAGCAACGCCTGTTTGGCGTTTTCCGGAGTGAACGCCGGGTTCCAGCTGCCGAAACGCGCGGCGTTGAGCCCGCCAATCTTGTCGGAGACGTGCATCAATTCGCTGATCTGCGCCGGGGTCAGGTCGCGCAGTTGCAGGATCAGCTCCTGGGAATGGTCCAGGTATTGCGGCTGGGTGAAGCGCTGGGTCGCCGGCGGTGTTTCGTAATCGAGGGTCTTGGCGGGGGAAATCACCATCAGCATGAAGTCGTCTCCTTTAATCGTGGGGGCGATTCTAGGGGGTTGTCGGTGTTGACTCCAGCTATCAAGTCCATAGGTGATCGGTGGTGTCATGGGACAAGATCGCCGCCTCGTTTCTCTCGACAGCTCCTACACAGCTCCTACGGGACCGGGTTGGCGTGAAAATTGAGTGGACTCGTCCGTGTAGGAGCTGCCGAAGGCTGCGATCTTTTGATCTCCCCGCGATATAGTGCCGCGCGGGTTTTGTTATGGAGACATCCCTTTGCGTATCGTTTTTCTATTCTCGGCGTGGCTTTTGAGCTTCGGTGCCATGGCGGCGCCGGGTGATGTGGCGACGCTGGATCGCAGCACCTGGCCGGAACAACTCAGCAACCCGACGTTGTTCGACGTTGCATCACGGGCCGAGATCCTGATGTTCGCCCGCACCCTGCTGGCCAGCGAATCCCTCGATGAAGCGGGCCTGGCCAAGCGCCTGGGGCTGCGCACAGTCAATCTGGACTCGATCAACAGCCTGCGCGAGCGGATGTGGCAGCGTTTGCTCACCAACTACAACTTCGCCCAGCAGAGCTGCGATCAGGATGCGTCGTTCTGTTTCCTGGTCGAAGACCTGCCGACGCTGCGCGAGCAAGCCGGCAAGTTCCTGATCAGTGACGACAGCTTCTATATCAAGTGGGCCGAGCCTAGCCGGTTGTTTCACGCCCAGTACCTGGACGAGCAGTTGCGCAAGGCGGCGCTGTTTCCGCAAACCAGCAGTGAAGTCGATCGTTTTGGCGACTATGAGCGTAACGGCGATGAGATGCATGACCGGTTGTTTTTGCTGACATTCGACAGTGCCGCCAATGCCATCCCGGACAACACTGGCTGGGTGACTGAATACCTGCGCAAGTCGAACATGAACGGCACCTTCTTTGTGCTCGGCAAGGACATTCAAGCGCGTCTGGCCGAGCGTTCGGTGGCCAGCCTGCAAGCGACGTATTCACAGCAATGCATTGGCGTGCAGGGCTGGGAGTTCCGTTCCCACAGCCATTGGCAGGACTGGCAGGACTCGGTGAAGCGCAGCGTCGATCTGGTGAAAAACAAACTGCCGGAGAACTTCGTGCCGCTGTTCCGCCCGCCCGACGGTCAACGGCGTTCCGATGCGCAAGGCTTCTTTGAGTCTCAAGGTTTGCAGGTGGCGCTGTGGGACATCGATCCCCAGGACGGCGCTGGCAAACTCAAGGGCAGCCAGAGTGCGCAGAGGGTGCTGACGTTGATGCTGCTATGGCGTCACGGCGTGATCAATTTCAATGTGAAGCAGGATGCCGTGAAAACGTCGATGCCCTGGCTCATCACGCAAACGGCGCAAAGCGGGATCGGTTGGGAAGACTGTCAGGACGCGTTTCGTTGAAATCGTGAAAAGCCCGCAAACATTGGGGCAGAGGGCAGGGTGGGGTGATTTTGGAAGGAATTTCGATGCAGGCGGACTTCCGACTTTAACGGCACAGTGCCTGCACGCCAAGGGCTATTCGTCACTCTGAAAAATAAACTTCAAAAAAACGTCAAAGTACTTTTTTCTGTCATGGGTTTTGGAGTATTACGAAGACAGACCGCCGAAACCTGCAACACAGGTGGCGTCTCCCAAGACCCCAGTTTGTGTGCAGTTCACTTGATCCCTCGCAGGTGAATTCGGTAGTCACTTCGAGGCGCAGCACCGTCGAGGTATTGCGTCGAATGGCTCCCACAAAGGTGACCGAGTATGGATGATCACGGACGTAGTTCTTCCTCCAACCAGCCAATCCTTTATGTACTCGATACCAACGTACTGATTCACGATCCAAACGCCCTGCTTAACTTCGAAGAACACCACGTCGCGATCCCGATGACCGTGCTTGAGGAACTGGACAAGCTCAAGAGCGGGCATCACAGCGTTGCGGCCGAATGCCGTCAGGCGATTCGCCTGATCGACAAGACTCTGGGCGATGCCAGCCCCGAAGACGTCGAACTCGGTGTTCCCATCCAGCGCGGCAAGAGTGGGCCCAAGGGTTTGCTGTCAATTCTGATGAGCAAGCGCGCCGAGCCGAACATCATTCTGCCCGAGCACCTCAACGACAACATCATCATCAATCAGTTGATTGACCTGCACGCGCGCGAACCCAAACTGCCCGTGGTGCTGGTGACCAAAGACATCAACATGCGCCTCAAGGCCCGGGCCTGCGGGATTGCGGCCGAGGACTACAGCACCGACCAACTGGTCGACGACGTCTCGCTGCTGCCCAACGGTTACCACAACATGACCGGCTCCTTCTGGGACCTCGTGAGCAAGGTTGAAACCCGTCAGGACCATGGCCGCACCTGGCACCAGGTAAAGCTGATCGACAACCTGCCGGCGGTGCACATCAATGAGTTCATCATCGACGAACAAGGGTTTGTCGGCTGGATCAAGGAGATTGAAGAAGACCGTCTGCTGATTCTCGACCTGCATCAGGAACCCCTGTTGCACCAGGAAGCCTGGGGCCTGAAACCGCGTGACATTTATCAAAGCCTGGCGCTGTACGCCTTGCTCGATCCGGACATTCACCTGGTCAACCTGTCCGGCGCCGCCGGTTCCGGTAAAACCATCCTGGCCCTGGCCGCTGCCATTGAGCAGACCATGGTCAGCAAGCGCTATCGCCGCATCATTGCCACCCGTAGCGTGCAGGGCCTGGACCAGGAGATCGGCTTCCTGCCCGGCACCGAAGCGGAAAAAATGGAGCCGTGGCTGGGCGCCATCACCGACAACC
>Ga0302175_10000457_pt1 | contig 13285 bp, 8 predicted proteins | sample I_Fen_N3_3_FD_198791 | JGI IMG/M metagenome (GOLD analysis project Ga0302175, IMG submission 198791) | Peat permafrost microbial communities from Stordalen Mire near Abisko, Sweden - I_Fen_N3_3 | ecosystem: Environmental > Terrestrial > Soil > Wetlands > Permafrost | place: Sweden: Abisko... | reverse complement strand
CAACTTCGGCAGCGAAGGCTATAACTTCGATGAGACCAGCAACCAGAACGAGGTCATCACCTCGCAAATCAACCTGGTGCTCAACGAAAACACCGTCGACGAAAAACGCGAGACCTTCATCGTGCCTCTGCGGGCCATCGGTGACCTGTTGCTGGTCAAGACTTTCAACTATTAAGCATCCCGCTCCACGGATGAATTGCTGAGCTTTGGGAACATGAGCGTGAACATGAGCGATAACACTGTTTCTCCGGCAGCCGAAACGCCTGCGGCCAAAACTCCACGTCGCTGGCCGGCCGTGCTGATCGGGCTGTGCCTGGTGGCTGGCGTGGCGGGCGGATTGGGCTGGTTCATGCACAAACCCAAAGTGCCGCTGGCGGCGCTGGCCAGCGACAAACTGGGCATGAGCCGCCCGGACGGCCTGCTGGAAACCAACTCCTTGAGCCAATTGCCCAAGGACTTGCTGGCGGTGCCGTTCCTCAAGGAAACCCTGACCGAAGATTTCGTCTTCTATTACGAGGCGCACGCCGATCGTCTCGGTTTGATCGGCAGCCTGCGACGGATCATTTACGAACATGACCTCAAGCTGCAGGACAGCCTGATCGAGCAACTCTTCGATCAACCGGCGGACGTGGCGTTGTGGCGTGGGGCGGATGGTCGCCTCAAAGACTTTTTGCTGGTGATGGATCGCGGTGGTCTGGCCAAACTGCTGGAGCCGCTGGCGAAAGTGGCGCTGGATGACACGCAACTGACCCAGGTCGGCACGGTGAAAGTCGGCGCTGACGACGTGGCGCTGTATCAACTGACCTACAACGCTACCAAAGCGCTGCTGTTCGCCTCCCATGGCGACAAACTGGTGATGCTGTCGAATCCGACCAAACTCTACGATGCGGAAAGTGGTGCCTCTGAAGAGTCGGGCGCCGTTTCGACCAAGTCCATCGCCGCACTGCTCAACGGCGACAAACTGTTCCCCGAAGCCTTCGGCCTGCAACCCCGCGCGCCGGAAGTGAAGCAACGCCTGTCGGTCAACGCCAGTGTGTTGGCCATGGGTTACCAGCGTTTCATCCCGAACTTCGCTGGCCTGCGTTTCGACATGGACGACAAGGGCTGGCACAGCTTCCTCGCCATGGACGAACTCGATAACCAACCGGACTTCGATTTCAAACCGATCTGGCAAGCCATGCCGATGGGCGCCAGCGCCTGCGTCGCGTTACCGCTTGCCGCCGAGCAACAGAAACCGCTGCTGGTAAAACTCGGCGCCGAAGAAAAAGTCGCCGAGGCCCTGACCGAACACATGGCCGGCGCGGCGGGCCTGTGCTGGTACGCCGATTCGCGGCTGTACACGCCGCTGCTGGTGGCCAGCCTGAACGACAAGGACAGCGCCAAACTCGACGGTGATCTGGGCAACCTGTTCGGCTCGATGGTCGGTGCCTTCGAGGCCAACGTCGATGAACACGCGTTCCCGGTGGTCGAGAAGCAGGAGGGTGACAGCCACCAATGGCAGCGTCAGGTCAGCTCCAACTTCGGTCCGTACGCAGCCAAAGACGCCGAGAACCCGGACGCGATCAGCGGCAAGGCCTTTATGAAAGTCAGCCTGGCCCGTCACGGTTCGACGCTGCTGTTCTCCCTCGACGACAAACTGGTGGATAAAGCCCTCGGCACCCTCGACAAACGCTTCCCGCCGATGGCCGACGTGGTGCCCAAAGACCTGCTGATGCCGGTCTACTTCGGCCCGGATTCCATGGCGCAACTGATGCAACAGGAAACCCTCGACAGCCTGCCCCAGGACATGGAGCCGGTGTTCTACAACGCCGCGCAAACCTACCTGATCCCGAAACTGCGCAAGCTCGGCGGTTACGGCAAATACGCGCTGACCTTGCCAAAAGGCAGTGAGCCAGATGGTCACTGGCAGTGGCTGCCGCTGGAGTGGAAAGCCCTGTGACAGCCCTTATCCGAGGCCTCGGCCTGCTGGCGATGTTGCTGGGCAGTCGGGCGTTTGCCACTGAGGCGCCGCCGCTGGATGTGCAGCAATCCCAGGTGTTTCGCGCCTGGTTCGTGCGCATCGCCCAGGAACAACTGACCCAAGGCCCGAGCCCGCGCTGGTATCAGCAGGACTGCGCGGGCCTGGTGCGTTTCGCCGCCAACGAAGCGCTGAAAGTCCATGACGACAAATGGCTGCGCAGCAATGGCCTGTCCAACCGCTACCTGCCGCCGGAACTGCAACTGAGCGAGGCCCAGCGCGGTCTCGCCCAGCAATGGCAGCAGGGCGGCGGCAAGGTCGGGCCGTACGTCAACGCGATCAAACTGATTCAGTTCAACAGTCATCTGGTGGGCCGCGATGTGTCGCAGGCCCGGCCCGGCGACTTGATGTTTTTCGATCAGGGCGACGACCAGCACCTGATGATCTGGATGGGCCGCTACATCGCCTATCACACCGGCACTACCACCCCCACTGACAACGGCATGCGATCCGCGAGCCTGCAGCAACTCATGACATGGAAGGACACCCGATGGATACCCGACGCAGCCAACCCCAACTTCATCGGCGTCTATCGACTGAACTTTCTCTCCCAATGATCGGTGCCCGCATGCTGCGTTTACTGCCTCTGCTGTTGTTATTAGTGCTGCCGTTTTCGACGGTCAACGCCGAAGACACCGTCGAGCCGAGCGGCTACACGCCGGTGGCCGGTGAGAGTTTCTTCCTGTTGGCGGACAGCAGTTTCGCCAGCGACGAACAGGCGATGGTCCGTCTCGAAGCGCCGGGCCGCGACTATCGCCGCTTCCGCATGGAGCCTTATGGCGGCGCGGATATTCGCGTGTACCGCATCGACAAGCCGCTGGATTTCCTCAAGCGTCAGAAGAACCTGCATCGCGTGGTCAGCGACGGCCAGTTCAAGGGCGAAGGCCTGTCGAACACCCTCGCGTACCTGTGGGACAACTGGTATCGCAAATCCCGTCGCGTGATGCAGCGGGCGTTTTCCTACGAGTCCCGCAAACAAGTCACCGAGGAAGTGCCTGAACTGAAGATGGGCACCGCGATTGCCGCACCAACGCCCTACGACGCTCAGCCGCAATTCGCCCTGATTCCGGGCCTGCCCGTTGTCAGCCAATTCCGCTATCCGCTGTGGGAAGCCAAACCGATCCAGCCACCTGCGGGCGTGAACCTGGCGGGTTCCTCCAGTGAATTCGTCAGCGTCGCGCCGGGTAACGTGTACATCCCGTTGGGTCACCTGAAACCGGGGCTGTACCTGGTGGAAGCGCTGATCGGCAAGTACCGCGCGACCACCATGGTGTTCGTGTCCAACACCGTGGCCGTGAGCAAGATTGCCGGTGATGAATTGCTGGTGTGGGCCGCACGCAAACACGAAGGCAGTTCGGTGCCGAAGGTTAATGTGCTGTGGACCGATGGCCTCGGCGTGATGAGCAGCGGCGCGACTGATACCGATGGTTTGCTGCGCTTGAAACACGTCAGCCCCGAGCGTTCGTTCGTGATCGGCGAAGACGAGGAGGGCGGGGTTTTCGTCTCCGAGAACTTCTATTACGACAGCGAAATCTACGACACCAAACTCTATGCCTTCACCGACCGACCGCTGTATCGGCCGGGGGATTGGGTGTCGCTGAAAATCGTTGGTCGCGAGTTCAAGAACGCTCGGGACTCCGTGGCGCCGACTGCTGCCGACGTCAACGTGACCGTGCTCGATGCCACCGGCACCGCGCTGCAATCCCTGGCGCTGAAACTCGATTCCAAGTCCGGCACCCAGGGCCGTTTCCAGTTGCCGGACAACGCGGTGGCGGGCGGTTATGAATTGCGTTTCAGCTACAAGGATCAGGCCTACAGCAGCGCCTTCCGGGTTGCTGAATACATCAAGCCGCACTTTGAAATCTCGCTCAATTTGGCCAAACAGGATTACCGCACGGGCGAACCGGTGAAGGGCAGCCTGGTGCTGCTGTACCCGGACGGCAAACCGGTGGCCGACGCCAAGTTGACCCTGAGCCTGCGCGCCCAGCAACTGTCGATGGTCGACAACGAACTGCAATACCTCGGGCAATTCCCGGTGGAGTTGACCAGTACCGAACTGACCACCGACGCCAAGGGCAACGCGACCCTCGACCTGCCGGCCGCCGACAAACCGAGCCGCTACATGCTCACCGTGTTTGCCAGCGATGGCGCGGCGTATCGGGTCAAGACCACCAAGGAAATCCTGATTGACCGGGGTGCCGCGAGCTTCCGCTTGAGCGCACCGCAGCGCTTCAGCGCGGTGGGCGACAAGGTTGCGTTCAGCTACTTGAATGAAGGCGGTAGCGAGCAAAGCAAAGCCGTCACCCCGAGCAGCTACAGCTGGGTGCGCCTGGAAGACCAGACCACCGGCGACGGCAAACTCACCGCGAAAGACAAAGGCTTCAGCCTGGCTTTCGAGCGTCCGGGCACTTACAACCTGACGTTGAAGGATGACCATGGCCGCGTGGTTGGCGCGACTGGTCATTCGGTCACCGGCGAAGGCGTCAAAGCCGTGCCGGGTACCGTGGAAATCGTCCTCGATAAACCCGAGTACAAGGCTGGCGACGAAGCCCTGGCCTTGATCACGTTCCCGGAACCGGTCAGCGATGCGCTGCTGTCCCTGGAGCGCGATAAAGTCGAGTCCACCGCGCTGCTGTCCAAGGGGGGCGACTGGCTGAAAATGGAAAAACTCAGCGAAACCCAATACCGCGCGCGCATTGCGGTGAAGGATAACTTCGCGCCGAACCTGACCTTCTCCGTGCTCTACACCAAGGGCGGGCAGTACAGCTTCCAGAACGCCGGCATCAAAGTGATCACGCCGCAGATCGACGTGGCGATTGCTACGGACAAAGAGTCGTATCAGCCGGGGGATACCGTGTCGGTGGACCTGACCACTCAATTCGCCGGCAAGCCAATCCCGGCGCACCTGACGGTCAGCGTCGTCGACGAAATGATCTACGCGCTGCAACCGGAAGTTGCGCCGACCATCGACCAATTCTTCTACCACCCGCGCCGCAACAACGTGCGCACCAGCGCCAGCCTGTCGTTCATCAGCTACGACGTGGCATTGCCGGGCAGCCCCGGCGCACCGGGCAAAGCCAACCGCAGCGAGCGCGGGGTGAAAGTGCTGGAACGGCCCCGTCGTGAAGACGTCGACACCGCCGCGTGGCAGCCGGAATTGATCACCGACGCCAACGGCAAGACCCGTTTCACCTTCAAAATGCCGGACTCGCTGACCCGCTGGCGCATCACTGCGCGAGCCATCGCCGATGACGGTCAGGTCGGGCAGAAGAAGCAGTTCGTGCGATCGGAAAAACCGCTTTACCTGAAGTGGAGCGGCCCGACCAAATTCCGCAATGGCGACAAACCGGATCTCGGCGTATTCGCGTTCAGCCAGGCCGAGAAACCGGTCAAGGCTGAGCTGGTGATTCATTACGGCGGTGCCGATCAGCGCATGCCGGTGACGTTGAACAATGGCATCAACTACATCGCTTTGCCGGCGTTTGCATTGGCCAGTGGCGACTGGACGGCGGAGCTGGTGCAGGACGGCAAAACGGCTGATGCATTGGCCGTGCGCCTGACCGCGACCGGTGAAGGTTGGCAAGTTACCCAGAGCCAAGTCGTGGACGCGCTCAGCGGCGATACCGCGCTGACCTTGCCGGCCGACGCGACAGATATTCGTCTGCGTCTGGATGACAGTGCACAAGCGCTGTTCCGTTCGGCCCTCGACGATTTGTTGAGCTATCCATACGGCGGCGTCGAGCAAACCGCCAGCCAGTTATTGCCGCTGAGCATTGCGTATCCATCGCTGTCGTCGAACCCGCAGGTCCGTGATCGCTTGCGCCTGATCATGCAAAACAGCCGTCTGCGCCTGGTGCAAATGGCCGGTCCGTCGGCGAGTTTCACCTGGTGGGGTATGGACGGCGAGCCGGATGCGTTCCTCACTGCTTACGCCTATTACGCCGACTGGTACGCCAGCAAAGCGCTGGAACTGAGCTTGCCGCCGGAGCATTGGCAGCGGGTGTTGGAGGTGTATTCCAAGCAAGCGAAAAACACGCCGCTGTTGCAACGGGCGCTGATCCTGTCGTTCGCCAAGCAAATGCAATTGCCGGTGAACACCTTGCTCAGCGGTTTGATGGATGACCTGGCGAAGGCCGGTGACGGCAACGCAGCGAACCTGATGGAGGATGGCGAAGACAGCATTGTCATGAGCGATCCGGATTCGGCGCTGGGCCTGGCGGCGGCGCGTGCGCTGACGGCCTCGCTTGCGCGTCAGTCCAAGGTCACGCTGCCTGATGCATTCAGTCGTCAATTGCCGGATGCGCAACAACGTCTGGCTGTCAGTTCGCAGCCGTTTGCCGAAGCGCTGAACCTCTCGCTGCAAGCCTTCGATCAGGCTCACGCCCAAGCGCTGTTGCAACGTCTGTTGCCGCAACAATCGACCCTGGAGCGCGCCTTGGCCCTGAGCTGGTTGCAACGCAGCATTGAGCAGGCTTCGCCGACCATCGCCCTGGCACCGGGCGATGGCTGGAAGAAACGCTACGGTGACACCGGCGAGATGTACTGGACGTGGCAGGGCGCGACGCCTGTACCGGCGGCGTTGTCGCTGACCGGGACACAAGAGCGTCCACTGCGCGCCGCGCTGAGCTACCAGACCAAACAACCGGCGATCGACCCGATGGCTGTGACCATCACCCGTCGCCTGTCGCGTCTGGTGCCGGGTGACGAAGCGTTCGAGTTCAAACTCGAAGCGGTCGGCAGCAAGCCGTTGTCCAGCGATAGCCTGTATCTCGATGAAGTGATCATCACCAGCAAAGCGGCGAAACCGCTGCGCTACGGCATGATCGAGGTGCCGCTGCCACCGGGCGCCGATGTCGAGCGCACCACCTGGGGCATCAAGTTGATGGGCAAGGCTGGCACTGAGCCGACGGCGCTGGAGAAGGCGCGTTTCGAGCCGGGGCAAATGGCTTACGCGATTCCGGTGGATGCCTTGAGCGGCGAATTGCGCGTGCGGCACTTGGTGCGCTTCTCGCAAAAAGGCCAGTTCAACCTGCCGCCGGTGCGGTTCACTCAGGTCTATGCGCCGCAGCATCAGGCTCAGGAACAGAAACCGGCGCTCGGCCAGGTCACGGTCAACTGACATGACCCGGGCTCTGGTCTGGTGGCTGCTGTGTTTGCTCCCTGCGCTGGCGACCGCGCAGGACGAACCGCTGCGGCTGGGCTTCAAGGGTGAGTTGCTGTCGTTGAGCCGCACGCAATTGATCTCCCGCGAGCCGTTGCCTGCCGATCTGCAGACGCCGTTAGGCAGTTTGTGGAAGTTGTTTGTCTATGGCTGGTTGGTGGATACCGGCGCGCGGGAACCGGCGTATGAATGTCGCGGGCAGTCGAAGGAAGAGGTTTATTGCTGCTCGGCTGGCGGCAAGATTGGTCGCGATCAGGCGTTGGTGAAGTCGTGTGGCTTGTACTTTGAGCCTGCGCGATTGGGCATTCATGGCGCTGACTGGCGGACGTATTGGCAGGCTCGGCAAGCGCCGGAATGGTTGCTGGATTTGCCGTCGTTGCAGCCTTCCACCCGCGTTTCAGTCGCTGAGTTGTTGAAGGTGTTAGCGGTGATGCCCGCGCAGGATCAGGCGCGGCGGGTGTTGCTCGATGTGGTATTGAACGCCGCTGACGGTAATGTCGTGGGTGAACTCGGCGGCCAGTTGCGGGTGAAAACCTGGAGCTGGCTGGGGGATCAGGACCCAACGTCGCGTCAGGGCGGGTTCGCCGGTTGGGCGGTGGATGGCACACCGATCTGGGCCGGTGGGCGCGGGACCAGTCAGATGGTGTTGCGCAATTACGGTGGCGCGTTGGCCTCGGTATTGCCGGTGGATTGGCCTGCGGATGCCGGGCGTTGTGTTGAAGTCGGACTGTTTTCGCGTTATCCGATTAGCCGCGTTTTGGCGGGAGATCGGGTTGTTTCCGATGGGCCTATTCAGGGCGACTATCGCGTCGAGTTCGCCAACGGCAATCAGCTGGATATCCACAGCGACGGTGAACTGTTTTTGGTGGGTGAAAAACTGATCGCACGTCTCGACCGTGAAGAATACGTCGCCCGCGTCCTGCAGCGCGAAGCCAAACCCGAACCCGCTGAAGCCGCCAAAGCACTGGCCGTGGCGATCCGCACCTATCTGCTGCAAAACGCCACCCGCCACGGCGACTGCCTGAGCATCGACGACAGCAGTAGCCGTCAGCGCGTCGCCCCACGCCCGGCCACTGCTGAATCCCGCAACATCGCTGCGTGGACCACCGATCTCGTCCTGGCCGGCAGCACCGTCACCTATCACTCCGACCAGCCCGGCCCGGACAAACTGTCCTGGCAGCAAGCCGTCGAACAAGCCAACGCCGGTCAACGCTACGACGCCATCCTGCTGCACGCCTACCCGCGCGCGAGCCTCAGCCGCTGGGACAACCCCGTGGCCTCCTGTGAAGCACTGCCCGCCGCCCAAGACTGGCTGCAAACCCAGCGTCGGGGCTGGCGTGCGCGGTTGGAAAGCGAGGTCGGTTACAACGAAGTCAACACCTTTGCCGTCTGCCGCCTGGCCTTCGGCCGTCCGTTTGTCGACCGCGAACGCCAGCGCATCTACGTGCGCGGCGTGCTGACGTTGCAAGACCGCCTCGACCTGACCCACGAATACCTGCACCTGGCCTTCGAAGCACACCCCAACGGCCAGGATTAAACCTACATCGAAGGGCTCGCCCGCCACCTCTTGCTGGAATAGGCCATGAAACTCCGTTATCCACAGGTCTTCCTGTTCCTCTGCTCCTTCTGCGTACTGCCGACGACGTTTGCCGGCGCCGTCACCATTGACACTCCGGTGGGCGGCTGGCGCACCGGCGCCGTTGAAGGCGAAGGCGAAAACTACCGCCAGACCGTCAACTACCCGGCCTCCTCGGTCAACACCCCGGCCGGCCAGGCCAACACCGCGCGCATCAGCGGCCAGATCAAAGCCACGCCCAAATCGAATGAGCCCGGGCGATTGATCGTTAACGGCATCAGCATGCCGCTGAAAATCGACGAGGCTGGACGTTTCGATCGCCCGTACTCGTTTCCCAATGGCAGCAACAGCGTTGAAGTCCGTAGCCCCGATGGGCAGCAGCGGCATCGCACGCAGTTCCTCCACACCAGCGGCGGGGCGACACCGGCCAAGTTGCGGGTGTTGTTGTCGTGGGACAGCGACAACACGGATCTGGATTTGCACCTGATTACGCCGGACGGCGCGCATATCTGGTACGGCGACCGCGTCGCACCGAACGGCGCGGCGCTGGATGTCGACGTGACCACGGGGTACGGCCCGGAAATCTTCTCCATGCCGGCGCCGATCAAGGGGCAGTATCTGGTGTATGTGAATTACTTCGGGGGCGGGTATCGCAGTGATGAGGATGGGCAGGCGGATGCGGTTCAGGCGCTGACGACGGCGCAGGTGACGGTGATTACGGAGGAAGGGACGCCTAACGAGAAGATGGAGACTTTTCTGGTGCCGATGCGGGCGGTGGGGGAGTTGACGTTGGTTAAGGGGTTTAGTTATCCGTGATACGGGGGCCGAGTCCGTGAATTGGGCAGCACGTTGCTGCCCAAATTTGAGCGGTGAACACATCATTATCAAACATGAAAATTGATGCTCACGGGCTACAGATTTAGTGGGATAACTCGGTTTGTGGCTCGAAAGCCACAAATTTGGGTGTTTGCTAAAACGGATATCAACTTGCGGGATCTGTGTCTCCAGGGCTACATTAATCGCCTATATAACGATTATTGATGCTCGAGGGCTACAAATGACTACCCTGTTTGATGTGGCTGACATGTTGAAGGAAGCCCGGCATAACGCTCGTTTGAGTCAGGATGCCTTGGCCGCCCGCGCCGGTGTCTCACGGTCGACAGTGGCGCGCATGGAAACCATGGCGAAAGGCGATATGAGCGTATCGGCTTTGGTGCGCCTGTTGGACGCTGCCGGATATGACTTGAAACTGGCGAAGGCTGGTCACGCGCGCACGGTTGAGGACATCCTCGCAGAACAGCGTTCCGGAGTTTCAGACTCATGATTTTAGATGTCCACGTCAGCGGGAAAATGGTCGCCAAGCTCTACCGAGAGCGCGATGAGTATGTTTTGAAATATCTCCCCGGCACGGCGGTAACGGACTTCGTCAGCTTGGCGTTGCCTGTCCGTGAAGAGCCGTGGCGCTGGCCCCGAGATCTTTTCCCGTTTTTTCGTCAGAACCTGCCGGAAGGATACTTGCTTGGGGTCATTCGTGAAGAGTTTGGTGCATTGCTGGACGGCACCGACTTATCTCTACTTGCTGTGATCGGTGGCGCGGGGATTGGTCGGGTAGCGGTGACACCTGAAGGCGTTCAACCCGGGGCCGAACTGGAGCCTTTGGAAATAGGCCAACTGCTGAAGGCTGAAAGTACCAGCGAACATTTTGCGACGCTGGTGCGTCGTTATGCACGTGCCGCTGTCTCCGGTGTTGTTCCAAAGTTCATTGCAAACGATGTTGAACATGACGCTATACCTCTGGGGAAACCCACGCTGCGTACGGGTTTTCACATCATCAAAGGTTCGGACGATTCGACACCCTACTTGGGCTTCAATGAGTTTTACACTATGCGGGTGCTGGAGCGGCTACAGGTCGTACCGGTAGCCACCTGCCGGATGTCTGAGGATGGTCGCGTCTTGGTCGTAGATCGTTTTGACGTGGATGAAAACGGCCAGCCGCGCTGTGGCCTGGAAGATGCCTGCGGGTTGTTGGGTCTACCTCCCCACGAGAAATATGCAACCACCACCGAACGCGTGTGGAATGCCACGCGCCCTTACATACCCGGTGACCTGCTGCGTGCGCAGCGTGAGCATTTCGGTTGGCACCTACTGGCGAACTACGTGGTGCGTAACGCCGATTGTCACGCCAAAAACATTGCGCTCTATTACACCTCGCGGACAGACGTCGCGTTTACGCCGATCTATGACCTGGTTACCACTCAGGCTTATCCCCGTTTTGCCTCGAGCCCGCCCGGCTTATCCGTCGGTGGTCGGCAGACCTGGGCGCCGGGGCGCACTCTGGAACTCTTCTTTAACGGAGTTTTGGGTATTCCCCCTAGGCAGTACGCCTCTATGGCCGAGCAACTGTGCGAATCGGCTGTTGCGGTGGGAAAGGAAGTGATAGAAGCAGCGAAGAACGAGCCTGCCTGGCGTGATATCGCCAAACACATGGTGCATGCCTGGAATCAAGGTATGGAAACATTACGTAGCCCACGATCGGCCCCGTATTTTCGAGGATTGCATAGCGCCATCACAGAAGCGGGTTTCTCAGGGCCGCGAGCAGCAGAAAGTAGCCGGGTGCAGATTGGCCGCTCTGAGTTGTTGGCGCCGAAAAAACGCAAGTAACCGGGGATCGGCCCAGTTCATTCGTGCAAGCAGGTTGGACTTTCTAAGAACTTTCCTTCAAAAGACAGCGAAGATGCTTACTTTTAGGCCGTTATTGCTCAATGAAAGAAAAGTATCAGTACTGTTGAAACTAGGCAGGGTAGTTTTAGACAGGCATTAAAAAGCCGGCTTGTGGCCGGCTTCTCGGGGACTGGCTTGGTTCATTTTTGGTAAACCGCGCCAGCCTTCAAAACGTACACCCGGATCTTGCGTCCGGCTGTGGGACTTGGCGAGAAAATCATCTGCCTTGTCGGTGCGATCAGCGCCGCGGGGCGGGGTGATGCGCAAATGTGGGGCGCAGCATACTGATTTTCTTCTTCAATTCCCAGTGGGAAGTGCTGGGTAGAGCGATCTGGGCTGTGTTTGGGCTGCAATGATTCGTTGTTTTGGGATCGGCGGCGGCTGGTAAATGGCCAAGATCGCAGCCTTCGGCAGCTCCTACACGGGGCCTGTATTTCCCTGTTCCATCGTTGGTGCTGCCGAAGGCGCTTATAAAAACGGCACCGGTGGCCGTCGTTTGTTGAGCGTCGAGCACCAGAACACCCATCCCAACACCCGAATGTTCTGCTCTTCAATCTGCGCGGCCCTGAATACCTCATCCGGGTACTGCGCGCTGTTGTGGCTGCGCAATCGCAGTCCATTGCCGGGCATCCGGTGCAGGTATTTGATTCGCAGCATGCCGTCGTGCTCTATCGCGTAGATTTCCCCATCGACAATCTGGGTCAGGCCGCGGTCGATGGCGATGGTTGAGCCGTCTTCGATCTTCTCGGCCATGCTGTTGCCGACCATGTAGGCGCAGATAGCATCCCGATGGTTGATTTCCAGGGAATCGAGATGGCTGCGGGGCAGGCGGATGGGTTGGCTGGCGTCTTCGATGACGTGGGTTTTAGTCGAGCCTGGACTGACAGGTGTTTCCTTGTAAAAAGGCAGTTCGACATCGGTGGGTTCGATGACGGTGTAAACGCCGCGAATGGCTTGTGTATCAAAGGTAGTACCGCTCTCGTCGAACAGACACAGGTCTTTTGGGCCTTCGGAGGTTTTCAGCCACTCGCTGTTGACGGACAGCTTCCGGGCGACGGCTTCCATGCAGTGGGCGGGTACGCCGCGGGTGTACCAGTTGTGGACGTTTTGCGGCGCGGTGTCCAGGAATTCGGCGAATCCTGTCGTCGTGATGTTCGCTGCTTTGAGCAGCGCTTTAAACCGTGGACCACTAGTGTTCTTTTTCATGAGCGCGAGTTTACGGGCGCCAGTTAGGGGTTTGAATAAACGAACTGTTCAAATTGCGAGGGAAATTTAAGACGGGATGTAAGACGTGTTCGGGGAAAATTAAACAAGAAAAAACCAAACTCGAGGATTGTTAAACAAGCTGTTTAAAGGTGTTTTTCAGCGCCCACAAAAAACCCCGGATCAACCGGGGTTTTCTTGAGGCGTGAAGCTTGCAGCTAAACGCCGGCTTTAGCCTTTGTAAGCAGCAACCGACTTCATGATCTCGGTGCGAGCGGCTTCGGAGTCGCCCCAACCTTCGATCTTCACCCATTTGCCTTTTTCGAGGTCTTTGTAGTTCGCGAAGAAGTGCTCGATCTGCTGGATCAGCAGCGGTGGCAGGTCGCTGCACTCTTTCACGTCGACGTACAGCTGGGACAGCTTGTCGTGTGGCACTGCGATGACTTTGGCATCGCCGCCGCCGTCGTCAGTCATGTGCAGGATGCCGATCGGACGGGCGCGGATCACCGAGCCTGGAGCAACCGGGTAAGGGGTCACGACCAGCACGTCGAGGGGATCACCGTCGTCAGCCAGGGTGTTCGGGATGTAACCGTAGTTGGCCGGGTAG
>Ga0302175_10000455_pt1 | contig 13305 bp, 1 predicted proteins | sample I_Fen_N3_3_FD_198791 | JGI IMG/M metagenome (GOLD analysis project Ga0302175, IMG submission 198791) | Peat permafrost microbial communities from Stordalen Mire near Abisko, Sweden - I_Fen_N3_3 | ecosystem: Environmental > Terrestrial > Soil > Wetlands > Permafrost | place: Sweden: Abisko... | reverse complement strand
GTTTAGGATGAATGTTAACGACATTTGTGGATTTGGCCGGTGAATTGGGTTGACCGTGGCAGCAAAAGTATTCAAAATAAAGCCAATTGCCATCCAATGGTACCGGAGATTCTGGCCAACCAGTAGTGAAGACCGGTGCCGCGCAGGTCGGGATTCCAAGTACAAACCCTCACCGTGTATAGGCAAGAATCGACCCATTTCGGGAAGTTTGTGTCTGACTCAAGTACTCGACGGTGACATGACCATGGAGTTTTGGAAGGCCGCACATCCCGACAAAGCGATAGCGGCTGTGGATGCGTCCAGCGGGATACAGTGGTGCTATGGGGATTTGCGGCGGGACGTGGACCTTTTACAGTTGGCCCTCCCTCGCCTTGGTCGAAAGTCTCTCGGTCTCTTGTTTGCTCAAAATCGCTACGAGTGCATGGTGGCGTACCTGGCGGCGTTGAACGCAGGAAGCGCGCTGATTCTTGTTGACGGATCCCTCAATTCCCACCTGCTGCTTGAGATTGTTGCTGCCTACGAGCCCGATTGGATATTTAGTCAAGATGAGACCGACCGATTCGAGGGATATCGGACGAGCGGGGCTGGGGTGATCGGACTGCTAGAGCATCAAGCGCCGCGAGATCTGGAGATTAACCCGCTACTTGCGCTGCTGCTCACGACGTCCGGTTCGACTGGAAGTCCGAAGCTGGTGCGATTAAGCCTACGAAACCTAGAGGCCAACGCTCGCTCGATAGCCGAGTATCTGAGACTGACTTCTAGCGATCGCCCGATCACCTCGCTGCCGATGTCTTACTCCTATGGACTGTCGGTGATCAATAGCCACCTGTCGGTCGGCGCAAGCATTGTGTTTACTGACGACGGCGTATTACAGCGCGGATTCTGGGATGCGCTGGATCGCTACTCTTGTACGTCGTTTGCCGGGGTTCCTTATACCTACCAGATGTTGTTGCAGACCGGCTTGCTCAAACATAAAGGGGCCACGCTGAAGACCCTGACGCAGGCGGGGGGACGGTTGGAAGAGGGGTACATCCGACAAATGCGCGAACTGGCTGCGGCACGTGGCTGGAACTTCTTTGTCATGTATGGGCAAACCGAAGCAACTGCGCGAATTTCCTATGTTCCATTTGAGAGGCTGGGCGCAAAGGTTGGGTCCGTGGGCGTGGCGATTCCGGATGGTTCGTTGTCGGTGGACGAATTGACCGGGGAATTGGTATATCGAGGCCCGAACGTGATGCTCGGCTATGCCGAGTGTCGCGAGGATCTTGCCAAGGGCGATGAGCTGAATGGAGAACTACGCACGGGAGACCTGGCACGGCAAGACGAAGATGGCTACTCCTACATCACCGGCAGATTGAAACGATTTCTGAAAATGTTCGGCAAGCGTTTTAACCTCGATGACGCGGAGAAGTTTCTGGCTCGCCGCTACGAAACGAACGTCGCATGCTATGGCCGCGACGATTTACTGATGGCTGCGGTCGAGAACTGCGAGAATGGAGAGGCGATACACAAAGCAATCTGTGAGACGTTTGAGCTGCCGCGGTCGGCGGTGAAGGTGGTGGTGCTGGACTCGCTACCGCGGACTCCAAACGGCAAGCTGGATTACAGGCGCCTCGCGGAACCCAGCGCGGCGCAGGGCCAAGCGGTCAGGAACTAAGGGGAACATGCAGAACGGGGCGGAGAATCTGAACGTGCAAGGTTTGACCAGCCGCAATGGCGGGCGGAATTCGATTGAGGACGCTCTCGGGCATATCTGGGCGGAAGTGCTTCGCATTCCGCCGGTGGACAGGAGCGCAAATTTCTTTGAGATCGGCGGCGACTCACTGAAGGCGATGGAGGTAATTGCGCGGGTCAGCGATGAGTTGCATTTTGAGTTGCCGTTGATCGCGTTCTTCGAAGATCCAACGATTCAACATTTGGCCGATGTGTTGTCGGAGGGGCGGGAGAGTACATCTGATAAGCTCGCCAAAATCTGGGCAGATGTGCTGCATGTCCCCCAAGTTGCCGCCGACGCTAACTTTTTCGATGTCGGCGGCGACTCGCTCAAGGCGATGGAAGTCATTGCCCGAGTGAGCGAGGCAATGCAAGTCGATCTACCGCTGATTGCTTTCTTTGAAGACCCGACGATTGCCCACCTTGCAGAAGTTGTATATGAACTAACGGCCGAAGGAACGACGCCCCCGATGGTGCGTGTGGCCGACCGACGTGAGTTCCCGTTGTCGTATTCGCAGCAAGTGTTCTGGCTGCTGGAGCAGCAGAACGCTGAAGCGGGGATTTATAACAAGCCACGGGTCTTCCGGATTCACGGCAATGTTGATGCCGCGGTAATGGAGCGGAGTCTAAACGAACTCCGCCAGCGGCATGAGGTCCTGCGCGTTAGTTTTGTCTCTGGCGTGAACGGACCCGTGCAGATCGTCGACGACGGCGGGGTAGTGGACTTCGAGGTCAGCGATTTGTCAGCTCTAGAGCCGGCTAGGGCCGAGCAAGTTGCGATGAAACTGGCGCTGGAGACAGTGCGCAGGCCCCTCGATCTTGCGGCTGGACAGGTGCAGAGGGCACGACTAGTTCAATTCTCTGACGAGGAATTCCTGCTCTGCGTATCCGAGCATCACGTGGTCAATGATGGCTTTACCGGCAGCATACTGCTGGATGAACTGGGCGCTATTTACGATGCCTTTGCCGCTGGAGAGCCCAGTCCGCTTCCGCCTCTGGAATTGCATTACACCGACTTTTCAGTATGGGAGCGTCAATGGATGCAGGGCCAGCGCTTGGCCGACGAAATCGAATACTGGCGCTCGTCGCTGAAGGGCGCACCTACATATGTGAACCTTCCGACTGACTTTGCGCCTGTTGCCGAAGCGGACCGTCGAGGGAATCTGCGTTCTCTCGTGCTTCCGGGGGAGTTGCTGGAGCGCATCCAAGTATTTGCGCAGTCAAACGGAACGACTCAGTTCACCGTCATCACTGCGGCCTTGCGTTTGTTGCTGTACCGCTGGTCGGGGGAGAGCGATTTCCTGCTCGGTACTACCGCCAGTAATCGAAGCCGGAGCGGAACGGAGCGAATGCCTGGCCCGTTCGTGAATCCGTTGCCTTTGCGCAATCCGGTGCAGGTAGCTCAAACGGCACTGCAGCTTCTGAATAGCGAAAAGAAAGCAGTGATGGAGTCGTTTGCGCACCAGGACTGTCCGTTCGCCAAGATTGTGGAGGCGGTGAACCCGGAGCGTACGACCAACGACAATCCGCTGTTTAACGTCGGCCTTGTAATGGAGAACTTCCCGGAAATCAAATTGAAAGGGCGCAATTTCGAAGCGGAGTACCTCAACTTTGACCCGGAAGTTTCGTTGCTCGACCTACGGTTTATCGCAGTGGAAAAGCATGGTGGGCTGCGTCTCTCTTGCGAATACAAGAGCGCACTGTTCACAGCGGAGACTGTTGACTCCCTCTTGCAGGCCTACGCCGATGTCTTGAGCGCAATCGTCGAGAGCGCAGAACGTCCGATTGAAGAATTCGTGCTGCCCGATGCCTTAGTGCGGCAGGCCGAAGCGAGCGCAATCGCACGCCGGCAAGTTGTAGCGATCACAGCAACCTTTACCGCCGAGCCGATCAAGGAACCCTTGGAGTTCTGGCTACAGCAACTCGGCATGCCGAGAAGTATCGAGTTCGCAATGTTTAACCAAGTGTTCCAGCAACTACTGGATTCGTCTGGCCTGTTGGCGTCAAACGTCGATGGGACCAATGTAATCCTGCTGCGGATGGAAGACTTGCGCTCGACTGATACAGACAGCGCTATCGATGTAGCCGTTGGGCTACATTCCTCTGTGGAAGAACTAGCAGCAGCGATCCGCGTCGCTTCCCAGCGGACGGCTGCGCCACTGCTGTTGGTCGTGGGGCCGGCATCGGAGTGGGCGCTTTCGACGCCGGAGCTTGCTGCGGCAATTGTTCGCGAAGAGCGGGAGTTGCTCAATGCCGTGCGCGGACTCCGCGGCTTGCAAGTTGTCGGCTCTGTGGAGCTGCTGGATTTGTATCCGCTCGCTGACTACGCTGACGATTACAACTACACGATCAGCCACATCCCATACCAGCCGGCGATGTTTGCGGCGCTGGCTGCGATGATCGCGAGGCGCATCTACACCTCGTGCCATGCTGCGGCCGAAGTAATTGTGCTCGATGGCGACAGCATATTTGGCACTTCGGCGAAAGATACTGACCGTACACACCTGGAGGAGTTTCTGCTTGCCCAAGAGCAGGCAAGCGTGATCCTCGCGGTTTGTAGCCGCAGCGATGAAGCTGAGTTGACTAGGCGACTCGACAAAGACGCCGGACGGTTTGGATGGCAGAACATTGCGTCTATGCGTACTGGGGTGCGCGCGATGTCGAAGGCTGTCGGAGAGGTCGCGGAAGAGCTCGGTCTGGGAGTTGGTCATTGTATCTTCGTAACACGAGACCCGATCGATGCTGCCGAAGTACGAACAAGCTGTCCGTCCGCCGTGGTGGCGGAGCTTCCCGCTGAGGCCCAGACAACTCCGGACTTTCTGAAGCACTTCTGGGCGTTCGACAAGCGACCGTCCATCGGGTTGCGGGATGAAGCACCAACCAAACCTGGGCTTTTAGGCTTCGTTGCCACACAGCTTTCGTCTGCGGACAAGATTGCTGTGGCAGTCGAGGGCTCCCGCGCCGTCCGCGCGCTTAGCTCCGAAGCCTACGCGGTTCCGCGGTCGCCGTCGGAAGAATTTCTGGCTGATGTGTGGTCGAGGTTGCTACGAGTGGAGCGACCGAGTATTCACGACCACTTCTTCGCGTTGGGCGGCCATTCCTTGATGGCAGCGCAGGTGGTCGCACGTGTTCGCCAAACGCTCGGTGTCGAGCTTCCCTTGCGCGCGATGTTCGAGGCGCCGACGATTGCTCAGTTTGCGGAATTAATCGAGGCCGAACGTCGGAGTAAGACTGGTGTCGTGGTGCCGCCGGTCAAGCGAGTACCGCGTGAAGACACGTTGCCTTTGTCGTACGCCCAGCAAAGGCTGTGGTTCATCGACCAGCTTGAGCCCGGGAGTCCGGCCTACAACATCTCGGCGATGTACCGATTGCGGGGCACCCTGAATGTTTCGGCGCTGGACCGAACCATTAATGAAATCGTGCGTCGCCACGAGTCCTTGCGTACCACGTTTCACAACGTTGACGGTCAACCTGTCGCGGTACTTTCGCCAGAAGTGTTGATTTCGCTGACGCCACAACAGGTGCCAGGAGCAGACGAACAATCCCGAAAAGAGCAACTTGGCCGGTTGGCACATCAGGAGGCGACGACGCCTTTCGATTTGGCCACAGGACCGCTCGTCCGCGCTAGGCTGCTACGAATCAGCGACGATGACCACGCGCTGCTGATCATCGTGCATCACATTGTCGGAGACGGTTGGTCGGGCAGTTTGATTGCCGGCGAGTTGGCGGCACTCTACGATGCGTTTGCGCACGATCGTCCGTCGCCTTTGACGGAACTTGAAATTCAATATGCCGACTTCGCGGCCTGGCAGCGGCAATGGTTTGATGGCGTAGTGCGCGACCGGCAGGTGGAATACTGGCGTCACCAGTTGGCGGGTGCCCCGGCCGTCCTCGAGTTACCCGCTGATCGCCAGCGCCCGGCGGTGCAGAGCCACCGAGGTGATGTCCGAACGCGCGTCATCCCAAATGAATTGATTGAACGGCTGGCCGTTCTAAGCCAAGAGGCCGGTGCGACGCTTTTCATGACGCTGCTGGCCGCGTTCCAAGTTCTACTGTCCCGGTACTCGGGACAGGAGGACATTGTCGTAGGATCTTCAATCGCCGGACGCAGCTACGCCGAGATCGAGCCATTGATTGGCTTTTTCGTCAACACGCTTCCGCTGCGTATCGACCTCTCCGGAGATCCTACCTTCCGTGAACTTCTGGCGCGAGTGAAACAGGTCGCTCTCGACGGCTACGCCCATCAAGACCTTCCGTTTGAAAAGCTGGTGGAAGAGCTGCAGCCAGAGCGCAGCCTAAGTTATAACCCAATTTTCCAGGTGTTGTTCGCGCTCCAGAACATGCCTCGGCGCCATTTCGAGGCCGCGGACTTGAGCGTCGACCGCTCATCGATCCACCAATCCACTTCCATCCTGGACATGTCCTGGTTCGCATTCCCGACGCCAGACGGTCTATTGATGCGAGTGGAATTCGATACTGACCTCTTTGACGGCACCACCATCGAGCGGATGATGGGCCATTTTGAGCAACTGCTGAAAGGAGTGCTTGACGAGCCGGAGCAGCATATCTGGCAGTTGCCGTTACTGACAGCTGACGAAAGTCAACAGGTCCTGGTGACATGGAACGATACTCATCAGGAATTTCCGCGAGAACGCTCGCTCCATCAGTTCATCGAAGAGCAAGTGGAGCGCACGCCAGACGCGCCCGCACTGGTCTTCGATTCTCAACATCTGTCGTACCGCGAATTGAACGGTCGAGCCAATCAGTTGGCACACTGGCTGCGGATGCGGGGTGTCGGACCTGATGTTCTGGTGGCAATTTGCGCCGAGCGCTCGGTCGAGATGGTGGTTGGCTTGCTGGCGATTATGAAAGCGGGTGGGGCCTACGTGCCGCTGGATCCGAGCTATCCGCCTTCGCGTTTGAAGGTCATGCTGGAAGATGCGTCGCCACCCGTGCTACTGACGCAGGAACACCTCCTCGGAGTTCTGCCAGAACATCACACTCCAACCCTTTGCCTTGACCGTGACTGGCAGTCTGTATCCTCCGAGTCGATGGAGAACGCGGAGGTTGTCACCAACGGTAAGAATCTGGCGTACCTAATTTATACGTCGGGATCAACGGGCAAGCCTAAAGGCGTTCCAAATGTTCACCAAGGCATCGTGAACCGCCTGTTATGGATGCAGGATGCGTATCGTCTCGATGGCAGCGATCGGGTACTGCAGAAGACCCCCTACAGTTTCGACGTGTCGGTATGGGAGTTCTTCTGGCCGCTGATGACCGGAGCGTGCCTGGTGGTAGCACGCCCAGAGAGCCACAAGGATCCAAACTATCTTGTAAGCCTCATCGTTGAGCAGAAGATCTCGACGATACATTTCGTTCCCTCGATGCTGCGAATCTTCCTGGAAACGGAGGGTGTGGAACGTTGCGCATCGCTGCGTCGAGTAATTTGTAGTGGCGAGGCATTGCCCTTCGAGTTGCAGCTGCGGTTCTTCGAGCGGCTGGGAGCCGAACTGCACAACTTGTACGGACCTACGGAAGCCGCCGTCGATGTAAGCTACTGGCCGTGCAAGCCGGATACCCGGCTTTCCATCGTGCCAATCGGAAAGCCAATTTGGAACACGCAGCTCTACATCCTCGATCCGCACCTGAATCCGGTGCCGGTGGGAGTTGCTGGCGAACTGCATATCGGAGGGGTCAACCTGGCGCGGGGCTACTTGAAACAGCCAGAATTGACTGCCCAAAAGTTCATTCCAGATCCATTCGGTCGCGAACGGGGGGCGCGTCTTTACAAGACTGGCGACCTCGCCAGATTCTTACCGGATGGAAACGTCGAGTACCTCGGCCGGACCGATCACCAGGTCAAGCTGCGTGGCTTCCGTATTGAACTTGGCGAAATTGAGGCAACCCTAGAGAGCCACGCAAGCGTTTATCAATGCGTGGTCGTGGCCCGCGAGGATGTGCCCGGCGACAAGCGTTTGGTCGCATATGTCGTGTTGAATCCCGGCTCAGGCGGAGAATCGCCCGACACGAATGTTATCGCCGCGCTGAGGGCAGGGCTGAGTGAAAAGCTGCCCGAGTTCATGGTGCCATCGGCCTTCGTGATTATTGCAGCAATACCGCTTTCAGCCAATGGAAAGGTAAACCGCAATGCGCTTCCGGTTCCGGAGTTCTCCCGAGGCGATTCGGATACCTTCGTCGGGCCACGAAATGCAATAGAAACCAAGCTTGCGGAAATCTGGGCAGAAGTTTTACACCTCCCTAAAGTCAGTATCCACGACAACTTTTTCCGTGTGGGCGGCCATTCTTTGCTTGCAACCCAGGTGGTTTCTAGGGTGCGTACATGGTCACATGTTGAGCTGCCCCTGCGCGCCATGTTTGAGGTTCCAACGATTGCGGAGTTGGCAGTGCGGGTAGAGCACTTGCTGGCCACCGCTAATCCCCTGCCGCCGATTCGACGTGTGCCGCGCGATCGATCGCTACCGCTGTCGTTTGCTCAGCAGCGCCTGTGGTTTCTCAACCAACTCGATCCAAATAGCCCCTACTACAACATCCCGATGGCTTTGCGGTTGAGTGGGGAACTGGACGTGGAGGCTTTGGAGAAGGCGCTAAATGAGATTATTCGCCGTCACGAGGTACTTCGAACTGTCTACGTATTGGAGGGCGACAAGCCGGTACAAATTATCTCCTCCGAGTTAAGGATTGGCTTGCCAGTGCAGGATCTCACGCACGTTTCCACCGAACTGCAGGAGGCTGCAGTACGCCAGGAGGCCTTGGATAGCGGACGGCACGTCTTCAACCTACAGACCGGGCCAGTAATCCGCGCCAGTCTCTTGAAGTTGGGACAACAGGATCACGTGCTGCTGCTAAATACTCATCACATCGCTAACGATGGATGGTCGATCTGGCAGTTTGGGAATGAACTGGCGCCGCTCTATGAGGCATTTCGTGACCACCAACCGTCGCCACTGTCCGATTTGCCGGTGCAGTATGGCGACTTTGCGGCGTGGCAGCAAAGCTGGTTGCAGGGTGAGAACCTCTCCCGACAGCTAGACTACTGGACGCGGCAGTTGGCGGGTGCCCCCGAGACACTGGAATTGCCAACGGACTTCCGTCGTCCATCGGTATTGAGCCTGAAGGGCACAACTGAAAAAGCCGTTTTTCCGCGGGAGCTTGTCGATAGGCTAAACGACTTGAGCCGGCAACATGGCGTGACCCTTTTCATGACCTTACTCGCCGCCTACCAGACGCTACTGTATCGCTACACGCACCAGGAAGACATCGTCGTCGGCTCTCCGATAGCCAGCCGTAACCGGACGGAGATCGAAGACCTCATCGGCTTCTTCGTGAACACGCTTGTCATGCGTACCGACTTATCGGGTAACCCGACATTCGTCGAGTTGCTGGAGCGCGTGAGGGCGACCGCTCTCGGGGCCTATAGCAACCAGGATCTGCCCTTCGAGAAGCTCGTCGAGGCGCTCCAACCCGAGCGTGAATTGGGAAGAATCCCACTGTTCCAAGTTTGGTTTGTCCTGCAGAACGCGCCAAAAATAAGTTTGCGGCTTCCGGGTTTGGAATTGCGCGGCATGGACGTGCACAACGGCACGGCTAAGTTTGATCTCGGGCTTTTTACGGTCGAGAAGCCAGACGGATTGTATTGCAGTGTGGAGTATTCTACCGACTTGTTTGAGGCCCGCACGATTCAGCGGTTCCTGGGCCATTTCCGGGTACTTCTTGAGGCGATCGTCGAAGACCCCGAAGGCCATATCAGTGAACTCCCGATACTCACTGAAGCGGAGCGTCAACAAGTCGTAGAGACGTGGAACGCCACTTCCCACTCGTATCCACTCGAGCGCCCGCTCCATCAGTTCATCGAAGATCAGGCAGACCAGACACCGGATGTGTCGGCTTTACAGTTCGAGTCACAGAAGCTGACATACCGCCAGTTGAATGCACGAGCGAACCAGTTGGCGCACCGTCTGCGGAAGATGGGAGTTGGCCCCGACCGACTGGTGGCCGTGTGCGCGGAGCGTTCGGTCGAGATGGTAGTTGCGCTCTTGGGCACAATAAAAGCGGGTGGCGCATACGTTCCGATCGACCCGGACTATCCAACGTCACGTCTCGGTGTGATGCTCCAGGACGCGGAGCCGCCTGTTTTGTTGACCCAGGAACACCTGCTCGACGTATTGCCGGTGCACGACATTCCAACCCTCTGTCTCGATCGCGACTGGCATACGCTGACCGGGGAGCCGACCGACAATCTTCCGATCGTGACCAATGGCAAAGACCAGGCGTACATGATCTACACCTCTGGCTCAACCGGCAAGCCGAAGGGTGTGCCCAACGTACACGAAGGTATCGTTAACCGACTGTTGTGGATGCAGGACGCGTACCGACTTGATAGTTCTGATCGCGTTATGCAGAAGACGCCCTACAGCTTCGACGTATCCGTTTGGGAGTTCTTCTGGCCGTTAATGACCGGGGCATGCCTTGTGGTTGCCCGGCCTGAGGGGCACAAAGACCCCCGCTACCTGGTGGAGTTAATTCAGAAGCAGGAAATCACGACCATGCACTTCGTGCCGTCGATGCTGAGGGTCTTCCTGGAGGCGGAGGGCGTGGAACGCTGCACCAGCTTGCGGCGGGTAATTTGCAGTGGAGAGGCACTTCCTTTTGACCTGCAGCAGCGTTTCTTTGAGAGGCTTGGAGCCGAGCTTCACAACTTGTACGGGCCGACGGAAGCGGCCGTTGACGTCAGTTACTGGCAATGCCTTCAAGACACAACGATGACGATCGTTCCCATCGGGAAGCCGGTGTGGAACACGCAGCTCTATATATTGGACCCCTCCTTGCAGCCGGTTCCTGTGGGGGTGCCCGGTGAGCTTCACATAGGAGGGGTACAGCTGGCACGCGGTTATTGGAAGCAACCGGAGTTGACGGCACAGAAGTTCATTGCCGATCCATTTTCGGCAGCCCGTGGTGGTCGGCTATACAAGACAGGCGACCTAGCTCGCTTCCTCAATGACGGGAATATCGAATACCTCGGACGCATCGATCATCAGGTAAAGCTGAGGGGCTTCCGCATTGAATTGGGGGAGATCGAGGCCACTCTCGACAGCCATCCCGGCGTAATGCAAAGCGTAGTGATGGCACGGGAAGATGATCCCGGAGACAAGCGGTTGGTGGCCTACGTGCTACCCGACCCCGAATACAAAGGCGACGAGTCCGAAGCGGCCGATGCACTTGGCTCGGAGCAGGTGTCGCAATGGACAGAGGCTTTCAATGAGGCGTATAGGCGTGGAGGCGGCGCCCAGGAAGCGACCTTCAACATTACAGGCTGGGACAGCAGCTATACCGGTGAAGCGATCCCCGCCGAACAAATGCGGGTTTGGGTGGAGTCCACGGTCGACCGAATCAAGACGTTGCGTCCGAAGAGCATTTGGGAAATCGGCTGCGGCACCGGCCTGCTGTTGTTCCGTTTGGCGCCCGAAAGTGACCGTTACTACGGTACGGACATATCGCAGGCAGCATTAAGCTTCCTGGATCAACAACGGCAGCGATCCGATCTCCAACTCCCGCAGCTTACCCTTGACCGCCAGGCCGCCCATGAGTTCGATTCCGGTCGCGCCCGGGGTCAGTTCGACGCCGTAGTGTTGAACTCGGTCATTCAGTACTTTCCGGACATCGAATATCTCATGACCGTGCTGGATGGAGCGATCCAGTCGGTTCGTCCGGGCGGCGCTGTGTTTGTCGGCGATGTACGCAACCTGTCGCTGCTGGAGGCGTTTCACACGTCGGTGGAATTGTTTAAGGCAGACGACGCAATGAGTCGGCAGGAATTCAAGCGTCGAGTGCAAAAAGGCATTCGTCAAGAAGGCGAACTGCTGGTGGATCCGAAATTCTTCACGGCGATCCGACAGATGTGGCCGCAGATAACGCACGTGGAAATACAGCTTAAGCGCGGCGGTTTCCAGAACGAGCTGACGCGCTTCCGCTATGACGTTGTCTTGCACGTGGCTAAACATGCTTCGCCGCGAATGGAATGTGCCTGGCTCGATTGGAAGAAGCAGGAGTTATCACGGGTAAGCTTGGCAGAGATTCTGCGGAAGACGAGACCAGAAATGCTGGGTCTGACGGCTGTTACCAACGTGAGGCTGAGTGCTGAAGCTCTGGCAATCGATTGGTTAGTTGGGGACGACGGGGCGGCGACCGTCGGAGACTTGCGGCGATTCATCGCGGAACATCCAGCAGCTACTGCAATCAATCCAGAAGAACTCTGGAGTTTAGAGAACGAGTTGCCATACAAAGTTGAGATACGACCCTCGGCGACTCCGACCGACGGTCAGTGCGATGTGATTCTGCGACGTCGCAATGCACTGGGTGAGGATGCCGATTATACGGTTGCCGAATTCCCCGGAGAGTCTGACACGGTTCGTTCGTGGTCGACTTATGCGAACAACCCGCTGCGTCAACGTGTGGCAGCAAAGCTGGTTCCACAACTTCGACTCTATGTCGGAGGCAAACTTCCTGAGTACATGATTCCCTCGGCCTTCGTCCTGGTGGACGCTATGCCGCTTACTGGGAGTGGAAAGGTTAACCGGCGTGCCCTTCCGGCGCCCGAGCAGCAACTGGGCGACGTCGGCGATTACCGTGCACCGCTGACGCCGGTGGAGGAAATGGTTGCGGCGATCTTCGCCGACGTGCTGCGCGTGGAGCGTGCCGGGCTGGACGACAACTTCTTCGATATGGGTGGGCATTCCTTATCGGCGACGCAGCTTGTCTCTCGTGTTCGGCAGAACTTGCGGGTCGATTTGCCGGTTCGAGCCGTGTTCGAGTCGCCAACCGTGGCCGCACTGGCGCTCGCTGTCGAAAAGAAGCAAAGGGGCGATACGGGGACAATCGTGCCGCCGATCGAGCGGGTATCCCGTGATCAACGGTTGCCGCTCTCGTTCGCGCAGCAGCGCTTGTGGGTGTTAGATCAGATCGATCCGAATAACGCGCTCTACAACATCCCGCGGCCCTTGCGTTTCTCGGGGCACCTAAACGTATCTGCGCTGGAGTCGGCCCTTAACGCGATCGTGGCGCGCCACGAGGTGTTGCGCACAACCTACGGTTCTGAGAAGGGACTGCCGTTCCAGGTGATCGCCTCCGAATTGAAGCAGCCGTTTCGGGTGATTGATCTAAGGTCGCTGCCTGTCGCTGAGCGTGAAAGGGAGGCGCACCGCCTGATCGAAACGGAAGCCGCCACTCCCTTCGACCTTGCCAATGATTCGATGATTCGATGCATGCTCGTGAAATTGGCAGACGACGACCACATACTGTTGATCAACACTCATCATATTGCTGACGATGGGTGGTCGACCGGAATATTGCTGCGTGAGATGACAGAGTTGTATGAAGCTGCCGTGAACGATCGGTCTCCGCAGTTGCCGCCTCTCGAGATCCAGTATGCCGACTACGCTGTGTGGCAGCGAAACTGGTTACAAGGAGAGGTTCTCGACCGTCAGGTCGCATATTGGCGCCAACGACTTGAGGGCGCCCCGCCCCTGCTGATGATCCCCGCAGATCGTCCGCGACCGGAAAAGCCGACCTTCCGAG
>Ga0302175_10000453_pt1 | contig 13328 bp, 13 predicted proteins | sample I_Fen_N3_3_FD_198791 | JGI IMG/M metagenome (GOLD analysis project Ga0302175, IMG submission 198791) | Peat permafrost microbial communities from Stordalen Mire near Abisko, Sweden - I_Fen_N3_3 | ecosystem: Environmental > Terrestrial > Soil > Wetlands > Permafrost | place: Sweden: Abisko... | reverse complement strand
AGCTTTGCGCCTACGGGTTTCGGGTCAAGGAACCCACAGGCTATTCTGCTGCCCACTGGAGTATCAATCGCGTTTAAGAAAGGAGGTTTTTCATGCGAACCCTTGAACTCGCCGGCGTCCAGGTACCGCTCATCGGCCAGGGCACCTGGCGCATGGGCGAAGATCGCTCGGCACACAACATGGAAGTCGCGGCCCTGCGCCAGGGCATCGAACTCGGCATGACGCTGATCGACACTGCCGAAATGTATGCCGAGGGTGGGGCCGAAACGGTGGTCGGTGAAGCCATTGACGGCTTGCGCGATCAAGTCTTCCTGGTCAGCAAGGTTTACCCGCACAACGCCAGCCGCAAAGGCATCCCCCAGGCCTGCGAGCGCAGCCTGCGGCGCTTGAACACCGACTACATCGATTTGTACCTGCTGCACTGGCGCGGCCAATATCCCTTGGAAGAAACCGTCGAAGCCTTCGAGCGCCTGCGCGAAGACGGCAAGATTGGCCGTTGGGGCGTGTCCAATTTCGACGTCGACGATTTGCTGGAACTGGGCTCGCCGACCTGCGCCACCAATCAGGTGCTGTACAACCTGGAAGCGCGCGGCATCGAATTCGACTTGCTGCCCTGGTGCCAACAGCAACACCTGCCGGTGATGGCCTACTGTCCGATCGGCCAGGGTGGGCATATGCTGGTCAACTCGACGCTCAAGCAGGTCGCCGCCCGTCATGGGGTGACGCCGGCCCAGGTATCGCTGGCATGGATACTGCGTCAGGACAGTGTCATCGCCATTCCCAAAGCGGTCCGCCCCGAGCACGTGACGCTCAATGCGCAAGCGGCGCAGTTGAAGCTGGAAGCTGCGGATCTGGAGGCGCTGGACCACGCGTTTCGTGCGCCACAACGTAAGCAGCGATTGGCCATGGTCTGAGCCATCGCGACCTGCAGAGGGCTTCGGAATGAGAAGCACCGATCCGCTCGACTCATTCAATCTGCCTCGTTTTGTGCAAGCGCAGGACCCGGTGTTCGAACGGGTCCAGGAAGAGCTGCGCGCCGGGCAGAAACGCCGGCACTGGATGTGGTTCATCTTTCCGCAGATTGCCGGGCTCGGCGGCAGCGAAATGTCCCGTCACTTCGCCATCAGTTGCGGCGAAGAAGCGGCAGCCTACCTGAGCCATCCGCTACTGGGTTCACGCTTGCGCACCTGCACTCAGTTGGTGCTGAACCTGGAAAAGCGCTCGATAGCCGAAATTTTCGGCCACCCCGATGACCTCAAGTTTCACTCGTCCATGACCCTGTTCGCCCAGGTCGCCCCCGACGGCAGCCTGTTCCATCGGGCGCTGGATCACTACTTCCACGGTATACAGGATGACTGGACACTGTCGCTGCTGGACTTAAAACAGGCCAAGCTGCCCACCAATCAGGGTTGAAAAGTCGTCATCGACGAACGGCAGAATCGCATCGGCCACCGGTTGCAATTGCCGGGTGACATAGTGGTCGTAGTCGATGGGCGCGCTGCGGATCTCCAGGGGCTCGGGGCCTGCGACGCTGATCACGTAGCTGATCCAGCCGCCATTCTGGTATTGCCGGGGGCGGCCCTGCTGATCGTTGTAGGCGTCCGCCATCCGTGCCGCACGCACATGGGGCGGCACGTTGCGCTCATAGTCGTCGAGGGTGCGGCGCAGGCGCTTGCGGTAGACCAGCCGCTCGTCGAACTCCCCGGCCAGGGTTTTACGCACGTAATCACGCACATAGTCCTGATACGGCTGGCGATGGAAGATCCGCGAGTACAGTTCCTGCTGGAATTGCCGAGCCAGTAACGACCAGTCGGTGCGCACGGTTTCCAGGCCTTTGTAGATCATTTCGTCGCTGCCGTCGGCGCGGGTGACCAGCCCGGCGTAACGCTTCTTGCTGCCCTCCTCGGCCCCGCGAATGGTCGGCATCAGGAAGCGTTTGTAGTGGGTTTCGAACTGCAATTCCAGGGCGCTTTCCAGGCCATATTCCGTCTTCACATGTTCGCGCCACCACTGATTGACGTGGTCTACCAGCGCTCGGCCGATCTGCGCCGCCTCTTCCTGACCGTGGGCACGACGCAGCCAGACGAAGGTTGAGTCGGTGTCGCCGTAGATCACCGCGTGGCCCTGGGCTTCGATCAACTGCCGGGTGCGCAGCATGATCTCGTGGCCGCGCAAGGTGATGGACGAGGCCAGCCGTGTATCGAAGAACCGGCAACCACTGGAACCAAGCACGCCGTAGAAGGCGTTCATGATGATTTTCAGGGCCTGGGACAGCGGTGCATTGTGTTCACGCTTGGCGGTTTCCCGGCCTTCGGCGACCCGGGCAACGATGGCTGGCAGGCAATGTCGGGTGCGGGAAAACCGCGCACCGCGAAAGCCGGGCACCGATTCACTGTCGTCGGGGTGCTTGAGGCCCTCGATCAGCCCCACCGGGTCGATCAGGAAGGTGCGGATGATCGACGGGTAAAGGCTTTTGTAGTCGAGCACCAGCACCGACTCATAGAGCCCCGGTTGCGAATCCATCACAAAGCCACCGGGGCTGGCCTGGGGCGGCTTGCCGCCGAGGTTGGGTGCGACGAAGCCCTGGCGGTGCATCAGCGGCATATACAAATGGGTGAACGCGGCCACCGAACCGCCGCTGCGATCCGCCGGTAACCCGGTGACGCTGGCCCGCTCCAGCAGGAAGGTCAGCAATTCGGTTTTGGCGAAAATCCGCGTGACCAGTTCGCAGTCCTTGAGGTTGTAGGTGGCCAGGGCCGGTTTGTCCTCGGCGAACATCCGGTTGATTTCGTCCATGCGCTGGTACGGCGTGCTGATCGCCTTGCCCTCGCCGAGCAGGGTTTGCGCGACGTTTTCCAGGCTGAACGAGGGGAAACTCCAGGTCGCCGAGCGCAGGGACTCGATGCCGTCGATGATCAAACGCCCGGCTGCCGAGGCGAAGTAATGGTTGCGGCTGCCGTGTTCGCGCCACTGCATTTCTTCGCCACCGCGCCCCAGTTTCAGCGGCACGGCCAGGCGCCGGGCATGTTCGTGGAGCACCCGCAGGTCGAACTGCACGACGTTCCAGCCGATGATCGCGTCGGGGTCGTGCTCGGCGAACCATTCGTTGAGTTTCTTCAGCAACAGGGTTCGGGAATCACAGTACTCGAGCTGAAAATCCACGGCGCTGGCGTCACCGTTGGGCGGACCGAGCATGTACACCTGACGCTCGCCGCAGCCTTCCAGGGCGATGGAATAGAGGTCGCCCTGGGCGGTGGTTTCGATGTCCAGGGACACCAGCCGCAGGTTGGGCCGGTAACCGGGGGCCGGTTTCATTTGCGCGTCGAGCAGCAAACCGTCCGCCCCGGGTGTGCCGCCGAACTGCACGGGCGCGGTGATGAAGCGCTCCATCATGTAGCGCTCCGGCGGGCGCACGTCGCCTTCGAACATCTCGACCCCAGCCTTGCGCAGCGCCGTTTCCAGGCGCATCAACTGACCGTGTTGCTGACAATACAGGCCGAGCACCGGGCGATGTTCGAAATCCAGCAGGGCCAGGGGCCGCAGCTCGACGTTCTTTTCCCCGCGCAATACGCTTTCGGCCTGCTCGCGCTGCTCGGCCGGAATGAAGGCGACCGACGGTTGATGAGGCAAGCGGATGCGCCGGGGACCGGCATCGGTCGCCAGCCAGAACTCGACTTCGGTGCCGGCCGGGGTATCGCGCCAATGCCGGGTCAGGACGAAGCCCTGCTGTAAATCCACCACTAAAACCTCGAATCCGATTCAGAGGGGGATTCTACGCGTGATCGCCGGTGATAAACCCAGCGCCCTCGCCTCAGGTCCGTTTTCGGGTAATTAAGCGAGGTTTCCCGAAGAAAAACCGCCAAATGACGTTTTTTGCGTGTTATCTGCCGCTTTCTCCCTTGCCCTGCGCGCCTGTGTCTACGATTCTTCAGGAACAACGACAACACCTAGAGAAGCCGCCATGAAAACCGTCGCCCAACTGCTCAAGTTAAAGGCCCAGCAAAATCACGAAGTGCACACCATTGCGCCCCATCAAATGGTGCTGGAAGCGCTGATGGTCATGGCCGCGAAGAACGTCGGTGCGTTGCCCGTGGTGAAAAATGGCGAAGTGGTGGGCATCATCAGCGAACGTGATTACGCGCGCAAACTGGTGCTCAAGGGCCGTTCATCTGTCGGCACGCCGGTCGAAGACATCATGGTCTCGCCAGTGATCACCGTGGACACCCATCAAACCGTCGAGACCTGCATGGGCATCATGTCCGACAAGCGCCTGCGTCACTTGCCGGTGGTGGAAGACGGCCAGTTGATCGGATTGCTGTCGATTGGCGACCTGGTCAAGGAATCGATTGCCGAACAGGCGGAACTGATTCGGCAGTTGGAGCAATACATTCGCGGGGAGTAAAACGCCCTGTGTAGGCGCAAAGCTTGCTCGCGATGGCGTCCGTCCCGTCGGCATCAATGTTGAATGCCTGGCCGCCATCACGAGCAAGCTTTGCTCCTACAGGGCGTTGCGGTGTCGTCAGGACGGCCAATGCCGGGCGAATACCGGGGCCAGCGTCGGGTGCCGGTCGATGCGCATCAGCCAGGCGTAAAACCCTGGCCGCGTTTGCCGCAAATGTTCCCGCGTCCCGGCCCAGCGCGTCACCACCGCAGCCAGCACATCCAGAGCCCCCGGCGTCTCGTCGTCCAGATACAGTTCGGCGGAAAACTGATCGGCAAACACCTCCCAACTCCAGTGCAAGCGCTTGCGGGCGCCGGCCATCAGGTTTTCCCTCGATGACTCGTCGTCCCTGGCCAACCAGCGCTCGGGGTAGTCGATGATGCCAATGGCCGAGTAGCAATTGCTGACGATGAACACCAGCCCGCGAATGGCCTGATCCCGTTCCGCCGGGTTATCCGGCAACAGGCCCGACGAGGGAAAGGTCAGCCCCAGGTGAATGAGGATCGCTGCGCTTTCGGTGAGCAGACTGCCGTCCGGCAATTCCAGCGCCGGAATCTGCTTGAGTGGGTTGAGTTTCGCCAAGGCGTGGGCCGACTCTGTGGAGGCGGCGACATCGATAAAGCGATAAGGAATGGCGCACAGTTCAAGGGCCGCTTCGATCGCCGCCGCGCCGGAATTCTGATGTCCGTAAAGCTGATACATGTCGCGCCCTCCCGGCGAACAAACAGTCAGTGAGTAGACGGCGGCGCACAGGCGCATGTTCCCTGCCATTTGGCCGATTGATGCAGGTAAGATGCGCCCCCCAGGGACGCACTGCTGACGTCCCGTTGCACACTTCAAGGAACGAACATGCGCCAACCGGATGGCAAACCTGCCTCAATGTCTCGCGTCTATTGCTTTGTACTGGCCTGCCTGGCCTTGAGCGGCTGCTCGCCGAGCGACCGGTCGTCTTCGGCCAGTCTAGCCGGTGAACAGGGCCGTGGCGGCGCGATGCTCGCCTATGAGCATGATGTGCAGTTTTTGCTCCCTGAAGCGCACATCGGGCCGCGCCTGCAAGCCACCCGCGAGGCTTGCGAAACCGCGCGTTTCGGCGCCTGTAACGTGTTGCGGATCGAGCAAGGCGCCGGCCGGGCCGAGATCACCTTGCGCATCGCCCCTGCTGGCGTCGAGCCGTTGGTGGCCATGGCCGCAGAGGGCGGCGAAATGGGCCAGCGGGTCACCACCGCCGAAGACCTGGCCGACGCGGTGGACGACACACGCCGTCGCCAGGAACGGCTCACCGCCCAGCAACAGCGCCTGGATGAACTGGCGAAACGCCGGGACATCAGCGTCACCGACCTGATCGCCCTGAGCAAAGAGCAGGCCGGCATCGAAAACGACCTGCAAGCCCTGGCCCAGATCGCCGCCGGGCATCAGCGCCGACTCGACACCAATCGCATCACGCTGTCATTCCAGCCAACCGGCGCCAGCAGCCGCTCGTCGCACTTGAGCCGGGCGTTCAGCAACCTGCTGGACAACCTCGCCGACGGCGCCGTGGACGCGCTGGAGAAAGGCAGTTATGCGCTGCCATTCCTGGTTCTGGCCTTCCCGCTGTTTATGCTGTGGGTGTGGTTGTGGCGCAAGTTTGTGCGGCGTCGTGCGTAAGTCAGGAGCCGGTTATGCCCGCCCCGACAAGGCGCGTGAATAACCTTGGGGAAATGAATTTATTTTTCCGCTCACTGCATCCAAACCCCTGCGTGGTGGGTAGTACCTGTAGCAGCCCCTGATGCTGCCGAGCGGGTTACTCATTTACGGAGAGATGTTCATGAACGCCAAACAGCTGTTGTGCCTTGCCGGTTTGTTCGCCGCCGTCCCAGTTGCCTTCGCCCAGGCCGAGTTGCCGGACAGTGTCAAAGTCCCGGCCGGGCACAAGGTCGCGATGGAAACCACCGGGGTCGGCGAGATTACTTACGAGTGCCGGGACAAGGCCAACGCGGCCGGCCAGACCGAATGGTTTTTTGTCGGCCCCAAAGCGGTGCTCAATGATCGCAGCGGTAAACCGGTCGGCACTTACTTCGGCCCGCCCGCCACTTGGCAGGCCAAGGACGGTTCCAAGGTGACCGGCACGCAATTGGCGGTCGCACCATCAAGCCCGGGCAACCTGCCCTATCAACTGGTCAAGGCCAACCCGGCTGAAGGCAAAGGCGCCATGAGTGGGGTCAGTTACATCCAGCGCGTGGCCCTCAAGGGTGGCGTGGCCCCGAGTGCCGAGTGCACGGCGGCGAACAAGGGCAAGCAGGAAGTGGTGAAGTATCAGGCGGACTATATTTTCTGGGCGGCAAGCTAAGTCTCCCCCGGCCTGACACGATCCCCCTGTGGAAGCGGGCTTGCTCGCGAATGCGCTGGGTCAGTCAGCATTTTTATTGACTGATACACCGCTTTCGCGAGCAAGCCCGCTGCCACAGAGGTTCATGTGTCGCGCACACGTACTTCAGGATTGTTTGCTAGATTCCTTTGAGCATCTCCAACGCCACCGGCTGAGCACAGTGTCCTTGCCCGAACCCTTTTTCGATTACGAATCCCGTTTGGCCGCCTGCGCGCGTGGCGAGCTTCAGGCCCTGCAGGATTTGTATGTGCAGGAAAGTCCGCGTCTTCTGGGCGTGGCCAAACGTCTGGTGGGCGATACCGCGCTGGCCGAGGACATCGTCCACGATGCGTTTATCAAGATCTGGTCCGCCGCCAAGGGTTTCGATCCGGCGCGGGGTTCGGCGCGGGGCTGGATGTTCAGCATCACCCGGCACCTGGCGCTCAATGTCATTCGTGATCATCGCCGCGAGACACCCATGACCGAGGACAGCGAGTTCGCCCTCCACGACCCCACTGAATCACTGGACCACAGTGGGCGCATTCATCGTTGCCTGGACCAACTGGAACCCGAACGACGCCACTGCATCCTGCACGCCTACGTCGACGGTTATTCCCACGCGCAAATCGCACACCGGCTCGGCACCCCGCTGGGCACCGTGAAAGCCTGGATCAAACGCAGCCTGACCGCTTTGCGGGAGTGCATGGGATGACCGCCTCACCTGTGAATGAAACCCCGGAAGAACGGGACGAACTGGCCAGCGAATACGTGCTGGGCACGCTGTCGGCAGAACTGCGCAGCGAGGTTCAACGACGTCTGGGCGATGAACCGCAGTTGCAAGCTGCGGTGGACGCCTGGGAGCGTCGATTGCTGGGCCTGACCGATCTGGTCGAGCCACACCCGCCCTCGCCGCACCTGTGGCGGCGCATCGAGCGCAGCGTGAATGACTTGAGTCCGCAACCGGCGCCAGCCTCATCCTGGTGGAACTTGTTGCCGCTATGGCGCGGATTGGCCGGGGCGGGGTTGGCCGCCAGTCTGTTGCTCGGCGCCTTGCTGCTGACCCAGGCCACGGTCAAACCGACGTATTTGGTGGTGCTGGTCGCACCGCAGGACAAGGCGCCGGGCTGGGTGATTCAGCAGGCCAGTAACTCAAGGGACATCCAACTGATCCCGCTGGGCGTGGTCGAGGTCCCAGCCGATAAGGCACTGGAGTTCTGGACCAAGGCTGACGGTTGGCAAGGGCCGGTATCGCTGGGGCTGGTGAAACCGGGGCAAACCCTGTCGGTGCCGCTGGACAAACTGCCGCCCCTGCAACCCAACCAACTCTTCGAGCTGACGCTGGAAGGGGCGAACGGCTCACCGATCGGCAAACCCACCGGGCCGATTCAGTTCATCGGGCGCGCGGTGAAAGTCATCTGAGCGACGTACATCCCGTAGGAGCTGGCGAAGCCTGCGATCTTTTGATCTTGATCGTCGACCTACCCCAACGCCTTCAATAATTCCTGTGTGGTGACAATCGAATGGGCATAGGTCGGCCCATTGATCTCATGGGCGGCGTGCATGGCTTCTGCGCTGAACGCAGCAGTGGCATCGCGCACCAAGGTGACGTGGTAACCCAGTTCGGCGGCGAACTTGCCGGTGGTTTCGATGCAGGTGTTGGCGAGCATCCCGACGATCACCAGTGTGTCGATCCCATGTTGTTTGAGCAGGAAATCCAGATCGGTGTTGGCAAACCCGCTGCCACCCCAGTGTTCCTTGACGATCACATCACCGGCCTGGGGCTGGAAATCCGGGTGCCACTCCCCGCCCCAGGTGCCGGCGGCAAAGACCTGGGCATGACTGGCGCGCTGTTGATAGGGGCTGGGGTGTTTCCAGCGTGCGAGTTCGTTGGGTTCGGCGCGGTGGTGCGGCACGTAGAAAACCTGGATGCCGGCCTTGCGCACGGCCGTTACCACGACGTTCAGATTGGCCAGGGTGCCGACGCTGTCAGCCACCGGTTTGGCACGGCCATTGAGCTTGCCGCCCTCGCTGAGGAAGTCGTTGTACGGGTCCACCAACAACAGGCCGGTGCGGGCGGGAACATAGGAAACGCCACTCATGATCGACTCCTCGGGGACAAAGGCACGCGCCAGCTAACCAGTGTAGAACCCGTTATCGACCGCGCCGGCACCAGCCGACGACCGCACCATCAACGCCGCAATGGGCCTTTTGCATCAACCATCATTGCCGTCGATGGTCACCATCACGTCAATGAAGTTCTCATAAAAAATCCCCGGCGTAACATCCGCTCCATACCCAACTAACAACACCCCGGAGCACACACTCATGAAACGCCAAACTCTTCTCAGCATCGCTTTCTCGGTTTTTGCAGTGAACGCTTTTGCCGCCGCCCCTGCTCACACAATGATCGCTGAAGGCGGCTCGGATCGTCTGATTGAAAGCCGAGTGGCTGAAGGTGGTTCCGACCGTTTGATCGAGAACCGCGTCGCTGAAGGTGGCTCGGATCGTCTGCTGGAAAAACGCGTTGCTGAAGGTGGTTCCGATCGTCTGATCCAGAACCGCGTCGCTGAAGGCGGCTCGGATCGTCTGCTGGAAAAACGTGTAGCTGAAGGCGGTTCCGATCGTTTGATCCAGAACCGCACTGCCTGAATGAAGGGTTTTACTGCGGTACTTAATGAAAAGCCCGGCCTGATCAGCCGGGTTTTTTTATGCCTGCGAGAAGCCGTTTGATGGTTGGAGATCAAAAGATCGCAGCCTTCGTCAGCTCCTACGGGTGTACGCAATGGTCATGTAGGAGCTGCCGAAGGCTGCGATCTTTTGCTCTTTTGCCCCTCACCTCGCCCGCGCCATACACCGCTGATAACGCTCATCCACCCGTTTGGCAAACCACGCCGTGGTGAGTTTGCGGGTGATTTTCGGGCTTTCCAGCACAATCCCCGGCAACACCGCGCGCGGCAACGTCCGCCCTTCGGCCTTCTCCGCCAGGGCGAAAACCTGCTGATAGAGCCGGGTCTCTTCGAATTCCAGGCTTTTGCCCTTCTCCAATTGATCGCGGATTGTCGGATTACGCATACCCAACTGCTTGCCCAAGGTGCGCACCGCCAATTCCGTGGTACCCGGCAGGATCGAGTCGTAACGGATCAAGTCACCATCCAGCGCCAACGGAATGCCCGACACACGACTGACTGCGTTTTGAAACGCCGCATTACGACTGGCGTACCACCCGGCATTGAAATCGGCAAAGCGATACAACGGCTGGGTATAGCTCACCGGATAACCGAGCAAATGAGCGATGCCGAAGTACATACCGCCCCGACGGCTGAACACTTCATGGCGAATCGAGCCTTGCACCGGGTACGGGTAATGACTGGTCTGCTGCTCGGCGAATTCAACGCTGACCTGCATCGGCCCGGCGGTGTGCACCGGGTTGAAGCCACCGAACAGCGTCCGGCCCATCGGCACCATGCCGATAAAGTCATCAAAAATCCCGCTGAGCTCTTTTTCGCTACGGGCGGCGTTCAACCGGTCGCTGTAACTTTTGCCGTTGGGCGAACGGACCTGCAACGCACCACTGACCAACAGGCTGGGGATATGCACCTTGGCAGCGCGACGGTCGATCTCATCCCGGGCGATCTTGCCCAGGCCCGGCACGGGCGGGTCAACCTGGAACGTCGATTCCTGCTCGGTGACGGCCAGCACCGAACACAGGTTTTGCGTGGTCGGTGAAATGTCCTGGGCGGCGAACGCGGCGTAGATATCCGTCGCCCACCCTTCGCGGTCGACGGTTTTCGCCGGCAACAGGCGCACGATCTGCGCCTTGACCTCGGCAGGCTTGCGCGGCAGAGCTTCCTGAGTACGCTGTGTGCCGCAACCGGCCAGGACCAACAAGGCAGCAAGGCTCGTGATAAATCGGTGGGCGTACATGGTGCTCCAAAAAATCCGTTGAACCGGGCTCACCATACGATCAATGGCATGGCGCAGGCTATGACTGCGGTCAGTGACGGCTGTTCCCCTGACCTATCTGTTGGTCACAACGGCACTGAATCTCTGCGAATGCTGTCGGGGGCGACAAACTCATTGCAAGACGTTACTGAGAAAACATATCATTTGCGCCTGGAGTCGCATTTGCGCAAGGAGTTCCCCGCGCCGTTATCTCTTTTTCTCATCGGCGGCGCGCCGCCAGGATCGAACATGCCCACTCCAGCCCGACTCGGCGTTCCTTTTCGCCCGACGCTTCTCGCCTTGTTTTGCGCCCTGTCCGTCTCTGCCCACGCGGCCACCCCTTCCGAAAACGACAGCAAACCGTTGGTGCTGGACGATGTGAACGTCAATGCCCAGGCGCCGACGGCTGCGGCCGCCCTGCCCCCGGTGTTTGCCGGTGGTCAGGTAGCACAGGGCGGTCAATTGGGTGTGCTGGGCAATCAGGACATGATGGATGTGCCGTTCACCATGGCCGCCTACACCGAGCAACTGATCCAGGACCAGCAAGCCGAAGACGTCGCCGACGTGCTGCTCAACGATTCCTCGGTGCGCCAGGCGTCCGGGTTTTCCAACCAGGCGCAGATCTTCATGATTCGCGGCTTGCCCCTGACCGGCGACGATATTTCCTATAACGGCCTCTATGGCGTGCTGCCACGGCAGATCATTTCCACCGACGCCCTGGAGCGCGTGGAAGTGTTCAAAGGCCCGAACGCCTTTATCAACGGCGTGACCCCGACCGGTTCCGGCATTGGCGGCGGCGTCAACCTGCAACCCAAGCGTGCCGGTGACGTACCAACACGCCGCTTCACCACCGACATCAACGATGAGGGCCGCGTCGGTCAGCACCTCGACCTCGGCCAACGTTTCGGTGAAGACAACCGCTTCGGCGCCCGGGTCAACCTGGCCCAGCGTGAAGGCGACACCGGTATCGATCACGAAAACCAGCGCTCGAAACTGTTCTCCATCGGCCTCGATTATCGCGGTGACGCCCTGCGCATTTCCGGTGACTTCGCCTACCAGAAAGAACGGGTCAACGGTGGTCGCAACACGGTCAACCTGGGCACCGCCACGCACATTCCGGATGCACCGTCGGCCGACACCAACTACGCGCCGAAGTGGGGCTACACCGACATCGAAGACACCTTCGGCATGCTGCGCGCCGAGTACGACCTCAACGACAGCTGGACGGCCTACGTGGCGGGCGGTGCCAAGCACACCCGTGAAGTCGGGCGCTACAACTCCACGACCCTGGTGGGCAACACCGGTGCCTCCACCACCACTGGCTCGTTCATCCCCCACGACGAAGACAACACCAGCGTCATGGCCGGCCTCAACGGCAAATTCGTCACTGGCCCGGTCAGCCACAAACTCAACTTCGGCCTGGCCGGCATCTGGACCGAACAACGCAGCGCCTACGATTTCGACCTGACCCGCTACTCGAACAACATCTACCACCCGGTGGAAACGCCCTCGCCCGTCGGTAACTTCTCGGGCGGCGACCTGAGCGATCCGGGAATCGTCGGCAAGACCTTCAACCGCAGCGCTGCCGTGTCCGACACCCTCGGCTTCTTCGACGACCGACTGTTGCTGACCGTCGGCTTGCGTCGCCAGCAGTTGGTGGTTCAGGGCTACGGCTATGCGCCTTACGGTTCCGGCAGCCGCACCTCCGCCTATGACGACTCGATCACCACGCCGGTCTACGGCCTCGTGTTCAAGCCATGGGATCACGTGTCGTTCTACGCCAACCGCATCGAAGGCCTGGCCAAAGGTCCGATTTCGCCGACCACCTCGGGCAGCCGAATTGTCACCAATGGCAATGAGTCGTTCGCCCCGGCCCGTTCGAAACAGATCGAAGCCGGCGTCAAGGTTGACATGGGCACCTACGGCGCCAACCTCGGCGTGTACCGCATCGAGCAACCGAGCGATGGTTACTCGGTGATTACCAGCGCGACCACGGCGGAATATGTGCGCCAGGGTGAACAGGTCAACAAAGGCGTCGAGCTCAACGTCTTCGGCGAGCCAATCGAAGGCCTGCGCCTGATCAGCGGCCTGACCCTGATGGACACCGAACTGAAGAACACCCAGAACGGCGCCAACGACGGCAACCGCGCCATTGGCGTACCGACCTTCCAGTTCAACGCTGGCGTGGATTGGGATGTGCCGGGCCTGCAAGGCGTCGCACTGAACGCACGGATGTTGCGCACCGGCGGCCAATACGCCGACGCGGCAAACAACCTCAGCCTGCCGACCTGGAACCGCTTCGACGCCGGCGCCCGTTATGGCTTCAAAGTTGAGCAGAAGGACGTGACCCTGCGCCTGAACATCGAAAACCTGGCCAACGAGAAGTACTGGGAATCGGCCCAGGCCGGCTACCTGACCCAGGGTGAGCCACGGGTGGCGAAGCTGTCGGGCACCATCGACTTCTAAGCCCCCGCGCTCAACGAATAGGCCCCGCAGCTTTACGGTTGCGGGGCCTTTTTTGCCCACAAAGTCCAGGCAAAACACAAACCCTGTGGGAGCGGGCTTGCTCGCGAAAGCGGCGGGTCAGTCACATTGATATTG
>Ga0302175_10000451_pt1 | contig 13355 bp, 22 predicted proteins | sample I_Fen_N3_3_FD_198791 | JGI IMG/M metagenome (GOLD analysis project Ga0302175, IMG submission 198791) | Peat permafrost microbial communities from Stordalen Mire near Abisko, Sweden - I_Fen_N3_3 | ecosystem: Environmental > Terrestrial > Soil > Wetlands > Permafrost | place: Sweden: Abisko... | reverse complement strand
CTGCGGGTGCAGAGACGATCATCTGTTCATGGATTGGCGGACAGGAATGTCACGCGGCGGTCTTCTGGGGAGGGAGTTGGCACGGAAAGGGACGAATCTCTTCCGCAGTGAACTTCCCGTCTTCGTGTTCGATAACCAGGATCTCCCTGGCCGCCTTCAAGGCTTTCGAAATGGCTGGTGCGCTGACGCCAAGGCCCTTGGCGACAGCGGACTGACCAATTCGCTCAACCAGTTCTGGCAGTGGCGTCTTTTTCATGTCGTTGCCTCAGCAATCTTCGTCAACACCAATATTAACCGCCGGTTAGCATTCTAGCAACACCGCCGGTTGACGCAATTAAGTTAACCAACGGTTAAATTTCACGAATGAGCAAAAAGAAAGAGTTATCAACAGAACTGAAAGCTGAGTGCGACGCCGCTAAGGCGCTTTTCGTATCGAAAAGGAATGCGCTCGGCTTGACCCAGGCGAAGCTGGCTGAAGAGGCCGATATTTCCGCCGCCGCTGTGGCCATGTACCTGAATGGTACAAATCCGCTAAACCCGAAGTTTGCAGCAGTGCTGTCCCGCCTTCTGGATGTTCCGGTCGAGAGGTTCAGCAAGCGCCTTGCTAATGAGATCAGTGGATTAACCGGTACGGTTGAGCCCACTCTCGACGCTGGCATATCAGCGGCCGACATGGTGCGCAAAATGCTGGAAAAACAGGGCAAGGGGCTTTCGGATGACTCGCGCCGTCGCCTATTGGCGGCAGTAGAATCGGATGGTAGCGAAGGCTCGATCGAGATCGATTATTACCGGCCCGGGCAAGTAGGCGACGAAGTACGAATTGCTCACTACGACGTTCGCGCAGCCATGGGTGGCGGGCAGATCCCGCATGAATACCCGGAAATGCTCCAGGACATCAGAGTCAGTCCCAAGCATCTGCGCGACCTGGGCGTTACGTTCAAAGAACACTTCCACCTCAAGATGATCACAGGGTGGGGTCAGTCGATGGCGCCGACGATCAAAGACCGCGACCCGCTCCTCGTGGACATCACAATCCGGGAGTTCACCGGCGACGGCATCTACCTCTTCTCCCACGACGAGATGCTGTACGTGAAGCGCCTACAGAAAAAGGGCAAGGACCGCTTCAAGATGATCTCGGACAACAAGCACCACGATCCAGAAGACATCCGCGTGGACGACACCCACATCCTGGCCCGGGTGCTTTATGTATGGAATGGACAACCGGTGTGACGCCATGGCCCTCACTAAACCTAATCAACAATTGCGCCGCGACCTCAAAGCGATAGCCTCCAACCTTGAGCAATTTTGTGTCGACCTGGGGAGGTTGGCCAGCCGACTCAGCGATGCCGACGCCATAGCCCTGATGGGGCTGGTGGGTACGCTCTACGAAGAGGCTGATCAATTGGTGGGTTACGCTGACGAGGTTAAGGACGGCCGGATAAGTCGGGCCGCGGAACAGCGCAAATGACTGCATGGCGAGAGCAGCGCTTCTGGAGCAAGTTTTGGATCTGGGCCTGGGTGGCGTTCATGGCCGTTTTTACCCTCTGCACCGGCGCGTTCTGGCTGGGTGATGGTTCATCTAATCGCAAGCGAGTCTTCAGCCCTGGCTTCGTTGTGCTCTGTGCCATCGTGGCTGTGGTTGAGCTGATAGCGCTGAATCACTTCTATGGTGTGCATGGATGAGGTGCAGGCGGGAAGGAATGTGCGATCGACGCCTAGGTAGGCTTCGTGCGCTCCGCCGGGTGACATAGTGGTTTCAACTGAACCAAAAAAAGGAAGCGCGCTCATTTGAGGCTCGTGAATTATAGGAGCAGGGAATGGCGCAAGCCGGCAAGATTCCGTACACAGATGCCATGGCGGCAATTTCCGTCCCAAAATCCTGGGCTGGAGCCAAGACCATTATCTGGAAGGCCCAGGGCGGGAAAGGGTTTCCAGCGTCCCACAAGTGTCGCATCCCTATATCGATTAAAGATGTCGTCCAAGAGGGCTACTTCCTAGATATTTTCCATAAGTACAGTGACTTCGACGGAGTGCCGGACAAGGTATCAATGACCTTTGTTGCTGGTGGCGCCAGGCTGCTGGCCCTTGACGAAAATGGTCCAAGCGAACACGTCAACACTATCGGAAAGGGCATGCCGCATTATGGGAAAAATGCGGACCATCCTCATGTGCACGTGCCAGTCCCTGAAGGATCTTCAGGATACGCAGAGCCCATTGATCGGACCGACATTCAGGCGTTATGGCGTATCTTCCTAGAGCGTGCCAATATTTCAGGGGCGCCACCTTTTACGTTGCCGCCGCGACAGCCGCAATCAGAAAGCGGGCAAATGGACTTACTATGAACTGTGCAGACATCAGCAGGCAGCTGGGCTTTCGTTGCCGTCATATCAACGATGGACTGGCCTACATTCAATCCCCTCTCAAGCTTTCCTTCGACGGCATGGCTATAGGCGCGTTCGTTCAGGATATTGGGCGCGGACTAGTTCGCATAAGTGATAATTCCGACATTTTGTTCACTGCTATGACTCATGGGATAGCCCCAGACCAAAGGCGCTCCAAGAAATTCGGAGATATCGCCAAGCTGAGCGGAATGTCCTTATCTGATAATGGCGAGCTTCACACTGTCTGCCCTGAGGGCGAGGCAGGTTTTCAGATAGCTAGATTCATTGAGGCCGCCTCCAGAATCGGTGACGCCTGCAGCGATTCGCTCGTAATTCAAACGCCCAAATTCCAGCGGAAGGTCGGATCCATCTTGTCGCGCATTTATAAAGACCGCTTACGACGAGATTTTATTTTGGCAGGGGCTAGCGGACATCAGCTTTCCTTTCCTTTTGTGCTAAACCCAGGAACCGCAAATCAGATGGTCATCCAAACTATCTCCGCCGGATCTGCTGGAAAACCAAACTGGGCAAGTATCTATGGAGCCGTCGGCAAGATGGGCGATCTGAAAAATTCTGGCGACAATACCAAGCGCACCGTAATCCTGGAGCGTGGCGAAGATGAGTCCACTCAGCAAGCCATGGTTGCTTTAGCCGAAACCGCATCGATTGTGGTCTTCGAGGGAAATAGCGAGAAGCTCTACGCAGCGCTGCAGGCCGCCTGATCAAGTTTTAGATGCAGAAGCCCGGCCCAGCGCCGGGCTTCTTGTTTCTGCCCATTCACACTCGGGCTCCTCTGGTCATCCCAATTCTCAGCACCCGCTTAAGCCCGACCTCCGGAACCGAATCCATCACGGCATATCTTGTTACAACCATTCGCCCGCAGGCACCGCCCGTAGAGAACTACAAACTTCTACTCCAGTCGTAATGCTAGGCGTGCTTTAAACCGTGAGCGCCTGCTGACAACCCATAGAGGTTCACAAAATGAAAATGACACTGCCCGCCCTATTCTTGGGCGTCCTCATTTCGCAAGGAGCAATGGCTGCCGGAGACGGCACAGCCGGCCTTGGAGGCGGCGTTGGTGGTGCACTTGGCAATATCGTAGGCCAACAGCTCGGCGGCTCAACTGGCGCGGCAGTAGGCGCAGGCGTAGGTGGTGCAGCCGGCAGTGCTGTCGGCGCTCAAAGAGGCAACAGAGCCGAAGCAGCATTAGGCGGCGGTATCGGCTCGGCAGGCGGCTCTCTCATTGGTAATCGCCTCGGCGGCACAACTGGCTCGACTATCGGTGCAGGTCTCGGCGGCGCAGCGGGTGGCGCGCTAGGAAACAACCTGGCGGATGACGACAGCAATCATCGATCGGATGGCAAAAAGCACAAAGGGAACAACAAGCATAAACACAAAAACAAGCATCGTTAGTTTCTGACGCTGTTACATCGAAGCCCGGCGCTAGGCCGGGCTTCTTGTTTCTGGTGATCCCCTACTCTGCTATCGTGGCGCCCTCTGATCGCAACGGAAGCATCGAAGAATGGACTCATGGAAGACATTGGCGATCGCCCTTCTGGCATCGGTCAGCACTCAGGCCGTATCAGGTGACGACGTCAACCCTATCGCTGCCGCGATATTTATCACAATCTCCTCGCCAACCATTTTAATTGGATTAACCACATCTCTCACGACCGATCCGCCAAAAATCTTCAAGTCAGCCAAGACCGACGCTTTGGCATTCATCGGTTCGGACGGAGAGATTCGCGGTGCTGAGTTTGAGCAGGCGTCCAGGTACTATCGTTCGGCCTACAAATCACCTCATATGCCTGATATGCAACTGGCGCAGGCGATAGCGACCTCGTTCTGATGTCGGCCTAGAGCTACCCGCAGCAACCCGATCTGGTGGTGTGGCGCCCTACTCTAAATGCAATGGAAGCACCAAAAATGTACTCATGGAAGCTTGCAGCTGCAGCCCTCGTCGTATCCATCAGCGCTCATGCCTCTGAGGGGTCCGATGACTCCTATAACAACTCGATGCTATCAGTGCTAATGGCTCCAACCTACACCGTTGCGGGAACCACCGGGCTTACCATGCTTGCATCGAACAACTTCAAGCCTGCTAAGGCTGACGCGCTCGCATTCATTGGGTCAGAAGGTCAGATTCGCGGAGCCCAATTTGAACAGGCAGTTCGCTTTTATCGCACGACATACCTGCCGCCTCTAATGACCGACCGGCAGTTGGCACAGGCAATCGCTACCTCGTACTGAGCACGAGCATTCACGAACTTTTCACAGTAGGGCGCCTATGGTTATCCCAGCTCCTAGTGAAACCCTTTAAGCCCGCTACCCCCCCATCGCGGGCTTTTCTTTGTCTGAGATTTGGAGGGCCGAAACTCGCCCTCCCCAACTTACCCAACGACGGCTATACACGCCCACCGTCAAAATGACACGATAACGCCTCGCCTTCGTAAGTAGGAATACAGGATGTTCAGTCACGTAACCGTTGGGACAAACGATCTTGATAAGGCCTCTACCTTCTATGACGCGGTGCTGATCCCCCTGGGGCTCTGTCGTAGGCCTGTAACGCCTGATGGCGGGCCACCTTCGGCATGCTGGATTAAGCCAAATAGCGTCCTCCCTCGCTTTTATGTGTACAGCCCTTATGACCGAAATGAAGCCGGAACAGGGAATGGCAGCATGGTGGCTTTCACCGCACCATCTCCAAATGCGGTAGACAGCGCCTATGCAGCTGGGCTTCTTGCGGGCGGATCTGATGAAGGTGAACCTGGCCAACGTCCCCACTATGGTGACGGCTACTACGGTGCGTACCTACGTGATCCAGATGGCAACAAGGTGCATATCGCTCATCGTGGTGATTTGGACTTGGCGGGGTAGCCGCCGCTCACCGTATTCGCTTAAAGCCTGCCCACCGCGGGCTTTTTCTTGTCAGTCAGAAAGGCGCCGCCTCTTCTTCTGGCTCAATCTCAACCTCTCCCCTTCCCGCCGCCTCCACCTCCTGCCGCTCCCACCTCACCGTCACGCTGCCGTCGTCATTGAGCGTCAGCTCAATCTCGGCGGTTTCGGCGATCACGCCCAGCACCTCTTCCCACTCCCTATCACCATCAGTGTCTAGGCGATGGATATTCACCCAGCGCTGAAGCTGCGCGACCGGGTGATTGATCATCTCTGACACACGCAGACTCAGCCTCTCCATGCCTGAAATTTCATTTCTCGCCTGTTGCCTGGGCTGCTGCATCGCACTCATATATCCCTCCCCCAAATACTGTTTATCCATACAGCTTTAGGAAAAGCATACATCAGCCTAACGAAATTTAAATTAACCGCCGGTATTGACGACATGGAAACCGGCGGTTAATGTTCATACATCGCAGCGACACACAGCCACTGCAAAGGGCCTCACAGCCCGTCGTTCTTTAACAGCACGGGAACCTCGCAGATCGATCCCCAGCAATGGGCACAGCGCGAGTAAGAAATTCGATCTCCACGCCAGCTCTGGAACTGGCCGCACCTTCCATATGAGGGTGCGCGAAACCACGCAAGCCGGTCGGCGAAGAACACCGTCCACGAAATGTGTGACACCGGCCAGAGATATGAATCGGGCGATGCGCGTGGTGGAGACAACAGATTTCACTGGCAGGCCTTCGCAAGAGGGCCTGACGGGAAATCAACCCGGAGACAGCAGCATGCAAATCAATCAGCAGAAAACGGTGCAGGTCGATGTGACTGAGCTGCACCTCCACATCAAAGTCCGCGACGGTTTCGCTGCTGGTCTGAAGGATGCCCAAGGGGAAGAGGTCGGCAGCTATGAAGGCTACGTGCCGAATTTCTTCCCCGGCCAGCACTACGGCGACTACCTGATCCTGAACATCGACCTGGAGACAGGCCAGATCAAGAACTGGCAGAAGCCGGCCGCCGCCGACATCGAAAAGATGATCGAAGCGGAAGAGGAAGACTGAACAACCAGCGCCACGACAGCCTGTCGTTAACTGCCCGAGACCCTGGTACTCCCCGGCACCAGGCTGCATCGGAGTGTGATCCGAATGAAAACGCTGTGGCTGAGTGCACAAATGGCCGGTGTGGTGCCGGTGACCGCAAACAGAAGCCAGCAGTAGTCACAGATCACACCCCGATGCGGATGCACGCCCAGGCTGATGGGCAGGTTTGAAAACTAACAGTTCCGAGAGTGATCGCTGACCGGCTAAGTACTATTTTATGCCCTCGTGGTACCGGCTCGTAATAACTGGCATTGCGGTAGCCGAAAGGCGCTGACCGCGGCATGACTCTCAACCCGGAGATCAGCACCGGGCATCTGCATCAACCAACCCAACCGGAGATCACCATGCTCCTACTGTTCCTGATCGGCGCAGCGCTCAGTCATGTGCGGCCAGAACCGCCAACTGATGACGGCCTGCCAACCGGTCCATTGCGCTTCCATCGTGAGCGCTGGCGTTCTAGATCGGGTCTGTCTGCGTTCTGGCGCTGATAGCCCCGCCCAAAAACCTGACAACTACTGCATCCGAAAGCCCGGACGTCCAACCGGGCTTTCTTTATTGCGCCTCTATTACGTCAGCACTCCTCCCCCGCGCCCATCGGCAACCAGCGGGAGGCATGAGTGTTGACGAATACAGGTGAACAACCCGCCACTTTGGAGGCGACCATGAGCGCAGTATTGAAATTATGCCAAGAGCGATTCGACGCTCAGTTGCCTCCAGAAATCAGCGAGGCGAACCCGGAGCAGGAGTGGCTGGAACACTCGGCCGAGCAGTTGGTGTGCGGCATGGACATCAAGTGGAAGCGCCGCCACGGCCAGCCGCAGGTGGTTACATTTGACCGGTTCTGCACCTATCTGCAAGGCATCCTGAATCAGCGCCAGATCGACGGCCTGGACGAGCGCGACTCACTTGCTCGGCTGTTCCTGTCCTCAATCCTTGGCAGCCAAGGGGATTCACGCGGCCACGCCGCGGAACTGATGGGCGAACAGCGCCCCGTCGAAGCCGCGGAACGAATCGCCATGGAGCTGCTCAAGCCGTACTCCTCCGACGCGGTTGCAGCAGAACGGGAAGAGCTCGAAGACGACGTGGATGGTGACCTATGAGCGCTCACATCCTTATCGACGACGCGCTAGAAAGCCTCAAGCACGCTGCAAGCACTCAGGCAGAGGCAGTAATTGTTCAGCGGATGATCACTCAGTTCCTCGTTGATCAGTCGCTAACCCTAAAAGAATTCGACCACTACTGCGCACGCCTCAATAAGGTCTCGCGCAAGGAGGCAGCATGACCACTGCACCGGTTAAATCACTCGTCGACGAGCAGCTCGACGACATAGAGCGCCGCATCGCGATCTTGGGCTTCGGCCTTCCCTTCAACGAACTAATCGGGCGCAAGCGTGAAGACTTGGTGCGGGATCTGCCGCAGCGGCTGGCGCCGACAATGAAGGGTGGCCGAATCGCGGTGAGGGTTCGGCCGTGACCGCACGCCAGCGTACCCGGCGCCTGCTGATCTGGCGCGGCGCCTTCCCTGTCCTTGCCCTCTTCACCTTTCTGATGTTGCTCAGCGCTCTCGCTGATCAGATCACCTCCTAAACACTTACAGCGCCCCTCTCCGGTGGCGCGGAGAGCAATCATGTCCGAACAGAACATGCATATCTGGAACAAGGTCGATAAGACCGACACTAGGTTCACCAAGAAAGCCAAGGTCAACGGCCAGGACATCACCAGCCTGAGCGGTACCGCGATGGTCATGAAGGCCACCGAGTTGTTTGGTCCGGTCGGCATCGGCTGGGGCTGGAGGATTGTCGAAGAGCGCTTCGATGAGGGCCACGAAATTTTCATCGGCGAAAGCGACAAACGCACATGCATAGGTCGCGAGATTGGTCACACCGTCAAAATCGCCCTCTGGTTCATGCAGGACGGTCAGCGCGGCGAGATCGAGCAGTACGGCTGCACTCGGTACCAGTACAAAACTACATACGGCATGACCACTGACGGCGAAGCGCCAAAAAAATCGCTTACCGACGCCATCAAGAAATCGCTTTCGATGCTCGGGTTCAACGCCGACGTGTTCCTCGGGCTGTTCGATGACGACGCGTACGTCACTCAACTCAAAGAAGAGGAAGCAATCGCAAGCGCCGACGACAAGGACGCTGAAATCCTTCGGCAGAAGCAGGAGCGCGTGGACTGGCTCGCGTCAGCAATTGAGACCATCGGTAAGGCCGTCACTACGTACGAACTGAAAACCTTGAATGTGAAATACATCCGCGAAGCTACCCGCCGTAATGAACCAGCGTTCATCGCCCGCATCACTCGCGCATTCGAAGAACGCAAAGCCAGCCTTGAGAAAGGCAAGGAGGCAGCAGCATGACTCAACTCTACGCACTCACCGGCAAACTCGCCGAACTCCAGGCCATGGCCGACACCGATGATGAAGGCTTGAAAGAGGCTTTGCAGCACGCCATGGACGAGGTTCAAGGCGACTTCAACATCAAAGCCGACAACATCGTCATGCTGCGCCGCAATATCGAGAGCGACGTGACGGCCATCGAAAATGAGATTGAGCGCCTGGCTGAGTTAAAGCGCATCAAATCCAACAGCGTGTCGGAGATCAGCGACTACCTGCGCCGCAATATGGAGGCCGCCAACATCAAGTCGATCAAGCGTCCGCTATTCACCATCACTCTGGCGATGGGCAGCGAACGAGTGATCGTTGATAACGAAGATGCGGTGCCGGACGAACTGACGTCTGTGAAATCCAGCATCACCCCCGACAAAAAAGCCATCGCTGCCAAGCTCAAGGAGATCCGAGAGCATAACGAGGCGGTCCGCAAGCGCATGGCTGCCGGCGAGGATGCCGAACACGAACTGCTTGAGGAGCCGAAATGGGCTCACCTCGAACGCGGCGACAGCTCAATCCGCATCAAGTGAGGCCGACATGATCAGCAACCACCTAAGCCTGGTCGAGGCACTGCGCCCAGCCTCGGATGAACTGGCGACCCAGGTCGCCGAGTTTGTAGCGGCCGGCGGCGAAATCGAAGAGATCGAGCCTGCCCCGCCACCGACGCCCGTCGTATATGTACCCGCGGAGCCGCCCGCGCCAAAGCCGTTTGTTCGGCGCAAATCTGAGGCAGATGCCCTGCCCCTCGACAAGGACGACATCCGCACCCAGGAGCGCCTAAGGCTGGTTGAGCAGATACGCCAGCTAGGTATCACGCACACCCAGACCGAAGTCGCCGCAGCCTTGGGCGTTAGTCGGCGGCTCATCTACAACCACGCTGCGCGGTACGACATCACGTTCAAGGCACCAACCCGCGGCGGTGCTCGAAACCTGGTGCACAACGTGGTTGATAAGGAGCGGGATGCGAAGTTCGCCGAGCGGGTAAGGGCATTTATGGAGCTTGGCATCAGCCGGCGCCAGTGCTGCGGGAAGCTGGCAATCGGCAGCAAGGCATTCGAACGCATCATCGCCACCCACGGTATCGACTACCCCAAAGCACGCCAAGGCGGAACTTCATGCGCCGCATAGCCCGCATCCAGCAACGCAAACGTCAAACCTGGCTCGCACTGCCGGCCAGCGGAATAGAAGAGGTAGGCCATGGCCAAAACGGTACAGGAGCGATCGGCCAAGGCTGCGCAGAAGCGGCTGGCAGTCGCCGAGAAGGAATTGCGACACAAGGTCAGGCCGGGTATCGAGCAGGCTATGGAGCGGATCTGCGCCAGAGGTAAGACGCGGATCATCAGCGAGGTTCTGCAGATCGCCATCATGAAGATGGACTTGATGGGCGACAACGAGCTGATCGAGTTCCTGCGTTATCCGCGCCACAAAATCGTGATTGACGAAAACGTGGCGCGCCAACTCTACAGCCACGGCCAGCGACAAGCATCTCGGCTCGACGCCGAAGAAGCGTAACCAGCCCTCCCCGCTGCATCCGTTGACGGAGAACTATCACTGCATTTCTTTCACACGGTTCCATTCAGTTTTGAGAATTTTTTGAGCAATCTCAACAATGTTTCCACAGTTGTCGTAGGCGACACTTTCTGGAGTGCTTGCGTGAGTCAAGGCGCTGAGTACCTCATCCTTCAGACTTACGAAATCAGGCTCCTTTGGATTAGAGAGCAGTTGTATTTTTGAGCTTAGCGAAAAAGCGGTCATCATTAACTTCCTCTTTTCCCCCTCCCACGTCTCTTTCAACCCTGCGGCGACCGCAGGGTCATGATCTTTTACCAGTTGTATGAACTCACCGTGAGATTTGGTACCGATGGCGTGCACCTGTAAGAGAGCAATGGCGGCTATGTAGTCAGCGCAGGTGTCGCGAAGTTCGTTAATCCAAGCTTGTCGGCTCTCTTTAAGCGCCACTGCTTTCGCGAGAGACATCTGGCTATTCGCCGTTTTTTTGAACGTATAAATTGAGACCCCGGCGCCTACGATCACTGCAATAGCAGTGAGTATAAAGCCGAACATCACCGTCAAATCTGTGCCTGAGTCGACTATTGCCTTTATCTCCGGTACTCGATTCAGCGTTACCACCATATTTTCTATCGTCAATTTCTGCTCCTGGCTGGCTGCGATTCAGAAATGACAGATAACCCAACCCAAACAAAATTGCCACCACAGGCCACCGGAGGTCGACGCTTACCTGAAAAACGAAATGCCTTTTCGCCATATCGTCATCAACAGATCGACAAGAAGCCCAACGGCAGCCCTGCTGTGCGGTTTGGCGCCTGCGAGCAGGTCAAAAGCCAAGCCAGCGATGACCTTAGCGACACCTATTTTCTATAGGTCTCAAGCTTGGCCAGAACCTTTTCCTGAACGCGCCGTACAACCTCTTCGCCGTCAACGGAGATTACCGCCTCGTTAATACACGACGCCCCCTTTCTGTCCCGAGCGGCTAACGGCGCCATCGTATTTGCGTCATGTATCAGCGTCGCGTCTTGCGCAATACGATTCCATACATATATGCGCGAATAATTATTGAGAGCGGTCTCTTCGATCTGATCTTCCTGAATTACGAGCATTTCCTTCAATCCTTGATCCGGCTCCATGCCGGTCACCCGTAATACCCCATATCAACGAATCACGCCAGCCGGCGAGGCAGGCGCACGCTTGGAGATAACCCATGCAAGCAGTCATCTACGCAGGCCTGCGCAACGGCGAGCGCGATCAGCGAATACACGACGCCCTGGTCTACAAGCACGTCGTTGAGGTCGCCAAGGAATTCCAGCTGGCACCCAGCACCATCCGAGCAGCGGCAAAACGCATTCAAAACGCTGTTGTGTTCGAGCTCAGTCTGCTAGGGGGGGGTCAGCCAATGCCTATTGGCAACGTTGTCGCGGACTGTTTCAGGAAAGCGGCCCTTGGCGCCTACCGGAACTACCACGGCACCTTCCGCAACCTTGAGCTGCCTTGCTGGGTGATCACCGACGGCACCAACCGCATTGAGGTGATGGAGCTTCGCAAGATCGATACCGGCGAAGTTTCGCTGTAGACGCCACTTACTCCTGAATCCCCCATGAATCACGCCAGCCGGCGAGGATCCCCTATGCATACTGCAATTGACCTATTTTCCGGCTTCGGCGGATGGACCCGTGGAGGAAAGGACGCTGGACTCAACGTTCTTTGGGCCGCCAACCACTGGCCCGCCGCCGTGGAGTGGCACACCAAGAACAACCCGGACACGCAGCACGTCTGCCAAGACCTCCACCAGGCCGACTGGTCGCAGGTGCCCAAGCACGACGTGATGCTGGCCTCGCCATGCTGCCAAGGGCACGCAAAAGCACGTGGCAAGGCGGCAGGCAACCCGCAGCACGACAACTCCCGATCGACCGCCTGGGCGCCGGTGGCGAACGCAGAGGTCAATCGCCCCGACTTTGCTGTTATCGAAAACGTGCCGGAGTTCATGGACTGGATTCTGTACCCGGCCTGGGCCGATGCGATGCAGCGCCTGGGCTACTCGCTGGCTCCGCATATTGTGGACTGTGCCGACCTCGGCGTGCCTCAGCACCGGGTGCGGCTTTTCATGGTCTGCTCCCGCAGCAAAGCGCCGATGCACCTGCAGCTCCAGCAGCATCAGCATGTTCCGGCCAGCGAGATAATCGACTTCAACGCTGGCAAGTGGTCGCCGATCATCAAGCCAGGCCGTGCCGAGTCGACGCTGACACGCGTAAAGAATGGGCGGGAGCGGTTCGGCGAGCGATTCGTGATGACCTATTACGGCTCAGGATCTGGACTGACGGGTCGCAGCCTTGATCGTCCTATCGGCACCATCACTACCCTAGACCGGTGGGCTGTAGTGGACGGTGACCGGATGCGCATGATCACCGCCAGTGAGGCTATGGCTGCGCAGTCCTTCCCGAAAGACACGCTGCGACCTGACAACCACCGCCTGACCATGCACATGACTGGTAACGCGGTACCGCCATTGGCTGGTCGTCGAATAATTGAGGCGCTAATGAAAGCTTGCTGATTAGCTAGAGAGCCTTACCGCTTCCGCAAAAGGATGACCAAATCTAGGCTGGACTTTCCTTAGACCATAAAACTCATGACTTACTGTTCCGTTATTTTTTGTATAATTAAGAGTAGCCTTTCTTAGTTCAGAAACACTTAGCAGCCTTTCAGGAACGTCAATTTCAATTTCTTCGCTCGCAAAAACCTCCTTGTATATCAAAATTATTTGCTCAGAATCAGAGGCGGAAAATATAACACTCAACGCTCGACATCTGGGTCCGGTGTTAATCAGTACAAAAGTAGCGATATTCTCAGGGCCTTTAGTGACCATATACTTAAATTTGAAACCAGTGTGTGGCTCACAACTTCTTTCGTTAAGCTGTCTCTCATACTTTGCTGCATCTATCGCAGTGCGTAGCTGTTCCTTCGAAACATTAACCATAGCTGACTGCTGCTGCACTGACGCCCTTAATTCTTCTGCTTGCATCTTCAGCGCCTCTGTCCCTTGCCGAAGTTCTACGCCCTGTTGGAAAAA
>Ga0302175_10000450_pt1 | contig 13365 bp, 15 predicted proteins | sample I_Fen_N3_3_FD_198791 | JGI IMG/M metagenome (GOLD analysis project Ga0302175, IMG submission 198791) | Peat permafrost microbial communities from Stordalen Mire near Abisko, Sweden - I_Fen_N3_3 | ecosystem: Environmental > Terrestrial > Soil > Wetlands > Permafrost | place: Sweden: Abisko... | reverse complement strand
GATCCGCGTGTAGACGTTGATGGTCGGCGGCGTCATGCGTTTCAGCGCCTGGGGCAGCAGCACGTAGCCGAACAGTTGCGGGCCGTTCAGGCCAATCGACAGGCCTGCTTCACGCTGCCCGCGCGGCAACGACAGCAACGCGCCGCGCACCACTTCGCCGACCTCGCTGGCGCCCCACAGCGACAGCACCAGCACCGCGCACCAGAAACTCGGAATGCTCAGGCCAAAGAAAATCGGCAAGCCGAAAAACAGCAGGTAGAGCCAGACCAATACCGGGATCGCCCGGAACAGTTCCAGGTAAACCCGCAGGATCGCGTTCAGCCATGTCGAATTCAGCGTGCGCAACACGCCGTAGAGCACGCCGCCGACGGTACTGATGGCGATGCTCAGAAACGATATCGACAAGGTTTGCGCAGCGCCCTTGCCCAGTTGCGGCAACGACACCCACAACAACTCAAGACCCGAACTGGCCATGCTGGAGCCTCCTTTCCAGACGGCTGAGCAGCAGCGACAGCGGCAAGAACAACAGCACGCAAATCAGCGTCAGCACGGCGAGCATTTCGTAGGTTTTGTAATAGAGCGCGATGTAGCTTTTGGTGGTGTAGAGAATCTCTGGCACCGCCACCGCCGAAACCACGGTGGTTTCCTTGAGCAGGAAAATGAAATTGGCGAACAACGACGGCAGGCTGAGGATGCCGGCTTGCGGCAGGATCACGTAGCGCAGCAATTGGCCGTGGGACAGGCCGATGGAGCGACCGGATTCGAGCTGTGCCAGAGGCACCGCATCCACCCCGGCGCGCAGCACTTCGGTGAGGTAAGCGCCGCCGAGGAAGGTCATGGTGATGATCGCCGCCGCAAACCCGGAAACGCTGATACCCAGTGCCGGCAAGGCGAAGTAGACGAAGAATAGCTGGATCAGCAACGGCGTGTTACGCGCCAGTTCCACGTACAGCCCGACCAGGCGCTGCAAGTAAGGCGTGCGGAACACCAGAATCGTCGCGTTGATCAGCGCCACCAGCAGCGAGGTGCCGATGGCGATGAAGCCGACCTGCAGCGTCACGCCCACGGCTTTGAGAAACGCCGGCAGGGTGCTGAGGATAAAAGCGTAATCGAAAGTCATTGAACATCCTGAACGCCGCTCGGTAAGCGACGGTGGTGCAGTCCATGGGCAGTGGATAACCACCCGGCAGGAAGCGACTCTAAAGGCATAAGAAGAAGAATTTAAATACCGTTAAAGCATATTGATATCACGCAAAAAACTATCTCGCGGATTTGCCGAGGCAACGGAACACGACTATTTTCCTTTGCGCTGTAGGAAGGATCTTTTTTTCAGAAAGGCCCTCCAAGGACGTACAGCTTTTGGCCAGACTCCCGGCCAACCCATCACAAGGAAGAGAAAAATGGCGGACGTAAAAGTGCCACAGCGGCTGGACCCGCAGGACATCGTGAAGTTGCTGGTGGCGTTGCGCAGGGCGTTGAAGGCTAGGGTAGGTTAGGCCTTCTTAAAATCAAAAGATCGCAGCCTCGTTTCACTCGACAGCTCCTACGGGGAAACGCATTCCATGTAGGAGCTGTCGAGTGAAACGAGGCTGCGATCTTTTGATCTTTGAGCGCAATAAAAAACGCCAACGCTAGCGCTAGCCGTCGGCGTTCGAAACCTTGAAGGGGTTTGTTGTTGCGTCGAATCAGAACGCCGGCAGTACCGCGCCGCTGTATTTCTTCTCGATGAACGCTTTCACTTCCGGGCTGGTCAAGGCTTTGGCCAGTTTCTGGATCGCGTCACTGTTCTGGTTGTCCTTGCGGGCGACCAGGAAGTTCACGTACGGCGAATCCGCACCTTCGATGATCAGGGCGTCCTTGGTCGGGTTCAGCTTGGCTTCCAGCGCGTAGTTGGTGTTGATCATGTCCAGGTCAACCTGATCCAGCACACGCGGCAGCAGGGCCGATTCCAGTTCCTTGAACTTGAAGTTGTGCGGGTTCTTGGCGATGTCTTTCGGTGTAGACACAGCGTTTTTCGGGTCTTTCAACTCGATCAGGCCAGCCTTCTGCAGCAGGATCAGAGCCCGGCCGCTGTTGCTGCCTTCGTTCGGGATCGCGATGGTCGCGCCGTCTGGCAGTTCGGCCAGGGATTTGTATTTCTTCGAGTAGCCGCCGAACGGTTCAACGTGTACGCCGATCACGGTGACCAGGTATTTATCTTTGTCGGCTTTGTATTTGCCTTCGTTGAAGCTGTTCAGGTACGGCAGGGTCTGGAAGTAGTTGGCGTCCAGACGCTTTTCGCCCACCTGTACGTTCGGCTGAACGTAGTCGGTGAAGACTTTGATTTCCAGATCCACGCCTTCTTTGGCGAGGGTCGGTTTGATCAGTTCGAGAATCTCGGCGTGTGGAATCGGGGTCGCCGCAACCACCAGTTTCTCGCCAGCCTGGGCCAGGCTTGCAGTCAGGGCAGCCGCCAGTGCGGTGAACAACAGAACCTTTTTCATGCAGTGTCCTTATCGAAAATCACGGTCGCCAATGACGACGGCTTCTAGTACGAGTGCCAGTGAAGTGCTATCGCTGGCGTGAAGCGGACAATACCGGGATTTTTTATTCCCGAACAATATCTTTTATTCACTTTGATATTCCATTTGATTCATACAGCACACCAAACAACGTAGGAGCTGCCGAAGGCTGCGATCTTTTGATGTTGACGATGCTTAAACCACTGAAGATCAAGATCAAAAGATCGCAGGCTGCGCCAGCTCCTACACAAGCGCGGTGTCTTTGAAGAGTTGCTTTAACGCCGCCTGCTCGGCGGCGGAGCCACTGGCGAGGATCTGTTTGAGGTGCCGCTCGATCTGCACCAGCGCGGGTGGTGCTTCGGGCAAATTCAAATGCTCCGGCAAAATCTCATCCCCGGTGCTGACCAGCAGCGCGAAGTGAATGACGTTCTCCAGCTCTCGGGTATTGCCCGGCCAACTGTGAGCCTCCAACACCTGCTGCGCGGTCTCGCTGATCAGCGGCACCGGCAGGTCGAGGCGCTGGCTGTAGATGCCCAGAAAGTATTCAGCCAGAGAAAGGATGTCGCCCACCCGCTCACGCAACGCCGGCAATTCGAGCTGGCCTTCGCTGAGGTAGTGATAAAGCCGTTCATGGAATTTTCCGGCGGCCACTGCTTGAGCCAGGTCGATGCTGGTGGCGGCGACCAGGCGCACGTCCACCGGGCTCGGCTGGTGCGCACCGACGCGGGTGACTTCGTGGTTTTCCAGCGCCGCGAGCAATTTGATCTGGATCGGCAGCGGCAAATCGCCGATCTCATCCAGGTAGAGCGTGCCGCCATTGGCCGAGCCGAACCAGCCGGCACGGCTGCTGGCCGAACCGGTGTAGCTGCCGGCGGCGTAGCCAAACAATTCGGCGTCGGCGTAGGTCGGGCTGATCGCGCCGCAATTGACCGACACGAACAACCCGCCGCGATCACTGGCGCGGTGGATGTGGCGGGCGAGCAATTCTTTGCCACTGCCGGTTTCACCGCGAATCAAGACGGAAATCGCGCGCGGTGCCAATTGTTCCAATTCCTGGCGCAACTGCCGCGAGCGCGGATCGACAAACACCAGCGCTTTGGCGCGGATGCTCAGGGGACTTTTTTCTGCATCGGGAAAGGTCAGCAGTGGCTGACCGAAGGCTTCAAAACTCATGGCAGGCTCCCGCCCAAAACCGCCGGGAGACGGGGGCGTTTAAAGAAAGAAAAAATTCAAGCGCGGCGCAGGGCGTGATGTTCCATGCGGTTTTGCAGGCGATAGAGGTACGCAAACCCCTGCTCCCAGCGCTGGTGACCGGACTTGACGTTGATATGCCCGGCCCCCGACAAAATCCCCGCCTCGGCGCCCCAGTTGCGCGCCAGCTCCAAGGCGCGCGGCGCACTCACGGCGCTGTCGTTGTCGGAGCTGACGACCTGACTCGGGAACGGCAACAGGTGCGTGGGAATCGGCGCGAAGTTACGCAGGGCCGGCGCGCAGGCCGGGCGCTCGACGTCCGCCGGCGCGACCAGCAAGGCGCCACGCACCTGCCGCAAAAACTGCACCGGCGCAGTCGCTGCCCAATGCGCCACGGTGATGCAACCCAGGCTGTGGGCGATCAGGATCACCGGCGTGCTGTCGGCGGCAATCGCCTCGGCCAGCGCCGCGACCCAGTCTTCACGGCGCGGCGTCAGCCAATCGGCCTGCTCCACCCGCGCGCTGTTCGGCAGGCTGTTCTGCCAATGGCTTTGCCAATGATCTTCTGGCGATCCTTGCCAGCCCGGCACAATCAGGTAGCGAATTGATTCGTTGCGCATGGGGGAGCTCTCCTGCTGCGTGTCTGTTCCTGATCGAGTATAGGGACGAGAGTTATATTCGTTAAGGAATAAGAAGCTATTTATTAAGACCCATATCGAATATCAAACGCCAATCCCCCGTAGGAGCTACCGAAGGCTGCGATCTTTTGATTTTGATTTTTAAAAGCAAGATCAAAAGATCGCAGCCTTCGGCAGCTCCTACGGGGGGCTTTGTTTTGGGCAAAAAAAAGGGCCGCACCCTGCCAAGGAGACGGCCCCGGAAAACTGTAGAAACCCTTTATTTCGCAGTAATCACCGACAACTTGGTTATCCCTGCCCGCTCAATCGAGGCCATGGCTCGCGCCACTTCGCCGTAATTCACCCCATCATCGGCCTGCAACTGCACCCGCACCTCCGGGTCCTTGGCTTTCGCCGCTTGCAGCTTGAACTCGAGCAATCCTGGCTCGATCTCGTCCTTGTTGATAAACAGCTTGCCGCCGCCATCGATGCTCACCACCAGCGGATCTTTCTGCTCCACCGGGGCCACGGACTCGGTCTTGGGCAGGTTGATCGGGATCGCGTTGGTCAGCAGCGGCGCGGTGACGATAAACACCACCAGCAGCACCAGCATCACGTCCACCAGCGGTGTCACGTTGATCTCGCTCAGCACCTCATCACTGTCTTGCGTGGAGAACGCCATATCAGGACGCCTCCTTCACTTTCTGCGCGCTGCCCTGGGCCACGGCTTTGTGCGAAGTCGGGTGGATCAGCAGGCGGAACGAACTCTTCTGCGCCAGGCTGTAGAAGTCATGGGCGAAGTCATCCAGGTCCGCCGCCGTCAGTTTCAGACGTCGCAAAAAGTAGTTGTAAACCAGCACCGCCGGCACCGCGACGGCGATCCCGACACCGGTGGCGACCAGTGCCGCACCAATCGGCCCGGCCACGGTTTCCAGACTTGCCGAACCCGCCGCGCTGATGCCTTTCAACGCTTCCATGATTCCCCACACCGTGCCGAACAAACCAATGAACGGCGAGGTGCTGCCAATACTTGCGACCACCGCCAGCCCGGTTTCCAGCGAGCGGCGCTCGCGGACGATTTGCTGTCGCAGCGCACGCTCCAGTCGATCCTGATGATTGATCGCCTGGCTCAAGTCATTCGTTGCCGGCGTTTCACCGACCTGGATCGCCGCATAACCAGCCTGGGCCACACGGGCCGCCGCGCCGGGTTGGGTCTCGCTCAACTCGGCCGCCGAGTCGAGACTCGACGCGGCCCAAAACTGCTTATGAAACTTTTTATCCTGGGCTTTCAGGCGACCGAACTGCACGCCTTTGAGCAATGCCAAACCCCAGGTGGCTACGGAAAAAACCACCAGCAGCCAGATCACCGCGCCTTCGATGGATTCAAGTGGAGAGGCCAGTAACGTCATGATGTATTCCCTCGTGTAAACGTTTCGCGCGAAATTGGTTTCGGTTTAATGAATCTTGAAATCGATGGGCACGCTGACCCAGCCGTCCTGGGCCACGTCACCTTGCTTGGCCGGTACAAAGCTCCAACGCTTCACGGCGGCCAGCGCCGCGTCGTCGAGTTGATCGCGGCCACTGCTTTTCTGAATCTGGATCTCGCCCGGTTTGCCGCTGGCCAGCACATGCACCCGCAACAACACCGTGCCTTCCCAACCGCGACGCTGAGCCAGCGACGGGTATTCCGGCGCCGGGTTCTTCAGATACGCGGCGTTGGCCGAGGCCGGGGTGACTGGCGCGGGCGCCGGTGGTGCTGGTGGCGCCGGCGCTGCGACCGGGGCCGTCGGTTGTGGCGGTGCCGGTGGCTGCTCAACGGCTTTGGGCGCTGGTTTCGGTACGGGTTTAACGACCGGTTTGGGCTTCGGAACGGGTTTGGGTGGCGGTGGCTTTACGGCCAACTCGTCTTCCACGGGCGGTGGTGGCTCGACCACCTGTTGAACCGGGGGTGGCGGCGGCGGTGGCGTCTCGACCACGGGCGGCGCCGGACGCGAGAACTCAATGGTCATCGGCGGAATTTCCGGCGGCACGATCGGCAGCACGATAGTCGGTTGCTGATTGACCCAATAGATCACCGCGCCGTGCACCAGCAACGCCAGCACGCCGAGCAGGATCGCCTCGCGCCGGCTCAGAATGCCCTTGGGTGCGCGCTGCAAACGCAACTGGCCCAACGGCACGCGTGGCACCCGGCCGAGGTCGACCAACTCGCCACTCGGCGCCTGGCGCCAAAGCACCTCATGTGCGCCGGCGGCGGTCTGGACATTGCCCATTGATTAACTCCCTGCGGTATCTTTGCGAATAACCCCATACACCCGCTTATCCATCCCCCGCGCGGCGTATCGACGGGCCAATCATTGGGCCAGACGCTTATCTCTTAAAGTAATCTTTTAGGTTATGAATAGATCCGTATCGAATAATAGAATTGATTAAATTCAGCCAAGCCACGCGATACAAGGCTTGTAGCTGAGCGACAAAAACACGATGCATTTCAAGCATTGAAAGTATTCGCGCAGGGCATCGAATCACCGGGGAAGTCATTGCGTTGCAAGCCGTAGCGGTACTTGCCCGGAAGGCGAGCTATTGCTCTATCAATATTCTTTTTGGATCTAGCAGGTATTGGATTGCTTCATTGACGGAATAAGAGCCCGCATTTAAAACCTCAAACAAGCTTCGTCGCGAATGCCTTCGAGCTATTTTTTGGGAATGCCGCAAAGCCTATGGATCTTCGCCAACTGCGCTACTTTATTGCCCTCAACGAACACCGCAGTTTTGTCCGCGCGGCCGACGCCATGGGCATCACTCAACCGGCGTTCAGCCGCAGTATCCAGGGGCTGGAGCAAGAGTTCGGCTGTGTGCTGGTGGACCGTGGCAACAAGGATTTGCGCCCCACACCGGAGGGCCAGGTGGTGCTGCAACACGCCCTGACCCTGGTGCAAGGCGCGGCGTTGCTCACTGCCGAAGTCACGCAGATGACCAAGCTCGACGCCGGTGAATTGCGCTTCGGTTGTGGCCCGGCGCCGGCGGTGAAACTGGTGCCGGATGCGGTGGCGCAATTCATCAACGCGCACCCGAAAGTGCGCACCTGTTTCCAGGTGGATAACTGGGAAAAACTCAGCCGCGCCCTGAGCCGTGAAGAGATCGAATTCTTTATCGCCGACATTCGCCATTTCGAGGCCGACCCGAACTTCCAGACCCAGGCCCTGACGCCCAAGCGCGGCGTATTTTTCTGCCGGCCGGGGCATCCGCTGTTGGCCAAGGACAGCCTGTCGACCAACGACATGTTCGACTACCCGCTGGCGACCACGCTGATCCCGCCGGGCATTCGCAAACTGTTGGCGAACCTGAGTGGGCGGATGGATTTTTCGCCGACCGTCGAGACCGAACACTTTCCGGCGCTGGTGAAGATCGTGCTGCAATCGAACGCGATTGGTATCGGCACGCAAGAGGCGTTTATCGAGGACATTGCCCGGGGGTCGCTGGTGCTGCTGCACTGGCGCAACCTGCCGCAGGACATCGAGAGCATGAATACGCGGTGCGGGATTGTGAGTCGCACAGGGTTCCGGTTGTCGCCGGCGGCGCGGGCGATGATTGAGACGTTGGTGGCGGTGGATAAGCAGCAGATTAGCGTCGCTGTTTAGGGCCTCTTCGCGAGCAAGCCCGCTCCCACATTTGATTGGCGGTGGACACAAATTTTGTGCCTGGCCGAGATCCACCGTGGGAGCGAGCTTGCTCGCGATGAGGTCATCAGCGACAGTCCATCAAGCCTGAGCGGTACGCACCTCTTCCCCAGCCACTTCGTCCTTGCGCACAAACCGGTTCGCCCGCCCGAACGTCCCGAAATCATTGAACCGAACCCCCATCTCGCGCATGACCTTATGCGCCACCGGCACAGTCATCTGACGGATGTAAAACGGCTCCTTCACCACAAAATGATGTATCCCGTGGCTGCTGCCGAAGTTGAAGCAGAACGCCTGCAACGGCCACATCCACCAAGGGTTCAGCACCTGGGTTTGCTGGATCACATTGCCCGGTTCGACGTCGCCGTAGTAGTGCATGTTCGAACTGACAAAGTGCAGGCAAAACGTGCGCAACACATTCGGGCCGATGATCACCACCGCCGCGATGTCGATCACCTGCATCACCGACAATGTGGTCGCCGACCATTCAATCGGTGCGCCGAGCAGATGGGCGATGCCGTTGGCCCCGTGGAAGCCGAGAAACACGTACCACGCGCCCCAATGCACCAGCGCCAGCGGCGCGTAGACCTTCAAGGTGCGTTTGATGATGCTGAATTTATGCGCCCAGGTTTTGGCCCGCAGCATGCGGATAAACGCCGACATCACGTTATCGCCGACCATCAGCAACCGCGCGATACCCCAGGGTTCGCCGTTGGTGATCGCGCGCTCTTCCATGTCGGTTTCGGTGCCGGACACCTTGTGGTGATTGAGGTGCAAATGCCGGCGAATCCACGGGTTGATCGTGCTCGGCCGCGCCAGCCAGACCAGGCCCATCATCAGGTTGTGCGGCAGGCGTTGTTTGCGGAAGTACATGCTGTGGATCAGGTCGTGCTCCAGCTCATGGGTCAACGAGGCAAAAAACGCGTTGAGCAGCAGGCACACCCACCAGGCCATGTGCCCGGTGATGTAGAGCGCCGCCGAACCGATCATCCCGACCAGCGCAAAGGCCAGAATGCCCACGCCCACGGCGTCCTGATGGTTGAGAATCGGGTAGCGTTTGCGCAGTTCGACACCCTTGGCCAGCACCACTTCGCGAATATGCGCTGATCGCTGGGCTGCATTCAGTCGCTGGGGACTTGCAGAAGTACCGTCCATGCTTCCATCCTCTGGTTATTGATGTTCGCATCCTGCCTTGTGAGTCCTTCCAGGGAAGTAGCCGTGAACGCCAACCTGTTGACCGGAAGCGCCAATCAGCATGACTGAACCGACCTCCCTCGCCAGCTGGACCCGCGCCCTGCGCAAGCAACTCGATGCGTTGGGCCTCGACAGCACCGCCCTGTGCCAACAGGCGGGGCTCGACCCGCAGTTGATGGACGACCCGAACGCCCGTTACCCGTTGTCCGGCACCACGCGCCTGTGGGAAATCGCCGTGCAGGTCAGCGGCGACCCGGCGATCGGCTTGCGGGTGTCGCGTTTCGTCAGCCCGACCACGTTCCACGCGCTCGGTTATGCGCTGGTGGCCAGCGGCAGTCTGCGGGAAGTGTTTGAGCGCATCGTGCGGTATCACCAGGTGGTCAGCGATGCGCTGGAACTGGAACTGACCCGCAGCGAAGATCGCTACCGTTTCCGCCTGAAAGTCCCGCCCGGCAATCCGGCCCCGGCCTTCGAAGCCATCGATGCGTTTGCGGCGATTTACGTGCGCACCTGCCGCAATCGCCTGGGCCGCGAATATGCGCCACTGGCGGTGTACCTGCGCCGCCCGGAACCGGCGGACCCGCATCAATGGCATAAAGTGTTCCGCGCGCCGGTGCATTTTGCTGCCGACGAAGACCGACTGGAATTCGCCCTCATCGACTTCGAAAGCCACCTGGACGACGCCAACCCGGAACTGGCCGAGCACAACGAAACCGTGCTCAAGCGAACCCTGGCGCAACTCAAACCGCTGACCTGGGAACGCAAGGTCCGCGACGCCATTGAAGAGCAACTACCCGAAGGCGAGCCCAGCGCCGAACACATCGCCAAGACCCTGCACCTGAGCTTGCGCAGCCTGCAACGGCACCTGGCGGATGAGGGTTGTCGGTTCGACACGCTACTCAACGAAAGCCGCGAAAACCTGGCGCTGCTGCACCTGCGCGATCCGCTGTGTTCGTTGAGTGAGATCAGCTATTTGTTGGGGTTTGCGGATACGAGCAGTTTCAGCCGCGCGTTCAAACGCTGGACGGGAATGACGCCGGGGCAGTTTCGGGATGGGTTGCGCTGACGGAGCTGGGAGGTGGGTTGCCGGGTCTGGCCCCTTCGCGGGCAAGCCTCGCTCCTACGGGTCGTGCGCGGTCCCTGTAGGAGCGAGGCTCGCCCGCGAAGCGATTATTCAAACAACGCGAAACGCTCTCAGCGCCCCCGATCCCGCCGCAACAACTTGCGCACCCGCGCCACCAGCTCACTCACGGTAAACGGTTTGAGCAGGTAGTCATCCTCATGCAGTTCCAACCCGCGCAGGCGATCTTCGATGCCGTCCCTGGTGGTGAGGAACAGCACCGGGGTTTCGCCGAGTTTGCGGATTTGTTGTTGCAACTGCCAACCGTTGAGGCCCGGCAGCATGACGTCGAGGATGATCAGTTCGTATTCGCCGGACTCGATAAAGCGCCGGCCGTCCATGCCGTTGAGCGCCACATCCACCGAATAGCTCGCTTCGTTCAGGCCATTGGCGAGGAGCCTGGCGGTTTCGGGTTCGTCTTCCACTAACAGGACACGCATGGCACACCTCGATTATTCAGGGGTACAGGCTAGGCGTGTTCGGGCGCAAAGCCCACCAATTACCGCCAGATTTTAAAAGATCGCAACCTTCGGCAGCTCCTGCATTGGATGGCGAACACCTGTAGGAGCTGCCGAAGGCTGCGATCTTTTGCTTTAAACCACCGCCAACGCGCGCAGCCGCTCGGCATCCAGAATCTCGATCTCGCCATAGCCCAGGCCAATAATCCCCTGGGCCTGCAACTCCTTGAGCATCTGGTTGGTGGTCTGGCGTGACAGCGAGAGCATCGACGCCAGTTGTTCCTGGGGCAGTTGCAGCACCCGGCGCGGCGGGTCGATCTCGCCGTAGCCCTTGGCGATCATCAGCAAGCGGTGGGCCAGGCGCGCCGGGGCGGGCATCAGGCTCAGTTGTTCAAGGTTGATGAAAGTCAGGCGCAGTTTGTGGCTCATCAGCAGCGCCAGTTGCCGCCAATACAGCGGCTGTTCATCGAGCAGCTTCAGCAACACGGTTTGCGGGATGTGCAGCAGCACGCACTGGCCCACGCTGTAGGCATCGTGGGTGCGTGGCTGGCCATCGAACAGGCAGATTTCGCCGAACCAGTGGGGCGGTTCGACCAGGCTCAGCAGCGCCTCCTTGCCCTGCTCACTCACCGCGCCGATGCGTATCGAGCCTTCAAGCACGGCGTACATACCGCACGGTGGATCGCCGCGCTTGAACAGCCGCTGCCCCGCCGACAACCGCCGCACCCGGGCCGCTGCCAGCAGACTATCCTGAAAGGGAACGGGTAAATGACTGAACCACTGCCCACTCATCAGGCGTGGACGCCAGACCTGCATATCCATGAAGTCTCCTAGAGAATGTCGCCTGGCTGACAGAGCGCGCGCCGAACCCGGGGCATGATCAGTCACCCTACAGGAGGAATAACAATGAAAAGCCTCGTTGACCATCTCAGTCAATACGCCGCGTATCACCGTGACCCGCGCAACATCGCCAGCCACTTTATCGGCATTCCCTTGATCGTGGTGGCGGTCTCGGTGTTGCTGTCGCGGCCGGAATGGCCGCTGGCCGGGGTCTGGCTGTCTCCGGCGGTGCTGCTGGCGTTGGCGTCGGCGTGGTTTTACCTGCGCCTGGAACTGCGCCTCGGGGTGCTGATGACGGTGTTGTTGGGCCTGTCGGTCTGGCTGGGGCATGTGCTGGCGCAACAAAGCACGATGCTGTGGCTGAGCAGCGGTTTGGCGATGTTTGTGATCGGCTGGGCGATTCAGTTTGTCGGCCATCATTACGAAGGACGCAAACCGGCGTTTGTCGATGATGTGACCGGGTTAATTGTCGGGCCGTTATTTGTGGTGGCGGAGTTGGCGTTTTTGCTGGGGTTGCGGCATGACCTCAAGGAACAGATTGAGGCGCGGGTGGGGGGTGTGCGGGTCAATCCGAAAAACGCGGCGGCTTAGGCCGCTTTAAAAGATCGCAGCCTGCGGCAGCGCCTACGGTGAAATGCGTCGATCATCAATGTGTGAACGACTGAAAACCCTGTAGGAGCTGGCGAAGCCTGCGATCTTTTGATCCTAGATGTTGGCGACTTTCTGCCAGACCTTCGGCTTGAAGAACAACGTCTCGCCCTTGGCCAACCCGACCAGGCTGTCGTGATCCTTCACCACTTCGGCCTCGATCAATTCGCTCTGCCCTTCCACCTTCAGCGTCACCCGCGTGGTGGCGCCCAATGGCCGGATATCCCGCACTTCAGCCGCGTGGTGATCCTCCAGCTCATGCCGCGACAGCGACACTTCATGTGGACGGAACAGCACGTGATTGTCGTCGCCCAGATGCAAGCGGTTCGAATCACCGAGGAAGTGATAAACGAAATCGCTGGCCGGGTTTTCGTAGACGTCGCCCGGTGAGCCGATCTGCTCGATCACGCCTTTGTTCATCACCACGATGCGGTCCGCGACTTCCATCGCTTCTTCCTGGTCGTGGGTCACGAACACGGAAGTCAGGTTGATGTCTTCGTGCAGCCGCGCCAACCAGCGACGCAGTTCTTTACGAACCTTGGCGTCCAGTGCGCCGAAGGGTTCATCGAGCAGCAGGACTTTCGGCTCCACCGCCAACGCACGGGCCAGGGCAATCCGCTGGCGCTGGCCGCCGGACAATTGCTCCGGGTAACGATCCGACAGCCAATCCAGTTGCACCATGTTCAGCAGTTCATGAACTTTGACCGCGATCTGGCTTTCGCTCGGGCGCTGGTTTTTCGGCTTCATGCGCAGGCCGAACGCGACGTTGTCGAACACCGTCATGTGGCGGAACAAGGCGTAGTGCTGGAACACGAACCCGACGTTGCGATCCCGCACGTCGTGACCGGACACGTCTTCACCGTGGAACACGATACTGCCCTGGTCCGGGGTTTCCAGGCCGGCGATGATCCGCAGCAACGTGGTCTTGCCGCAACCCGACGGGCCGAGCAGCGCCACGAGTTCGCCGCTCTGGATGTCCAGGCTGATGTCGTTCAGGGCCTTGAACGCGTTGAAATTCTTGCTGACGTTACGCACTTCGATCGACATGAATTATTCCTCCGCGGCGCTGGCGCGCAGGCGGTTAATACGGTTTTCGCTCCACTGCTTCAGCAGCAGGAT
>Ga0302175_10000449_pt1 | contig 13371 bp, 16 predicted proteins | sample I_Fen_N3_3_FD_198791 | JGI IMG/M metagenome (GOLD analysis project Ga0302175, IMG submission 198791) | Peat permafrost microbial communities from Stordalen Mire near Abisko, Sweden - I_Fen_N3_3 | ecosystem: Environmental > Terrestrial > Soil > Wetlands > Permafrost | place: Sweden: Abisko... | reverse complement strand
CTTCGCGCCCCCAGCCGAACTGAGCGCTCATGGGTGACAGGAACAATCCGAAGCCGTGCCGAACCCCCAGCGACAACGCCAGGATCAGCGCACTCCCCACCAATACCCAACCGCACGTACGCCACATCGATGTCATTCTTATTCTCCGGTAGCGGGTATATACCCGCTTAAGATCGAACAAACCGGCGTCAAGCCAGTTCGTCCAGCAATTTCAGCAAGGTCTCACGTTTTTCGGCGCCCAAGCGGTCGACCAACCGTTGCTGCGCCGCTTCCCAGGCCGGCAGGGCTGCAGCCAGGCGCTCAGCCCCCGCCTCGGTGAGCCTGACGATGCGATTGCGCATATCCTCGCCTTCGACCAGCGCCACCAGCCCTTCGCCTTCCAGCACCCGCAGATTGCGCCCGAGGGTGCTGCGATCCAGGCCCATGGCTTCGGCCAGGGTGGAAATACTCGGTTGATCCAGACGTTGCAGATTGCACAGCAAAGAATACTGGGCAACGTTGATCCCGAAGCCGTCGAGAGCGCCGTCGTAATGCCTGCTGACGCCACGGGCGGCGCGACGCAGGTTGATACATAAACATTGGGAATCGAGCATGGTGCGTGTATATACCCGCGGTTAAATGAAAGCAAATTTTTGATACACAACCCTGCCACCGTATCGCACGTTCTGCTCAATCCCTTGTAGGAGCGAGGCTTGCCCGCGAAGGATTCACCTCGGTATTGCAGGCTCACCGCGTTATCGTTCTTCGCGGGCAAGCCTCGCTCCTACGGGATTAGTGCAAAGCCCACCAGCACGACCATTTCCAGCAATTCCAGCAACGCCCCCGCCGTATCGCCGGTCGTGCCGCCCAACCGCCGCATCATCACCTGCCGCAACCAGACGAACACCGCCGCCGCCAGCACAACAGCGAAAACACCGCTCAGTCCAGCGATCAGGCCACACACCAGCGCACTGCCCGCCAACACCTGCCACCCCGCCTGACGCGGCAAATGATCCGCCAACGCCTGCCCCAACCCGCCGGCCCGCACATACGGCGTGGTCAGGAACAGCCCCAGCAGCGCAGCACGACCCATCAACGGAACAATGAGCAAAACAACGCCATGCCCCTGCTCGATCAACGCCAGCAACGCAGCGAATTTGAGCAGCAACACCAACACCAGCGTCACCACCGCAATCGGCCCGCTGCGAGGGTCTTTCATGATGGTCAGCGTGCGTTCGCGATCACCAAACCCACCGAGCCACGCATCGGCGCTATCCGCCAAACCGTCCAGGTGCAGCGCACCGCTGAGCGACACCCAAACACACAGCAACAGCGCGGCATGCAGCAACAACGGCGTGCCCGACAACAACCCGTTCAGCCCCCACAACAGACCGCCGAACAGCAGCCCCACCAGCGGATAAAACAGCAGCGAGCGCCCCAACTCCTGAGGCGCCGGCATGCCCGGCAGACGAATCGGCAGGCTGCTCAAAAATTGCAGGGCGATCCAGAAGGGCAGCATGTTCAGAGCACTTCCTTTAATACCGCGCCGGCCCCGACCGACAGCGAATGCAACGAAGCATGGGCGACCTCAATGTTGAGCAACTGCTCACGGGGCAAACCGCGTGCCTGAGCCAGCAGCAGTTTCATTACCCCGCCATGGGTGATCAGCAGCACGCGCTCGCCTGCGTAGGTCGCGTGTAATCGCTGGACTGCCGCCAATATCCGCACCGAAAAATCGGCTACGGGCTCACCCTCGGGCGGCGTGAAGGAATACGGATCGGTCCAAAACAACCCCAACGCCTCGGCGCTGGTTTTCATCAGTTCAGCGGTGTTCTGCCCTTCCCACGCGCCGAAGTGCAGCTCTTGCAGGTCTTTTTCCAGTTGAACCGGCAAGCCCAGTTGCCCGCCCAATTCATCGGCAAACCGTGCGCAACGTTGCAACGGCGAACTGACCAATCGATCCCAAGGCCCCTGCTCGATCACCGCCGCGCGCATCTGCGCCCAGCCCTTTTCGGTCAGTGCGTCGTCGAGGCTGCCGCGCAAGCCGCCGCCGAGTTCGGTTTCACCGTGGCGCAATAAATCCAGGCGCAACGTCATGCCGGACGATCCGCCACAGCCGCTTCGGCAAACGTCGCCATCTGCCCGTGAAGGTCGCAAGCCAAACGCAACAATGGCACCGCCAACGCCGCACCACTGCCCTCGCCCAGACGCAGGCCGAGATCGAGCAACGGCTCGGCGTTCAGCGTCTCAAGCACATGACGATGACCCGGCTCGGCACCGCGATGGCCAAACAGCAGCCACTGGCGGCAATCGGGATTCAAACGCACCGCCACCAACGCGGCAACGCTGCAAATAAAGCCGTCCACCAGCACCGCCACACCTTCCTGGGCACAGGCCAGATAAGCACCGACCAACGCCGCAATCTCAAAACCGCCGAGGTTGAACAGGGTTTGCAACGCATCGCCCCGCTGCGCGTCGTGCAACGCCAGCGCACGCTCAATCACTTGTGCCTTATGGCTGACACCCGCCGCGTTCAAACCGGTGCCCGGACCGGTCAAATGCACCACCGGGCAATCCAGCAAGGCACAGGCCAACGCACTGGCCGCCGTGGTGTTGCCGATGCCCATTTCGCCACCGATAAACAACTGCGCACCGGTCGCGATGGCGCGCAACACACTGTCGTGGCCGGCCTGCAACGCCAGTTCACCTTGAGCGGCGGTCATCGCAGGGCCATTCACAAAATTAGCCGTGCCCGGGCCGACGTTCAGGTGCCGCACGCCCGGCAAGTTCAACGAGGGCGTCACGGTGCCGAGGTCGACCACTTCCAGTCGGGCACCCAGTTGCCGCGCCAACACACTGATCGCCGCGCCGCCGCTGACGAAGTTGTGCAGCATCTGCCCGGTGACTTCCTGCGGGAACGCCGACACCCCTTCCGCGACCACGCCATGGTCACCGGCAAAAATCGCGATCCACAGCTGATCGAGGCTCGGTTTGACCTGTCCCTGCAACCCGGCCAGTTGCACGGCCACCGACTCCAGCCGACCGAGGGAGCCGGCCGGTTTGGTCAGTTGTTGTTGCCGGGCCTCGGCCTGTTCGACGACGGCCGCATCGATCGGTTTGCACGGGTTCAGCCACCAGGATTGAGTCATAACGCAGTACCTTTCAGAGTCAGGGGCAGGCCGGCGACGGTCAGGACGACGCGCTGACAGCGCTCAGCCAAGGCTTGATGCAGCCAACCGGCTTCATCGACATAGCGGCGAGTCAATTCGCCCAGCGGCACGACACCCATTCCGGTCTCGTTGCTGACAAAAATAATTTCACCCGGCAGCGCGGCCAGGCAGTCGAGCAACGCCTCGCGTTCGGCAGCGAGGCGCTCGGGGTTATCGAGCATCAGCAGATTGGTCAGCCACAGGGTCAGGCAATCCACCAACAGGCAGCGCTCGGCGCCGGCGTTTTCACGCAGCACGCGGGCCAGTTCCAACGGCTCTTCAATCAATGCCCATTCGGCGGGACGACGGGCGCGGTGATGCGCGACGCGTTCGTTCATCTCGCCGTCCAGGGGTTGGCTGGTGGCGATGTAGGTCACTTGGAGTTGGCTGTCGGTGGCGAGTTTTTCCGCCAGGCGACTTTTGCCGGAGCGGGCGCCGCCGAGGATCAGTTGGAGCATGGTTCATTCCTTAACATCATCGGTGTGGTGACGGGCCTCTTCGCGGGCAAGCCTCGCTCCTACAAAGTCCGCGCCCAATATTTGCGGACACCGCTCCACCCGTAGGAGCGAGGCTTGCCCGCGAAGGCGTCCTCAAAACCCACAAAGCTCTCGGAGTAGCCGAGTATCCAGATGCTTCTCCACCAGATCGGCCAACCGCTCGATATCACGCTCGCGCAAGGCGTGGTAATCCACGTCCTGCACGTTCTGCAAACCCGCCCAGCGCAACAACGCACTGCTCGCCGCCGGTGACTCGAACAGCCCATGCAGGTACGTGCCGAAAATCTGTCCGTCGAGGCTTTGTGCGCCGTCGCAACGGCCATCGTCCAACTGCACGGCGGCGTTTTCCAACGCCGGCCCAGTGGTCACGCCGGCATGAATTTCATAGCCACTGACCTCGGCATTCTCCAGCGCCAGGCGTCCGCGAACGTTGCGCAACTGCTTCTCTTCTTCAAGCGTCGTGTCGAACGCCAGCAGCCCCAGACCGGCACTGGAACCCGGCGCGCCTTCAAGGCCCAACGGGTCGTGGACGTGCTCGCCAAGCATTTGCAGGCCACCGCAGATGCCCAGCACTTTGCCGCCGTAGCGCAGGTGTCGGGCAATCGCCGTGTCCCAGCCATTGGCGCGCAGGTACGCGAGGTCGCTGCGCACGCTTTTCGAGCCGGGAAGAATGATCAGGTCCGCCGAGGGAATCGTCTGGCCGGGGCCGATGAATTGCAGGTTCACTTGCGGATGCAGGCGCAGCGGATCGAAATCGGTGTGGTTGCTGATGCGCGGCAATACCGGCACCACCACGTTGAGGACTTGATCGGCCTTGTCGGTCTGGCGCTGATCGATGCCGTCTTCGGCTTCCAGGTGCAGGTCCATCACATACGGCAGCACGCCGATCACCGGTTTGCCGGTGCGCTCTTCGAGCCAGTCGAGGCCCGGTTGCAGCAGGGCTATGTCGCCGCGAAAACGGTTGATGATGAAGCCTTTGACCCGCGCCTGTTCGCTCGGCGACAAGAGCTCCAGCGTCCCGACCAGATGAGCGAAAACCCCGCCGCGATTGATGTCGGCGATCAGCACCACCGGGCAGTCCACGGCTTCGGCAAAACCCATATTGGCAATGTCGCCGGCACGCAGGTTGATCTCCGCCGGCGAACCGGCGCCTTCGACCATCACCACCGGATACGCCGCGCTCAGCCGTTCGTGGGAGGCCAGCACCGCTTGCATCGCGATGGCTTTGTAGTCGTGATAAGCGACCGCGTTCATGGTGGTGACGGCGCGACCGTGAATGATCACCTGGGCGCCGGTGTCGCTGTTGGGTTTGAGCAGCACCGGGTTCATGTCAGTGTGCGGCTCAAGATTGGCCGCTTGGGCCTGCACCGCTTGGGCGCGGCCGATCTCGCCACCGTCGGCGGTCACGGCACTGTTCAATGCCATGTTCTGCGGCTTGAACGGCACAACCCGCACACCGTGGCGCGTGACCCAGCGACACAACGCCGTCACCAGGGTGCTTTTACCGGCGTCGGACGTGGTGCCCTGCACCATCAACGTAGTCATGGGATGTCCTTGGCGAAGGCTTGCAGGGCGTGTTCGAGACGGGTGAACTGCGCGTCATCGGCCGGCAAGCCGAAACGCAGGCTGCTGTTGTGTACAAACAACCGCAGCAAGATGCCGCGTCGGGCCATGAATTCATGCAGCGCTTCGGCGCGCTCGGTGATCAGCCACTGAAACAAGGCGCAACCGCCCTGCGGCTTGAGGCCGTATTGTTCCAGCAACGCAGCCAAACGCTGACTGGCCTCGTCACTGCGCAGCCGTTGCCGCGCATGGCCTTCGGTATCTTGCAGGCAGGCCTGGCCCAGTACCCGGGTCGGCCCGCTGACCGCCCAGGGCCCGACTTGCTCGGCCAGCAATTTGAGCAACTTGCGCTCGGCCAGCACAAAGCCCAGCCGAACCCCGGCCAAACCGAAAAACTTGCCGAAGGAACGCAACACGATCAATCCGACCTGATTGGCAAACGCGGCCACGCTTAGCTGCGGTGTGTTGTCCATGAAGGCTTCATCCACCACCAGCCAGCCGCCACGCTGGGCCAGCCGTGAATGCCAGTCGAGCAAGCGACTCGGGCTCAGGCTCAGGCCCGTGGGGTTGTTCGGGTTGACCACCACCAGCACGTCGAGGCTGTCGAGAAAGAAGTCGACTTCCTGCTCCAGCACTTCGCGCACGATGTAGCCGTTGCGCCGCCACGCTTCGGCGTGTTCGGCATAACACGGCGACAGCACGCCGACCTTGCCGGCCCGGCGCAGACGCGGCAGCAACTGGATCGCCATTTGCGAACCTGCCACCGGCAGCACATGGGCAGCGTCGTAATAATCACAAGCGGCCTGCTCCAGACCGTCATTGGTTTCCGGCAAACGCGCCCAGGCGCGCAATGGAATCTCGGGAATCGGAAACGGCCAGGGCGCCAGGCCACTGGAGAGGTCCAGCCAATCGGCTTCGGCGATGCCGTATTCGAGCGCTGCCTTGCGCAAACGACCACCGTGCTCAAGCATAGAATTCAGCCCCAATGCAAAGGATCAGCAGCCATAACCATACGCCGCGCTGGACCAATTGCCAGCCACGGTCGATGGCGTCGGCATCCGCTGGCGGGCCTTCGCCCAGTGGTGGACGCTGATGCAATTCGCCGTGATAAATCGCCGCCCCGCCCAACTCGACGCCCAGCGCACCGGCACCGGAGGCCATCACCGGTCCGGCATTCGGGCTGTCCCAGGTCGGGCCCTGGGTGCGCCAGCATTTGAGCGCGAGTCGGGTTTTGCCCAGCAGTGCGTAGGTCAACGCCACCAGGCGCGCGGGAATGTAGTTGAGGACGTCGTCGATTTTTGCCGCCGCCCAGCCGAAGCGTTCGAAGCGTTCGTTGCGATAACCCCACATGGCGTCGAGGGTGTTGCTCAGTCGATAGAGCACCACGCCCGGCGCACCGGCCACGGCAAACCAGAACAGCGCGGCGAATACCGCGTCGCTGCCGTTTTCCAGCACGGATTCGGTGGCGGCGCGGGCAACTTCGGTCTTGTCCAGCTCGCTAGTCTGGCGACTGACCAGATAACCCACGCGCTTGCGCGCTTCGTCCAGATCATCGCTGCGCAGGGCCTTGGCCACGGGCTCGACATGCTCGCCGAGACTGCGCATGCCGAGGGCGCAATACAGCGCGAGGATTTCCACCAGCCAACCGACGTAAGGCGCCCAGGACAGCGCGGTGGCCAGCAAGGTCAGCGGCAGCACCGCGATCACCCACGCGGTAACGCCGTGACTGCGCCAGCCGCGACCGCCGGAGTTGAAACGCTGTTCGATGCGATCGGCAAACCGGCCGAACGCCACCAGCGGATGCCAGCGTTTGGGTTCACCCAGCAGCGCATCCAGCGCCACTGCGGCGACACTCAACAACGCCACACTCATTGACTCACTCCCCAATAATTTTCATACAACAGTTCACTGAGCGGACGCGCCTGCGCCCAACCTTCAAGGACCAGCATCGGTGCCGGATAGAACGCCTTGACCGGCCCCAGGCACAGCACGGCCAACGGCTTGGCGCCGGCCGGCAAACCCAACAAATCGGCCAACGCTTGCGGCTCGAACAGCGACACCCAGCCCATCCCCAGCCCTTCGGCGCGGGAGGCCAGCCACAGGTTCTGGATCGCGCAGGAGAGCGAGGCCATGTCCATTTCCGGCAAGGTACGGCGACCGAAGATGTGGCGCTCGCGATCATCCATCAACGCGGCCACCAGCACTTCGGCGCAATCATTGATGCCTTCGACCTTGAGTTTCATGAACTCGTCGGTGCGCTCGCCGAGGGCTTCGGCGGTGCGGATGCGTTCTTCTTCCACCAGCAACTGGATCTTGCCGCGCAGGTCGCGATCGCTGATGCGGATGAAGCGCCAGGGCTGCATCAGGCCAACGCTAGGGGCCTGATGCGCGGCTTCGAGCAGGCGTCGCAGCAGCTCCGGCTCGACGGTGCCGCCGCAGAAGTGGCGCATGTCGCGGCGTTCGCCGATGGCTCGGTAGACCGCTTCGCGTTCGGCCTGACTGAATGCGTTGTCGCTCATGGCCTCTTCGCGAGCAAGCCCGCTCCCACAGGGGTTAGGTCATCCAGTGTGGAAGCAGGTTTGCTCGCGAAGGCGGCATCAAGATCCGGCGCAAACAGCGCAGCAATCGCCGCTGGATTGGACGGGAAATAAAAGTGCACATAAGAAGCCGTCATCCGCCCCTCACGATAAACCGCCTCCGCGCCGCGCCCGCCGTTGGGGCTCAGGCCGCGAGCGATGGGCTCAAGCTCGGTGCTGGTCAGCGAGTGATGATAGGTGTGGCCACGCAGCAGGCCTTCGGGCAGCTCGACTGCTTGCAACGCCAACGCCGCCAGACGCTTTTGCATCACCGCATCACCCGCCAGCAAACCGACCAATTCAGCGCGGGTGCCTTCGACATCGGTCAACGAGTCGAGCAAGTACAGCATGCCGCCACATTCGGCCAGCAACGGTTTACCCGCCGCGTGATGCGCGCGGATCGCGGTCAGCATCGAGGTGTTTTGCGCCAGTGCCACGTGGTGCAACTCCGGGTAGCCACCCGGCAGATAAAGGCTGTCCGCTTCGGGCAATTCGGTATCGCGAATCGGCGAGAAGAATGACAACTCGGCGCCCATCGCCCGCAACAAATCCAGGCTCGCGCCGTAGGTGAAGGCGAACGCTTCGTCACGGGCCACGGCGATGCGCACGCCTTTAAGTAATGGCTCGGCTTCAAGCACATCCGGGGCGGCGAATTCGACGGCCGGTGGCAGCGCTACCTCGCAACTGCTGGCCAGCGCATTGGCGGCCGCGTCAAGGCGATGATCGAGGTCGTTCAACTCGCTGGCCTGGACCAACCCGAGGTGACGACTGGGCAGTTCGATCCCGGTTTCCCGGGACAATGCGCCGTACCAACGCAAGCCTTCGGTCAGGCTGCCTTCAAGCAACTGCGCGTGACGCAAGGTGCCGACGCGGTTGGCCAGGACGCCGGCAAACGGCAGGTCTGGCTGATACTTCGCCAGCCCCAACGCCAGCGCGCCAAAGGTCTGGGCCATGGCGGTACCGTCGATGACGCCAAGCACCGGCACACCGAAGTGCCGCGCCAGGTCGGCGCTGGACGGCGTACCGTCGAACAGCCCCATGACGCCTTCGATGAGGATCAGATCGGCTTCGCCGGCCGCTTCCCACAACAGCCGACGACTTTCCTGCTCGCCGACCATCCACATGTCCAATTGATAGACCGGCGCACCGCTGGCGCGCTCAAGAATCATCGGGTCGAGGAAGTCCGGGCCGCATTTGAACACGCGCACCTTGCGCCCCTGATTGCGATGCAAACGGGCCAGCGCGGCGGTGACGGTGGTCTTGCCCTGACCGGAGGCCGGCGCGGCAATCAATACCGCCGGGCAATGACGTGGTTGATTCACAGCTCGACGCCTTTTTGCGCTTTGATCCCGGCCTGGAACGCGTGCTTGATCACGTTCATTTCGGTAACGGTGTCGGCCAGCTCGATCATTTCCGGCTTGGCGCCGCGACCGGTGACGACCACATGCTGCATCGGCGGACGGGCCTGCAAGTCGCTGAGCACTTGATCGAGGTCGAGGTAGCCGTGCTTGAGCGCGATGTTCAATTCATCCAGCACCACCAGGCCAATCGACGGATCACGCAGCAATTCGCGGGACACGGTCCACGCGGCTTCGGCGGCGGCGATGTCACGCTGGCGGTCCTGGGTTTCCCAGGTGAAGCCCTCGCCCATCACATGAAAGCGCACTTGCTCCGGGAAGCGGCGGAAGAACAGCTCTTCGCCGGTGCTGTTGCGGCCCTTGATGAACTGCACCACACCGCACTGCATGCCGTGGCCCATGGACCGGGCGAGCATGCCGAAGGCCGAGCTGCTTTTGCCTTTGCCGTTGCCGGTCAGCACCAGCAGCAGGCCGCATTCGTTCGGCGAGTTGGCGATGCGTTCGTCGATCACGGCTTTTTTGCGCAGCATGCGCGCCAGGTGGCGTTCGTCACGATCGGGGGTGTCAGTCATGGGGAGCTCTCCGTTGAGGCTGGATAACGGCGGGCAGGCACAAGAATAGATGGCAAGAAGCCTGGCATCGCCCACCGTGATGCCGCTGGATGGATCAGGCCGGTCTCCGGGCTCATGAGCGGCGTTACGCCGGGCTGCGCGCCTTCCCATGCCAATCGACACAGTGGCTCAAGACGCAGCTTTGACTCATTTACCGTTGCGGGGGCAGCGCCGGGATCGTGGTTGTTCATTGATGCGGAACGTCACTCACCGGTTTCCCTGTTTCACTCTGTCGACCGCAGTCACAGAGCACCTGAAACAAGCCGCGAAGGTTAGAGGGTTGGGGGTGGAGCGTCAATTAAAGCCGGGGCGCCATCCGGCGAAAAACTGCCGTCGATCAATTAACTGACGCCAATCTTGTGCCACACTCCCAGCAGTGATATCAAAGAGCCACATCCCACAACACAATAACAAGGGTGAGCCCATGCAAGGCATGATCATCAGCAATCCGAAGCTGGAATTCCTGCGCCCGCTGCTGGAACGCTGGTTTGACTGTATCGACCGTTATAACGCGGTGCGCGGCGACAACGACACCCCCTACTGGCACGACGAAAAAGCCAATCTCGGGCTGCTCTCGGCGGCGGCGTGGATGGCGGAAATGGTCACGCTGCAACAGACACCGACCCGTAAACAAGCCGAAGAAGGCGAACGTAATGCCCGCGCCGACCTGCTGATTGCCAGCGGCGAGGCCCGCGCTTTCGTTCAGGCCACCCAACGCTGGCCACGGGTCAATAGCCTGAACCTGACACAAGCCCTGGCGGATATCACCAGCGACGCGAAGCGAATCAGCCACACCAGCGACCTGAAACTCGGCTGTCTGTTCGTCGCCCCGCAAAAAACCCAGCACAGCGCCACCCCGGAAGAGCTCCAGGACATGGTCGACGACCTGCAGAAGGAACACACCTGCGCCGTGGCCTGGTATTTCCCCTACGCCTACCGCAAGTTGCGTAACGAAGCGGGCAACTACCATCCCGGTATCGCCGTGCTGTTCAAAGAGGCGCGCGGCTGACGGGTTGAACCATCGCGGGCCTGCGCTTCTCTATTGAATAAGTCAGTGCATTCATAGGGAAGATCAGCATGCGCAAGCCCCAGCTCGTTTTCGTCATCGCCCTCGCCGGCGGGCTCGCCGCCTGCGGTGAAACCTCCAGCCTGCAAGTCTCGGACGGCACCGGCCCGTCACCCAAACTCCCCGAACCGAACAAAACCCTGATCCCGACGGTGAACATCGCCCCGGCGATCGGCTGGCCGGCCGGCGCCAAACCGACAGCGGCGGCAGGCACGCAAGTCGCGGCCTTCGCCGAAGGCCTCGATCACCCTCGCTGGCTCTACGTGTTGCCCAACGGCGACGTGCTGGTGGCCGAAACCAACGCGCCGCCCAAGCCTGACGACAGCAAAGGCATTCGCGGCTGGGTGATGAAGAAAGTCATGGGCCGCGCTGGTGCCGGCGTGCCGAGCCCGAACCGCATCACGCTGCTGCGGGACAAGGACCACGACGGCGTGGCCGAAACCCGCACGACGTTTATTGAAAACCTCAACTCGCCGTTCGGCATGACCCTGGTCGGCAACGACCTGTACGTCGCCGACACGGATCGCTTGCTGCGTTTTCACTATGAAACCGGCGATACCGCGATCAAATCCGAGCCGATGAAAGTCATCGATTTGCCGGGCGGCACGCTGAATCACCACTGGACCAAAAACGTCATCGCCAGCAAGGACGGCAGCAAGCTCTACGTGACGGTGGGCTCCAACAGCAACGTCGGCGAAAACGGCCTGGCCGCCGAGGAAGGTCGCGCGGCGATCTGGGAAGTGGACCGCGCCACCGGCAATCACCGGATCTTCGCCTCTGGCCTGCGCAACCCCAACGGCATGGGCTGGGAGCCAAACAGCGGCGCGCTCTGGACCTCGGTCAACGAGCGGGATGAGATCGGCAGCGACCTGGTGCCGGACTACATCACCTCGGTCAAGGACGGCGCGTTTTACGGCTGGCCGTTCAGTTATTACGGACAGCACATCGATGTGCGCGTCGAGCCGCAGAACCCGGACCTGGTGGCCAAAGCCATCGCCCCGGATTACGCCGTCGGCCCGCACACCGCGTCGTTGGGCTTCACGTTTGCCGAGGGCAGCAAACTCCCGGCGCCGTTCACCAACGGCGCATTCATCGGCCAGCACGGCTCGTGGAACCGCAAACCGCATAGCGGCTATAAAGTGATTTTCGTGCCGTTCGCGGCGGGCAAGCCGACAGGGCAACCGGTGGATGTGCTGACCGGTTTCCTCGACAAGGATGAAAACGCCTTGGGCCGGCCGGTAGGCGTGGTGATCGACCAGCAAGGGGATTTGCTGGTAGCCGATGATGTGGGGAATAAGGTGTGGCGGGTTTCGGCGGTTAAATAAAGCAACGAATAGCCCGCGATGCCTGGCACTGAGCGATGGGCATCGCGGGTCCGGTCAATCCAGCAAATGCACCAGAAGAGGCTCAATCGAGGTTTCGCTCACCTCAAGCAATACCAGTGTCACCGGCAGCTTGAAGCGGCGCGGCCCCGCACTTCCGGGATTGAGATAGAGCCGCTCGCCGCGCCATTCGATACGCGGTTTGTGCGAATGGCCGGTGATCACCAGTTTCAGGCCCGTATCGAGCACCCCCGGGACGTCAGCCAAGTCATGTACCAACAATGCCTGCCATCCGCCGAGGTTGAAACGCAGCAGGTCGGGAAGCGTCTCTGCCCAAGGTGCGTCCTGATCATTGTTCCCACGCACGACGTGCAGGGGAGCAATCGCCGATAGCTGATGCAGAATGTCGGGTTTACCGATGTCACCCGCATGGATGATCTGCTCACAACCTTCTAGGGGCCGCCAGCGCCTCGGCACGGAGCAAACCGTGGGTGTCTGAAATCACGCCAACTTTCATACAAATCTCCAGGGCAAATGCCTGTGACGGTGAGCGCGCGCGCGTGGCGTTCTTCATCAGTACTCGCGAACACCAATAGCACTTCAGGCAAAAGAATTGCGGTCATTGTCAGACGGCTTTTTTCAGCCTATCTTATACAAAACCTATACAAGACACTCATCAATGTACAATAAAGAGCCTTGGCCACTGACGCTGTACTTTGACGGTGAATGCCCACTCTGCGCACGAGAAATCAAGATCCTGCGCCGACACGCCATCGACAGTCGACTGCTGTTTGTTGACCTTGGCAACGATGCGTTTGATGCCCAGGCACTCGGTTTCACGCTCGAGCAAATGCAGTCGTCGTTGCATGCGCGTTTCGCCGATGGCCGCTGGGTGAGCGGCCTGGACGCCACCCTGTGGAGTTGGCGCGCCGCTGGCCTGGGGTTTTGGGCCACGCCACTGACATGGCGCGCCCTGCGACCGCTGCTCGCCGTCGGTTATCGCCTGTTCTGCCACTTACGCCCCCATTTGGCGTGGCTGCCTCACCCTGATGGCAGCCGTCGCTGTCGGGATAAACGCTGTGCGGTGCCCGCAACAAAATCTGTACAAGGCGAGCAGCCACGCTGAAAACAAAGCGGGCCTGGAAAGCGTCACGGGTTCACAGGCCCGACGAAGAACCTGCGTCCAACTG
>Ga0302175_10000444_pt1 | contig 13433 bp, 8 predicted proteins | sample I_Fen_N3_3_FD_198791 | JGI IMG/M metagenome (GOLD analysis project Ga0302175, IMG submission 198791) | Peat permafrost microbial communities from Stordalen Mire near Abisko, Sweden - I_Fen_N3_3 | ecosystem: Environmental > Terrestrial > Soil > Wetlands > Permafrost | place: Sweden: Abisko... | reverse complement strand
CGTCATGAAAAACCCTAGAAGTCTGCGTTAAAGCGGTCCGAGCCGCCGGGGAAAGCGAAGGAAGGCCGAAGCCCCCGATCACCTGCATTAATCACAGTGCATCTTTCGAAAAAACCGCCGCGTTGTGACAGACCGGATGCAAAAACACCGGTACGTTGCTCGCTACACATTTTTTGGAATCGCCCAGCAAAGACTGCTTGGTAATCGGCAACTTCTGCAATTCAGGCGAATCCACAGAAGTTGTATCAAGAAGGGAGCGTAGTCTACCGGAAAGGGCCTTTCAGCTCAAACCTTGATCGCTCGTCGGCGGCTGCCAATGCAATTGCCAGCAACCATGGGTGTTTGCGACAAGACCTGGCAGGTTCGCCACCGCCAACAACTGCTCGCCCTGATACAGCAGCGGCAATCTGCCACGGGCAAAGGCCGGCAAGCCACTCTCATTGAGCAAACGCTTCAGGTCACGATGACCGCGCCCCGGCAAATGCATGACTTCGCCGCCTTGACGATACGCCACCCGCAACACTCCCCCGGGTCCCTGGCCGGTGATATGCAACTGCCCGTTATCCGGCAGCACCAGCGGTCGGGAAACGTCCACCCAGGATGGCGCTTGAGGCGTCGGGCGCAACCAGGCGCCCGCCAACCACCACAGCCGCCCGCCGGCTCGATGCAACTCTCCGTCCGCCAGGCGCCAGATCGGACGCCCATCTTCCGCCGCATCGCGTAGCGTCTCCCAGCCCACCCAATGCTCGCTATCCGGCAAACGGCTGCGAAGGCTCAGCCAGTGACTCAAGGCGTTGCGCTGCCGAGCGGGAGAAAGCGCCTGCAGGGGAGCCAACGCCAGTGACGGCAGGTGCAACCAACTGAAGTCGCTGGCACAGTCAGCCGCAGCAAGATCCATGTGCGCCAATTCGTCGAGCAGCCCTTGAGCCTCGCTCAAATGCGCCGCGCTGCGCGCCATGCTGGCCACGGCCTGAGGCCAGCGAGCCGTGAGCTGGGGGAACACCTGGTGGCGCAGGTAATTGCGCGAAAACTGCTGATCGAGGTTGGAGGGATCCTCGATCCAGCTCAATCCATGCTCATCGGCATAACGCAGCAGTTCGGACCTCGACACCTCCAGCAACGGTCGCAGCAAATGCCCACGACCCAAGACGCGAGATTGGGGCATCGCCGCCAGCCCTCTTGCCCCCGCGCCGCGCAGCAAACGAAACAACAGGGTTTGCGCCTGATCATCACGATGCTGAGCAGTCAGCAGCAACTCGTTGCCAGCGGTTGCGTACTCAAAGGCGCCGTAACGTGCATCACGAGCAGCCCGTTCGAGGCTGGCGCCCTTCTCCACTTGCACGAACACGACCTGCAAGGGCACCCCCAGCGCGTCGCACACAGCCTGACAATGACCCGGCCAGGCATCCGCCACGGCTTGTAGGCCGTGATGAACATGTAGGGCAGTCAAAGGGGGAAGTGAGTGCTGTTGCGCCAGATCGGCAAGCAGGTGCAGGAGGACCGTGGAATCCAGGCCGCCGGAATAAGCAATACGCCAGGTGGCAGCGTCGCGCCAAGGAGCCAAGCTGCGGAGCAATTGGGCAGAGAGCTGATTCATCAACAAACAGGACCTGTGGGAGCCGGGCTTGCCTGCGGCAAACGCTGTAGCGGTGAAAGGATCCACCGCCGCGTCCGGATCGCGAGCAAGCTCGCTCCTACAAGAAGGAGCGACGGCGTATCAGAGACCGTAGCTCATCAGGCGGTCATAACGACGCTTGAGCAGGGTTTCGGTGTCCATGCCCTTGAGCATTGCCAACTGCGAAGTCAGCTCGGCACGAATCGAGGCCGCTGCGGCAGCCGGGTCGCGGTGTGCGCCACCGAGGGGCTCACCGATCACCTTGTCCACGATACCCAGGCCTTTGAGACGCTCGGCCGTGATACCCATGGCTTCGGCGGCATCCGGGGCTTTTTCGGCGGTTTTCCAGAGGATGGACGCGCAACCCTCTGGAGAAATAACCGCGTACGTCGAGTACTGCAGCATGTTCAACTGGTCGCAAACGCCGATCGCCAATGCACCGCCAGAGCCGCCTTCGCCGATGACCGTGGCGATGATCGGGGTCTTCAGGCGGGCCATGACACGCAGGTTCCAGGCAATGGCTTCGCTCTGGTTGCGCTCTTCGGCGTCGATACCCGGGTAGGCGCCCGGGGTGTCGATAAAGGTCAGGATCGGCATCTTGAAGCGTTCGGCCATTTCCATCAGACGGCAAGCCTTGCGGTAGCCTTCCGGACGCGGCATGCCGAAGTTGCGGCGTACTTTTTCGCGGACTTCGCGGCCTTTCTGGTGACCAATGATCATCACTGGCTGGTCGTCCAAGCGGGCAACCCCGCCGACAATGGCGGCATCGTCCGAGAAGTGACGGTCGCCATGCAGCTCGTCGAACTCGGTGAAGATATGGTCGATGTAGTCCAGGGTATACGGACGACGCGGGTGACGCGCCAGACGAGCGATCTGCCAGCTGGTCAGCTTGCCGAAGATGTCCTCGGTGAGCGTGCTGCTTTTATCCTGCAGGCGGGAGATCTCATCGCCGATATTCAGCGAATTGTCATTACCGACCAAGCGCAACTCTTCGATCTTGGCTTGCAGGTCGGCGATCGGCTGTTCGAAATCTAGAAAATTCGGGTTCATAGGCGTCCGTCTTGGGTCGACATCCAAGAGAGCTTGGGTCGGCCGGTTGTCTATTCGCGCATTACCTTAAGGGACAGGCGCGTTCAGGTCGAGATTAAAATCCGGGTCGAGGTCAGGGCAAACCCAATAACGCAAGGAATGCCCACTGACCGTCAACGGTATTGGAGGAAGACGTTGTCTCGCCCGAACTGGTCACGCAGGGCTTGAATCAATGCATCCGCCGGGTCGATTCGCCAGCCTTCGCCGAACTGCAGCAAGGCCTTGGAATCGTCCCGGGCATATTCCATGGTCACCGGGCAGGCACCGCGATAACGCTTGAGCAGATCGCCCAACCAGCGTAGCTGATCCCCCTTGAGCGCCTCAGTATGAACCTTGAGCCGCAGGCTTTCCGCCAGGTTGGTCCGCGCATCTTCCATGCTCATCACACGCTTGACCCGCAGTCGCAGGCCGCCGGAGAAGTCATCGTTGCTGACCTCGCCCTCGACCACCACCATCGCGTCGGTCTGCAGCAGGGACTGCGCCGAATGGAAGGCCTCGGCAAACAGTGACGCCTCAATCCGCCCCGAACGGTCGTCCAGGGTAATGAAGCCCATCTTGTCGCCTTTTTTATTCTTCATGACCCGCAGGGCAATGATCATCCCCGCCACCGTCTGGGTATCCCGAGCCGGCTTCAGGTCGATGATGCGCTGACGGGCAAAACGGCGGATTTCACCTTCATACTCATCAATCGGGTGACCGGTCAGGTACAGCCCCAGGGTGTCTTTCTCGCCCTTGAGGCGCTCCTTGAGGGTCAGTTCCTTGGCCTTGCGATGATTGGCGTAGACATCGGCGTCCTCTTCCACGAACAGGCCGCCAAACAGGTCAGCGTGGCCGCTGTCGTGGGTCCGAGCCGTCTGCTCGGCCGCTTTGATCGCTTCTTCCATGGCGGCCAGCAACACCGCCCGGTTCTGGTCGATATTGGCCTGGTAGGCCTTGGGCTCATCGTGGAAATACGGGCCCAGGCGGTCCAGCGCGCCACTACGGATCAAGCCGTCAAGGGTGCGCTTGTTGATGCGCTTGAGGTCCACCCGCGCGCAAAAATCAAACAGGTCCTTGAACGGCCCTTCCAGACGCGCCTCGGTAATGGCCTCAACCGGCCCTTCGCCAACCCCTTTGATCGCCCCCAGGCCATAAATGATCCGGCCTTCGTCGTTGACCGTGAACTTGAACTCCGAAGCGTTCACGTCCGGCGCGTCGAGACGCAGTTTCATGATCCGCACTTCCTCGATCAAGGTCACGACCTTGTCGGTGTTGTGCATATCCGCCGAGAGCACAGCGGCCATGAATGGCGCCGGGTAGTGAGCCTTGAGCCAGGCCGTCTGATACGACACCAGGCCGTAGGCAGCGGAGTGGGATTTATTGAAGCCGTAACCGGCGAATTTCTCCACCAGGTCGAAAATGTTACCCGCCAGGTCCGGGTCAATATTATTGGTGGCACACCCCTCAATGAAACCGCCACGCTGCTTGGCCATTTCCTCGGGTTTTTTCTTACCCATCGCCCGGCGCAGCATGTCCGCACCACCGAGGGTGTAACCGGCCATGACCTGGGCGATCTGCATCACCTGTTCCTGATACAGGATGATGCCATACGTCGGCGCCAGTACCGGTTTGAGGCCTTCGTACTGGTAATCCGAGTGCGGGTACGCCAGTTCGGCGCGACCGTGCTTACGGTTGATAAAGTCATCCACCATGCCCGATTGCAGGGGCCCGGGACGGAACAAGGCCACCAGTGCGATCAAGTCTTCCAGGCAGTCGGGCTTGAGCTTTTTGATCAGCTCTTTCATGCCACGCGACTCGAGCTGGAACACCGCTGTGGTTTCCGCTTTTTGCAGCAGGCTGTAGGTCGGCTTGTCGTCCAGTGGGATGAACGCGATATCCAGCGGCTCTTCGTCGACCTTGGCCCGCTCGCGGTTGATGGTCTTGAGAGCCCAATCGATGATGGTCAGGGTCCGCAGACCGAGGAAGTCGAACTTCACCAGGCCCGCCGCCTCGACGTCATCCTTGTCGAACTGGGTTACCAGGCCGTCACCTGCTTCGTCGCAATAGATCGGCGAGAAGTCGGTCAGTTTGGTCGGCGCGATAACCACACCACCGGCGTGCTTACCGACGTTACGCACCACGCCTTCAAGCTTGCGCGCCATCTCCCAGATTTCCGCCGCCTCTTCATCGACCTTGATGAAGTCGCGCAGGATCTCTTCCTGTTCGTAGGCTTTTTCCAGGGTCATGCCGACTTCGAAGGGGATCATCTTCGACAGACGATCCGCCAGGCCGTAAGACTTGCCCTGGACCCGCGCCACGTCCCGCACCACAGCCTTGGCGGCCATGGAACCGAAGGTGATGATCTGGCTCACCGCGTTGCGGCCGTACTTCTCGGCCACGTAGTCGATCACCCGGTCGCGACCGTCCATGCAGAAGTCGACGTCGAAGTCGGGCATGGAGACCCGTTCCGGGTTGAGGAACCGTTCGAACAGCAGGTCATATTCCAGCGGGTCGAGGTCGGTGATCTTCTGCACATAGGCCACCAAGGACCCAGCACCCGAGCCACGGCCCGGGCCTACCGGGACGCCGTTGCTCTTGGCCCACTGGATAAAGTCCATAACGATCAGGAAGTAACCCGGGAAGCCCATCTGGATAATGATATCCAGCTCGAAATTCAAGCGGTCGACGTACACCTGGCGCTTGGCTTCATAGTCATCCGTGGTGTCCTTGGGCAGCAGCACCGACAGTCGCTCGTCCAGGCCATCGAACGAGACCTTGCGGAAATACTCATCGATGGTCATGCCATCGGGAATCGGGAAGTTGGGCAGGAAGTGAGTCCCCAACTTGACTTCGATGTTGCAGCGCTTGGCGATTTCGACCGAGTTTTCCAGTGCCTCGGGCAAGTCACTGAACAACTCCGCCATCTCATCGGCGCTTTTCAGGTACTGCTGGTCGCTGTAGTTCTTCGAGCGCCGCGGATCGTCGAGGGCGCGGCCCTCACCGATGCAAACGCGGGTTTCGTGAGCTTCGAAATCTTCCTGCTTGATGAAGCGCACATCGTTGGTCGCCACCAGTGGTGCGCCGATCTTGTCGGCCAGGGCCACGGCTGCGTGCAACTGCTCTTCATCATTCGGACGATTGGTACGCTGCACTTCCAGATAGAAGCGGTCCGGGAACACCGCCATCCACTCGCGCGCGAGAGTCTCGGCTTCCGCCAGATCACCGCTGATCAAGGCGATGCCGATCTCACCTTCCTTGGCGGCCGAGAGCATGATCAAGCCTTCGGCGGCCTCGGCCACCCATTCCCGCTCGATAATTACCTGGCCGTTACGCTGGCCGTCGATAAAACCACGGGAAATCAGCTCGGTCAGGTTGCGATAGCCGACGGCGTTCATCGCCAGCAGGCTGATCCGGCTCAGTGGGTTGTCCGGATCCTTGTTCGACAGCCACAGGTCGGCGCCGCAGATCGGCTTGATACCTGCGCCCATGGAGGCTTTGTAGAATTTGACCAGGGAACACATGTTGTTTTGGTCGGTGACCGCCACGGCGGGCATGCCCATACCGGCCAGCGTCTTGACCAGCGGCTTGATCCGTACCAGACCGTCGACCAGTGAGTATTCAGTGTGCAGGCGCAGGTGAACGAATGAAGCCGGCATAGTGATCCTGTAAGTAAGCGCAAAAACAACAAGGCCCGGATTGTACCGGGCCTCGGTTAAAACATCAGCCTCAGGACTGTTTCTCGCTCAAGCGCTCGCGTGCTTCATAGGCTTGGCGGACCGGCGCGAACGAGCGCCGGTGAATAGGCGTCGGCCCCAGGCGGGCCAGCGCTTCAAGGTGCACCGGCGTCGGATAGCCCTTGTGGCCGCCGATGCCGTAACCCGGATAGATCAACTCGAATGCCGCCATTTCACGGTCGCGACTGACCTTGGCCAGAATCGACGCCGCAGCGATCGCCGGCACCTTGCCATCACCCTTGACTACTGCCTCGGCGGGCATCGCCAGCTTCGGGCAGCGATTGCCGTCGATCATCGCCAGCCTCGGGGTAATACTCAGCCCCTCCACTGCGCGCTGCATGGCGAGCATGGTCGCGTGCAGGATATTCAGTTCGTCGATTTCCTCGACTTCGGCACGAGCAATGCACCAGCTCAGGGCTTTCTCACAGATCTCGTCATAGAGTTTTTCACGCCTGGCTTCGGTGAGCTTCTTCGAATCGTTGAGGCCGAGGATCGGCCGGTTCGGATCCAGAATTACCGCCGCTGTGACCACCGCGCCGCATAATGGACCGCGTCCGACCTCATCGACACCGCACACCAGCTCTTCAGTGGCGGCCACCAGGGTAAAGTCCAGGCCCATCTGCATCTTCAGGTTACTCATAGCGCTTTGCCGATCAGGTTCAGGACCGCATCAGCCGCCTGGTTCGAGGCGTCCCGACGCAAGGTCCGATGGATTTCGTCGAAGCCGCGCGTCTGCTCTTCGCCCCCCTCGATGAGCGGCGACAAGGTCCGCGCCAGGGCTTCGGGCGTGGCCTCATCCTGCAGCAACTCGGGCACCAGCAAACGCTGGGCCAGCAAGTTGGGCAAGGAGATGTAGGGGCTTTTAACCATGCGTTTGAGAATCCAGAACGTCAGCGGCGCCAGGCGATAGGCGACCACCATCGGCCGTTTGTACAGCAGCGCTTCCAGAGTCGCAGTACCGGAGGCAATCAGCACCGCATCACAAGCCGCAAGAGCCTGGTGGGATTTACCATCAAGCAGGGTCAGCGGCAAGTCGCGACCGGCCAGCAGTTGCTCTAGCTGGCTGCGGCGCTCAGGGCTGGCGCAAGGCATGACAAAACGCACGCCGGGGCGCATGGCTCGCAGGCGCTGCGCGGTATCGAGGAACAGCGCGCCCAGGCGCCCGACTTCACCGCCACGACTGCCTGGCATCAACGCCACCAGAGGACCATCGGGCAAACCCAGCTCGGCGCGAGCCATGGCGCGATCAGCTTCCAGCGGAATCGCATCGGCCAGGGAGTGGCCGACAAAGCGCACTGGCACACCCTTCTCTTCGTAAAATTTTGCTTCGAACGGAAACAGCGTCAACATCAGATCGCAACCTTCGCGGATCTTCAGCACGCGCTTCTGCCGCCAGGCCCAGACGGACGGACTGACATAGTGCACCGTCTTGATCCCGGCCTGGCGCAGCTTGAGTTCGATATTCAGAGTGAAATCAGGCGCGTCGATGCCGATAAACGCGTCAGGTTTTTCGGCAATCAGGGTCTGGATCAGCTTCTTGCGCCGCGCCAGCAGCTCACGCAGCCGCCCCAGCACTTCCACTAGGCCCATGACCGCCAGGCGCTCCATGGGGAAATACGAAACCAGGCCCTCGGCTTGCATCAGCGGCCCGCCGACACCGATAAATTCAACCGCTGGATGCTGGGCCTTGAGGGCGCGCATCAAACCGGCGCCGAGAATATCGCCGGAGGCCTCGCCAGCCACCAGCGCAATACGCAGATTGCTCATGATTAACGAGTGATGCCACGGGTCGAAGACTGGATCGAGTCACGGAAAATAGCGACTTCGGGAAATTGCACAGAAGGCTCGGCCAACTCGGCCAAAGCCTGGTCAACGGTCAGTCCCTGGCGATACACCACTTTGTAGGCGCGACGCAGGGCGTGGATCGCGTCTTCGCTGAAGCCACGACGGCGCATGCCTTCAAAGTTCATGCTGCGGGCTTCGGCGGGGTTGCCGAACACCGTGACGAAAGCGGGTACATCCTTGCCGATGGCGGTGCCCATGCCGGAAAAACTGTGGGCGCCAATATGGCAATACTGGTGAACCAGGGTAAAGCCGGACAGGATCGCCCAGTCATCCACGTGCACATGGCCAGCCAACGCGGTGTTGTTGACCAGAATGCAGTGGTTGCCGATCACGCTGTCATGCCCAATGTGGGCATAGGCCATGACCAGATTGTGATCGCCCAAGGTGGTTTCGGAGCGATCCTGAACCGTACCCCGGTGAATGGTCACACCTTCACGGATGACGTTGTGATCGCCGATCACCAGGCGGGTTTCCTCACCTTTGTACTTAAGATCAGGCGTGTCCTCACCTACCGAGGAAAACTGGTAGATACGGTTATGCTTGCCGATCCGGGTTGGCCCCTTGAGAATCACATGGGGGCCAATCACTGTACCCTCGCCGATTTCCACACCAGCGCCGACGATCGACCAAGGGCCGACCTCGACGTCGTCGGCCAGAACGGCCGTCGGATCGATGATTGCGCGAGGGTCAATCAAACTCATAGCTTGCGTTCCGCGCAGATGATTTCAGCGGAGCAGACTGGTTTGCCATCGACCGAAGCCTGGCATTCGAACTTCCAGATCTGACGCTTGCAGCTGAGGAACTTGGCTTCAAGGATCAGTTGATCGCCCGGCAGCACGGGCTGGCGGAAACGCAGCTTGTCGGAACCAACGAAGTAGTAAAGGGTGCCATCGGCCGGCTTCACGTCCAGCATCTTGAAACCAAGGATGCCGGCAGCTTGAGCCATTGCCTCAATGATCAGCACGCCCGGCATGATTGGATGCGCAGGAAAGTGACCATTGAAGAAAGGTTCGTTGATGCTGACATTCTTGTAGGCACGAATGCGCTTGCCCTCAACATCCAAGTCCACCACCCGGTCCACCAGCAGGAACGGGTAACGGTGAGGCAGGTATTCGCGAATTTCGTTGATTTCCATCATTTCGTGGGGAAGCCTGTAGTAAAGATTGGGAGCGCGCGACTAACGCGCGCTCCTCTAGCAAATCAAGGAGGCAGTCTAGCGGCTGTGCACACTTGATATGGAAATGGTTTCAGCCATCTGATGAAGCATTGCCGTCAGGGGTCACGTCTCCAACGCGCTTTTCCAGATGCCGCAGGCGTCGCGCGATGTCATCGAGCTGGCGGATACGGGCCGCACTTTTACGCCACTCAGCAGCAGGTTGCATGGCAGTACCGGAGGAGTAGGAACCGGCCTCGGTAATCGAGTGGGTCACCATGGTCATCCCGGTCAGGAAAACGTTGTCACAAATCTCGATATGGCCGACCAACCCGACGCCACCTGCAAGCATGCAGTGCTTGCCAATCTTGGTGCTGCCGGAAATCCCCACACAGGCTGCCATGGCGGTGTGATCACCGACTTGTACGTTGTGGGCGATCTGAATCTGGTTGTCCAGTTTAACGCCGTTGCCAATGATGGTATCGGCCAGGGCACCGCGGTCGATGGCGGTATTGACGCCAATCTCCACATCGTCGCCGACCGTGACCCCGCCAACCTGGGCAATCTTCTGCCAGACGCCCTTCTCATTGGCGAATCCAAACCCTTCGCCACCCAGCACCGCACCGGACTGAATGACTACTCGCTTGCCGATCCGCACGTCGTGATACAGCGTGACCCGTGGCGCAAGCCAGCCGCCTTCGCCAATCACGCTGCGCGCCCCCACAAAGCAATGCGCGCCAACCGTCACACCAGCACCAATCGACGCACCGCTTTCGATCACCGCAAACGGCCCGACGCTGGCCAACGGATCGACCACTGCGTCATCGGCAATCACCGCTGAAGGATGAACGCCAGCCACAGCCTTGGGCTTGGGGTCGAACAGGTGGGAAATTCGCGCATAGGCCAGATAAGGATCAGGCACCACCAATGCATCGCCGACATAACCCTCGGCATCAGCCGCTTTAAGCAGCACAGCACCCGCCTGGCTATCAGCCAGGTACTTGCGATACTGCGGGTTTGCCAAAAAGCTCAACTGAGCTGGGCCAGCCTCCTGCAAGGTGGCTAGCCCAGTAATTTCTTTCTCCTGGTCGCCACGCAAGGTGGCGCCGAGGAACTCGGCCAATCGGCCGAGCTTAATAATCGCGGTCATGGGTTACTTCAGCTGATTCATGCGCTCGATAACCTGGCGAGTGATGTCGTACTGAGGTTTGACATCAATGACTGCGCCACGCTCGAAGACCAGGTCGAAACCGCCCTTCTTGATCACTTCTTCCACTGCGCTGTCGAGCTTAGGCTTGAGTTGCTTGAGCATCTCACGGTCGGCTACGGCCTTGGCTTCGTTCAGCTCTTTGGACTGGAACTGGAAGTCACGAGCCTTTTGCTTGAATTCAAGCTCCAGGCGCTCACGCTCGCCTTGCTGCATCTTGTCGCCACCGGCAACCAGACGATCCTGAATACCCTTGGCGCTGCTTTCCAGAGTTTTCAGTTTGGTCAACTGAGGACCGAACTTCTTCTCGGCATCCACTGCGTACTTCTTCGCAGCGTCCGACTCCAGCAGAGCCATCTGATAGTTCAGCACCGCGATCTTCATGTCTGCAAAGACCGGGGTCGCGACCAGAACGGTGGCCAGGAGAACCAATTGAGTCAACTTACGCACGATGCACTCCTACAAAATCCATTGTCATTATCTTGGATCAGACCCTTAGAAAGTCTGACCGAGGGAGAATTGGAACACCTGGGTTTCAGCGTTATCCGGTTTTTTCACCGGCATTGCTAATGCGAAGCTCAGTGGTCCCAGGGCGGTGACCCATGTCACACCAACACCCACGGAACTGGCCAGATTGCTGAGACTGATGTCGTTGCACTGCGTATTGGAGCTAACGCCGTTGGTGTTTTTCACGTCCGAGCACTTGGAATCGAACACGTTACCCACATCCCAGAAGACCGAAGTCCGCAGAGAACGCTGATCCTTGACGAATGGCAGCGGGAACAACAGTTCCGCACCACCCTGGATCAACACGTTACCACCGAACGGCAGCGGATCCTGATCCGGGTCCGCGGCAGTGCCTGCGTTACCCGTTGCGCCCACACCGCGGCTTGGGGTACTGCGAGGGCCAAGGGTACTGTCCTTGAAACCACGCACCGAGTTGAAACCACCCGCATAGTAGTTCTCGTAGAACGGCAGGCCATTGGTCGAACCATAGCCATCACCATAGCCCAGCTCGGTGTGGAAACGCATAGTGTAGTTTTCAGTCAGCGGCTGGAACAGCTGGCCGCGGTAGTCAAGCTTGAAAAAGGACAGGTCGCTGCCTGGAGTGGTGGTCTCCAGTACCAGACTCTGAGAGTGGCCGCGGGTAGCGAGAACGCCCTTGTTCAGGGTCGACTCGGACCAACCGGCAGACGCCTTAAAGTTCAGATAGCTGCTGCCTTGCTGATTCACGAAGTCGAAAATTTCATCGACGGTGTACAGACCAGTCTTGATCTTGTCCTGCTGCGCAGTCAGGCCGAAGGTCAGGCGCGAAGTCTCACTGATCGGATACCCGACGCTTACACCAGCACCCAGGCTGTCAACCGCATAACTCGCTACGTTGACATCAAGATCTTTGTAGTCAGTGGTGCGATAGAAGGCGTTGTAACCCAGGCTTACGCCGTCAGCGGTCCAGTAGGGGTCGACATAACCGAAGTTATAGCGGCTCTGGTACTCACTGCGGGTCAAGCCGATGCTGACCTTGTTACCTGTACCTAGGAAGTTGTTCTGGGTGATGGAGCCGCCAAGGATCAGACCCGCACTCTGGGCGAAACCAACGCTGGCAGTGATCGAACCGGACGCCTGCTCTTCAACTGCGTAGTTGACGTCAACCTGGTCATCGACACCCGGTACGGCTGGGGTTTCGACGTTGACTTCCTTGAAGAAGCCCAGGCGTTCAAGACGGGTCTTGGACTGATCGATCAGGTAAGTCGAAGCCCAGCCGCCTTCCATCTGGCGCATTTCACGACGCAGCACTTCGTCTTCGGACTTGGTGTTGCCACGGAAGTTGATGCGGTTGACGTAGGCGCGCTTGCCTGGATCCACAACAAAAGTGATGTCGACCGTGTGGTCTTCATCATGCGGCTGAGGCACGCCGTTGACGTTGGCGAAGGTGTAACCCTCGTTACCCAGGCGGCGGGTGATCAGTTCGGAAGTCGTGGTCATCAGCTTGCGCGAGAACACTTGGCCTTTTTCAACCAACAACAGGGACTTGACCTGGTCTTCAGGCACTTTCAAGTCGCCGCTGAGCTTAACGTCGCGAACGCTGTACTTCTCGCCTTCGTTAACGTTGACCGTGACGTAGACGTGTTTCTTGTCCGGGGTGATGGACACCTGGGTCGAAGCAATATCCATATTGATATAGCCGCGATCCAGATAGTAGGAACGCAGACGCTCCAGGTCACCGGAGAGTTTTTCACGGGCATACTTGTCGTCGTTCTTGAAGAACGACAACCAGTTGGTGGTCTTGAGTTCGAACAGGCCGATCAGGTCTTCGTCTGGGAATACTGTGTTGCCCACGACGTTGATGTGCTGGATCGCAGCGACCGTACCTTCGTTGATGTTGACCTTGAGGCCCACGCGGTTACGCGGCTGCGGCACCACTTCGGTGTCGACGGTTGCCGAGTAGCGGCCCTGAGCTACGTACTGGCGCTGCAGCTCATTACGCACGCCTTCGAGGGTGGCACGCTGGAAGATTTCGCCTTCGGCCAGACCGGATTGCTTCAAGCCTTTCATCAGGTCTTCAGTCGAGATCGCCTTGTTGCCTTCGATCTCGATACTGGCAACAGACGGACGCTCGACTACCGTAATGACCAGGACGTTGCCATCGCGGCCAAGCTGGATGTCTTGAAAGAAACCGGTTTTGAACAGCGCACGAGTGGATTCCACCAGGCGACGATCATCCGCCTGCTCGCCGACGTTCAACGGCAAGGCACCAAACACGCTACCCGCGGAGACCCGCTGGAGGCCGTTGACGCGGATATCGGAGAT
>Ga0302175_10000437_pt1 | contig 13605 bp, 11 predicted proteins | sample I_Fen_N3_3_FD_198791 | JGI IMG/M metagenome (GOLD analysis project Ga0302175, IMG submission 198791) | Peat permafrost microbial communities from Stordalen Mire near Abisko, Sweden - I_Fen_N3_3 | ecosystem: Environmental > Terrestrial > Soil > Wetlands > Permafrost | place: Sweden: Abisko... | reverse complement strand
GGTGTCGGTCCCCTGTGTTTCAGCAATGAGGTTCACGTCGGGGATGCCGCGCTTTGCCAGGTAGTCGCGACCCACCTGGCCCTCGCTGAACTTCGGGTCGTTGCCGGCCCCGCCGGTCGTAATGATCAGCGGTGCCAGCCCCTGCTGAAATAAGTCATAAGCGTGGTCGAGGCGCAATCGAAACACCGGTGACGGACGGCCAACATATTCCGCGGCGCCGAAAACGACGATGGCGTCTGCGGGACGCGACTGGTCAAGGCTGGCCTGGTGCATCACCTGGGCGGCGCTGACTAAGAGCAGGCCGACGCCCGCCAACACGACCGAGCCGACGATCCATGGGAAAGGAGACGATTGGAAGCGGTTGCGCCCCGTGGGATTACTCCTGCCCCAGCAACTCGACGATCTGCTCGGTAGGAATCGCACCGCGGCGAAGCATTCGCCAGGTACCGTCTTCACTGGTGAGATCGACGATGGTCGAGGGCATGTCACGTGGCGATTCGCCGCCGTCCACGATCAACGGCAGGCAGTCGCCGAGCTGGTCGCGAACTTCGTGCGCGTTTGTGCATTCCGACGCACCGTGCAAATTCGCCGAGGTGGCGGTGATGGGCGAGCCAAACGCCCGCACAATCGCCAGTGGAACTTCCGCCGAAGGCACGCGCAGCGCAACGTTGCCGGTATTGGCGGTCACCTTCAAGGGCAGCTTGGGGTCGGCCTTCACGATGATCGTGAGTGGTCCCGGCCAGAAGCGGCGCGCCAGCAGATAAAACGTCTCCGACACCGGCCATGCCAGCTCTGACGCTTGGTCAACTGATTCGATTAGCAACGACAGCGGTTTATGCCGCGAGCGCGTCTTGATTTCGTAAATCCGATCGACGGCGTGCAAGTTAAACGGGTCAGCCGCCAGGCCGTAAAAAGTGTCGGTCGGCATACCGACCACCGCACCTGCGCGAATCTTTTCCGCCACGTAGGCGACTTGCGATGCTTCCGGGTGTTCGCTATGAATTCTTACGATTTCGGGACGCAAAGTAGCCTCTTCGCGAAGACAAAATGATGGAAGACTCCGTGACGTGCAGTCTCCATGTTTGCAAGACAGCAGATTAACACGACGGAGCGCGTCGCTGCTTTGCACGCGTACCGCAGTGTACGATAGACGCCTGTTTCAGGAGTGCCTGATGCCCGACGTGCGGCAATCGGAAGACCGGATGCGGCGCATTGAAAGTCGCCAGAACGCGCATGTAAAAGCTCTTCGTCAGGCCTTTCATGAGGCTGCTCCTAACGGCCAGGGGTTGGTTGGGGTGGAGGGCATGCACCTGCTCGAAGAAGCCATACGCGCAGGTTTGCGACTAGAAACAGTGTTCTTCAGCGAGTCGGCGCTCCCTCGCGCGCATAAATTGCTGCCGCAACTTTCGGCACACACCGAGGCATTGCTTTTGTCTGACGAAGTTTTCGCCAGCGCCGTGCCCACGGAAACACCCCAAGGCATAGCCGCGTTGGTGAAGGTGAAGACCTTTTTGTTCGAAGACGCATTGAAGCCCGCACCTGCGCTTCTGGTGATTGCCGCCGGATTGCAGGACCCCGGAAATCTCGGCACGATTGCGCGTTCCGCCGAAGCCTTCGGTGCCACCGGACTATTACTGGGCGAACGCACCGTCAGCCCGTGGAACTGGAAGGCGTTGCGAGCCTCCGCCGGATCGATGTTCCGTCTACCGACAGTGAAGGTTGATCTTGCAAGTTCACTGGCAGACCTGAAAGCGCGCGGTGTGCGCGTGCTTGCGACGTCCTCGCACAAGGGAACCCTCATTTCGCAGACAGACTTGAATGGCCCTGTAGCCTTAATCGTCGGCAACGAAGGCACGGGCCTTCCGCGAGAAATATTGGCGCTCGCCGACGAGATCGTCGCCATCCCCCAGTCAACAAGAGTCGAGTCACTTAACGCCGGAATCGCCGCGTCGGTGGTTCTCTACGAAGCCGCCCGGCAGAGAAGTACAAAGTGAGTTTGTTTCAGAACATTTCGCAACAGCAATCTCCCGGCGACAAGACTAGGCCGCTCGCTGAGCGCATGCGCCCGCGCACGCTCGACGAGTTCGTTGGGCAGGAGCACATTCTCGGCTCCGGCAAATCGCTGCGCGTGCAGATCGAGCGCGACGACACCGGCTCGCTCATCTTCTGGGGTCCGCCGGGCGTTGGCAAAACCACACTTGCCAAGATCATCGCTGGCATGACCAACGCCGAGTTCATCGAGTTCTCGGCTGTGATGAGCGGCATCAAGGAAATCAAGCAGGTCATGGCCGAAGCGGAGCGCGCCCGCCAGTATGGCACTCGCACCATCGTCTTCGTCGATGAAGTGCACCGCTTCAACAAGGCGCAGCAGGACGCGTTCCTGCCGTATGTCGAGAAGGGCAGCATCCGTCTGATAGGCGCGACCACCGAGAACCCATCATTCGAAATTATTTCCGCACTGCTCTCACGCAGCCGCGTTTACATCCTGCAGTCGCTGACCGAGCAACAAATTGTTAGGCTGTTGCGGCGCGCGTTGCAAGACTCCGACCGCGGCCTAGGCGACCTGCATCTTGCTGCCGACGACGCAGCCTTGGAAAAAATCGCCGCCTACTCTAGCGGAGACGCCCGCAGCGCCTACAACGCTCTCGAAGTCGCGGCCACTCTGGCTCAAGAACAAGTAGACAAGCGCATTACAGACGCAATCGCCACCGACGCCCTACAAAAGCGCGTACTCATGTACGACAAGTCCGGCGAGGAGCACTACAACCTCATCTCGGCTTTGCACAAAAGCGTGCGCAACAGCGATCCCGACGCCGCGCTCTACTGGCTCGCGCGCATGCTCGAGGCCGGCGAAGACGGACTCTACATCGCCCGTCGCATCGTTCGCATGGCGTCAGAAGACATCGGCCTCGCCGACCCAAATGCCTTGAACATCACACTGACGGCGCGAGACGCCGTCAATTTTCTCGGCATGCCCGAAGGTAATCTCGCGCTGGCGCAAGCCGTCGTGTATCTGTGTGCGGCCCCGAAGTCCAACGCGCTCTACACCGCCTACGGAGCCGTCAAAGAAGATGTCGAACGCACTGCTCAAGATCCTGTCCCGCTGCATCTGCGCAACGCCCCTACCAGCTTCATGAAGTTCGTTGGCTACGGCGCAGGCTACCAATACGCCCACGACCTCGACGAGAAAGTCGCGGACATGCAGTGCCTTCCCGACAACCTGAAAGACCGCGTCTACTACCACCCAACAGAAGAGGGAATAGAGAAGCGCATCAAAGCGCGGCTGGAAGAAATCAAGAAGCTAAGGGGAGGTTCACCACCGGCGTACAGAGACACAGAGAAGTGAGAATCAGAAAAGCCGACGTAACCGGAAAGCAGCGTCGCACGTGTGCCTCCGAAAGAACCTGATTGTCCGTGCTTTCTGGGTCTTCCGGCAGTGAACGGGTTTTTGCGAATAGTGAAAGGCGAGCCAAGTTATATGACTTGTCTTCCTCTGTGTCTCAGTGTCTCTGTGGTGGATTGCTTATCTCACCGGCGCCACCGATGCTCCTTCAGGATGCACCGATCCATCACCACGAAGATACCCGCCGCCCGCGCCTTTTCCGCCGCCGCCTGATGCTCGACGCCTTCCTGCATCCAGATCGCCGGGACCCCTAGCCGAATCGCTTCCTCCACCACTTCCGGCACGTACTCCGACCGCCGAAACACGTTCACGATGTCGATCTTCTCCGTCACGTCTGACAACGTGGGATACGCTTTCTCGCCCAGCGTCTGCTCAATCGCCGGATTCACCGGAATAATCCGATATCCCTGCGACTGCATGTATTCCGACACCCCATAGCTCGTGCGCATCGGGCTGTCGCTCAGTCCCACAACCGCGATCGTCCTGGCGCTCGTCATTAACTCGGCGATCTGTTCCGATTCCGTCATAAATGTTATGTGTTTGATGTGACGACGCAGCCGCCGGCGAAACTTCCCACACTACTTCTTCTTCAGCCTCACCTTGCCGTTGCGCGAGACCTTCCCCGCCGCCGATACCAGCGCCAGATGTTCCAGCTCCGTCACGGTGCGGTCCAAGTCATCGAGCAGCGGCTTCAACTGATGCGTCACCCCAGCAGCGCGATACTCCCGCACCAGCGAGCGGTAATACCACAGCACCTTGGCTTTCGGCGCCGAAAAACTACCGAACGCCGAATCTCCATATTGCCTTACATCCCGCAACACTGCGCGCGAGTTGTAGAGCTTGTCCGCCGCCGACACAAACCGCGTTTGCGCGTCTTCATTTCGAACCCGCCGAATATACCGCAGCTTCCGCGGATACCACTTCGGCTTGTTCTTCCCCTCATCGCCGTACGAATCCGTACAGCCATCCACGATCCGCGCCACGCGCGCGCCAAACATCTGCTCAATCGCCGCCAGCATCGCCTTGCCGCCGTGGTCTTCGGCCGCGTCATGCAATAACGCGGCGATGCCCATGTCCTCATCGCCGCCGTAATCCAGCACAATGGCGGCCACGCCGAGCAGATGCGAAAGATACGGGATCCCGCTCTTCTTGCGCCCCTGGTTGCGATGCACCTGCGCCGCAAATAGGAGCGCGTGATCGAAGCGGGTCGACAGTGGAGTGAGTTTCGTCGTGTTGGGGCGATCCGGCTTGGGCATGGGGTTCCAGTCGCGATTCAGGTTGCACTCCAGAATAGCGAAATTCCTTTGAACGTGAACAGGAATCATCAGCGATCGCCCGCGTCATCGTACGCGCACACAGCGCAATCGTCACAGCTTTCGCCACGCATCGCCTTCACACCTTCGTGCGCGATGATCGGCACCATGGTGAGCGCGGCTGCGGCGTCAGCCCACCACCAACCGAACAGCCTGTTAACCAGCAATCCAGCCAGCAGAATCGCCGACAGATACGCGCAGAAATCCGCCTGCCGCGAATCTGACTGCATCGCGCGGCTTCCAAGTTCTGCCGCCACCCGCCGCTTCGCCCGACCCAGCAGCGGCATCACAATTACCGCCGCCGCTGCGATCAGCAAGCCCGGCAAACTTGCTTCCGCACGTTCCCGCATCCATAGCGCGCGGCACGACTCAGCCCCGACGTACGCGGCCAGCAGCAGAAACAACACGCCGATAATGTTCTGTGCGCGCCGCTCAGCCCGCTCGCGCCGCTCCACCGTATGATCAACCCGCAGCCTCCGCAGCACTGCCACCGCCGATGCCGTTTCAATCACCGAGTCGAGTCCAAATCCCACCAGCGCGACGCTACCCGCCGCCACGCCCGAAGCCAGTGCTACCGCCGCTTCCAGCCCATTCCATGCGATGCTCAGGTACTCCAGGCGGCGGCCGTGCGCCACCAGACGTATCCGCTCAGAAGCTGTCGTTTGCACGGCCTCCATTTCGCTCAGTGTACGGCACATTCGGAAGTCCCATCTTGGGCTGAATTTCTCACTTCTCCCGAGAAAACACCAGTTCCGTCGCGTCGCCGCCACTACAATGTGTCTTCGAGTCCGATTGATGGGGAACGTGCTGGATGGACACGCAGCGTCCAAGTCATCACATCCCGACGCTGGATGGCTGGCGTGCAATCGCCATCGCCGCTGTCATCGCCTGTCACGGGCTCAGCCTGACCGCTGCCGCCAACCTCAGGCATCCTCTCTTCGGCACCATCGTCTTGAGTCTCGGACAGCAGGGCGTCTCGCTCTTCTTCGCCATCAGCGGCTTCCTCATCACCACTCTCTTGCTCGATGAGCTGTCCTCTCGCGGCAGCATCTCGCTGCGCGGCTTCTACATTCGGCGCGTCTTCCGTATCTTGCCTCCCGCTTACACGTATCTATTCATCACCGCCGTGTTCGGCCTGATGGGATGGATCAAGCTCGCCCACGGCGAAATCGCTAGCGGCCTCTTTGTGTACAACAACTACTGGCCTCACCGCTCGTGGTACACCCAGCACTTCTGGTCGCTCTCCATGGAGGAGCATTTCTATCTGTTCTGGCCGGCGCTCCTCGCTCTGCTGGGCTTGGCCCGTGCGCGCTGGGCCGCGGTTGCATTAGTGGTGGCCACCGTGATGTGGCGGCCTTGGAGTCTCGCGCACATTCACTGGCAGGTGCCGCAATTGCAACGCACCGACATGCGGCTCGACGCATTTCTCCTCGCTTGCTTTCTCGCCATCCTCATTCACGGCGACGCTGGGAAGCGGATCGCAGTGCGCATTGCCTCGGTGCGATTCCACGCGGCGATCATCGCCGTGCTGGTGGCTGTGTACGCGGTCGCGCTGCTCGTTCCACGGCTACAGTTGTTCCGCTTGCTCGTTCAGTCGGCGTTCCTGCCGCTGGTTGTGGTCCCGACCGTGTTTCTTCCTGGTTACTGGTTATCGCGATGGCTTGAGACAGGCTTTCTGCGCTGGGTGGGCCGCATCTCCTACAGTTTGTACCTGTGGCAGCAGATGGTGCTCCACGGCGATGCGCAAGACATTCCTTACGCCCTGAAGACGCTGCCGTTCAAGCTGATTGTCCTGTTTGCTCTCGGCTATGCGAGCTATCGCTGGATCGAGTTGCCCATGATGCAGGCTGGACGACGTCGCGCCGCCCGTTTCCTCGCGCCTCCGCCAGCCAAACCTTCTTTAGCGCCCGAGCTTGCGGCGGGGGATTCGTAGCCGCTCGTCAGGCAAGAGTTCCGCCTCGGCGCTAATCCAGCCTCACCAAAAACACGCCGCCTTCTTTCACGTGTGTCTTCGCGGCCACTTCCTGCGCCATTCGCTTGTCGTCGCCCGCGGGACGTATCCGCACCCACTCGCCTGTCGGCCCGGTGAACTGAATCACCTTCGCCGTCTGATACCGGTCCTGCAGCTTTTCTTTCAGCTTGCGAGCTTCATCTTCGCTCTGGAACGCGCCAATCTGCACGCACCACCGCCCGCCTTCCTGAATCGGCGCCGGAGACGACAGAACTTCCACCTTCACGATGGCCGTGCCGGGCTGCCACACGTCCACTGCCCTGGCCGCTGCCAGCGACAGATCAATGATGCGGTCTTCGATGAACGGCCCGCGATCGGTGATGCGCACGATGGCGCTATGCTTCGTCGCTTCATTGGTCACGCGAACCGTCGAGTTCAACGGAATTGTCCGATGCGCCGCCGTCATACCGTTCTGGTCGTACACCTCGCCGTTCGAGCCCTTCTTGTTGTGGTAGTTCGGCCCGTACCAGCTGGCCAGCCCGGTCTCAACATAAATCGGCTTCGTCTTCGATGAACCGTTCGGCTCGGGCACAGGTTTTGTTGTTGCAATCGGAGGCGCGGTAGCAGGCGCACTTTGCGGCGGGGGAGGCGGCGGCACATGCTTCGCCGATTTGGAGTTCTTGTGGCAACCGCTCAGTACCATCAATCCGCTCAGCATGAGCGCGAGCAACAGCGCACGCGGACCCGCAAACGGTCGATCGAATATGTGCTTAATCGGCGCCGCTTCAGGCCTGCTGGAGAAGGTATGTCCTTCGGTGGAAGCGCCGGGCTTCAGCCCGGCGAAAAGCATCGCCAACCATCCCGGCTTTAGCCGTGGCCTAGCCCGCGGGGCGTCACTCATATTAGCCGTGGGCGTAAGCCCGAGGACGGCTTCATCATTCGGGTCCCGAGCCGGCTTCAGCCGGCGACACCATTCCACAATCCGCCCACAACCGGAAATCAGCCCTTGTCCTTCTTGGTCGATTCCATATAGTCGGCGAACTCTTTCAGCTTGTCCGACGCGATGCGCAGTCCCGTGGTCGAGTGCTGCCGCACCATCGGTACCACCTCGTCGTTGATGTAGTCCATGAGCTGCTTGGTCTCCGCTTCGATCCGCTTGGCCGCTTCGCCAATCGTCTCGTCGAGCTTCTGCCCTGCCGTCGAGAAAGGACGGCGGTCGTTGCTGTCTGTTTTGTTCACAACTGGCCACCTTGTCAGTAGCGTTAATCGCTGAGCACTCAAATTATGCTGCGGCTGCGTCCCCAGGGTCAATTGGCGAGGCGGATGCGGTGCAATCTCGAAGCCCCTGGGGACGTGTCTCCAAGCTCAGGCTTGGTCTCTCCTCCGGAACTAACTAAAAAGCTTGGCAAACAACAAAGAGCGGGGAGTCTACTGCTCCCCGCTCTGCGTGTTTTCAAGTCGATGCAGTGATTTAACGACCCAGCTTGCGCCGCAGTACTCCCACCAGCCCCACAAGGCCTGTGCCCAGCAGCAGGAAGCTGCCCGGCTCGGGGGCCACCGGGCCGGCGCCCCAGTTGCCATTGCTGTCCGTCAGGAAGAAGTTGACGCTGGAATACTTGTTGTTCAGCACGTCCCAGACCGATGCGTACGTTCCGTCGATGGTCCAGGATTCCTGCAATGGGACACCAAACGTGTTGTAGGAGCCGAAGCCTGAATACTGGTACCCGAAATCGTCGCCCCAGCCAAAAAAGTTGTCTGGTGTTCCAGGCGTCCATCCGGACTCCGGAAGGTTGCAGAAGCAGGAATTAAACCCGAATCCATAAACCGTTGCCGGCCCGTAGTCCCACAGGCTTGCGGCTATCGTGCCATCCAGGTTGAGGGTGAACGTGACTTCCCCGACAGCGGAGACAACGGTTGGTGCGTTCTGGCCCGGACCGCAGTTACCACCCGGACAGGTGAGGTTGAAGTATTCGGTGACGGAATCGGCGTAGCTGGCTGCCACGCCAAATAACGCCAGACAGGTGATCAGGAGTATGGCACGAAGTTTGCGCATTGCAGGTTTGTCCTTTTCAGTTGGAATTCCAAATTATTTTCTTACGCGTTAGTCTCCTAATTTACCCCGGGTCATTTCTCATTCGGCATCTTTATTTGCCGCGTGCCCAAGTTCCGTCCCATTTCGGGAATTAACTTGGCAGCCCATCCGTGAAAACACCTAACTAGCTGGACGGAATCTGCTTGAACTGTAGGCCGCGTGGCCTGTTCAAGGATGGGACGCGGCCTTGGCCCGGGGATACGGGGGGCAACAACCGCCGATTTGCCCGACGGAACTGTCATCGCAAGGTTATCTAGGCAACCGAGGGATCTGTGGTTCGTTTGCATCGCGGAAGATATGGCGCCCCATACCGTCCCTTGCTTTGGGACAGGGTGGGAGTCGTCGCCCAATCCGCGCCATCCGCGGTTGCCCTCGCTCTTGCTTTTCGCCCCACGTGTCTCTGTGGTGGATTTTGCTCTCGCCTCTTCCCATCGTCACCCGTGCGTTCCGTGATCTCCGTGGTGAACCCGTCCTCTCCCCAATGCTAGAATCAACAGTTACGTTCCCCGCCTTAGCCCCACTCGATTGGCGCATTTCTCGCGGGTTTTAACGGTCTATTCCTATGCTTACCGGATCGCAAGTTCGCCGCAAATTTCTCGACTTTTTCATCTCTAAGGGCCATAAAGAGGTCCATTCCTCCTCGCTCGTCCCGGCCAACGACCCCACGTTGCTCTTCACCAACGCCGGCATGAACCAGTTCAAAGACGTCTTCCTGGGACTCGAGCACCGCGATTACAACAAGGCCACCTCCTCGCAGAAGTGCGTCCGCGCCGGAGGCAAGCACAACGACCTCGAGAACGTTGGCTTCACCAACCGCCATCACACCTTCTTCGAGATGCTGGGCAACTTCAGCTTCGGCGACTACTTCAAGAAAGAAGCCATTGCCTACGCCTGGGAACTCGTCACCTCGAAAGACTGGTTCGGCATCGATCCCGAAAAGCTCTACGCGACCATCTTCGAAGGCATGGGCGAAATTCCCCGCGACGACGAAGCCGAGAAGTTCTGGCTCGATGTAGGCGTCCCCAAAGATCGCATCTTCGCCATGGGTATGAAAGACAACTTCTGGCAGATGGGCGACACCGGTCCCTGCGGCCCGTGCAGCGAAATCCATTACGACATGGGCGTCACCGCCAGCGACGCCGGACACACCGACTGCAAGTTCCCCTGCGAGTGCGGACGCTACGTCGAAATCTGGAACCTCGTCTTCATGCAGTTCGACAAGTCCGCCGATGGCAAGTTCAATCCGCTGCCTAAGCCGTCGATTGATACCGGCGCAGGCCTTGAGCGCGTGACGTCGGTATTACAGGGCGTGATCTCGAACTACGACACCGATCTGTTTGTGCCGCTCATCAAGCGCGCTGCAGAACTAACGGGCACCAGGCAACTCGATGAAGAGCTGAAGCGCGAAGACGTGGAAGAACAGCACCATCAGGCAGCTTCGTTGCGCGTCATCGCCGACCACGCTCGCGCCGCAACGTTCCTCATCTCCGACGGCGTGCTGCCCATGAACGAAGGCCGCGGCTACGTGCTGCGCAAAATCATTCGCCGTGCCATCCGTCACGGGCGTTTACTCGGTGCCGAGAAACCATTCCTCTATGAAATGGTCTTCGCCGTCCGCGACATGATGAAAGATGCCTACCCTGAGTTGATCGAGTCCGCGAATCGCGTTTCCGAAACGATCAAGGGCGAAGAGACGCGCTTCGCGCATACGCTCGATATCGGGCTCAATCGCTTGGAAGAACTGATCGTGCGTGCGGAGAAGGGCTGGACGTTCCCGAATACAACCGACGAAAAGTTGCGTGAGGCGTTGCCCGGCCTGGGTATTGAAGTTACGCCAGAGTCTATTGCCGATTTTCGAATGCGAGACCGTCGCATCCCTGGGGAAGAAGCGTTCAAGCTCTACGACACGTTCGGCCTGCCGCTCGATTTCATGGTCGATGCGGCCCGCGACCGCGGGATCGCGTTTGATCAAGCCGGCTTCGACGCGGCTATGGAAGAGCAACGTAAACGCGCGCAAGCTTCCTGGAAAGGCGGCACGAAAGCTTCTGCGAGCCCTGCTTACCAGTCGCTTCCAGCGACCAAGTTCGAAGGCTACCGCCAGACGCGCTCTGACAACTGCGAAGTCCTCGCCATCATCAAGACCGAAAACGGCGCCGGCCTCGGCTCGCAAGACCTGCTTCCCGGTGAGCGCGGCGAGATCGTGCTCGATCACACACCCTTCTACGCCGATGCCGGCGGACAAGTCGGCGACGTTGGCTGGCTCTACGCCGCTGACCACAACACGCTCGTCGCTGATGTCGAGGGCGTGTCGTCTCCCGTGCAAGGCGTCCGCGCCCATCGCGTGACAGCGAAACAGCCAATCCATGTCGGCGACAAGCTTGATGCCGTCGTCAACGACGAAGTGCGCCGCGCCACCATGCGCAACCACACCGGCACGCACCTTCTTCATGCCGCGCTGCGCGAAGTCCTTGGTACGCACGTCAAGCAGGCCGGCTCGCTGGTCGATCCCGGTCACCTCCGCTTCGACTTCTCGCACTTCGCCTCGCTCGGCGACGAGGAATTGCAGGACATCGAAGACCTTGCCAACAAAGAAGTCCTGCGCAACGATCGCGTCGAAGTCATCGAAGACGTTCCGATCGATGTCGCCGTCAACGAGTACAAGGCGATGGCGCTCTTCGGCGAGAAGTACGGTGACAAAGTTCGCGTTATCCGTATTGGCGATTTCTCCACCGAACTCTGCGGCGGTACCCACACCGCCGCCACGGGCGAAATCGGCCTCATCAAAGTTCTGAAAGAGGGAAGCGTCTCCAGCGGCGTGCGCCGTCTCGAAGCCGTTACCGGCGAAGGCTCGCTCCGTCACTTCCGCAAAGACCATCAGCTTGAAAATGTTGTCGCCACACTCGTGCGCGGCGGTGAAGATCAGTCTCCCGCTGACGCTCTGCGCCAGGAACTCGAGCGCCGCGACGATGAGCTCAAGAAACTCCGCAAGGAACTAGAACAGGTTCGCATGAAGTCGGCTTCAAGTTCTGTTCAGTCAGCCGCCGAAAACGTGCGCGAGGTCAAGGGTATAAAAGTTCTAGCCACCCGCGCCGACAACCTCGAGCGCGCGCAACTCCGCGTGCTCATCGACAACCTGCGCAACAAACTCGGCTCTGGAGTTGTAGTTCTCGGCTCCGTCGCTGACGGCAAGGTCGCACTTATCGTCGGCGTGACCAAAGACCTCACCTCGAAAGTGCAGGCCGGAAAAATCATTGCCGAGGTGGCGAAAAAAGTTGGGGGCTCGGGCGGCGGCCGTCCTGACATGGCCGAAGCCGGCGGCAAAGATCCCGCCGCCCTCGACTCCGCCTTGGCCGAAAGTTATGCCGTCGTCGAAAGGCTCCTAAGCTAGCTGTAAGTTATTGAGCGCCAAGGAGTGGCCCGAAAATTGCGCAAAAAGCGAAAATCATTATAACGGTCATTATAATTTTGACCTGTGGCGGGCCATCCAGCCTTTTTCCCAGTTTTGTCCGTAGGGAGACATCTGATGCATTTCGCCACACCCTAGCCCAGCACAAACGAAAAAGCTCCGGGGAATCCGGAGCTTTTTCAATCTCATGTTGGTGCCGAAGAAGGGACTCGAACCCCCACACCCTTGCGGGTACATGGACCTGAACCATGCGCGTCTGCCAATTCCGCCACTTCGGCGCGGGAAGCTACCGAGCTAAAGAAGAACTCGATGTGCTGGCAACCCATCCATTCTACAGGCCTTGGATTCGCTTAGCAACAAAGCGCGCCATCGGCCCTAGCTGGCTGCGGCGTCCGACTGCCCGTGGCCGGTTAGCGAATGCTGTCCGTATTCCTTCAGCTTGTTATGAAGGGTTTTCAAGCTGATTCCGAGAATTTCCGCCGCCTTGGTTTTGTTGTTATGGGTCGCTTCGAGCGTCTTCAAGATGAGCAGCCGCTCGCCTTCATCGACGGTCGTGCCGACGCCGAGGTGAATCGAATTCGCTTCAGTCACCGGCGCTTTCGACACGAATTTACCAAAGCCCGGCGGAAGGTGCTTGGGCTCAATCAGCGGGCCGCCGCACATAATGACGGCACGCTCCAGCGTATTGCGAAGTTCGCGCACATTGCCCGGCCACACGTGCGCGTGAAATGCAGCCATTGCCGAGTCGCTTACGCCTGCGACGGAGCGCTCATGTTTTTCATTCATGTCAGCCAGCAGGGATAGGACGAGGTCGTTCAGGTCTTCCATATGATCGCGCAGCGGCGGCATGTGAATGTTGAAAACATTCAGGCGGTAAAACAAATCGTTTCGCAGATGCCCGCGGGCAACCGCCTCGTCCGGAGGCTTGTTGGTGGCGGCAAGCACGCGAACATCGACTGCGGTTTCAGTCTTGGCTCCCAGACGACGGAGCTTGCGGTCTTCCAGCACGCGCAACAGCTTGGCCTGCGTGCCAATCGGCATTTCGCCGATTTCGTCCAGCAATAGCGTGCCGCCCTCGGCGAGCTCGAAACATCCAGTACGACGCTCGACGGCACCGGTGAAAGATCCTTTTTCGTGTCCGAAAATTTCGCTCTCGATCAATGTCTCCGGGATCGCAGCGCAATTGATGGCGACGAAAGGCCGCGCTTTGCGGCTGCTTAACGAATGAATTGTGCGGGCGACGAGTTCCTTGCCAGTGCCGCTCTCACCCGTAATGAGGACCGAGGCCGTACTTGGTGAAACCATCTCAATGAGGCGGAAGATTTCCCGCATGGGTCTTGAAGATCCGACGAGCGATCCCAGAACGCCAACATCGCGCAGCCTGCGGCGGCTGGCTTCGAGCTCGCGTTCCGTGCCACGCAGGCGCGCCGCATTCTGAAG
>Ga0302175_10000435_pt1 | contig 13686 bp, 13 predicted proteins | sample I_Fen_N3_3_FD_198791 | JGI IMG/M metagenome (GOLD analysis project Ga0302175, IMG submission 198791) | Peat permafrost microbial communities from Stordalen Mire near Abisko, Sweden - I_Fen_N3_3 | ecosystem: Environmental > Terrestrial > Soil > Wetlands > Permafrost | place: Sweden: Abisko... | reverse complement strand
CCCCGTCGCCATCGCCATGAGCCCGACAATGACCATCACCGGCGCGCCAAAACGGTCCACCACCCGCCCTGCCGGAAAGCCGCTCAGCACCGAGATGATCGGACCTATCGACATGACCACGCCGACAACAGCCAGGTTAAGCCCGAGCCCGCGAAAAAGATAAAACGGCCCGACCACCAGCGTCGCCATCATCACCGTCGAAACGAACACGTTGGTGGCAAGGCTGGCGCTCAGCGCACGATCGCGGAACATCGCCAGACGGATCAAGGGCGATGCCACCCGCGACTCGATGAGCACAAAGAGTCCGACACCCAGGACGGCCATCAACGACAGCCCCACGTTGAGCGCACCGAAACTGCCGCGCCCCAAGGTCATGGCCAGTGCATAGGCCGCGAGCGTCAGCGCCAGCAACAGCGTGCCCGGCAAATCGAAACCACTGGCCCCGGTCTTCAGTCGCGGGCGATCAGCGGGCAGATAAAGCCAGGCCAGCGAGAACGTCAGGATGCCCAGCGGCACATTGATCAGGAAGATCGCCTGCCAGCCGAAACCAGCGATCAGCACGCCGCCAAGGGACGGCCCCAGCGCAGTGCCAACGGCGGACATCGTCCCGAGCAGCCCCATGGCGCTACCGGTCCGGGCCTTGGGCACCGTCTCGGCGATAAACGCCATGGTCAGGGCCATCATGATCGCCGCGCCAACACCCTGCGCCGCCCGCGCGGCAATCAACCACCAAAGCGAGGGCGCCAGGCCGCACAAGGCGCAAGCCAGCGTGAACAGCGCGATGCCAGCCAGCAGCAAGCGACGGCGGCCGATAAGGTCACCCAGCCGTCCGACGCTGACAATCAACGTGGTAATGGCGAGCAGGTAGGCCAGAACGACCCACTGCACCGCTTGAAAGGTCGCGCCGAACACCTCGGCCAAGGCCGGCAAGCCTACGTTGGCGATGCTGGTGCCAAGCGACGATAGCAACATCGACAGCGACAGGCTGGCAAGCACCCAGCGAACTGAAAGTGCCCGTGGGGCGCTGGCGGCGAAGGTCTGGTTTAGATCGGTCATGAGGCTGAACTCCTTGGCTGACGACTCCAAAAACGGAGCTGTCAAAAGCGTACGGCGTCGTCTGACCAGGCGGAAGACGCACCGTTTGCACATTACTTGTGCGTCTGACGCCACATCCCGACCGAGCGTGTGCTACCGTCGCCACATGTCGATGCCCGATCTCAACTTGCTCATTACCCTGGATGTTCTGCTGACAGAAGGCAGCGTCACGCGCGCGGCCCAGCGACTGCGGCTGAGCCCCTCGGCGATGAGCCGGGCATTGGCGCGCTTGCGTGAGACGACCGGCGACCCATTGCTGGTCCGCGCCGGTCGCGGTCTCGTACCAACGCCCCGGGCCCTTGAACTGCGTGACCGGGTCAGCCAATTGGTCCAGGACGCCGAAGCGGTCCTGCGCCCGGTGGAACAACTCGATCCGAAACGCCTGGTGCGAACCTTCACCATTCGCACCAGTGACGGTTTTGTCGAAACCTTCGGCCCCGACCTGCTGGCGCGCATCAGCGAAGAGGCGCCGGGCGTGCGGCTGCTGTTTGTGAACAAGCCCAACAAGGACAGCACGCCACTGCGCGACGGAACCGTGGACATGGAAACCGGCGTGATCGGCAAGTCGATGGCGCCGGAAGTACGAACCCAGGCCCTGTTCCGGGACCGTTTCGTTGGCGTCGTGCGCCTGGAGCACCCGCTGAGTCAGGGCAAAATCACGCCCGCCCGTTATGCCGCCGGCCGCCACATCGGTGTCTCGCGACGGGGCCTGGACAAAGGGCCGACGGCCATTGATGACGCCTTGAGCGCCCTCGGCCTGGAACGGGAAATCGTCACCCTCGTCGGCGGCTTTTCGACCGCACTGGCACTCGTTCGGGCCTGCGACCTGATCGCCAGCGTGCCGGAACGGCATACCACCAGCCTGCGCACCGGACTGCACAGTTTTCCCCTTCCGGTCTCCATCCCGCCGATCACCGTGTCATTGTTTTGGCATCCACGACTGGATGCCGACCCGGCACATCGCTGGTTGCGCGGGTGCATTCGGGACATTTGTGCGTTGCCGCTTTTGTAGCGCGATGTGCAAGCCCTGTGGGAATGCCGGCATCAGCATGGGCTGATACACCGCTTTCGCGAGCAAGCCCGCTCCCACAGGGGGCCGCGTCGATCACACATTCCGCGAACGACACCGAACAAATGTGGGAGCTGGTTTGCTCGCGAAGACGTCAGATCAGGTACCTCGCAAAGGCCTGACCCTCAACTAGTATGACTACTGGCCGCCAACCACGCCCACCCACGACCCGCCGGTCAGATCGATCTCCAGCGTTGGCACACCCACCCAATCACGAGGGGATACACGCCATGAATTTCATTACGACCAAAGACGGCACCGAGATTTTCTACAAGGATTGGGGGCCCAAAGACGCGACGCCCCTGGTGTTTCACCACGGCTGGCCACTGAGCGCGGACGATTGGGATGCCCAGATGATGTTCTTCCTGCTCAAAGGCTACCGGGTGATCGCCCACGACCGCCGAGGCCACGGGCGCTCGACCCAAACGTGGGTAGGCAACGAAATGGACACCTACACCGCCGACGTCATCGAACTGACCGATGCGCTCGACCTCAAGGGTGCGATCCACATCGGCCACTCGACCGGTGGCGGTGAAGTCGCCCGTTATGCCGCACGGGCCAAACCGGGACGCGTTGCCAAAGCCGTCCTGATCAGCGCGGTTCCGCCGATCATGGTCAAGTCGCAAAAGAACCCCGGCGGCTTACCGCTGGAAGTGTTCGACGGGTTCCGTGCGGCACTGGTCGCCGGCCGTGCGCAATTTTACGTGGACGTGCCGGCAGGCCCCTTCTATGGCTTCAATCGACCCGGGGCCAAGGTCTCGCAAGGGGCCATCGACAACTGGTGGCGCCAAGGCATGATGGGTGGCGCAAAAGCCCATTACGACTGCATCAAGGCGTTTTCCGAAACCGACTTCACCGAAGATTTAAAGGCGATTGAGGTGCCCACCCTGGTCATGCACGGCGAGGATGACCAAATCGTGCCGTTCGCCGACTCCGCGCCGCTGTCCGCCAAATTGTTGAAGCACGCAACGCTCAAGACGTACCCAGGCTTTCCTCACGGCATGCCGACCACCCACGCGGATCAGATCAATACTGATTTGTTGGCGTTCATTCGCGGTTGAGTGCTGACGTCACTTGCCTAATGCCAGTCAGTCAAGAGATGGAACCAGCGATAAGCAACCTGTGGCGAGGGAGCTTGCTCCACCGCCACAGGTTGGGTGTCGGGCTTAACTGATGGGTATTAGTCCACTTTGCCGCGTTCATTTAAGCCAGCAGCTCGGTAATCCACCGGGCCTGCGTGGCGATGTCTTGCAACTTTTCCTCGGGCACGGCCTGCCGCGCTCGGGCGAACTGGGTCAGGGTCTTTTGCTTCTCGCGCAGGATGCGCTGCCACTTGCTCAGGAACACTGGCGTGCGTGCCTGCATCTGCAACGGGCCGAAGTACAGTTCCTCGGCGCTGTACATCATTGGCCCGGTGCGCTCGGCGACGATGATTTCGTAGTCGAAGCGGTTTTCCCGCAGCAACTCCTCGCAGAGGATGCGGTAGCCATTCTCCATCAGCCATTGGCGCAGCGGCTGCTCGCCGCCGTTGGGTTGCAGGATCAGGCGCTCCTGACCGCTGAGCCGCGCCTTGCCACTGTCGAGGATGTCGCGGATGGTCTCGCCGCCCATGCCGCAAATGCTGATCGCGGTGATCCCGTCTTCCGGCTCAATCGCCGCAAGGCCATTGGCCAGGCGCACGGTAATCAGCAGGTCAAGTTCGTTTTCGCTCACCGTGCGTGAAGCCGCGTGGAACGGCGTCAACGCCACCTCGCCGGCCACCGCCGCCGCAATCACACCCCGGCGCATCAACGCCACCGGCAGGTAGCCGTGATCCGAGCCGATGTCGGCCAGGCGCGCACCGGCGGGCACATGCGCCGCCACCCGCTCCAGGCGCATGGACAATGTCTGTTCGTTCAACTGCAACCCCTTTTCACCACGAACGACCGGCCGCTTTGGCCGGATCGGGGCGCGACTCTATCGGGCAACGGCGTGTATTTCAAATGGGCGCGACCGGGGCCGTGGCAAATAGACAGATCACCTCCAACTCGGAGCCTTATGCCCTGAGAGCGCACCACCGGGATCAGGATTAAGATTGAAGCTGATATCATCCAGGCTTTTACACGCTGAGCAGAAACACATGAATCGTCAAAAAAAACTACAGCAGTTATTTAAGGCTAAAGCCAAAAAGGCGAGTGCCAAACTGGCCCCGCAAAGCAAGACTAAATACATCAGTAAAGCGGACCGACTGAAACTGGCGGCTGAAGCCACTCAGGACCCGACCCTTACGGTTGAGGAATGATCGCCGAACTGGCTGGCCGGCATTTCCCGTACAGAAGTTCGTCCGAATCCGCCCCGCGCTCAACTTGCATGCTCAGTAGTGAGGGAGCAGTGCTCCCTCACTGACACACCTGGCGACTACCCAGGCTTGTGGTTATCCAGTACCCGATTGACCGCCAGCTCACCCAACTTGATCACCTGTTGCAGCACCAGCATCGTCCTGCGTTGCGGGCCGTTCATTGCTTCGGCGAAATCACTGGCCATGTCGCAGGCGGACGCAAGTGATTCGCTGGCCTGGACGAGCAACGTTTCGTCATCCACCACCGTCGGGTCGATGATGAAAATGGTGCTGCGGGGCGGTATCGGCTCTTTCAGCGCCCCGGGGTTGAGGTAGAAGTCGAGCGCGCGGTCGGCCGCCTCTTTCAGTTTTCTGGGGTCCAGAGCGGCGTCGTGGGGGACTGGATCGGTGTGCGGGGGGTTTGGCGTTACTTTGAACATAGTTTGCTGCTCCACATTGGAGCCGCTGATCTCTTCTCTACTAAAAGAAGGGTGGCGGCTGTACGCAGGTTAGTAGACCGGGGGAGTCAGCAAGACCGGCGCGCCCGAGGGCGCCCTGCGCACAGCCACCATCAAGTGCAGGCATGGAAACACCTGATTGAATCGCGCTCGTGCACATACCGACAACCACGGGCTACTAAACCCGACCACTGATGAGCAGTGGCAGGGAAACGATAGAGGCTGGGGTCAAGGCGCACAAGCCGGCGGATTCTGGCTGAACAGTAGGCAAAGGCACAAGGTTTTGTAGCCTTTAGGACGTAACTTCGAGTGTCGTTAAACGCGCAACCTGAAACATGTTTATACGCCTCAAAGGTAGAGCGTTCCCCCGACCGCTTTCCACCGATGGTCGCCGGTCAGGGTCGGCTGCAATTGCCGATCTATACTCATGAGTTCGTTATCCGAGTGTCATGCAACACGTCGACACCCGTGCGCTGTGGGCGCACCCGTGCCAATCGCCAACGTAATCAGCCCGAGCCCGTGCGTCGTGCCTCCCTGGATCAAACGACCGGCAGTGCTTAATCACTTTGTGGCTGATGGGTTATGGAGAACATCATGAAACATAAGCTTTTTTCAGGCGTTGTTTTGGCCCTCGCGGCAGCCGTGGTCATGCCCGGTGCCTGGGCTGCGCAGGCGCAAGCCCTGGCGGCGGATGGCTCGGATCATGTTGGGGCTGGGGCAGTTGCAGCAGATGGCGCTGATCACGTCGGTGCCGGGGCAGTCGCAGCAGATGGCGCGGATCACGTTGGTGCCAATGCAGTTGCAGCGGATGGCGCTGATCACGTCGGTGCCAACGCTGTCGCTGCGGATGGCTCGGATCACGTAGGCGCCAACGCAGTTGCAGCAGACGGCGCTGATCACGTAGGCGCCAACGCAGTTGCAGCGGATGGCGCTGATCACGTAGGCGCCAACGCAGTTGCAGCAGACGGCGCTGATCACGTAGGCGCCAACGCAGTTGCAGCAGATGGCGCTGATCACGTCGGTGCCAACGCTGTCGCTGCGGATGGCTCGGATCACGTCGGCGCCAACGCTGTCGCTGCGGATGGTTCCGATCATGTCGGCGCCAACGCTGTCGCTGCGGATGGCTCGGATCACGTCGGCGCCAACGCTGTCGCTGCGGATGGTTCCGATCATGTTGGGGCAGGTGCAGTTGCAGCGGATGGTTCCGATCATGTCGGCGCCAACGCTGTCGCTGCGGATGGCGCCGATCACGTCGGTGCCGGAGCAGTCGCGGCAGACGGCGCTGATCACGTCGGTGCCAACGCTGTCGCCGCAGACGGCGCCGATCACCTCAACGCATCCCGCCTCGCCTACGCGCGCAGTGGCATCGGCTCGGATCGGGTGGCATCCTCGCTCATGGACGGCAGTTACTCCGACCAGTTCAACAGCCCGATCATTAACCAGTAACACACCACTTCAACGAGGGAATGACCGTACATGACGACGCAAACCGAAACTGCGATCCTGGCCGGTGGCTGCTTCTGGGGCATGCAGGATTTGCTGCGACGCTACCCCGGCGTGCTGGCCACGCGGGTGGGTTACTCGGGCGGCGATGTGCCGAACGCGACTTATCGCAACCACGGTAACCACGCCGAAGCGATCGAGATCGTGTTCGACCCACAGCAGATCAGCTACCGCCAGATCCTCGAGTTTTTCTTTCAGATCCACGACCCGACGACCCAAAATCGCCAGGGCAACGACATCGGCGCCAGCTATCGGTCTGCCCTCTTCTACCTCAGTAATGAGCAAAAAGAGATCGCCGAAGACACCGTCGCCGATGTCGACGCCTCGGGTCTCTGGCCCGGCAAAGTGGTCACCGAAATCAGCCCGGCGGGCCCGTTCTGGGAAGCTGAACCGGAACACCAGGACTACCTCGAACGCCTGCCCAACGGCTACACCTGCCACTTTATCCGGCCCGGCTGGAAACTGCCTCGACGCGGGTAATCACTGAATCGCGCCGCCCCCGGAGTGTTGGCCGCCAAACGGGCCAGGGGCCGGCGCACTGTCTTCTAAACTGAATAAAGCACGACCTACAGACGCTTCTCCAGCCTCTTGATTCAGGGGAAATGGGATGACCGGGAAAACAGCACGCCAATGCTTGTCATGGGGCCTACTTTCCCTGCTCGCCATCGCCCTGGCGCTAACCGCAGGATGTGCCGGCAAAGCGGCCAAGGCTCGCTACTCGACCTCAAGCACTGGCTCGAACTGCTACGCAAAAGCGCTGCCCACGTCCGGCGAGGGCGGCCTGGCGTGGGGCGACACCTTGAGCATGGCGCGGCAAAAATCCATGGATAATTGCGCCCGTTATGCCGGCCAGTCCGGCGGCACACCGAGCACCTGCCAAGTGGTATTAGCGCAGTGCAAGCATTAGCCCCGCGCCGTCGGATCAGCCCGCAAACTCAGCCCTTGGCCGCCATCGCCGTCACTTCCACACGCATGCCTTCAACCGCCAGCGCAGCCACGCCAACCGCCGCGCGCACCGGCCAGGGTTTGGCGAAGAAACGTTTGTATACCTCGTTGAACGCAGCACGGTCGGCCATGTCGGTGAGGTAGATGGTCAAGTGCAGCACTCGGTCCATGGAACTGCCGGCGCCTTCTAGCGCGACCTTCAAGGCCTGCAAGGTGCATTCGCTCTGCTCGACAATGCCGCCCAGTTCCAGGCTGCCATCGGCGCGAGTAGGGATTTGCGTGGAGACCAGCAGGCCACCGAAACCGGCGACGTCGGAGGAAATGGAATCCGCGTCAGGGTCGGGGATGAACGTGATGTCTTGGTTTGCCATGGGGATCTCTAGTTTGAGGTGATTAATGAAGCAAGGGCGTGTATCGGGCGGCCAGTTTACAGCCCGCGGTCAGGTTGTTCACGTCGTCTGAGATCTCTCGCCCCCGCGCAAGCGAAATAACCAACCGCCTTAAAACTTCGTGTTATTAAATCTGTCCTGCCGGAAAAGAGCGACCTGCCGTTCGTTTGCACTTAGCAGTGCCTCACGCACAGTGGCGGTATAAGCACGCCATCTTGCGTTGTTGAATTTTTTTATGATGGTTATAACGGTATAAATTGGCCGATGACTCGAATACTTCATCAACGTATCACCTCTTTCCAATTCCTCCTGCAGCGCTGTGTAGTAATAATGATAGTCAGACTTTATGACTATGCCTCCCCCATTCGCCTTGGGTCTCTGCTCCTTCAACGTTTTTGGCTGCACGCGCTTCGACGCTTCAATGACCCTTAACGTCTCTTCGATTTCCTTATTTATAAAAAACAGGTCATGCTTAAAACAATTTAAGGCCTGAGCATCCACCGAATTTTTCAAGCCTTCTTCTTTATCACCAATATCTTTTTGATAGTAGCAACGAATCGTTTCTTCTGTTATTTCCTCAAGCCAGCACTTGTGATTCAGTTCGGGTTTTCCTCCCGTATATTCTGGCAGTTCAGTGAGTGAAAAACTGACCAGTTTCTCGCGAATTGAAAAAAGTATGTCCGATGCCCCGGACGAAATACTATTCCCTAAATGCGTACCTTTTATTCTGCCGTTAAGTTCTACCTCAGTGATATCACCATCTGTAACGCACACCACCTCTAAAAACCTATCATCCCCCGAAGCAAGCAACTCTTTTCTGTAGAACAGCATCCCATATAGAATAGTTGTCAAATTAACCCAAGAGCCTGCCACTACAATATTAAAGGAGCACCTCTCCTCTGACATTATTGATTCTATTACCTGCTTGGCCAATTCATCTTCACAAACGACTATCACCAAAGGGATTAATTTGTGTCTCGCCGCCCCTGTTTGTTTGATATGTATGGATCTTGAGTCTCCCTCTTCCTGTACACCTATGGATGTGGAGCCAATTATTCCAATTGAAGTATTGATTTTGATAACGCCATTATCCATTTGGTGCTCACTTTAATATTTCTGAAAGTTTGGTTCGATTTTGAGCATGAGCTGTCTATTTGTAGACATCTCGACAGAATCATCAAACTGCTCCAACGAGTCAAGATCAGCCGAATCGTCTCCCTGCTGATGCTTGCCCCCAGCGCTGAATCTGCCCAAGTGCCACCATGAACCAGATCGAAAAACCGCAGTCCTAGACCTGCCCTGAACTGCGCTCGCCATCCCAAACGGCCAGCGCAGCCTCAGCCCCATGGTCGTCTTTCATCAGAGCCGTTCGCCTCATGCGCCAGCCCGTCGTGTCCTTTCGCGTTGTTTCGCTCTGCCTCATGCCTTTGCTTCCCCTGTTTGCCCTGCCCGCCCACGCCAGTGAAGAACGGCAACTGGTCTCGGAGATCAATGCCTACCGCGCCCACCCCCGTGGCTGTTCGGTGCGCCCGCCCCAGGCGTTGGCACCGCTGGCGTTGAAATCGAGCCTTGCCCTGCCAATCGGTTATGGCGGCCCATTGCGTGACGGCTTGAAGCAGAACGGCTATCAAGCGGTGACCGTGCGGACCATTCGCCTGGTCGGTGCGCAAGACGCCGAAGAAGCGTTCGATATGTTGCAGGGCCGCTACTGCGGGGCGTTGCTCGATGGGCAGTACGCCGACATCGGCATCAGTCGCGCTCGCAGCGAATGGCAAGTGGTGTTGGCGCGGCCGTTACTCGACAGTCGCATGGGTGACACGCGGGCCGCGAGCAAGACCTTGCTGGCCGAGGTCAACGCGGCGCGGGCCCGGCCACGGTTGTGTGGGCGCCAGCGTTTCGCCGCCGCCCGGCCATTGAGTTGGAATGCCGCGTTGGGCGCCGCCGCGCAAGGTCACAGCAAAGCCATGGCCTATGGCAATTACTTTGCGCATCAGGACCCCGACGGTGATATGCCGGCGGATCGCGCCAGGGCCGCCGGTTACCGGGGCCGGCAGATCGGCGAGAACATCGCCGCCGGCCAGGGCTCACCGAGCAAGGCGATGGCCGGTTGGCTGGCCAGCCCCGGGCACTGCGCCAACTTGATGAACCCGATGTTCACCCAGGTCGGTGCAGCCTTCGCCACCGATGCGCGCAGCGACGAAGGTGTCTACTGGACGATGCTGTTCGGGGCCAATTGACTCAACCGCCGTTTACAGAAGCGCCAAGGATTTAGGTAGAGTGAGGGCCTTGCGCAACGCCTGTACACGGGGATTCACCATGATCAGTCTTTCAGTCCTTGCGCTGTTTTCCGGCGCCTGCCTTGCCCTGGCGCTCACGCCCGGCCCCGACATGCTGCTGATCGCCTCGCGCAGCGCCAGTCAGGGGCGGGCCGCCGGCTTCGCCTCCCTGGCGGGCATCCAGCTAGGCACCTATTGCCATGCACTCGCAAGCGCGCTGGGGCTTTCCCAACTGTTCGTCACGGTGCCCGTCGCCTATGACGTGGTGCGTTTCGCCGGGGCGGCTTACCTGGCCTTCCTGGCCTGGAAGACTTTCCGTTCCGCCGGCACGCCGCTGTCGACGGGCATCGCCGTCGCCGCCCATCCCCTGCCGCAGATTTTCAAGCAAGGCCTGCTGACTAACTTGCTGAACCCGAAAATGGCGCTGTTTGTGTTGGCGCTGTTTCCCCAATTCATCAACCCGCAGTCAGGCTCAATCGTCGTGCAGATGCTGGCCCTCGCCACCGTACTGAACCTGATTGGCCTGCTGGTGAATGGCGGCGTGATTGTCATGGCCAGCAAACTCGGTACACGCATGGCGGCCAGTAAACGAGTCGGTAAATGGATGAATCAATTGCTGGGCGTGGTCTTTCTCGGACTGGCCTGTCGTTTGGCCCTGGCCAGTCGCAACTGATGAATCAGCCCGCCTCGCCGCAACCCGCCACGGCCCCCGGCAAACTCACCGCCCGCGAACTTCGCGGGCTGGTGGCCATTCTCATGTCGATTGCCCTGGCGGTACTCGACACCGCCATCGCCAACACGGCGCTGCCGACCATTGCAGCGGATTTGAATGCATCGCCCGCCGCGTCGGTGTGGATCATCAATGCCTATCAATTGGCGGCCGTGGCCACCTTGCTGCCGTTCGCCGCGTTGGGCGGCATCATCGGGCATCGCAAGGTGTTTCTCGGCGGCATCATCCTGTTTGTGGTGGCATCGGCGTTTTGTGCACTGGCATGGTCGCTGCCGACCCTGACCGTCGCCCGCGTCCTCCAGGGCGTCGGTGCCAGCGCCATCATGAGCGTGAACGCCGCGCTGATCGGTTTGATCTTCCCCCCGGAACGCCTCGGCCGTGGCCTGGGTTTGAATGCGCTGGTGGTCGGCACCTGCTTCGCCGCCGGCCCGACCATCGCGTCGCTGGTGCTGTCGGTCGCCAACTGGCCGTGGCTGTTTGCGATCAACCTGCCGCTGGGCCTGTTTGCCCTGACCTTCGCCTGGAGTTCATTGCCGACCAGCACGCCCAAAGCCGTGGTGTTCGACCGACGCACCGCGATGCTCAATGTCATCACCTTCGGCGCGTTGATTTTCGCACTGAGCCAGGCTGCGCAATTGGGTTCGATGATCAGCGTGTTGATTGCCCTGGCGGTTTTCCTCATCGCTGGCGCCTTGATGCTGCGCCGCGAAGCCGGGCACCCGGCGCCGATGTTTCCCCTCGACCTGCTCAAGCGGCCGATGTTTGCCTTGTCGACGCTGACCGCGTTCTGTTCCTTCGCCGCCCAAGGCCTGGCATTCGTCTCGCTGCCGTTCTTTTTCGAAACGACCTTGGGCCGCGATCCGATCCAGACCGGTTTCCTGATGACCCCATGGTCCATCGTCGTGGCGCTCATCGCGCCGGTGGCCGGGCGCCTGTCGGATACTTATCCGCCGGGCCTGCTGGGCGGGATCGGTCTGGCGATTCTTAGCGCGGGGATGGTGTCGCTGGCCCTGTTGCCCAGTGATCCGAGCGCCCTCGGGATTGTGATCCGCATGATCGTCTGTGGCATCGGCTTCGGTTTCTTCCAGGCCCCGAACCAGAAAGCCCTGATGACCAGCGCCCCCCGGGAACGCGCCAGCGGTGCCAGCGGCACCATCGCCATGGCCCGACTGATTGGCCAGGCCACCGGCGCGGCGTTGGTGGCATTGAGTTTCGGAATGTCCGGCCCCCACGGCCCGGTGTTGGCGTTGAGCATCGGCGCGGGGTTTGCGGCGGTGGGGAGTGTGGCGAGTGCGTTGCGGTTGGTGGCGCGTCATTCGGTGAGCTAGGGGTAACTGGCAAATCAAGGATCACTCGCAATGGGTGGTCACAACCACCCTTGCTCAACAAACCTAGAACTCGAAACCTTCCTGCGGTGGCGACCACCTCTCGATCAGCCAGAACTAGTAACCGTCAGCCGACCTTCACGCAGTTCCAACCGCTTGCTACGCGTCAATTGTTCAATTCTTTCTTCCAGCATTGCCGTCACCTTAGCCGTAGCGCGGCCAAAACCGAGCAATCTCAAGGCTCCGGAGATCGCGTCGTCATGACTCATGGAAAATCCCGAGATAATGATTTCTACGAGGGCCTGGTCGAGTTCTTCCGGCGCGACCCATTCAAGTTTGCGCTCAGAGGACTCCCAATGCGCCCGGCTACGTATGACAACTGGACGGTTCTCAACCGGGTGCAGAAACTCACCTCGGCGCGTGAAGTGCCTTTGCTTAAGCCCTAAACCAATAGCCTGCTCCACCGCAGCAGTTATTCTCGAGCCCTGGCGGGTCACCCCAAAAGCGTCCATCAGTCGGCGGGTCACCTCCACTGAATGCACCGGAGACTCAATATCGACAACCGTTCGAATCAGTTGCAGTAGATGTTCCACTTGGTGCTGATGCAACTCCACTTGGTTAGTAACCGCAGCGAGTCTGGCCTTTTCATAACGCACACTGGCTACCGGATCGACTTCGGTAACGGCTTCGTCACGGAGAATTTCATGCAGTGGCTCGATCACCACTTCTTTAACCAAGACGCTGCGCCGACTAGCTATTCGTTCACGAGCCGCTTCAATTGCCGCTACCGTACGGTTAGTTTCTTGCTGAGGATTGCGGAACCAATCAGTACTCCAGATGCGATGGAAGTTCCAACCCAACCCTTCAAGCACACCTTGACGCAAACGATCTCGATCGCGCGCTGAGCGCGAGCTGTGATAGGCCGCTCCGTCGCACTCGACGGCAAGTACGTATCTGCCTGGGAATTCGGGATCTTTCACAGCAAGGTCAATGAAGTAGCCGGCGGTTCCGACTTGAGGCTCTACTTGGTAGCCAAGATCGCGCAAAGATCGAATGACCTCATCCTCAAAGGGCGAGTCGGTGGCTTTTCCGGTTTCCTTGGCGACTTCCAACTCACCCGTTTCTGCGTACTTCAGGAAGTTTTTCAATGCCCGCACGCCATGTTTGGCGGCGACATCAATCTCTAACTCGTCACCACGGAAATTGCAGAACACACGCATTGCCAATTTGGCACGCGTGATTAAAACGTTGAGTCGGCGATGCCCGCCGTCTTTATTGAGTGGGCCAAATTCACGCGCGATACGCCCGGATTCATTTCGACCATAACCAATACTGATGAAAATGACGTCGCGCTCATCGCCCTGGATGTTTTCGAGGTTTTTTACGAAGAATGGCTCACTGCCCTGTGTGGCAAAAAAATCTTCTGCCTGAGGTGTCTTACGCCGCAACAACTCAACCTCAACATTGATCAGGTCACGCTGAGGTACGCTGAACGCTGCCACTCCCAAGGATAGTTCTGGCGTTTCTAGGGCGTGTTTCATGACTGCCTGAGCGACTGCCTTTGCTTCGTCCTTGTTGG
>Ga0302175_10000434_pt1 | contig 13695 bp, 10 predicted proteins | sample I_Fen_N3_3_FD_198791 | JGI IMG/M metagenome (GOLD analysis project Ga0302175, IMG submission 198791) | Peat permafrost microbial communities from Stordalen Mire near Abisko, Sweden - I_Fen_N3_3 | ecosystem: Environmental > Terrestrial > Soil > Wetlands > Permafrost | place: Sweden: Abisko... | reverse complement strand
GTCCCCCCCAACCCTGTAGGAGCGAGGCTTGCCCGCGAAGAGGCCCGTCAGACCAACCCCGCACTCACCAACAACTCTTCCAGCGCCAGCAAATCAGGCACTTTGGCCACTTGCTCCCCGACCTGCACCGCCGCTTGCTCCAGCGGACACAACGGCACATCCACATAGCTCAACTGGCTATCCAGCTTGTAAGAGCGAGGAATCCCCTGCACCAACAGCGCAATGAACTTCAACTCCGGTCGCCCGCCAAGCGCATTGAGGATGACGATCCGCGCTCGCTCGCCAATCACCACTTTATTTCCACACGCCGACTCGAAACTGAGCAGCGGAATCTGCCGATCCCGCCACGTCACCAGCCCCAGGTACCACGGCGGTGTATCAAGATCGAACGTCCCCGGTTGATAGTCGATCAACTCGGCGACGGCGACGTTGGGCAGGATCAAATTGCGGTCCGCCAGGGGCAGCAACAGCCCGGTGAGGTTGCTGGTGCGATGCTCAAGCATGGGTTTTGCTCCACAACGCGATGCTTTCGAGCAGCACCGATTCCTGATACGGCTTGCCGAGGTAGTCGTTGACGCCAATGGCCATGGCGCGGTCGCGGTGTTTCTGGCCGGTGCGGGAGGTGATCATGATGATCGGCAGGTGCTGCAAACGCTCATCGGCGCGCACCTGAGTGGCGACTTCGAAGCCGTCCATGCGCGGCATTTCGATGTCCAGCAGCATCACGTCGGGCAGGTGGTCTTCGAGCAGCAGCATGGCGTCAACGCCGTCCTTGGCGGTCAGCACGTTCATGCCGTGGCGTTCGAGTAAACGGCTGGTGACCTTGCGCACGGTCACCGAGTCATCCACCACCAACACCAGCAGTGGCTTATGCGGCTCGGCCTCGACCTCCTGGGTCATCGGCCGTTGCGGCATTCGCGTCTGCATGGCACGGATCGGCGCCAGCAAATCCAGAATCAGCACCACCCGGCCATCCCCCAGAATCGTCGCCCCGGACAAGCCCTGCACCGCCGCAAATTGCGGGCCGAGGCTTTTGACCACGATCTCCCGGGTGCCGGCCATGGAGTCCACCTGCACCGCGATGTGCCGTTCGTTGCATTGCACCAGCAACACCGGCAACGGCAGGCTCTGACCCAGCAGTTTCGGGCGGGTGCTGGTTTTCAGCAGTTCGCCGAGGTAGCACAGTTCATAGTGCTGCCCGGCGTATTTGTAGGTCGGTGGATCGAGCCGGTAATGGCCTTCGAGTTCGTTGGGCAGCACGCGGACGATGCCGTCGATGGTGTTCAGCGGGATCGCGTATTGATCATCAAAACACTGCACCATCAGCGCCCGGTTGACCGACACGGTAAACGGCAAACGAATACGGAAATGCACGCCCTGCCCCGCTGTCGAGTCGATGCTCATGCTGCCGCCGAGTTGCCGCACCTCTTCATGCACCACGTCCATACCCACGCCGCGCCCGGAAATCTGGGTGATTTTCTCGGCGGTGGAGAACCCCGGTTGCAGGATAAATTGCAGCACGTCGCGGTCGCTGACATCGCTGTCCGGCGCCAGCATGCCGCGCTTGATCGCCTTGCGCCGCACCGCGTCCAGCGGCACGCCGGCACCGTCGTCACGAATGTCGAAAATGATGTCGCCGCCCTCTCGCGACAGGTCCAGCGTGATACGCCCCTGGGCCGGTTTCCCCGCCGCGACCCGCACCTCGGCGGACTCCAAGCCGTGATCCACCGCATTGCGCAGCATGTGTTCCAGGGGAGCGGCCATGCGTTCCAGCACGTTGCGATCCATCTCGCCTTCAGCGTTGCCGACCACGAAGTCCACGTCCTTGCCCAACTCGCTGGACACCTGGCGCACGATGCGTTTCAAGCGCGGCAGCATCCGGTCGAACGGCACCATGCGCGTGCGCATCAGGCCTTCCTGCAATTCGGTGTTGATGCGGCCCTGCTGTTGCAGCAGGTTTTCCGCGTCCTGATTGGTCCGGTCGAGGGTTTCCTTGAGGTCGAGCAGGTCGGAAGCGGATTCAAACAGTGCCCGGGACAGTTGCTGCAATTGCGAATGGCGGTCCATTTCCAGCGGATCGAATTCTTCGTAGCCCAGGCGTTCGGCTTCGACTTGCTGACGGCTGAGAATCCGGCCCTGGGTTTCAGTGTCGAGACGGCGCAACTGGTCGCGCATCCGCTCAATGGTGGTTTCCATTTCGCTCAGGGCCACGCGGGCATCGTTGACCTGCTGCTCGATACGGCCACGGAAGATCGAGGTTTCCCCGGCGAGGTTGACCAAGTCGTCGAGCAACTCGGCCGAGACCTTGACCATATCGGCGCCGGCCTCTGGCGCCGGTGTTTCAACCTTAACGGCAGCCGGCGCCACGACCGGCGCTTCGGGCTCCACCGGATGGCTGAAGTTCTTGATCGCATCAATCAGCCGATCCGCCGGCGGGCAAGGTTGCCCGGCACGGGTGGCGTCGAGCATTTGCGCCAGTCGGTCGTGGCTGCTTTGCAACAGCGAGAACAACGCCGCCGTCGGTTGCAGCACGCCCGCCGACAGGCCTTCGTAAAGAAACTCCAGTTCATGGGCCAAATCGCCAATCGGGGCGATTTCCACCATCCGCGCGCCGCCCTTGAGGGTGTGCAAATCCCGCAACAGGGTTTCGACTTCCTGGCGGTTCGACGGCTCGGCTTGCCAGCGCACCAGCGCCGCGCCGGAGTTTTCGATGATGTCGAAACCTTCTTCGAGGAAGATCTCCAGCAGCTCCGGGTCGTGACCCGGCGAGTCATGTTCGTGCACCGACTCGACCACTTCAGGCGCGCTCGGGTTGCCCTGGCGAAACTCGCGAATCGCCTCGATCACGTCCTGCGGATCACCCAATGGCTTGTGGTTTTGTAACTGCTCAAGCAGCAACGCCAAGCGGTCATGGCTGGTTTGCAACAACGTCGCCAGGGTTTCGCTGTGGCTGTAGCGGCGGTCCACCAGGCCTTCGTAGAGATTTTCCAGTTCATGGGCCAGGTCGCCGACCGCCTCGACCTCGGCCATCCGCGCGCCGCCCTTGAGGGTGTGCAAATCCCGCTGCAGGGACGAGAGCGGCGCGGCGTTGTCCGGGTCGTTCAACCAGCGCTGCAAGGCCTGGCCGGCGCTTTCGAGGATATCCACCGCTTCTTCGAGGAAGATCGCAACGATCTCATCGTCGTGCTCAACCTGCGTCGCCGTGTGTTCAAGCTCGGCGGTGGCGCTGCCCAGTTCGCGAATGCTCAACGCCCGGCTGCCGTCGCTGCGGATCAGGCCTGTGGCCGACGGGTCGAGGCTGGTATCGAGCAAATCGCGCAAGGCCCGGACGCGTTCCGGTTGCGGGCTGACTTCCTGGCCCGCAGCGAGCTCGTCGAGCATATTGATCAGCGCTTCGTGAGCGCTTTGCGCTTCATGGAAAAACCCGTCGCTGACCGCCAGGCTGCTTTCTTCCACCGCGCCATACAGGTCGAGCAAGGCTTCACAGAGTTCATCCACCGGATGCAGATCGGCCAGGTGCGCGCCTTCGCCGAGGGTGGTCAGTTCATCCAGCAACGCGCTGAGCTCCTGGCGCTCGCCGGGGTGCTGCTGCCAGCGCTGCAACAGGCTTTCCGCATCGAGCAGGATGTCCATGCCCTGAGCCAGAAAGTTGTTGATCAGTTGCGGATCGCGCTTGATCCGCAGGCCACGGTTTGGCGCGCTGAGGATGGCTTGCAGGTGATCTTCCACGACCGCATGCGTGCGTTCGATCAGCGAACGGGCGCCAGGAATCTCGGCCAGCGGATCGGTCTTGAGCTGGCGCAAGCCGAGACGGAACAAGCCTTCGGCTTCCAGCAGCAACTCGACTTCATCCAGGTCCAGGGCAATCAGGTGCGCCTTGTACTCGCGGGCCAGTTGATCCAGCGGCGCCGCCAGTTCGGCGATCGGCAACACGCCAGCCATGTAGGCGCTGCCCTTGAGGGTATGCAAGGCCCGCTGCAACTCGTCGCTGGCTTGCAACGGCATATGCTCGGCGGCTTGATCGAGGTAGCGATTGAGGCTGGCGAGGTGGGTTTCGGCTTCCTTGCGGAAGATCTCCAGCAACAACGGATCGAGGGCGGCGACGTCCTGGGTGTCTTCGTCAGACAGCGGCGCCTCGCCCTTGGCCAAAGCATGGGCCCGGGCGGCCAGGCGATCCACATCGTCGCGCTGGCGCTGGGCATTGGCGGCAAATTCGCTGATGAGTTCCGGCAGCAGGTTCAGTACTTCGCTCAGCAACTGTTGCACCGCTGGCCCTGGCTCGACGCTGTGTTCCAGCACCCGATTGAGCAGGTTTTCCAGGGTCCAGGCCAACTCGCCGAGCACCAGTGCGCGGACCATCCGGCCACTGCCTTTCAAGGTGTGGAAGGCCCGGCGCAATTCGCTCAGGGCCGAGGCGTCGCCGGGATTCGCCGACCAGCGCGGCAGGTGTTCGCGCAACACGTCCAGGACTTCGTCGGTTTCTTCGAGGAAGACTTCCCGCAGCTCATCGTCCACCGGCTCTTCGCCTGGTGGGGGCGGCAGCAGGCTGCCCGGGGTGTGCAGGGCCGGCGGGTTGACGGCGGACACCGGGCTGGCCAACACAGCGGCCAGGGATTGCACGGTGTCGGGGTCGTCCAGTTCCTGGAGGTCATGCATGACCTGGGCTTCGTTGGGGCTCAGCACATCGTCGAGCACCGGCACGCCTTTTTCGCTGGGGAAAAAACCGAGCGCCGCGAGGCTGTTTTCCGCCACGTCGAGCAGGTGTTCGCCGGTCTCTTGCGGGTCGTCGTTCAGCCGTTCCAGGTAGTACTCGATGCTGGTGATGACGTCGGCCAGGCTGTCGAGTTGCTGCCAACCGGGATGATCGGTGTCCACCAGCAAGTGTTCGCGGATAAAGCCGTTGCACGCTTCGATCAGGCTGGCGGCACGGCTCAGGGGAATCATCGCCAGTGCACCGCGCACCTGGGTCAGCAACGCCGGCAAGGGCTGGAGTTGCTGGCGATCCCAATCGGCGTCGATGTAGTCGACGATCATGTCCTTGGCTTGTTGCAGGCAGATCCGCGCTTCGCGAATGACTATCTGGTGGATCTGGGTCAGGTCGGTGGTCGGCAGGCGACTTTCTTCCTGGCTCTCAGGTTCGACGGTGCCGACCATCCCGGCCAGGGTCGCTTCGACGTAGAGCAAGGCCCCGGCGACGTCCATCAGGATCGCGTCGTTGGGTTCGCGTTGACCCTGAGCGAGGCTCAGTACCACGGCGAGTTGATCGATGATGACTTTGCGCGGCTGGCCGAAGCCGAGCACCGCCAGGGTGTCGGCGATTTGCCGCAGCGGCGCCAGTAGGCTTTCGAGGTCCGAGGTGTGCTGGCGGTCGCTGCGCACGAACAAGTCGAGGCGCTCCTTGACCCGCACCAGTTCTTCGCACAGCGCGGCGAGCACCGAACGCATGGCATCGCGGTCGGGGCCGGCGAGGCGTGCACGTTCTTCGTCGACCATCGCGCTGTCGGGCAGCGCTTCGTCCAGTCCGTAGCGATCTTTCATGGTCAGCATCTGCCCGGTGGGATGTTCGGCTTTGGCAATGTAGAACAACAAGCTTTTGAACAGCTCGGGCGGCGGCGCCTGATTGATGCCGGCCATGCCTTGTTCCAGCAAACGTTTGAGTTCTTTGTCAGCGTCCTTGAACAGGCTGCGCAGGGCCGGACTGTTGGCAATCGCGCCTTTGCGCAGGCCTTCGACCAACGCCGAAGCGACCTGCCACAACGGGCTCAGCGGCGCGTTGCCGCACAACGCTTCAAGCCTGGCGAAGACTTTGGCCAGGTAATCCAGGTTCGTCTCGCCATCCTGCTCGCGAAGCAAACCGACCAGCGCCATTTGCAACATCTGCCGCAATTTGCGCAGCACATTGGGTAGTTCCGCCGGTTCCAGCAACGCCAGGGCTTCTTCGTCCAGCGGCGACAAGTCCGGCAGTTGCGGGCTGAACAGGCTGGTTTCCGACAACAGGCTTTCACCCCGGGCACTGCGCAGATCGTTGATCAGCGGCAACACCACCAGCGGCAAGTCCCGGCGTGCGCCTTGCACCCGGTCGAGGTAGATCGGCAGTTGCCCCAGGGCCTGTCTTAACAGATGAATGGCTTCATCACGATGACTGACGCGGTTTTGTTGCAGGGCGACGGTCAGGTGTTCCATTTCTTCGGCGAGCAGCGCCGCGCCGTAGAACTCGACCATCTGCAAACCGCCATGGACCTGATGGATGCACGCCAGGCATTCGCTCAGCGCATGCGTCGCCTGCGGGTCATCAAGCAATGTTTCCAGCGCTTGATGAGCCTGCTTCAGCGTTTCGGCAATCTCGCCTTTGACCCACTCGAGGGCCACATAGTCGTGCCGATCACCCATAACCACTCCGCTACTTTCAATTCAGACGCCCAAGGGCGGTTCAAGCGTTGTCCGTGGCCTGCTTGGGCTCGGTCGGCAAAGTGAAACCCGAGACCGAGCGGCGCAACTGGCTGGCCATTTTCGCCAGGTTGCCGATGCTTTCGGCGGTCGCCGTGGAACCGGACGAGGTCTGCGTGGTGATCTGCTGGATCACATTCATGGTCAGGGAAATCTGCCCGGCCGACGACGTCTGTTGCTGCGCGGCGTTGGAAATACTCTGGATCAGCGCCGCCAGGGTCTTCGACACACCTTCGATTTCTTCCAGGGCCACCCCGGCATCCTGCGCCAGCCGCGCACCGCGCACCACTTCGGTGGTGGTCTGCTCCATGGAGATCACGGCTTCATTGGTATCAGTCTGGATCGCCCGGACGAGGGTTTCAATTTGTCGGGTCGCGGCGGACGAGCGCTCGGCCAACCGCTGCACTTCGTCGGCGACCACGGCAAACCCGCGCCCGGCGTCACCGGCCATCGAGGCCTGGATTGCCGCGTTGAGCGCGAGGATGTTGGTCTGGTCGGCAATGTCGTCGATCAGGCTGACGATGTCGCCGATTTCCTGGGACGACTCGCCCAGACGCTTGATGCGTTTGGCGGTGTCCTGGATCTGTTCGCGGATGTTGTCCATGCCGTGGATGGTGTTGTGCACCACCTCGTTGCCCTTGTTGGCGATTTCCACCGAGCGCTCGGCCACCGCCGAGGATTCGGCGGCGTTGGCCGAGACCTGATCGATGGACTGGGCCATGTCGTTGATCGCCGTGGAGGCTTCGCTGATCTGCTGGGCCTGATGCTCCGAGGCCTGGGCCAGGTGCATGGCGGTGGCCTGGGTTTCCTGCACAGCGGCGGCAACTTGGCCGGCGGTGAGGTTGATGGTCGCCACCAGGTCGCGCAATTGGTCCACGGAATAGTTGATCGAGTCAGCGATGGTCCCGGTGAAGTCTTCGGTTACCGAAGCGGTCACGGTCAGGTCGCCGTCGGCGAGGTCTTCGATTTCGTCGAGCAGACGCATGATCGCGTTCTGGTTGCGTTCGTTCTTCTCGGCGGTTTCCTGAAGTTGACGGTTGGTTTCCCGAACCATCACCAGGCCGATGAGGATGATCGACATCAGCGCAAGCAAGCCCAGCACGTAGCCGCCGATGGTGTCAGTGTTGCGCCCGCCGGCGAGGTTTTCAAAACCGGTGGCCAGGTGCGAGGCTTCATCGAGCAGGGTCTGCGACAGGGTGAAAATGCTGGTGGCCGATTCACGGACCTTGAACAGCTCCGGCGAGGTTTCGAGGATTTCATCCACGGAGCCGGAGACGAATTCAAACAGTTCGGAGATTTCCGTCAGGCGTGCGCGGGCATCCTTGTCTTCAACTTGGCTGACTTTCAGCGTCGGGTTGCCCTGGAGCATGCCCGTGAGTACCTGGCCGAAACGCGCGGCATCACGGCCAAAGGCGTCGGCGGCTTGCTGCGAGTTTTCGTCGCCCGACAGCACGGTGTTCACCGCGCCGAGAATCCGTTCCGCCAGCAATGACTGACGCTGGGCCATCGCCACTTGGGCCGCCGGGGCGCCACGCTGGAGCAGGATTTCCACGACTTTTTCGTACTCGACCTGCAACTGCGGCACGGTTTCGGCCAGGGTCGCGGCGACTTGATGCAGGGACAGCACGGTCTGTTCGCTGGAGAGAATGGCGTCGGTGTTTTTCAGCAGGCGTTCCCAATCCAGCTGCACGGCGCGCATTTCCGGGCGCACGATGGCCGGCGCGGGCGGCAGGCCGGTGCTCGGGTCGCCCTTTTTCAGGTAACCCCAGCGCTGGGCAAAATCGTTGCGCGCATCGCTGAGCAATTTGAACGCGGCCGCCTTGCCGGCGGCGGCTTCGGTGGCGTTCTTGGCGATGCGCTGGGACAGCACGCGCAGCTCACCGGCGTGGCCGATGTACTGTTTGTCGTAGGTCGCCTGGGTATTGAGGTAAGCGAAGTTGGCGAACAGCAGCATGATGAAGATGATCAGCGCGATAAACAGCACGATGATCTGCGAGCGGCTGCGCGATCCTTCTGGCTTGCCTGTTTTTGCTTTTGTCATCGGTCCTCGCCTGTACTGCCCAATTCAACCCACCCCCTGCAGGAGCGAGGCTTGCCCGCGAAAGCGGTTATTCATTCAACATTAATGTCGACTGACACGACGCCTTCGCGGGCAAGCCTCGCTCCTACGGGATTGCGGTGCCTACACCGCGACATGCATGAAGTCCTGGGACCGCGCCAACGCAAACGGGCTGAACACTTGCCAGCTCTGTTCGCGCTGGAACCGGCCTTGGACGAACGCGCTGATCGGGCCGTTCAGCTCGTTCGGCGGCACCGGCTCCAGGCTGTCCTGGGCAAAGTGCTGCAAACCGTAGACTTCATCGACCATCAACCCGGCAAACACGTCTTTGTATTCCACCACCAGCACCCGCCGCTGCTTACGCACCGCCGACAGCTCATAACCGAAAAAGCCACACACATCCATGATCGGCAGCAGCCGCCCGCGCAGGTTGGCCACACCCTTGACCCAGGGTTTGACGCCGGGCAGTTGAGTGAAACGCGGTTCATGCAGTACTTCGCTGACTTCGCCCATCGGCGCGACGTACCAATGCTCGCCCAAGCGAAAGCCGATGCCGCTCCAGTTGTCCTGGCGGGTCGGCTGGGACGGCAAGTCCGCCGCCAGCACGCGACAACGCTGGTCGATCTGCAGCAGCAGTTCGAAAGCCGTGAGCGACTCGGTCATGGCCGTATGATCAACCGGCCAGCACGTTGTTCAGGGTTTTGATCAGGGTGTCTTCATCGACCGGTTTGGTCAGGTAATCCTTGGCGCCCTGGCGGGTGCCCCAGACCTTGTCGGTTTCCTGATCCTTGGTGGTGATGATAATCACCGGGATGTGCCCGGTTTCCGGGTCTTTGGTCAACTGGCGGGTCGCCTGGAAACCGTTGAGGCCGGGCATGACGATGTCCATCAATACCGCATCCGGTTTTTCCTGACGGGCCAGGGCCACGCCGTCGGCGCCGTTCTCGGCTTTCAACACTTCATGCCCGTGCTTTTCCAGCATGCCGGTCAGTTTGTACATTTCAGTCGGCGAATCATCGACGATCAGAATACGTGCCATGGTCTTCCCCATTCTTCTTGTCGACGCCGGGCCCGTTGGCCGAGCGTCACTGTGCGTGTCCTACTGCGGCAAAACGGCGGCAAAGCCCGGAACATGGGCCTGGATCGCGTTCAGCAGTTCTTCCTTGCTGAAAGGCTTGGTCAAAAACTGGTCGGAGCCGACGATGCGCCCCTTGGCCTTGTCAAACAGCCCGTCCTTGGACGACAGCATAATCACTGGCGTGGACTTGAACGCACTGTTGTTCTTGATTAAAGCGCAGGTCTGATAACCATCCAGGCGCGGCATCATGATGTCGACAAAGATAATGCCGGGGTGATTGTCGGCGATCTTGGCCAGCGCATCGAAACCATCGATGGCGGTAATGACTTCGCAACCCACATTCTTCAATAGCGTTTCGGCGGTGCGGCGAATCGTCTTCGAATCGTCGATCACCATGACCTTCAAGGCGCTGGAATGCTGTTCCATAAATGCTCTACCGTCGCCTTTGCGAATCAATTTGTCCGTTTGACGGCTCCAAACCCTTGATGCTCAAGGGCCAGCACGACATGGCGACCTTTTTAGCACAGTCTCAATAACCAATCTATCGGCCGACCCGCGCAGTGGTTTTTCCTTGACCGGGAACACACTCAGCGCCACTCTGACGCCACTTTTTCCGGCCTTGTGCCCACCCCAATTTCGAGGAAATACCCATGAGCGTTCGCGTCGGGATTGTCATGGACCCTATTGCCAACATCTCCTATAAAAAGGACAGCTCGCTGGCCATGCTGCTGGCCGCGCAGAAGCGCGGCTGGGAACTGTTCTATATGGAACAGCAGGACTTGTACCAGGGCGAAGGTGAAGCCCGGGCGCGGATGCGGCCACTGAAAGTCTTCGCCAACCCGGAAAAATGGTTTGAGCTGGAAGCCGAGACCGACGCGCTGCTGAGCGATCTGGATGTGATCCTGATGCGCAAGGACCCGCCGTTCGACATGGAATTCGTCTACTCCACCTACCTGTTGGAGCAAGCCGAGCGCGCGGGCGTGCTGGTGGTCAACAAGCCGCAGAGCCTGCGCGACTGCAACGAAAAACTGTTCGCCACGCTGTTCCCGCAGTGCACGCCGCCAACCGTGGTCAGCCGCCGCGCCGACGTGCTGCGTGAATTCGCCGCCAAGCACGGCGACGTGATCCTCAAACCGCTGGACGGCATGGGCGGCACCTCGATCTTCCGTCACCGCGCCGGTGACCCGAACCTGTCGGTGATTCTCGAAACCCTGACCGCGCTGGGCACCCAGCAGATCATGGGCCAGGCTTACCTGCCGGCCATCAAGGATGGCGACAAGCGCATCCTGATGATCGACGGCGAGCCGGTGGATTACTGCCTGGCGCGGATTCCGGCGGCGGGCGAAACCCGTGGCAACCTCGCGGCCGGTGGTCGTGGCGAAGCGCGCCCGCTGAGCGACAAGGATCGCTGGATCGCCGCCCAGGTCGGCCCGACCCTGCGTGAAAAAGGCCTGCTCTTCGTGGGCCTGGACGTGATCGGCGAGAGCCTGACCGAAATCAACGTCACCAGCCCGACCTGCATTCGCGAGATTGATAACGCGTTTGGCACCGACATCGGTGGCCTGCTGATGGATGCCATCGATCAGAAGCTCAAGGCCCGTTGATATAGAACAGCCAGGAAACGACCAACATTGCGTTATCATCCCCGGCCTGTAAAAAACGCGATGTTGGTTTTCTTGTCATGACGCTCCCGTCCGATCTGCCCGTTGAACTCGCCCATCGTGGCGTGCGCCCGGCCGATCGCCTCGGTTTTACCCTGTTTCTCGCGGCGTTGATTCACCTGGCCTTGCTGTTGGGCGTCGGTTTTACGATGGTCGAACCCAAACAGATCAGCAAAACCCTGGAAATCACCCTCGCCACCTTCAAAAGCGAAACCAAGCCTAAAAAAGCTGATTTCCTCGCTCAGGAAAATCAGCAAGGCAGCGGCACCCTGGATAAAAAGGCAATCCCCAAGACCACCGAGGTCGCGCCGTTCCAGGACACCAAGGTGCAGAAAGTCACCCCGCCGCCGGCCGCCAAGCCTGAAGTGCAGGAAGCCGCGCCCAAGGCTGCCGTGACGACCATCGCGCCGAAGCCGAAAAAAGCCGTCGCCAAGAACGAAGAACCCAAAAGCGAACCTAAACCCGCCGTGGCCGCGCCGACGTTTGATAGCTCGCAGCTGTCCAGCGACATCGCCAGCCTGGAAGCGGAGCTGGCCAACGAACAGCAGTTGTACGCCAAACGCCCGCGTATCCACCGTTTGAGCGCGGCCTCGACCATGCGCGACAAAGGTGCCTGGTATAAGGACGAGTGGCGCAAGAAGGTCGAGCGCATAGGTAACCTCAATTACCCCGACGAAGCGCGGCGCAAGCAGATCTACGGCAACTTGCGCCTGATGGTCTCGATCAATAGCGACGGCTCGCTGTTTGAGGTGCTGGTGCTGGAGTCGTCCGGGCAACCGCTGCTGGATCAGGCGGCGCAACGGATTGTGCGGCTGGCGGCGCCGTTTGCCCCGTTTACCGGGGATTTGTCGGATGTCGATCGGCTGGAAATCATCCGCACCTGGAAATTCGCCCGCGGCGACAAGCTCTTCAGTAACTGACACTCCGCAAATCCCCTGTGGGAGCGGGCTTGCTCGCTCCCACATTTGATCGGCGTCGACTGCCAAATTGCGGCATCCCCAGCTTGTCAGTTCGCCCCTCCAACGCCACACTAGCGCACATGAAGAACGTCAGCCCCAGCTACCTCAAGCATCACTTCCTGATCGCCATGCCTCACATGGCCGACCCGAACTTTGCGCACACCTTGACCTACATCGTCGAGCACACGGCCAATGGTGCCATGGGGCTGGTGGTCAACCGTCCGCAAGACCTGAATCTGGCCGATATCCTCGAGCAATTGCGCCCGGACATCGAGCCGCCGGTGCTGTGCCAGCATGTACCGATCTTTATCGGCGGCCCGGTGCAGACCGATCGCGGGTTTGTCCTGCACCCGTCCGGCAAAAGCTTCCAGGCGACGGTCGAGCTCGATGGCCAATTGGCCCTGTCGACCTCCCAGGACGTGCTCTTCGCCATCGCTGACGGCGTCGGCCCGGCGAAAAGCGTGATCACCCTCGGCTACGCCGGTTGGGAAGCCGGGCAACTGGAAGCCGAACTGGCCGATAACGCCTGGCTGACCTGCCCGTACGACGCCGACATCCTGTTCAACACCAGCAGCGAATTGCGCCTCGACGCGGCGGCCAAGCACCTGGGCATCAACCTCAGCCTGCTGACCAGCCAGGCGGGCCACGCCTGATGGCCCTGCGACTGATTCTGGGTTTTGACTACGGCACCAAACAGATCGGCGTCGCGGTCGGCCAGGTGATTACCGGCCAGGCCCGCGAGCTGTGCACCTTGAAGGCACAAAACGGTATTCCCGACTGGAATCAGGTCGAAGCCCTGATCAAGGAATGGAAACCCGACGCCGTGGTGGTCGGCCTGCCGCTGAACATGGATGGCACGCCCAGCGACATGTGCTTGCGGGCCGAAAAATTCGCCCGTCGCCTCAACGGCCGCTACAACCTGCCCTTCTATACCCACGACGAACGCCTGACCACGTTTGAAGCCAAGGGCGAGCGACGTGATCGTGGCGGCCAGAAAGGCAGTTACCGCGACAACCCGGTCGATGCCATCGCCGCCGCGCTGCTGCTGCAAGGCTGGCTCGACGAAAATACCGCGCTGTTTGAATCCTGAGCATCGAATCCTGAAGAGCCGCAACACGCGACTCTACTTAGCGACAACCCGAGCCAAACCCCGCACGCACCGGCTCGGGCCCAAGAAGGAGCAACCATGAGCCTGCCCAATCCCGCCGAACTGATCAGCCAGATGGCGATCCGTCTCACGGCACACCTGGAACACCGTGGCATCAGCGAACCGCGTTACATCGGTATCCGTACCGGCGGCGTCTGGGTCGCCCAGGCGTTGCTCGATGAACTGGGCAGCGATTCGCCCCTCGGCACCCTCGATGTCTCCTTCTACCGCGACGACTTCAGCCAGAACGGCCTGCACCCGCAAGTGCGCCCGTCGGCCCTGCCGTTCGAGATCGAAGGCCAGCACCTGGTGCTGATCGACGACGTGCTGATGAGCGGCCGCAC
>Ga0302175_10000431_pt1 | contig 13721 bp, 11 predicted proteins | sample I_Fen_N3_3_FD_198791 | JGI IMG/M metagenome (GOLD analysis project Ga0302175, IMG submission 198791) | Peat permafrost microbial communities from Stordalen Mire near Abisko, Sweden - I_Fen_N3_3 | ecosystem: Environmental > Terrestrial > Soil > Wetlands > Permafrost | place: Sweden: Abisko... | reverse complement strand
CAGGGTGCACGCACCAAAAAAAACCAGGCAGATAAACCCTATTGCAGCCTGACGCTTTTGCCCATTTTGCAACCCTTCAAGAAACGCCCACGCACCGGTAACGATGAAAACAGGTAAGGATGCCAGTACCGCAAGTCCCGTTTTCTTACCTTTGGTGACCATCATCATTTTCCACATCGGTATAGTCTTTATCATTCACAAACCTTCTAGAGTTGGTGCAGAAGCGCGTAGTGAGGGGATGACTGTAGAACTACTCATTGGTCTATGCTACGTGACAATCTTTGGTTTATCACGCGCTAGGGATGGTCTGAAGTAGCCATACGTTTCGGGATAACTTCGACTACCGCCGATTTTGAAAGTGGCGAGTCGATCCAAAACGATCAGATCACTCACTCATTTCTGGCTTTTCAGCCGTTGGGAGCACCTCGCAGCGGCCATTCCCCGCATTACAGGCGCACCTCTCTTGCTTGGCATCCGTTACTCACCCCATTCCAGCTCTGCGTAGGCGATTTGGTTTTGTTCGGAGAAGTCTCCGGTCGACGCAACAGGTTGGCAAAATCGTTCAGCGGTGTTCGTAATCTAGTGTTTTTCGAGGGCGATCAACCCGGCGAAAGTCAACAGGCAGCGAGTACCGGCGAGGCACGAGGTGCGGTAGCCGTAGCGCGTGGAGTTGCTCTCGGAAAACAGTTTATTCAGGCCGGGTGCCATATTCAGCGTGAAGGAGGCGGGGTGAAAAGGGAGAGGTGGCCACGAGGATAAGAAATCACCTCGCAACCCCGCCATATCGGAGCGCCGCAGCAACTCCCTATTCACCACCGTACCCACAGCAAACAACGAAACCCTTCTGGTCCACGCCAGCGAAACCCTGGCCTCCGCCAGTGTCATGGCCAGCGAGCTCGCGTTCATCCTCGGCGGCCCTAAACACAACTTAGCCTTGGGCATCGAGCAAATGATCGCTCTGGCCGAGTTGTCAGTGAATCGCGTACTGGATAACGTCGATCCACAGGCGTAACTGAGGGCTATCAGCTTTCCCGTTGTGCATGCCACTTGGATGACTTGACCCACGTTGTACCTGATCAACAACCCCCGTGACCTGAAAGACTAATGAAAGCTTCCCTGCGTAACCTCAATGCACCACCTCTGCTAAGGTGTAAAAACCTCTAGTCGCTCATTTGGGCGATTTCCGTAAGCACGCTTTACGGCACCGTCATTACGGTCAGGTTCGCGAGTTAACGGGAAACGCATCAATGGACAAGCCGCCAGTCGATCGTCCTTCCACCGAGCCACAGTCTCGAGCCGAGAAGCTTGTTGAGTTTCGCCGGCAACAAACTCTGCTCAAGACCGGCGCTCTTCAAGATGCCATCTTCAACAGTGCCTACTTTTCCAGTATTGCCACTGACGAAAAAGGCGTCATCCAGATCTTCAATGTCGGCGCCGAACGCATGCTCGGCTATCTGTCCGAAGACGTGATCAACCAGATCACCCCGGCGGACATTTCCGATGCCGACGAATTGATTAGCCGGGCCACGGCGCTCAGCCTGGAGTTCAAAACGCCGATCACGCCAGGTTTCGAAGCGCTGGTGTTCAAGGCGTCCCGGGGTATTGAAGACATCTATGAACTGACCTACATCCGCAAGGATGGCAGCCGGCTGTCGGCGATGGTGTCGGTCACCTCGTTGCGCGACAGCACCGAAACCATCATCGGCTACTTGCTGATCGGCACCGACAACACCGCGCGCAAGCAGGAAGAAGCCGCCCAGGCCTTGCTGGATCAGCGTCTGCGCGATCAGCAGTTTTATACGCGCTCGCTGATCGAGTCGAACATCGACGCCCTGATGATGACCAATCCCCAGGGCATCATTACCGACGTCAACAAACAAATGATGGCGTTGACAGGTCGGACCCGGGACGAATTGATTGGCGCACCGTGCAAAAACTTCTTCACCGATCCGGCCCGTGCCGACGCGGCAATCAAACGTGTACTCAGCGAAAACAAAGTCAGTGATTACGAACTCACCGTGTGCGCTTACGACGGCACCGAAACCGTCGTTTCCTATAACGCGGCGACCTTTCATGACCGCGACCGCAAGCTGCAAGGTGTGTTTGCCGCCGCCCGGGATGTGACGGAGCGCAAGCGCTTCGAGCGCACCCTGGAAGAGAAGAATATCGAGCTCGAACACGCCAGCCACATGAAGTCCGAGTTTCTCGCGACCATGTCCCATGAACTGCGCACGCCGCTGAATGCCATCATTGGCTTTTCCGAAGCGCTCAAGGACGGCATGGTCGGTGATATGTCCGAGACCCAGCGCGAGTACATCGGCGACATCTTCACCAGCGGCCAACACTTGCTGTCGCTGATCAATGACATCCTCGACCTGTCCAAAGTCGAAGCCGGAATGATGGAACTCGAGCTGGAGCCCGTCGAACTGCAAAGCCTGCTGAGCAACAGTTTATTGATCGTGCGCGAGAAGGCGGCACTGCAACGTATCCAGTTGAAACTCGACACCGATACCGATCTCGGCACCTTCGAACTCGATCTGCGCAAGACCAAACAGATCATCTACAACCTGTTGGCCAATGCGGTGAAATTCAGTTCGCCAGGTGGCGTGGTGACCCTGGCGGTGCGCCAGGTTCCGAGGGATGAAGTGGGCTCGGTCGCGGGGGACTGGCCAACGCACGGCTTCCTGCTCCAGGCCTGCGGCTATGAGGAATTTCTGGAGCTGAGTGTCAGCGACACGGGCATCGGCATCGCTCAGAGCGATATGAATAAGTTGTTCAAGGCCTTCAGTCAGATCGATAGCAGTCTGGCGCGAAAATTCGAGGGCACCGGCCTGGGCCTGGCGATGGTCAAGCAACTGACCGAGCTGCATGGCGGCAGTGTCGCCGTGGCCAGTCTTGAGGGCACAGGCGCCCGATTTGTGGCGTGGTTGCCTATCCGTGATTCACTCAATGTGGAGGCGCCATGGCTGAAATCCTGATCGTCGAAGACAACGCCGCCAATATGCGCCTGGCCCGGTTGCTGCTGACCAGTGCCGGTCACAGCGTCATTTGCGCGTCGGATGCGGAAACCGGCTTGAAGCTGGCGCGTGAGCTTCAGCCGGCGCTGATTCTCATGGACATCCAGTTGCCGGGCATGGATGGTCTGAAGGCCACGTCGTTGCTCAAGACCGATGCGCTGACAGCGGCGATTCCGGTGATTGCACTCACCGCCATGGCCATGAAGGAAGATGAGGAAAAAACTCGCCTGGCGGGCTGCAATGCCTACATCATCAAGCCGTTACGCTACAAAGAGCTCTACCGGGTCATCGATACGTTGTTGCAAAAAAATCTGCCTCAACAGCCCTCTACTTGAGCTCTCTACATGTCCGATATTGCCGCTACATTATTGATCGTCGACGATGAACCCCATGTCTGCAAACTGCTGCAGATCCTGTTGCAGAATCAGGGGTATCAGACATTAACGGCCAGTTCGGGCGAAGAGGCCCTGCTCATGGTTGCGCAACAACCGCCGGACTTGATCCTGCTCGACATCATGATGCCGGGCATGGACGGTTTCGAGGTCGCCCGCCAGTTAAAAACCAACAAGGCCACGTCGAACATCCCGATCATCATGCTGTCGGCCCTCGGCGAGCACAGTGCGCGGATTTCCGGCCTGGAAGCGGGGGCTGAAGATTTCCTCAGCAAGCCGGTGGAAAGTGCCGAGTTGTGGCTCAAGGTGCGCAACCTGCTGCGGCTCAAAGCGTTTGGCGATTATCTGAAAAGCCACAGCCTGATGCTGGAAGAGCAACTGCAACAGCGCACCATCGACCTTGAGCGTTTTCGTTCGGCCATGGACGCGTCGGGCGACGCTATTTTCCTGATCAACCGCAGCACCATGCGCCTGATCGAGTTCAACCGACGTGCCTGCGAAGTGTTTGGCTACAGCCCGGAGGAGCTGTTGTGCAAGACACCCGCCGATCTCAGCGAAGCCTCCCTCGAACAGCTCGAATTTTTGTATGACCAGATCATCGCCGGCAAAGTACCCAACGAAGCCACGGAAACCCGTATCCGCTGCAAGGACGGCAGTTTGCTTGCGGTAGAAGTTCATCGCCAGGCCTACAAAACCGGGGATGACTGGATCATCGTCGGCATTGCGCGGGACATCACTGCGCGTAAGGAAACCGATCAGCGCATGCTGAAAATGGCCCATTACGACACGTTGACCGGGCTGCCCAATCGCAATCTGTTTTTCACCACCTTGCAAATGGGCCTGACTCAAGCGGCGCTCAGTCATTGGCAACTGGCGGTGGTGACCGTCGACCTGGACGACTTCAGTAGCGTCAACGAAACCTGGGGCCACCTGCTGGGTGATCGAATGTTGGCGGAGCTGGGTCAGCGACTGGCCAACTGCCTTAATGTGAGTGACACATTGGGGCGCATGGACGGTGATGAATTTGCGTTGATCCTGATGATTCGCGAGGGCCAGGCGGACCCGCTGCACACCGTCGAGCGCATACGCGAAACGCTGCGCGAGCCTTTTCAGCTCGGTGGTCAGTCAACGGCGATGACCGCCAGTATTGGCATCGCCCTGTACCCGAACGACGGGATCGACGCTCATGGGTTGATCAAGCACGCGAACACCGCCATGCACCGGGCGAAGAAGATCGGCAGGGATACTTACCGTTTTTACACGGCGCAAATGAATGAAGAGGCATCGGCGCGACAAGTGATGGAAACCGCCTTGCGTGAAGCGGTGAAGCAGGAAGCGTTCGAGCTGTTTTACCAACCCAAGATTAGCTTGGCCGACGGCTGTGTGTGCGGGCTGGAAGCGCTGTTGCGCTGGCCGCGTGCGGGGCAGGCCAATGTCTCGCCGGCGGTGTTCGTGCCCATGCTGGAACGCCTCGGGCTGATTACCCGGGTCGGCAATTGGGTGATCACCCGCGTGTGCAAGCAAATCGCCGATTGGCAACGCGCAGGGGAGGGGCCGTTTCAGGTGGCGGTCAACGTCTCCGGCCACCAGATCATCGAAGGTGATCTGATCGCCAGCATCCGGCAGGCGCTGATTGACCATCGGATCGATCCGCACTGGCTTGAGATCGAGCTGACGGAAAGCTCGCTGATGGAGAACACGTCGCACACCATCGCCAGTTTGCAAACCCTGCAACAACTGGGGGTCAAGGTGTCCATCGACGACTTTGGCACCGGCTATTCAAGCCTCGCGTACCTGCGACGATTTCCGATCGACAAACTGAAGATCGACATCGCCTTCATCCGCGAAGTGACCAGTAACCCCCAGGACGCGGCCATCGCCAGAACCATTATTGAATTGGCCCACAGCCTCAACCTGCAAGTGATCGCCGAAGGGGTGGAGACCCCTGAGCAACTGGCGTTCCTCACGGCAAACGGGTGCGATCAGGTGCAAGGCTATCTGTTCAGCCGGCCACTACCGATCAGGGACCTGGAGGATTTTTTGCGCGAGCGACAGTGTTTCACCTGAGTCATGCTGGCGCACAGGTGGGGGCGTTGGCGTGCATCGCTTCAGCGCGGCCTCAGTCTTTCCAGACCCAGTGATAAACCCGCTTCACCAACTCCAGATAATTCCAGGCCAACGTCGCGCCGATCGCCGCTCCGGCAAGACCAAACTTGAAGGTGGTTTGCTGCCACTGGTACGACTGATCAAACACCAGATGCGCCAGCCAATAACCGTCGTAGTGGTAATAGGTTCTGTAGGTCACCAGAAAGGCAAACACACACAGCCCCAGCGACAGGCAGAACACCACGAATCCCAACTTGTTTGTCGGTGTTTCAAGCTTTTTGAACATCATGCGCAGGGTTTCCTGTCGAAAAACGGTTAAGCCTATAAATTGCGGCGTGTGATCACGCCTTTTCTTTCTTCACGTTCTGCGCGACTTCGCCGGTGACGCCCGCCGCGATAATGCCCGCGCCTGGGGCGATGTTGGTCACGGTGCTGGTCACGCTGGTGCTGATGTTACGGGTGTACGCGTCGATGGGGATGCCACCGCGCATGTGTGCCGAGACCATTTGTGGCGAGATGACGCTGCGGGTGATGGTGGAGCTGACGGTGCGGAACAGGTTACCCAGGGCCGAGACGATCGAGATGATGGTGAGGGCGGCGAAGGGGATCGAGAGCCACATGACGCTCATCTTGAACAGCGCATGTTCGGTGGAGAGGCCGTTGAGGCTGCGGCAGTAGAGGATCGAGGCGATCAGGTAGGCGCCGGCCAGCAGGGCGATGGCCATTGGGTCGCGGATTTCGAAGGCCAGCCGCGAGCACAGCAGGCCGTAGATCACCAGGCTGGCGAGCACGTCCGGGATCAGGCTTTTGAGGCCATCCAGGGCCTTGGAGACGTTGTAGATGACGAAACCGATGATCACGATCCAGCCCAGCACCGGAATCACGGCAAGGGCCATGACCAGGACCGACAGCAACAGGCTTTTGATGATGCCGTGGTGCAGGTTGTTTCTGATCAGATAAAAGACGAAGTAGCCAAACGAAAACAGTGCGATCAGCGCGAAAGATGCCAGTGCGGCCTCAGGCTGGAGGAAAAAGCTCATGCCGCCTACCACGGTCATAAAGGCAAGGCAGAGGTAACCACTTTTGTTCATTGATAGTCGTCCGTGATCGGGAAGCAACCTGGATGTTCTTCCGTTTGGGCGTGCATGCTACTAATTCGCCATTACTTTTGTCGAGCCACGGCTGCTGAACCCAGTTCAGCGGGATTAGGCAATCATTCAGCAGAATGCGGCCATCGCTCACACCGGCCCAAGTCCTATCCTGTCCGCAACGCGGCATCACATAGCCGCCCAGGCGTTTGACGATCTGTCATCCACTTGAACGATTCAGCTACTACGCTACTCCTCTTGTATTCAACCTCTGATTTAAAAGGTGATCGCAATGACCAAGACTTACAGCTATGCCGCGCAAGGCTCCAAGGACTCGCTCAAGCCTTTCACCTTCGAACGTCGCGCCCCGGGCGCCGATGATGTGCAGATCGACATCCTTTATTGCGGCGTTTGCCACTCCGACCTGCACACCGTGCGCAACGAGTGGCAGAACACGTTGTATCCGTCGGTGCCGGGCCATGAAATTGTCGGCCGGGTGACGGCGGTGGGCGCGAATGTCAGCAAGTTCAAGGTCGGCGATCTGGCGGGCGTTGGCTGCATGGTCGACAGTTGCCAGCACTGCGCGTCGTGCGCGGAAGGTGAAGAGCAATATTGCGAGAACGGTTTCACCGGCACTTACAACGGCCCGGTGTTTGGTGGCGAGAACACGTTTGGTGGTTACTCGGACAGCATTGTGGTCAAGGAGAAGTTCGTCCTGCGCATTTCCCACGGCGACGCCAACCTGGCCGCTGTCGCACCGCTGCTGTGCGCCGGCATCACCACCTATTCGCCGCTGCACCACTGGAAGGTCGGGCCTGGCCAAAAGGTCGGCGTGGTCGGCCTCGGTGGCCTGGGGCATATGGCGGTGAAGATTGCCCATGCCATGGGCGCGCATGTGGTGCTGTTCACCACCTCGCCGAACAAGCGTGAAGACGGTCTGCGCCTGGGCGCCGATGAAGTGGTGGTGTCGAAGAATCCGGATGAGATGGCCAAGTTTGCCAACACCCTGGACTTCATCCTCAACACCGTCGCCGCGCCGCACAACCTGGACGCGTTTCTCTCGCTGCTCAAGCGCGATGGCACCATGACGCTGGTCGGCGCCCCGGACAGCCCGCACCCGTCGCCGACGGTGTTCAACCTGATTTTCAAGCGCCGCAGCCTGGCCGGTTCGTTGATCGGCGGGATTCAGGAAACCCAGGACATGCTGGATTTCTGCGCCAAGCACGGGATTGTGTCGGACATCGAGATGATCAACATCCAGGACATCAACGAAGCCTATGAACGCATGCTCAAGGGCGATGTGAAGTACCGCTTTGTGATTGATATGAACAGCCTGAAGAAGGAAGCCAACGCGGCTTGATTGAGCTGTTTTAGGGGGCCTGACCCAATGGGTCGGGCCGCCGTCATAACCTGAATGGCCTCAAGAAAAGATTTCACCTATCACCCCCCAACACTGCGCCTATTAGCAGTCCTCCCCAGACGGTCTAGTCTTACCTTTGCGCTGGCGTCGGCCGGTCGCTTGATACCTGATAAAGAGATAAGAAAGAGTCACAGGCTTGCCGTGGGCCCGCGTGCTGGCGAATCGTTCGCCAATTTCCAGATTTCCCGTGTGGCCTTAAACAGCAGTTGATCGAACTGCCTGGCCCAGCAGCCTATGTCATTGATTTCTCATTGCTATTGCAGGCCCAGCCCGGGCCGGGTAGCGGGATGAACACGACCGAAGGTAGCTCTTACATGGCAAACGAATCGAAATGCCCGTTCAATCACGCCGCTGGTGGTGGCACGACGAACCGCGACTGGTGGCCGAATCAACTGAACCTGAAAATCCTGCACCAGCATTCCTCCCTGTCCGATCCGCTGGATGAAGGCTTCGACTATGCAGAGGCGTTCAAGAAACTCGATTTTGCGGCGGTCAAAGCCGACCTGAATGCATTGATGACCGATTCCCAGGACTGGTGGCCGGCAGACTTCGGTCACTACGGGCCGTTTTTTATCCGCATGGCCTGGCACGCGGCCGGTACCTATCGCACCGGTGACGGTCGTGGCGGGGCGGGTTCCGGTCAGCAGCGTTTTGCGCCACTCAATAGCTGGCCGGATAACGTCAGTCTCGACAAGGCGCGGCGGTTGCTCTGGCCGATCAAGCAGAAGTATGGCCAGAACATTTCCTGGGCCGACTTGATTGTGCTGACTGGTAACGTCGCGCTGGAGTCCATGGGCTTCAAGACGTTTGGCTATTCCGGTGGGCGCGCTGACGTCTGGGAGCCGGACGAAGACGTTTACTGGGGTTCCGAGAACAAGTGGCTGGGCGGCGACACCCGCTATGGCAAAGAAAATGCCCCGGTAGAAGCCCCTGGCGACGGACCACTGGTCGCCGAGCCGGGGAAAAACGAGGAAAGCCGCACCGAGCATGGCCGCAACCTTGAGAACCCATTGGCCGCCGTGCAAATGGGCCTTATCTACGTTAACCCTGAGGGCCCGGAAGGCGAGCCTGACCCGGTCAGATCCGCCATCGACATCCGTGAAACCTTTGGCCGCATGGCCATGAACGACGAAGAAACCGTGGCGCTGATTGCCGGCGGCCACGCCTTCGGTAAAACCCACGGCGCCGGGCCTGCAGATAATGTTGGCGCAGAACCGGAAGCCGCCGGCCTGGAAGAGCAGGGCTTTGGCTGGAAGAACAGCTTCGGCACCGGTAAAGGGCCGGACACCATCACCAGCGGCCTGGAAGTGACCTGGACCACAACCCCAACCAAGTGGAGTAACAACTACTTGGAAAACCTGTTCGGCTTCGAGTGGGAGCTGACCAAAAGCCCCGCCGGCGCGCATCAGTGGACCCCCAAAAACGGCGCGGGCGCCGGGATCATCCCGGATGCTTTCGATCCGTCGAAACGCCGCAACCCCACCATGTTGACTTCGGACCTGGCCCTGCGTTTCGACCCGATCTACGAGCCGATTTCCCGGCGTTTCCTGGCCAATCCCGACCAGCTCGCCGACGCGTTCGCCCGCGCCTGGTTCAAGCTGATCCATCGCGACATGGGGCCGCTCTCGCGCTACCTCGGCCCGGAATTGCCCGCCGAAGAACTGTTGTGGCAGGACCCGATCCCGGCGCTCGACCATGAGGTGGTCAACGACAGCGACATCGCCGCCCTCAAGGGCAAACTCCAGGCCTCGGGGCTGAGTGTTTCGCAACTGGTCTCGACCGCATGGGCGGCGGCGTCGATCTTCCGTGGCTCCGATAAACGTGGCGGCGCCAACGGCGGGCGCCTGCGCCTGGCGCCACAAAATGTCTGGCCGGCCAACCAGCCAGGGCAACTGGCGGTGGTGCTGTCGAAACTGGAGAGCCTCCAGAACGAGTTCAACAGCGGCGGCAAGAAAATCTCCCTGGCCGACCTGATCGTGCTGGCCGGCAGCGTCGGAGTCGAACAAGCGGCGAAAAACGCCGGCCACAGCGTGACGGTGCCGTTCACGCCGGGGCGGATGGACGCCAGCCAGGAGCAAACCGACGTGGAGTCTTTCGGCTTCCTTGAACCGATCGCCGACGGCTTCCGCAACTACCTCAAAACCCGCTACCGCGTGCCGGCCGAACAATTGCTGATCGACAAGGCGCAACTGCTGACCCTCACCGCGCCCGAAATGACCGCGCTGATTGGCGGCTTGCGCGTACTGAACACCAACGTCGGCCAGACCAGACACGGTGTCTTCACTTCACGGCCGGAGGCGTTGACCAACGACTTCTTCACCAACCTGCTGGACATGGGCGTGGAGTGGAAACCGACCTCGGACGCCAAGGAAGAGTTCGAGGGCCGTGATCGCAAAACCGGAGCAGTAAAGTGGACGGCGACCCGGGTCGACCTGGTCTTCGGCTCAAATGCGCAGTTGCGTGCGTTGGCGGAGGTGTATGCCAGCAGCGATGCGAAGGAGCGCTTTGTGAAGGATTTTGTGGCGGCATGGGTCAAGGTGATGAATCTCGATCGGTTTGACCTGAAGTAAATCAAGCAGCACAACAGCCCGCTGAACAGGCGACTGTCAGCGGGCTTTTTTTACCCGGGTTTCCCCCAAAACCGTAGGAGCAAAGCTTGCTTGCGATAGCGGCGGCACATCCAGCATCGATGTCGACTGTGATGCCGTTATCGCGAGCAAGCTTTGCTCCTACAGGGGGTGGGGTGATCTGATCCGTATTTTCCTGCGCTATCTGCCTCTGTAACGAGATCAGCCCAAGTCCCAGAATGCCTCACCGGCCCGGCCGCCCTGAGACGATCACCGCTCACTGCGCCTGTTGCGCCGCAAACTCAAGAGGTAGGAGGCCTTATGGCTAAGATGGCGATTTTCCTGGGTGGGTTTCTGGTGCTGACCATTTTGATAGGCGTCCTTGCCACGATCTCTCCGGTGTAAGGACAGAAAACCCGCTGAACCATTGATGGTTCGCGGGTTTTTTTGTGGGCGTTAATCGTTGCCGTACATCAACAGTCAAACTGTCTATCCACGAGCTGTTCTTTTGGTTCGTGCCTCGAGAAGGCTTTTAAACGACTGAAAAGACCCATGCCCTATCCTGAGTCCTTGGAATACGGGGAGGTGGAGGAGAGCGTTTGCCAAGAGCAAGCCAATCTTCGTATCGCTTGCCAAGCGAATGATGGCATCCTGCCATTTAGCTTGATAAGATCCGGCAAAGTAATGGAACTACACCGTTGCTCCATGTTGGCTTTCATTTGCCTACCTGAATAAGGATATAAGATTGTGACAGGTGTTTCTCTCAGTTGGTTGGCCACTACCGTTGTCGCGCTGTTTTTGTTGGTTGGAGTTACTCCATCGGGAATCAAGAAAGCGTTAAAGGAAGTTATCTCTATCGAAGTTTTCTGGGGTGGGGCCTTCTTGACCTGCCTGTTGGCGCTTGTCTCCCTTGCTTTATGGAATTGGCAAGATGGTCTTTCGCTGTTGTTCGGTAGTTATTACTCGCTGTTTACCAGCTTGTGGCAAGGCCTTGTCTCTGCCGTCTTCGGGGCATTCCTCTGGGTTCTTTTATCCCTCTGGTTTTTTGACAAAAAAAATAAGACATTCATTTTTATGATGTTGGGCTACATTCTGTTGATGGTAGGGCTCAATTACGTTCCGGATTTAAAACTGTATGCGCTCAGTCACTGGAATATTTTGGGCATCGACGATGAAGCGCTTGAGTTGATAGCATCAATATTGCTTGGCATGGCGGTTGCTGGTTTAGTAATGGGCTACGCATGGCAAAAATGTCGTTTACGTAATGCCGCCAAGTCATAGCGATAAATTGACTACAGCCGTTGTTGATACTTGAAAATGGAGCTCTGGTTTGACAGATATAGTCAGTAAGTACAGCCATGTTTGGGGCAACGATCCTCAAACCTTGCTCAATAAATACAAATATCATCCTGAATTGACGAAAAAACTCGACGAAATCAGTGCGGATGACTTCAATCAGGAGATATTGTTTGAGATTGTTTTATGGAAGCTCAGCAGGTATCCCTACATTAATCCCGATATGCTCGAGGAGCTTAAAGGCGTTGCGAAACTGGAGCCGAAACAGCATCGTCAGTCAGAGTTGATATTGAAAAAGCTGCTGTTGTCGTCAGGTGTTCGTTTACCCATGGCATCGACCATTCTGCGCTTTCTCAATCCGAAGGTTTTTCAAATCATTGACGATAGGGTTTATCGCGTTTTGCTTCCGGGTAAACGTATTTATCCAGCCAAGCCTGCCAAGCCAGCGAGTGAGGCAAGGATGAAGTCGTATATTTCAAATTCTGTCAAAATTTATTTTGATTATTTGGATACGATGCACAACGCGTCTTCAGAAAAGCTTCCTTTTGAACTGGCGGATCGAATTCTTTATCAACTTGATATTGAACTCGAAAATAAAATCGGCGCTAAAAGTTAAGTTTGTGGTGCGTAACAATTGTGTTGTTAGAAACAGGTTTTTATTGTGATCCCCCGTCCTTGTTCAGCGGGCGGGGGGCATTTGAATATCAATGATTGCAATCTTCGCCCCACCTACAACTCACTCTCCCGCCAACGCCGTGCCTGCACCAGCAACGCCGGGGCGAAGTGCAGCATCACCATCCGCACCAAATGATGGGTCAGGATAAACACCACATTCAGCCCGCCCGCGAACGCGACGATGGCGATGGTTTCGATGGCGCCGGGCATGTAGGCCATCCATAGCGAGAGCGGGTCGCTGCCCAGGACGCGCGAAGCGAGGCCGGCAAATGCGGCGGCGATGAGGATCATCAGGCCGACGGACATGACACCGGCGCGGCCATGGCGAATGAGGTCCTTGAGGGAGATGTCGCTGAATTTGGAGCCGATCAGCACGCCAAGCAGAACCGTGGCGGCGTCGACGCTCCATTGGGGCATCTGGAAGCCGTTGAGATAGCCCATTTTCACGTAGAAACCGGTGGCGACGATGGCCGTGAGCATGAACGGCGCCGGCACGCCGACCCGTAGCAGCACGCGGCCGACCCCAATGCACAGAATGATCAGCGACAACACCGTCAGCAGCCTGTTCAGGGTCAACGGGACCGCGTCGGCCAGTGCCAGGTTGGGAACCCCGGGAATCAGGAAACTCACCAGCACCGTGATCGACAGCAGTCGCACCAGGTGCACAACAATGACTTTGCTCGACGCCCGTTCGGACTCCAGCAGATCGAACACGGCGGCGAGTGCGCCGGGGTACACGGCCAGCATCGAGTCCTTGAGGTTCCAGCCCGAGACCTTGAGCAGCCAGAAACCGGCGACGGTGATCTGCGCGGCCAGGCACAGGAACAGGAAGCCCAGGCTCGGCAACATGGCAGCGGCGGTGTGGCTGTCCCACGCGGTGAACATCAGGCCGGTGGCGGTGCCCAGCACGATTTGTACATAGCCGAGGCCCAGGGGCAGGGAAGGGGAAAAGCGCAGGTTACTGACGATCAACGCGCTGCCGAGTATCGAGCCGAGCAACAGGCCGTGGGGTACGCCGGCATATTGCAGCGCGGCGCCGACAGCGGTGGCGATCAGCAAACACAGGAGGGTCTTCATGAATCTTCCTTGAATCTAGTTGTTACCCAATGTTTCAGGTCGTGCACTTTCTCCCATTGATTGGCATGTGCGGTCAAGTCTGA
>Ga0302175_10000429_pt1 | contig 13729 bp, 9 predicted proteins | sample I_Fen_N3_3_FD_198791 | JGI IMG/M metagenome (GOLD analysis project Ga0302175, IMG submission 198791) | Peat permafrost microbial communities from Stordalen Mire near Abisko, Sweden - I_Fen_N3_3 | ecosystem: Environmental > Terrestrial > Soil > Wetlands > Permafrost | place: Sweden: Abisko... | reverse complement strand
CGTGCCGGGTTTTTTTCGACTTTACCTGTACGAAAAAAAGAGTAGAGTGGCGCGCCTTCCGATCTGTCCCACAGTGCTTTATGAAGTTTCGCTCAGCATCAACCTCTGTTACCGATACACCTCCCACTGTTACCCCTCCCAAGCGCTTCTCCATGCGTGTGGCCGAATGGTTACTCGACAGCCCGCGCCTGGGGGATAACCAGAACGTCAAACATTTTGCCGGACGTTTGCTCAAGCAGCCGGCCCGTGAAGGCGTGGTGGCGGCGCAAAGTCGGTTGGGTCAGTTGATGTGCCGCGAGTGTGGCAATGCCCGGGACCGGCGTATCGGCCAGGACCTGCTGCGTCAGGCCGCCCGGGCCGGTGACCGGCGCGCTCAGCGGGAACTGGGGCTGATCGAAGACTGAGCTGTCCAAGACCTGACGCCTTGGTTAACCTTCAGGCTTTATCTCATTGGCAGGAGTGGCTATGGCTATGGACTTGACCAGCATATTGCTTGGTCTGGCGGGCGCGGCATTGCCATTGTTGGCACTGGCCTGGCAAATCCAGCGCCGGGCGAGCGCAGCGCAGGCCGGGGCCGCGTTGCTGGAAGAGCGGCTGGCCATGGCCCAATTGGCCCAGGACGGCTTGAATGCCCAACTCGATGCCTGCCGCGACGAAATCGGTGACCTGAGCCAGGCCAACTCCGCCAAACAAGCCGAGCTGGCCGCCGTGCGCCGTGAAGTCGAGCTGCTGCAAATCGAGCGCGACGATGCTCGCGACGCGTCCCACGCCTGGAACATCGAACGCGCCGGCAAAGAAGCCGAGTTGCGTCGCCTGGACGCCCAAGCCGCATCCCTGAACGCCGAGCTGCGCGAGCAACAGGAAAGCCATCAGCAACGCCTCGACGACCTCCAGGGCTCCCGCGATGAGCTGCGGGCGCAGTTCGCCGAACTGGCGGGCAAGATCTTCGATGAGCGCGAGCAGCGTTTCGCCGAAACCAGTCAGCAGCGTTTGGGGCAGTTGCTCGATCCGTTGAAAGAACGCATCCAGTCCTTCGAAAAACGCGTCGAAGAAAGTTACCAGGCCGAGGCCCGTGAACGTTTCTCCCTGGCCAAGGAGCTGGAGCGCCTGCAACAGCTGAACCTGCGCCTGAGCGACGAAGCCACCAACCTGACCCGCGCCTTGAAAGGCCAGAAAACCCAAGGCAACTGGGGCGAGCTGATTCTCGAACGAGTGCTTGAGCACGCCGGCCTGGAGAAGGGCCGCGAGTACCAGACCCAGGTCAATCTCAAAGGCCCGGACGGCGAGCGTTTCCAGCCGGACGTGATCATTTATTTGCCCGGCGACAAGCAGGTGGTGGTCGACTCCAAAGTCAGCCTCACGGCGTATCAGCAATACGTGTCGGCCGAGGACGATGCCATCGGCCAGATCGCGATCAAACAGCACGTGCTGTCCTTGCGCAATCACGTCAAAGGCTTGTCCGGCAAGGATTACAAGCGGCTCGACGGCTTGCACAGCCTGGATTTCGTCTTGCTGTTCGTGCCGATCGAAGCGGCGTTTTCCGCCGCGCTACAGGCTGAGCCGACGCTGTTTCAGGAAGCCTTCGATCGCAACATCGTGATCGTCAGCCCGACCACATTGCTGGCCACGCTACGGGTCATCGACAGCTTGTGGAAGCAAGAACGCCAGAGCCAGAACGCCCGGGAAATTGCCGAGCGGGCAGGGTGGCTGTACGACAAGTTTGTGCTGTTTATCCAGGACCTGGATGAAGTCGGCAATCGCTTGCAGCAACTGGATAAAGCCTACAGCTCGGCGCGTAACAAGCTCACAGAAGGGCGCGGCAATCTGGTCAGTCGCAGCGAGCAACTGAAGTTGCTCGGCGCCCGGGCCAGCAAGAGTTTGCCGGCGGATTTGCTGGAGCGGGCGATGACCGATGTGGATGGGCTGGCGGAGTTGCCTGAATAAAGATCAAAAGATCGCAGCCTTCGGCAGCTCCTACAGGTGTACGCAAAACCCTGTAGGAGCTGCCGAAGGCTGCGATCTTTTGACGTTGACTCTGACTTTACAAAGGCAAATGCCGACTCAACAACGCCCGCAACGCCGCCGGTTTCACCGGTTTGGCCAAATAATCCAGCCCCGCCGCATGCACCTGAGCCACCGTCTCCGGACGCCCATCGGCGCTGATCACCACCCCCGGCACCGGTTCGCCCAAACGAGTGCGCAACCACGCCATCAACTCGGTGCCGGTTTCACCGTCGTCCAGGTGATAGTCCACCAGCGCCAATTGCGGACGCACCCCATCGCTGAGCAGCGCGGTGCACTCTTCACGGTTGCGCGCTGTCCAGACCTGGCAGCCCCAGCGCGTCAGCAGGCTGTTCATGCCAATCAAAATGCTGTCTTCATTGTCGACACACAGCACCTGCGCACCGGTCGGCAACTTGCCGTTGAGTTCGGTGATGTTGTGCGGCGCCGCTGCCGTCTGCGCCTTGGCCAGCGGCACGCTGACACTGAACACGCTGCCATGACCCGGCCACGAACGCACCCGCAAGGTGTGCCCCAGCACGCGGCATAACCCGTCGGCAATCGCCAGGCCCAGGCCCAGACCTTTCTCGGCGCGGGTCTGGTGGCTGTCGAGGCGTTTGAATTCTTCGAAAATCACTTGCTGTTTATCTTCCGGAATCCCCGGGCCACGGTCCCAGACTTCCAGGCACAGTTCGCCCTTGCGCCGCCGAACCCCCAGCAACACCGGGCCTTTGGCATAACGGAAGGCGTTGGTCAGGAAGTTTTGCAAGATTCGCCGCAACAGCTTGATGTCGCTGTCGACCCGCAACGTGCTGCCGCGCAGGCGGAATTTCAGCCCTTGTTCCTGGGCCAGGGCCTTGAACTCGGCGCCGAGGATATCGAACAGCTCGTTGAGCACGAACGGTTTGGGGTCGGGGTTGATCTTGCCGTTTTCCAGGCGGGAAATGTCCAGCAAATCGCTGATCAAGTCCTCGGCCGAGCGCAAGGAACTGTCTAGGTGATGGATCAGTTTTTGCGCCTCGCTGGACAAGCCGTCGTCCTGATGCGTCAGCGCGGCGGAGAACAGGCGCGCGGCGTTTAGCGGTTGCATCAAGTCATGGCTGACCGCCGCCAGGAACCGGGTTTTCGACTGGTTGGCCGACTCGGCGGTGCCTTTGGCTTCGGTCAGGGCGACGTTGAGTTGCGAGAGCTCATGGGTGCGCGCCGTCACCCGTTGCTCCAGCCCTTCGTTGGCCTCGGTCAGCGCCTGTTCGGCCTCGCGGAACGCGGTGATGTCGGTGAAGCTCATGACGAAACCGCCGCCGGGCATCGGGTTGCCGATCAGCTCAATCACACGGCCATTGGGGAAAAGTCGTTCAGAGGTGTGGGCGCGGCCCTGACGCATCCAGTGCAAACGTCTGGCGACGTGCACTTCCGCTTCACCGGGGCCGCACAACCCGCGTTCGGCGTTGTAGCGAATGATGTCGGCAATCGGCCGGCCGACGCTGATCAAGCCGTCCGGGTAGTTGAACAACTCCAGATAACGCCGGTTCCAGGCCACGAGTTTCAACGACTGGTCGACCACGCTGATGCCCTGGGTGATGTTTTCGATCGCCCCTTGCAACAAGGCGCGGTTGAACTGCAACACTTCCGAGGCTTCGTCGGCGATACGGACGACATCCTCCAGTTGCATTTCCCGACCTTCGATGGCGGCTTTTACCACGGCGCGGGTCGAAGAGGCGCCGAGGACACCGGCCAGCAAACGTTCGGTGTGGGCGATCCATTCTCCGTCGGCGTTCTGGTTCGGGTTGAAGCCTTTGCCCTGGCGATAAGCAAAACGGATGAAGCTTTGCCGGGCGCGTTCTTCACCGACAAAACGGGCGGCCAGTTGCAGCAAATCGTCGATTTGCACCGAGAGCATCGAGCGAGCGCTGGGCCGGGCGCTGATTTCCTGACCGATGAATCGGCCAGCCTGCCAGTGTTCGGACACCCGGGTGCGCGACAGCACCGAGACCCAGGCGAACAGCGTGAAGTTACCCGCCAGGGACAGCACCACGCCTTGGGTCAGCGGGCTGATCGGCAGGTTCAGCGGGTTGCTGTGCAACCACGCCAGGCCGGGGAAACTGGTCAGTGACCAGCCGAGGCTATGGGCGGCAATCGGCAAAATCAGCGTGTAAAACCAGAGGAAGGTCCCGGCGGCGAGGCCGGCAAAAACGCCACGACGGTTCGCCTGTTTCCAGTACAACGCGCCGAGCATGGCCGGGGCCAGTTGAGTTACGGCGGCAAAGGCAATCTGGCCGATGGTTGCCAAACTGGCGGTTGAGCCGAGCAAGCGATAACTGACGTAGGCCAGCAGCAAAATCACCACGATGCTGACCCGGCGCACCGAGAGCATCCACTGGCGGAACACTTCGAACGGTCGTTCGGCGTTGTTGCGCCGCAGCAACCACGGCAGCAGCATGTCGTTGGAGACCATGGTCGACAGCGCCACGCTGGCCACGATCACCATGCCGGTGGCCGCCGAAGCGCCACCGATAAACGCCAGCAATGCCAGTGCCGGGTGGGCCTGGGCCAGCGGCAGACTGATGACGAAAGAGTCCGGCAACACCGAACTCGGTAGCAACATCTGACCGGCCAATGCGATCGGGACGACAAACAGGGCCGCCAGGGCGAGGTACGCCGGGAATACCCACTTGGCCAGGCGCAGATCCTGGGGCTCGATGTTTTCCACCACGGTGACGTGGAACTGTCGGGGCAGGCAGATGATCGCCATCATCGCGACGCCGGTCTGCACCACCATCGACGGCCAATTGATGGTTTCTTTCCAATATTCTTCCAGGCGCGGCGCGAGCATGGCCTGGTCGAACAGGTCGTCGAAGCCGTCATACAAACCGTAGGTGACGAACGCGCCAACCGCGAGGAAGGCGAACAGCTTGACCAGCGATTCGAACGCAATCGCCAGCACCATGCCCCGGTGGTGCTCGGTGGCGTCGAGGTTGCGCGTACCGAAGACGATGGTGAACAGCGCCAGTACCAGCGAAACGATCAGCGCCGTGTCCTGGGCGCGGGTGCCCATGGCGTCGGCGCCGGCACCGATCAACAGGTTGACGCCGAGCACGATGCCCTTGAGCTGCAAGGCGATGTAAGGCAGCACGCCGACCAGGCAAATCAGCGCCACCACCACGGCCAGCGACTGGGATTTGCCATAGCGCGCGGCGATGAAGTCGGCGATGGAGGTGATGTTTTCCTGCTTGCTGATCATCACCATTTTTTGCAGGACCCACGGCGCGCACACCAGCAGCAGGATCGGCCCAAGGTAGATCGGCAGGAATGACCAGAGCTGTTCGGCGGCCTGGCCCACGGCGCCAAAGAAGGTCCAACTGGTGCAATAAACCGCCAGCGACAGGCTGTAGACCCAGGCACGCACACGCGGCGGCAACGGCGCGCTGCGACGGTCGCCGTAGAAGGCGATGGCGAACATGATGGCCATATAGGCCAGGGCAACGGCGGCGATCAGCCCGCTGGACAGCGACATGGAAACTCCAGACAAAAGACATCCGGGGTTCACGCCCGGTGAGACAGTCTCGCACGATGGCGGGGGTTCGTCAGTGTCGACCAAGGTCGTGGCGTGGCGGGGTGTCGCAGCGATGGGTCAGTTGTCGGTGTGGTGTCTTCACTGGCCTCTTCGCGAGCAAGCCCGCTCCCACAATGGATCAGTGAACTCGGTTCAAATGTGGGGGCGGGCTTGCTCGCGAAGGGCGGCCTCACTGATCCAGCGCAATCTCGATCAACCGATGCAGTTCCTCAACCTCAAGCGCCGCCGCCGAGAACAGGATGCGAAACACCGTCGGCGCCACCACCAGGTTGATCAGCCGATCAACGCTTGGCCCAGGCTGATCGGGGTAACGATCCAGAATCGTCTGCAACTGCGCGCCAATGATGGTCACGCAATAGCCCGGCGTGGCGCTGCATTGCACATCGCGCAAAATGTGGCGGCCGGGCTCGGAACTCATCTCGTCCAGATACTGCTCGGCCCACGCCCGAACATCGCCGCGCAGGCTGCCGGTGTTGGCCGGCTCGCTGTCAGGACGCAGGCGGGCGAGGGCGACATCCGCCAACAACACCGACAGATCGCCCCAGCGCCGATAGATCGTCGACGGTGTCACCCCGGCGCGCGCGGCAATTTGCGGGACGGTCACGGTAGAGCGGTCCTGCTCTTCGAGGAGATCGCGGACTGCCGAATGAATCGACTCTTGCACCCGGGCACTGCGGCCACCCGGGCGTAAACCTTCTTTAATAGCCATGCGGCGGACCTTAACACAAAGAATTTGCTTTAAGCGTTAGCGAGTAGCACACTCCGCAAAAGCAAAAAATTAGCTTTTGCGGAGTGTGCACATGTCTCATCCAACCTCAAACCGTTCCAGCCTGTGGTTTCTGGCGATCACTTTACTCAGTTTTCTCGCCGCTTCCACGGCGCCGACGCCGTTGTATCACCTGTATCAGGAGCAGTTGCAGTTCTCGGCCGCGACCCTGACCCTGATTTTCGGGCTGTACGCCCTGAGTTTGCTGGCGGCGCTGCTGACCGTCGGTTCGCTCTCGGATCACCTGGGGCGCAAACCGGTGATTTTCACCGCTGTGTTGCTCAACATGCTGGCGATGTTGCTGTTTATCAATGCCGACAGCGTCGCCTGGCTGATCAGTGCACGAGTGCTTCAGGGCTTTGCGACGGGCATGGCCACCGCCGTATTAAGTGCCGCGCTACTGGATACGGATCGTCAGCAAGGGCCGTTGGTCAACAGTGTCGCGCCGTTGCTGGGCATGGCCGTCGGGGCGATGGGTTGCGGCTTGTTGGCCGAATTCGCGCCGCTGCCCTTGCAACTGACCTTTTGGGTGCTGTTCGCGCTGTTTGTGTTGCAAGCGTTGTACGTCTGGCGTCTGCCGGAAAGCGTCAGCCGGCAACCGGGTGCGCTGGCCTCGCTGCGCCCGACCCTGCATGTGCCGGTCCAGGCACGGCGAGCGTTATGGTCGGTGCTGCCGATTAACACGGCGGTGTGGGCGCTGGGTGGTTTCTTTGCTTCGCTGGCACCGTCGCTGGTGCGCACGGCTACGGGATCGACGTCAAATCTGATCGGCGGCGCGACGGTTGCGGCGTTGACGGTGACCGGCGCTTTAATGATCTACACCTTGCGCACTCGGCCGGCGGATAAAGTGTTGCGCTTGGGCGCCAGCCTGCTGCCTGCCGGCGTTGCGCTGATTCTGGTCGCTGTGCATATCGCCAGCCTTCCATTGTTCTTTATCGGCACCCTCATCGCCGGATGCGGTTTCGGCGCCGGTTTCCTCGGCGCGGTGCGTACGGTGGTGCCCTTGGCCTTGCCCCATGAGCGGGCCGGGTTGATGTCGGCGTTTTATGTGCTGAGTTACCTGGCGTTCTGCTTGCCATCGTTGCTGGCCGGGAGCTTGACCCGCACGTTCGGGTTGATTGCCACCACCGATGGTTATGGTCTGGTGCTGATCTTGCTGGCAGTGGGCGCGTTACTCGGGTTGATGCGCCAGCGCGCAGTGAAAGTCTGTGGCGCCGATGTTCGTTGACCGCTAGCCTTGGCCCGCCATTCACCCTTCATTTCGACGGACCGCACGATGAAAGTCATCCGCAGCAAATCCTTCACCGCCGAGCGAGCCTGGGGCGCGCTGGATATCGCCAACATGAACGGCATCACGACCCGTTTGCACTGGACTGACCAGCCCTACAAATGGCACGTCAATGATGGTCAGGAAGTGTTCGTCGTGCTCGATGGCCAAGTGCAGATGCATTACCGCGAAGAAGGCGTCGAGCAACAGGTTTTGCTGGAGGTCGGCGATATCTTTTACGCCTCGGTCGGCACCGAGCATGTGGCGCATCCGCAGGGCGCGGCGCGGATTTTGGTGATCGAGTCTGAAGGCAGCGTCTGAAGTTATATCTGCAAAACCGATAACAGTTAGAGATATTACCCGTTATATAGATATTCGATTCAGATCTACCATGAGCTCAACCTCACTCGAGGACAGGAGTTCGCCATGATCTGTTCCAACACTGCCAAGCCTGGCTTCAAACCTTTCACTCATCTACCCCGTGCGCTGGAAGCGATTCGCCAGTTCACGCCGAACTGGTTCGCCGCGACCATGGGCACCGGCGTGCTCGCCCTGGCGCTGGCGCAGTTGCCGGTCGCGATTCCCGGTTTGCACGCGGTGGCTGAGGGCTTGTGGCTGTTCAACATTTTTCTGTTTGTTTTATTTACCGGGATGTACGCCGCTCGCTGGGTGCTGTTCTTCGATGAGGCGCGGCGGATCTTCGGTCACTCCACGGTATCGATGTTTTTCGGCACGATCCCCATGGGTCTGGCGACCATCATCAACGGCTTTTTGCTGTTCGGTCTGCCGCGCTGGGGCGACGGGGTCATTCACATCGCCGAAGTGCTGTGGTGGCTGGACGTGGCGATGTCGCTGGCCTGCGGGGTGTTGATCCCGTACATGATGTTTACCCGTCAGGAACACAGCATCGACCAGATGACCGCCGTTTGGTTGTTGCCCGTCGTGGCGGCAGAAGTGGCCGCCGCCAGCGGTGGCCTGTTGGCGCCGCACCTGGCCGAGGCCCATTCGCAACTGGTGGTGCTGGTGACCAGCTACGTGCTGTGGGCGTTTTCCCTACCGGTGGCGTTCAGCATTCTGACCATCCTGTTGCTGCGCATGGCGCTGCATAAACTGCCCCACGAAAACATGGCCGCGTCGAGTTGGCTGGCGCTCGGGCCGATCGGCACCGGGGCCCTGGGCATGTTGCTGCTGGGCGCCGATGCTCCGGCGATCTTCGCCGCCAACGGTTTGCCGGGCATCGGTGACATCGCCGCCGGCCTGGGGCTGGTGGCCGGGATCACGCTGTGGGGGTTTGGCTTGTGGTGGATGCTGATCGCCGTGCTGATCACCGTGCGTTACCTGCGCGCCGGCATCCCGTTCAACCTGGGCTGGTGGGGATTTACCTTCCCGCTGGGCGTTTATTCCCTGGCTACGCTGAAGCTTGCGAGCACCTTGAACCTGACATTTTTCAGTGTGTTTGGCTGTGTCTTGGTGACGATGCTGGCCGTGATGTGGCTGATCGTCGGCACGCGGACGGTGCAGGGCGCCTGGCGTGGCGAGTTGTTTGTCTCGCCGTGCATTGCAGGATTAAAGAAATAACCTGCAAAGTTTAGGTAATGTGTGGCCTGGATCGGCGTTCGGCATTCCAATAACAGTCGCCACGCCACTCTCTACCTAACATCAGGGAAACACGGAAGATGAGTCACCCCTCACAGTTCACCTTGCTGCGCACCCGGCGTTTCCTGCCGTTTTTCGTGACCCAATCCCTTGGGGCGTTCAACGACAACATCTTCAAGCAGTCGCTGATTCTCGCCATTCTGTACAAGCTGACCATCGACGGTGACCGTTCGATTTGGGTCAATTTGTGCGCGCTGTTGTTCATTCTGCCGTTTTTCCTGTTCTCGGCCCTGGCCGGGCAGTTCGGGGAAAAATTCGCCAAGGACGCGCTGATTCGTCTGATCAAGCTTGGGGAAATCGCCATCATGGCGGTCGGCGCGGTCGGGTTTATGTTCGATCACTTGTCGCTGATGCTGGTGGCGCTGTTCGCCATGGGCACCCACTCGGCGCTGTTCGGGCCGGTGAAGTATTCGATCCTGCCCCAGGCCTTGCGTGAAGACGAGTTGGTGGGTGGCAACGGCCTGGTGGAAATGGGCACCTTTTTGGCGATCCTGGCCGGGACCATTGGCGCCGGGATCATGATGTCGTCGGGGCATTACGCGCCGCTGGTTTCCACGGCGATTGTCGGCATCGCGGTGCTGGGTTACCTGGCCAGCCGCAGCATTCCGCGCGCTGCCGCCGCGTCCCCCGGGATGCGCCTGAACTGGAACATCTTCACTCAGTCCTGGGCCACGTTGAAGCTGGGCCTGGGGCAGACTCCGGCGGTGTCGCGTTCAATTGTCGGCAACTCGTGGTTCTGGTTTGTCGGGGCGATTTACCTGACGCAGATTCCGGCCTACGCCAAGGAATGGATGCAGGGCGACGAGACTGTGGTGACGCTGATCCTCACCGTGTTTTCGGTGGGTATCGCACTGGGTTCGATGCTGTGCGAAAAGCTGTCGGGGCGTAAAGTCGAGATCGGTCTGGTGCCGTTCGGCTCGTTTGGCCTGACGGTGTTTGGCTTGCTGCTGTGGTGGCATTCCGGCGGTATTCCGGACAGTGAGAACGGCTATGGCTGGATCGAAGTCTTGGGCTTTGGCCACGCCTGGCTGGTGTTGATCGACATCCTCGGTCTCGGGATTTTCGGTGGTTTTTACATCGTGCCGCTGTATGCGCTGATCCAGTCGCGCACCGCCGAGAACGAGCGGGCGCGAGTGATTGCCGCCAACAACATTCTCAACGCGCTGTTTATGGTGGTGTCGGCGATTGTCTCGATCGTGCTGCTGAGTGTGGTCAAGCTGTCGATCCCGCAGTTGTTCCTGGTGGTGTCGCTGCTGAACATCGGCGTCAACGCCTACATCTTCAGCATCGTTCCCGAGTTCAGCATGCGGTTCATGATCTGGCTGCTCAGCCATTCCATGTATCGCGTGGAACATCGCAACCTCGACCTGATTCCCGACGAAGGCGCGGCGCTGCTGGTGTGCAACCATGTGTCGTTTGTCGATGCCTTGCTGATTGGCGGCGCGGTGCGTAGGCCGATTCGCTTTGTCATGTACTACAAAATCTACAATCTGCCGGTACTGAACTTTATCTTCCGCACCGCCGGGACGATTCCGATAGCGGGGCGTCAGGAAGACATTCAGATTTACGAAAAGGCCTTCAAGCGGATTGCCCAGTATCTGAAGGATGGCGAACTGGTGTGCATCTTCCCGGAAGGGAAGCTGACTGCTGACGGTGAGATCAATGAGTTCAAGGGCGGGCTGACGCGGATTCTCGAAGAGACGCCGGTGCCCGTGATCCCGTTGGCGTTGCAAGGGTTGTGGGGGAGTTTCTTCAGCCGCGATCCGGGCAAAGGCTTGTTTCGCCGGTTGTGGTCGCGGGTGACGTTGGTGGCGGGGCCGGCGGTGGCGGTTGAGTCTGCGGAGCCGGCGACGTTGCAGGCGATGGTGGGGGAATTGCGCGGCAGCGTTAGATAGTGGGTGTCTGGTCGGGCCTCATCGCGGGCAAGCCTTGCTCCTACTGGTTTGGTGTTGTGTCAGACACACCATCAACCCTTGTAGGAGCAAGGCTTGCCCGCGATGACGTCAGTGGCCTAAGCGCTGACCTTAAGCCCAACGAGCCCGGCAATAATCAGCGCCACACTGGCCAACCGAAACAACGCCATCGACTCACCAAACAGAATGATCCCGGCAATCACCGTACCCACCGCGCCCACACCGGTCCAGATCGCATAAGCCGTGCCCAGCGGCAATTCCTTCATGGCAAGGCCCAGCAATCCAAGGCTGATAGCCATGGCGGCGACGGTGAGTGCGGTGGGGAGCGGACGGCTGAAGCCGTCGGTGTATTTCAGGCCGACGGCCCAGCCGACTTCAAACAGGCCGGCGAAAAACAGAATGATCCAGGACATGAGAGACCTCCATCGATTGACGGGGTCGTCCCCAGATTAATGACTCGATCGAGCCGCGAGGTCGTCCCCGCGTTGCGCCATAGAGTGCCCAGCATTAACCCGGGGATCAAGTTTTGCGCTTATTCAGTCGCTTCCCGCGCGGCGGTTTCGCGATCTTCTTTTTCGCTCATGCGACGGAAATACGTCGAGAGCAGCGCCCCGGAAATGTTGTGCCACACACTGAACAGCGCGCTCGGCACCGCCGCCAGTGGCGAGAAGTGCGCACTGGCCAGCGCGGCGCCCAAACCGGAATTCTGCATGCCGACTTCCAGTGCCAACGACTTGCGTTGAGCCAGCGGTAGTTTGAACAGGCGCCCGGTGAAGTAACCCAGCAAGTAGCCGAAGCTGTTGTGCAACATCACCACGGCCATGATCAGCAAGCCGGACTCGGCGATCTTCGCCTGACTGGCCGCAACCACGGCGGCGACGATGATCACGATGCTGACCACCGACACCAGCGGCAACACTTCTACCGCGTGGCGCACTTTATTACCAAGCAGCCGTTGCGCCACCACGCCAAGCACGATCGGCAACAGCACCACTTGCAGGATCGACCAGAACAACTCCATGAACGACACCGGCAACCAGGCCGAGGCCAGCAGCCAGATCAGCGCCGGGGTCAGCAGTGGGGCGAGGAGGGTGGTGACGGCGGCGATGGCCACCGACAGCGCCAGGTCGCCGCGAGCCAGCCAGGTCATGACGTTGGAGGAAGTACCGCTCGGGCAGCAGCCCACCAGAATCACGCCGACGGCGATTTCCGGCGGCAGGTGAAACGCCTGGCAGAGCAACCACGCCATGCCGGGCATGATCACGAAATGCGCAACCACGCCCAACGCCACGCGCCACGGGTGGCGAGCGACTTCGGCGAAGTCTTCGAACTTGAGGGTCAGGCCCATGCCGAACATCACCAGCCCCAGCAGCGGGACGATGGCGCCTTTCAGGCCGATGAACCACACCGGTTGCAGAAACGCCACGACAGCAAAAATCAGCACCCAGTAAGCGAAGGTGTTGCCGACAAAACGACTTAAAGCGGCGAGTGCGCGCATGGCCTGATCCTTATTATTCGTTCTGAAAAATCACACAGGGCCCATGTGGGAGCGGGCTTGCTCGCGAAGAGGGAGTGTCAGTCGACATCTATATTGACTGGCACACCGCCTTCGCGAGCAAGCCCGCTCCCACATGGGTAATCACAAGGCTTTAGATGCCTTGAGGGGTCTCTTCACCACCCAACGCTTCAACCAGCGCCGGCAGGAAGTCGCCGAAGGTCAGCATCATCAGGGTGAAGCTGGCGTCCAGTTGGCCCAGGGCTTCGCCGCCGCCGTCCTGTTCCGCCTGATCTTGCAGCAGGTCTTCGAACTTCAGGCGCTTGACGGTCATTTTGTCGTCGAGCATGAACGACAACTTGTCCTGCCAGGCCAGCGACAGCTGAGTGACCACTTTGCCGGTGCTCAGGTGCAGCTGGATTTCGTCGCTGGTCAGGTCTTGACGCTTGCAACGCACGATGCCGCCGTCTTCGTGGGTATCGCGCAGTTCGCACTCGTCCAGCACAAAGAAATCGTCCGCGGCTTTCTGGGTCTTGACCCAGTCGGTCATGGTGGCGGTCGGGGCCATTTTCACGGTTAGCGGACGTACGGGCAGCGAGCCGATCACTTCACGCAGGGTCGACAGCAGGTCTTCGGCGCGTTTCGGGCTGGCCGAGTTCACCAGAATCAGGCCTTGTTTCGGCGCGATGGCGGCGAAGGTCGACGAACGACGGATAAAGGCGCGCGGCAGGAAGGCCAGGATGATTTCATCCTTGATCTGGTCGCGTTCCTTCTTATAGACCTTGCGCATTTGCGTGGCTTCGATCTCTTCGACCTTTTCCTTGACCGCGTCACGCACGACGCTGCCCGGCAGAATGCGTTCTTCTTTACGGGCGGCGATCAGCAGGAAGTCGCCGCTGACGTGGGCCAGTGGCGCATCTTCGCCTTTGCCGAACGGCGCGACGAAACCGTAGGTGGTCAACTCCTGGCTTGCACATGGACGCGCCAGTTTGGTGGCCAGTGCAGTTTCCAACGCCTCGGCATCAAAAGGCAGATCTTGGGTCAGGCGATAGATAAG